>SKEB01000169.1_pt1 | contig 84540 bp, 78 predicted proteins | sample 4826561 | NCBI WGS metagenome assembly SKEB01 (sample SAMN11008820, study PRJNA524170) | human gut metagenome | biome: Human fecal sample; material: Feces; isolation source: fecal sample from pouch patient p17 | host: Homo sapiens | place: Israel: Tel-Aviv | collected 2016-03-29
TAAAACAGCTTGTCAACTACTTTTTTAAAGTTTTTTTCAAATCTGTTTCAATCTGATTACTGCTGAACATCTCGGACAACAGCTATATTAGTGTATCATCTCAAACTTACTTTGTCAACTTCTTTTTTAGATTTTCTGTAAGCCTGACTCCTGCTCTCTTACGACAGCTCAACTAGTATACTAAACTTAAGATAAACTGTCAACTACTTTTTGCATTTTTTACTGTAGTGATATTAACTCCAAGTGGTATGCTCTACCCTTAACGGCAGTTATATCTTCCTATATTTAGTTTTTTCCTATCATAAAATATTATGCACTACAGAGGACTTATATTACCGATTTTTAACAAATACGGGCTCTATAATTTCTGTAGTGGACAAAAGTTCCGCTAAGAAATTATAGAGCCAAAATACGACAGCTCTTCAACTTTTAGAAACAAAAAAAGACATTCAAGATAAAAATCTTGAATGTCTTGAAACATTGATATAATTGAATATTAACGTTTTGAGAATTGTGATGCCTTGCGGGCTTTTTTGAGACCTGGTTTTTTACGTTCAACCATACGAGCGTCACGTGTAAGAAGACCAGCGCGTTTCAATGAATCACGGAAATCTGGATCTACTTGAAGCAATGCGCGAGCGATACCGTGACGGATAGCTCCTGATTGACCTGCGTAACCACCACCTACAACGTTAACGAAAACGTCGTATGAACCTTCAGTTGATGTAACTGCAAATGGTTGGTTAATAACAAGACGAAGGTCAGCATGTGGGATGTATTCTTCTACATCTTTTTTGTTAACTGTAATTTTACCAGTACCTGGAACTAAACGTACGCGTGCAACAGCGTTTTTACGACGACCAGTACCTGTGTATTGTGCTTGTGCCATTTAATAGATGCTCCTTTCTCTCTTAGATAAGTCCTTTGATATCAAGTACTTCTGGTTGTTGTGCAGCATGTGTATGCTCGCTACCTACGAAGACTTTCAATTTCATGCCTTGTGCACGTCCAAGAGTGTTGTGTGGAAGCATACCTTTAACTGATTTTTCAATCAAGCGAACAGCATTTTTAGAACGAAGTTCACCAGCTGAAATTTGTTTCAAACCACCTGGATACATTGAGTGAGTGTAGTAGATTTTATCAGTTGCTTTTTTACCAGTTAATTTAACTTTTTCAGCATTGATAACGATAACAAAATCACCTGTATCAGTGTGTGGTGTAAATGTTGGTTTGTTTTTTCCGCGAAGTACGCTAGCAACTACTGCAGAAAGACGTCCAAGAGGTACATCTGTTGCGTCAACAACGTACCATTTACGTTCAACTTGGCCTGGTTTAGCCATGAATGTTGTTTTGTTCATGAGTTCTCCTATACGAATTCGTTTTTGTTTACAAAGTGTGGATGTTCCGGTCCACGAGTTATTTGAAAGGTTCCGGGGCCTTACAAATGGGGTAAACAATACCGTTTATTATAATACCAAAAAAAGTGGTACCAAGTCAACACTTACCTACCATCTTTTCTAAGTTTTTTAGCGATTTTTTCTTCTTTTCCATAGAAAACGCTTAGCGGAATTTACGGGTATTTTCTGCTAGGTGAACTAAGTGGCGTAAAAAGTCATGCGTTTTGGCTTGGTAATCATAAGTCCTGCCTAAATCATAGATATAACCATTGATATAATCAACTTCTGTCTGACGTCCTTTGTTCATATCTTGGTACATTGACGGATAATGCAGAGGGCTTGTTTCCGCGCTAACATACCGAATGGTCTCCCATTCTTCATCACGACTATTCAGAGGAGTAATGCCTGCTAATTCGGCAACGTTATAAGCTTCATCAATTAATTGACGTCCTAATTTTTCGGCACCTTCGTAATCAATGAATTGTCCCATACGAATTTCAAAAAGGGTGCAAATGGTATTGATGACAGAATTGAACACAACTTTTGTGTAAAGTGTTCCTAAAAAATTATCAGTCAGATTTGGATTGAGGTTTGAGGCTTCAAATTCAGTTACTATCTGCTTTTGAACATCATCGATCGTCCCTGATTGAGCAGCAATATTAATAGAACCAGCACCTGCTTTTCCAATAAAATCAACATTTCCTGCGTCTTTCAAGACCGTTCCAATCAGACAAGTTCCTGCTAAAACTTTTTCAGGCGCAAAATAGCGATTGATTTTCTCGATATGTCCCATGCCGTTCATTCCTGTGAAAACATATTGATTTTCGTGGAAAAAATGCATGCTTCGTTCGAGCAACTGTGACAAATGCATTTGCTTATCAAAAATGATAAAAACATCTGGTTTTCCTTGGTATTCTTCTGGTGTCTTAATGCTAATCGGAATCAGATGACGATTTTTACCATCACGTGATTGATAAACACCACCTTGTTTTCTAATCGTGTCGATTTGCTCTTCCCACGTATCAATAAAATCTACTTGAGCACCGAGGTGTTCTTTTAATAGCAGCCCAAAACGTAGTCCCATTGCACCACTTCCAAGTACAGCATAAGTCAAATCCATGTCTTTTCCTCCTTTGATTTTAAAAATTATATCACTTCATCAGTCGAATATGAAGGAAATCAGGTATAGAATTTTCTTATGGCTAGCTATAAATAAAAAGGCTAGAACTTACGATTCTAACCTTTCCCTATTATCTTGCTTCTTTTCCGATTGAAAAGACGGCTAATGTTCCTGGTCCTACGTGGGCAGAAATGACTGGTCCTAGTGGCATGATGAGGACATGGTCAACATCTTCATGTTCTAGTAATGATTTTTTGAGTGTTTCAGCACCTTCGATGTCATTAGCATAGGCAACAACGGCTGTGTCATGTGCTAATGATTGTGTTGCTTGGGAAACGACTTCTTTCAAGGCTTTTTTGCGTCCACGAACTTTGGCTAATGGAACTAACTTTCCAGATGGTTCAATCCACAAAAGTGGCTTGATATTTGCTAAACTTCCCATAATAGCTGACGTTTTTGATAAACGTCCTCCACGCATAAGATGATAAAGGTCATCAACCAAGAAATAGGTTCTTAAACGTGGCAAAATATCAATAATCATTGCTTTGGTTTCTTCAAGAGATTTTCCTTCATCACGCGCTTGCGCTGCTAAAATAGACAAGTAACCTTCACCACCAGCAGCAGCCAAAGTATCAATAATTTCAATAGTAGCTTGCGGGAATTCTTCCAAAACGATATCACGCGCAATCATAGAGCTTTGATACGTTCCTGAAAGAACAGATGAAAATGCCAAATAAAGCACTCTGTCCCCATTTTGAGCATGATGTCGAAAGCTTTCTTCAAATTGTCCCACATTAACTTGACTAGTGGTTGGTTTGCCACCATTTTTCATGCTTTCAAGCAATACTTCACTCGTTAAACGGTTCTCACCGACAGTTTCGTATGTTTTTCCGTCTAATTGAATGGTTAATCCTAAAATTTCAACATCGTGAGCGTTTGCCCATTCTTCATCTAAATCAGCTGTTGAATCTGTTATTAATTTAAAAGTCATAATTATTCCTTTACTATCAAACACTGATTTTTCTGACATTTTACCGTCAAATCAGTTTTCATTTTCAAAATAATACTTTGATAATCAAATGATTTTAAATTATTATACCAAAAAAGCTCACATTGCGCGAGCTTCTTTTTTAAAAGTCTGTTTCTGATTAAACTACATATCGTCTAGCAATTGCTTCAATTTATCCAATTGTCCGTCGTTCCAAGGGCGTAATTTTGGTGTTGTCAAATCAATATGTTGAGACATTTTATCCAAATCTGATTTGACTGTATTAACACGTTGTTCGAGTTCACGGGCCGAGACGCGTAAAGCTCCCTGAGAGAAAACTGTCCACTGCTCATTCAAATCACTGGTCGCAACTTCAACAAGATTACGGGGTGTGTTTAATTCAGCAGCGGTACGTTCAATATAAGAATCTGCAGTCTCGTCTTCTTCTGTAAAGATGACTTGAATTTTATATTGATCATAGCGTTGACGAACTCCAGGGACATATTGCGCATCAAAAACACAGATGATGTCAAGATTTTCAAAATGAGCATAGTTATTTAACTTACGTAGCAAGATATTTCTGGCTTCGTCTAGTTGATTTTTCTTAAACAGTTGACGTGTTTCCTGCCAAAAGGCAATCATATTATAACCATCAACTAAGAGGATTTTTTTCTTCAATTGTTCTAGTCCTTTCATAGATGGCTAGCTTTTTCGGCTTTACAAGGTTTTAGTCGATTTTATGGCGGAAGACTTCGTACATTAATACTGCCGCAGCGACGCTGGCATTTAAGCTTTGCACATGACCGTTCATCGGAATGGTAATCATTTCATCAACTTGTTTTTTGATGTTTTGTGAAATGCCTTTTCCTTCGTTTCCGATGATTAATGCTAATTTACCTGAAGTATTCCATTTGTGAGATGGGGTTCCATTCATGTCTGTTCCAAATACCCAGAAGCCCTGTTCTTTTAATTTATCAAGGGTTTGGCTGAGATTTGTTACACGCGCAATCGGCACATGCTCAATGGCACCTGTTGATGTTTTGGCAACAACTGGCGTAACACCAACCGCACGGTGTTTTGGAATGATAACACCTGTCACGTTTGTTGCATCAGCTGTTCGCAAGATTGAGCCAAAATTATGTGGGTCATTGAGTCCGTCCAAGATAAGAATGAGCGGATTTTCTTCCTGCGCAGCTTTATCCAAAATCATGTCCAATTCTGCATAGGCGAATTCTGAAACACGCAAAACAAATCCTTGGTGAACAGCTCCATTTGTCATATCGTTAAGTGTTTTTTTAGGCATCCAAGAAATAGATACTTTTTTCTCTGCTGCTAAGTTTTTTATCTTATCAACATTTTTTCCGCGTAAATCGTCTTGAATGTAGAGTTTATTTCCTGTATTAGCCGTCAAACTCTCCGTTACGGCATGAACACCGTAAACAATGTCATTAGTTTCATTAAATTCTCTGTTTTTCATAGTGTTATTATATCACGAAAACCAGCTCTCATGCGAGAACTGGCTGTTATTTTTATTTATAGCTAGTCTTCTATTTTCTCAATGGCTTGAATACACCAGTCGATTAGTTCTTCGAGGCGTTCGATTTGGCCAGTCATATGAAGATATCCCATGACTGCTTCAAAGCCTGTTGACATGCGATAAGTCACGACATCCGCATTTTTAGCTTTGGTGTGGCTATTTGTGTTGCGACCACGTTTATAGATGTCTTCTTCTTTTTCGGTCAATAGCCGAGCTTCTAACATAAGATTAATTAGCATAGCTTGCGCCTTAGCAGAGACATATTTGGTTGCTTTGCGGTGCAATTGATTTGGTTTTGTTAATCCTTGAAAAATCAAGTGCTTACGAATATACATAGAATAAACCGCGTCACCTTCAAAAGCAAGGGCAATACCATTAATTAGATTGACATCTACCTTGTTAGTCACGTGTCCACCTCACACCATCTTTGGTATCAAGAAGCTTAATACCTTGTGCTGCTAATTGGTCACGAATGGCATCTGCTGTTGCGAAATCTTTATTGGCACGCGCAGCTTGACGTTTTTCAATAAGTGCTTCAATATCAGCATCCAAGACTTCTTCTTCAAACACAATACCAAATACAGCAAGCATCTTAGCAAAGGTATCTTTGACTGCTTGATTATAATTACCTGAATTAATCCATTTTGCCATATCAAAAATGACTGTAATACCATTTGCCGTATTGAAATCATCATCCATAGCTGCTTCAAAATCAGCTTTAAATTTTGCCAATTCAGCAGCATCGGCTTCTTCAGTAAGTGGCAATGTAAAAGTATTTTTCAAATATTTAAGATTAACAGAGGCGTCATGAACAGCTTTTTCAGTGAAATTCACTGGCTTGCGGTATTGTTGTGTCGCAAGGAAAAATCTTAAAACTTGTCCATCAACGTTTTTTAACATATCATGAACAGTTACAAAATTTCCAAGAGATTTTGACATTTTTTCATTATCCACATTTACAAAACCATTGTGCATCCAATAATTGGCAAATGTTTTTCCTGTTTTGGCTTCAGATTGGGCGATTTCGTTGGTATGGTGAGGAAATTCCAAGTCAGCTCCACCACCGTGAATATCAATCGTATCACCAAGAATGGTTGTCGCCATAACAGAACATTCAATATGCCAACCAGGGCGTCCTTCTCCCCATGGGCTTTGCCATGAAACCTCGCCTGGTTTGGCTGATTTCCAAAGGGCAAAGTCTAAGGGATTCTCCTTGATTTCTCCTTCGCCATCAACACGACCACTAGCTCCAACTTCTAAGTCAGCAAGTGTTTTATTAGCGAGTTTTGCATAGTTTTGGCTTTTTGCAACGCGAAAATACACATCACCATTAGCTTCGTAAGCAAAACCTTTATCTACCAAAACTTTCACAAAGTCAATAATTTCATCCATATAATCAATGACACGAGGATTTTTAGTTGCTGGTTTCACACCGAGTTGTTTGACATCTTCCATGAAAGCGGCGATAAATTTATCTGAAAAAGCTTTGGTGTCCATACCAACTTCAGCAGCTCCTTTGATGATTTTGTCATCAACATCTGTGAAGTTAGAAATGTAGTTAACCTTGTAGCCTCGGTATTCAAAATAACGACGAATGGTGTCAAATGCCACAACGCTACGAGCATTTCCAATATGAATGTAGTTGTAAACCGTTGGTCCGCAGACATACATATTAACCGTATTTTCAGTAATCGGCACGAAATCTCGCAAACTTCTGGTCATTGTATCATAAATTTTAATTGTCATGTCTGTTTCTCCCCTTTTATAGTTCATTCTTAAACTATTCATATTGTCTAAATTTTTGAGGAATGCAAGCTTTAATAGCGTGATTCTTCAAGTTTAGACGTGTAATATTCACGATTTTCTTCCATGTTATGAATAGCATCCACGTCTTTCTTACCGTGGACACGAACAACTTTTGCAGGAACCCCGACAACTGTGACATCAGCAGGAACATCCGCAACTACAACGGCAGCAGCACCTACCCTAGCATTTTTTCCAATTTCAATAGGACCAATGACTTGAGCGTGAGCAGAGACAAGCGCTCCTTCACGAACGGTCGGATGACGTTTTCCCACATCTTTACCTGTTCCACCAAGGGTTACACCATGATAGAGCATAACTCCTTTTTCCACGATAGCTGTTTCTCCAATAACAAGCCCTGAACCGTGGTCAATAAAAACTCCTTCAGCGATTTCAGCTCCTGGGTGAATTTCAATTTGTGTCCAAAAGCGCCAAAATTGACTGTGCATACGAGCAATTAATTTAAAATCATGTTTCCACAAAAAATGCGATAAACGATGTGCAGCTAGTGCTTTAATACCGGGATACGTTAAGATAATTTCCAGAGAGCTACGAGCCGCTGGATCATTTTTCTTAACAATGTCTATGGTTTCTTTCCACCAACCCATATCTTCTCCTTTCCTTTATTCGTCTTCGTCAATTTCAGACCAATCCACTAAGATTTGTTGGTCGTCAAATGGATTAATCGCAACTCCTACGGTTTCGTCAATGTCATTTTCGCCATGTCCTGGTTGGTAAATATCTGCCAAACGCCACGTTAAAACACTTCCTTGTGCTTTACGGAATGGCAAACCAAAATCGTTGTGGTTATACCATTTAGCAAAACTTTGAAGGTTTGAGAAAGCAGGCACATAGCTTTTGCCTTCTGGTGTTGACATTGTTGGAAACATGCGATTAAAACTTTTGTCATCACGTGGGTGAACAAAAGCAGGTACTAAATAATATTTATCCAAAACATCTGCGGCGAGATTTTCTTCTCCCATGAGTTTGTTTAGGATAGTTGTGTAAACATTCAAAAATTGAATCAATTCACTGCTTTTAAAAATGGTTGAATTGCCAAAATCACCTGTCTTTTTGAGGTTAAAAACAAGTCCTGTCAATCCTTTTTCAACAACTTCTCTCAAAACATCTAGCGTTGAACGTTCCACCCAATTTTGTTGTAGAGCACTAGCTTGTTCTGTTTTAAATGTTTCAAGGTCATCTTTGTCTGAAAAAACAGGTGTCACCTTTTGCCCATCAATTTTAAGAGTATAAGGCTGATCACTGGCTAAGACAGAGTTGTTATGCAAGGCATTAACAAGAGCAACACTATCTAAAAAATTGTCTGGTGCGTTAATAAAGGCACGCAAACGGATATCAAGTTCATTTGTATTTGTCATGATAAAACTCCAAAATTATAAAGAATGATCTTTAAGACAGACAATCAGTCGATTTTGTCATGCTTTTCTTTACGATCACGCAAGTGTCCACCAAATGGTGAATGTTCTTTGTATTCTTTCTCAGATCTTGGTGGACGTGGTAACAAAGCCTTCATTGAAGCATCAACGCGACCTTTATCATCAACTTTAATGACTTTAACATCGACTTCTTCACCGACTTCTAAAACATCAGAAACATTAGCCGTACGTGACCATGAAATTTCTGAAATGTGAACAAGGGCATCTGTTTTATCAAAGAGATTAACAAACGCACCGAATTTTTCAATACGAACAACTTTGGCATGGTAAACTTCACCAACTTTAGCCTCGCGAACTAAACCAGCAATGATTTCTTTTGTGCGGTCAATTGCAGCTTGGTCAGATGAATAAATAGATACATTTCCTTCATCGTCAATATCGATTTTAACACCAGTTTCTTCGATAATTTTATCAATCGTTTCGCCACCTTTACCGATGACAACTTTGATTTTATCAACGTCAATCTTGATTGTATCAATTTTTGGTGCTGTTGGAGCCAATTGAGCACGTGGTGCTGGGATAGTTGCTTCAATCAAATCAAGGATTTCAAAACGAGCTTTTTTAGCTTGAGCAAGAGCTTCTTTTAAGATTTGAGGGGTGATTCCTTCAATCTTAATATCCATTTGAAGCGCTGTAATTCCTTCACGTGTACCAGCAACTTTAAAGTCCATATCACCAAAGTGATCCTCAAGACCTTGAATGTCTGTCAAGATTGTGTAATTGCTACCGTCTGAAATTAATCCCATGGCAATACCTGCTACTGGAGCTTTGATTGGTACACCACCAGCCATAAGAGCAAGAGTACCCGCACAGATTGAAGCTTGTGAAGATGAACCATTTGATTCCAATACTTCAGCTACAAGACGGATTGCATATGGAAATTCTTCTAAGCTAGGAAGAACTTGCGCAAGAGCACGTTCACCAAGGGCACCATGACCGATTTCACGGCGACCTGGAGCGCCATAGCGTCCTGTTTCACCAACTGAATATTGTGGGAAATTGTAGTGATGTAAGAAACGTTTCTTGTATTCTGGGTCAAGACCGTCAACAATTTGTGTTTCTCCCATTGGAGCAAGGGTCAAAACTGATAATGCTTGTGTTTGTCCACGTGTGAAAAGACCTGAACCGTGAACTTTTGGTAAATAATCAATTTCAGCATCCAATGGACGAATTTCATCAACACGACGACCATCAGGACGAATTTTGTCTTCAGTAATCAAGCGACGGACTTCCGCATGTTCCATTTGTTCAAGGATTTCAGCAACGTCACGCATGATAGTTTCGTAATTTTCATCGTCAGCGTAGCGTTCTTCGTAAACAGCAATGACTTGTTCTTTCACAGCTTCTGTCGCTGCTTCACGCGCTTTTTTCTCTTCAACTTGAACTGCTTTTTGAAGGTCAGCGTTATAAGCTGCAATAATTTCAGCTTGCAATTCTGGGTCAACTTGAAGCAATTCAACCTCAGCTTTTTCTTTACCAACAGCTGCGACGATTTCTTCTTGGAAAGCAATCAGTTCACGAACAGCTTCGTGCCCTTTAAGAAGCGCTTCAAGCATGATGTCTTCTGACAATTCTTTGGCACCAGACTCAACCATATTAATGGCATCTTTTGTACCAGCCACAGTCAACTCAAGAAGTGATGCTTCTTTTTGTGCAGCTGACGGATTGATAATAAATTCACCGTCAATGTAAGCTACTTGAACGCCTGCAATAGGTCCGTTAAATGGAATATCTGAGATAGATAAAGCAAGTGAACTACCAAACATAGCCGCCATTGGCGCACTAGCATCTTCATCGTAAGAGAGAACGGTATTAATCACTTGAACTTCATTACGGAAGCCTTCTGCAAACATTGGACGAATCGGACGGTCAATCAAACGCGCTGTCAAAGTCGCATCAGTCGTTGGGCGTCCTTCACGTTTATTGAAACCACCAGGGAATTTTCCAGCTGCATACATTTTTTCTTCATAGTTAACTTGAAGTGGGAAAAAGTCACCTGTTGACATCTTCTTAGACATGACAGCTGCACTAAGAATGGTTGATTCACCATAACGTACCACAGCAGCGCCATTGGCTTGTTTAGCAACTTGACCAATCTCAACAACAAGTGGTCTGCCAGCAAAAGTTGTTTCAAAAGTTTGTTTTGACATATTTATTCCTCTGATATTTTATTTTGATACGTCCGTTTTCTACAAAAACCAGTCTGTAAAAGACTTATAAACTCGTCTTTGCATAAAACCACGTATCTCTATCATTTTATCACATTTTATGGGAAATAGCAGAGCTTGTAGCATAGTTTTTTAAGAATACTAAAAAGCAGTTGTCAGTTGACAACTACTTCTTACCAAAATATATCATTGTTTTACTTGCCAAAGAATAAATCAACGACTGCAATAACAATGATAGCTCCTAAAATCGATGGTAAAATTGCCATACCAGCTAACGATGGTCCCCAAAAGCCAAATAAACTTTGACCAACAAAAGAACCAACTAAACCAGCAAAAATATTGTAAATGCAACCCATAGACTCTCCTCTATTGGTAATTGCACCAGCCATCATCCCAATAAGCGATCCGACAATTAATGACCAAATCATAATATTCTCCTTTAAATCGTTGTCCCACTAGAAATATTTGAAAGAACTCCACTAATTATCCAAAAGACGATTAGATAAAATACCAAAACCAAAATAGCCACGACAAATAAAGCTATTCGACTCCGTTTGCTAAATCGATTCGGGCAAGTAAATCCCATTCCAAAAGAACCTAGTATCATCAGTATTAAAAAAACAATTGTTTGTTCTGCCATGAAAATAAAGGAACTTAAAAACACAATTCCGAATGCTAGTGACAAAAGCCACATATATTTCCAACGGTGACCAATTGACAAACTCAAACCAAGAAAAATCAACCCTAGCGGTCCCATTAAAATAAAACAAAATGCTAAAATTCCAAATATCATACCCTTATTGTACCATAAAAGCCTCCCAAATGGAGGCTTTTATGGTATTGACTGCTAACTAAACAACTAATATTAGAACATATCAATCAAAAGTTGTTTCAATTCTGAAATGTATGGTTGACGTGGGTTTGCTGGAGTACATTGGTCATCATATGCCAAACTTGCCAAACGATCAACTGCTGCATCAAAGGCTTCTTTTGTAACACCATTAGCAGAAAGTTTTGGTTCAACGTCAACAGCATGCATCAATTTATCAATGCGATCGCAAAGTGCTTCAACTAATTCTGCATCATCTTTACCTTTAAGACCAATATAACGCGCAATATCTGCGTAATCTTTTTGAGCACGGTATTCTTCATAACGTGGGTAAACTGAGCGTTTAACATTACCAGATACAGCGTTATAGCGGATAACATGTTGCATTGCGATTGAAATAGCTAAACCGTGTGGAAGTCCAAATTCACCACCTGTTTTGTGAGCAAGTGAATGGTTGATACCTAAGAAAGCATTACCAAATGCCATACCAGCAATAGCTGCTGCATAATGCATGTTTTCTTTAGCTTTTTCACCACGAAGTGTTGGGTTCTTAGGATCGTAGTTATAAGCATCTTCAAGATTTTCAATAATCAACTTGATAGCTTCAAGAGACCATGGACGTGTAAAGTCAGATGCCATAACTGATACGTAAGATTCAAGAGCATGTGACAAAGCATCTAATCCTGACCAAGCTGCTGTACGTTTTGGCACAGTCATAACAAATTCTGGATCAACAATAGCAACTTGTGGTACCAATTCATAATCAGCAAGTGGGTATTTCACGTGTGTATAATCATCAGTAATAACCGCAAATGGTGTCACCTCAGCACCTGTACCAGATGTGGTTGGGATACAGAAAAGGCGTGTTGTTGTTTGATGTTTGAATTTCACAATACGTTTACGAATATCAATGAATTTTTGTTGCAATTCAAGGAAAAATTCGCTAACAGCATCATAACTATCAAGGAATTCATCACCACGGTCAAGATAAACTTCATAAATTAAACGTGCAATTTTAGATGCATCAATAGCAGAGCCACCACCAATTGCAATGACTGTATCTGGTTTGAAATCACGCATTTGTTTTGCAATTTCGATTGTTTGTCCAAGAGTTGGGTCTGGTTTGATTGTTCCGTAAATTGATGTTGCGACTTTTTCATCACGCAATGCCAATTGAGCAAGGACAGTGTCAACAAATCCAAATTGAACCATACCTGGGTCTGCTACAATTAAAGCACGTTGCATTGGTTCATATTCATCTTGCAAATATGAGATAGCATTCTTTTCGTAGTAAGTTTTTTCTGGTAAGCGAATCCATTGTGGACGGTTACGACGTTTCGCAACAGTCTTGATATTTAAGAGATCGCCAGTTGAAAGATTGTGTGACAATGAATTTTTCCCCCATGATCCTGTTCCAAGTGTTAAGCTGGCTTTAAGTGCGTCTGTATAGACATCACCGATACCTCCGACTGAATCTGGTTGGTTAACCAAGACACGTGATGCTTTCACGGCATCGCCATATGTTGCTACAAATGGATCTGCTTGTGAACCAATTTGGATACCGGCATTGTGTCCTGCACCTTGATAATCAAGAAGCGCTTCAACAATTTCGATACCTTCTTCACGATCTTTAGCTTTGTACACTGAAAGGAGTGGAGACAATTTTTCTGATGATAGTTTTTCACCGATGTTTTGCTTGTCAAGTTCAAACAAGAGAACGTCCTTGCCTTCTGGCAATTTCACACCAGCTTGTTCACAAATCCAAGTTGCTGGCATTCCGGCAACAGGACCGTTTACACCATGGTTGTCATTGAAAACAAAGTCTTCAATTTTCTTGTAGTCCTTCTTAGGTACTAAGTAAGCACCTTTATCTTGCATTTTTTGCAACCATTCCTTGTAAATTGGCGCTTCAACGACTGCTGAATTTTCAGTCGCACAAATCATACCATTATCAAAGCGTTTTGATAACAACAAGTCTTCCACAGCGCGGTCAATATGAGCAGTTGCATCAACATAGATAGCACCATTACCTGCACCAACACCCATTGATGGGTTACCTGATTTAAGGGCTGCATTTACCATACCAGGTCCACCAGTTGCCAAAATAGAAGCAATTTTCTTGTTTTGGATAAGGGCTGTTGTGTTAGCGATTGATGGTGTTTCAATCCATTGGACAATATTTTCCGGAGCACCAGCTTTCACCGCAGCATCGTAAAGAATTTTTGCTGCATGAGCTGAACATTTTTGTGCTTGTGGGTGGAATGCAAAAACAATGGCATTACGTGTTTTCAACGCCACCAAAATTTTAAACATTGTTGTTGATGTTGGGTTTGTTGTTGGGACAATACCTGCTAAAACACCGAGAGGGGCTGCAATTTGAATACTTCCAGAAACCCTATCTTCACCAATGATGCCAACTGTTTTTTCATTTTTGATACGTTCATAAACGTATTCTGTTGCGAAGTGGTTTTTAGTATCTTTATCCTCAACGACACCACGACCAGTTTCGGCATGTGCTTCTTTTGCCAATTCTAGCGAAGCTTCAGAACCTGCGAGAGCCATAGCTGCTACAATTTTATCAACTTGTTCTTGTGAATAAGTTGCATAAACGCGCTCAGCTTCAAGAGCTTTATCGACAAGAGCCCCTGTGTACTGCTGAGCTACTTCTTCAGCGCTCAACTCGTTATTCTTTACATCTGCATTTGTTGCTTTAGCCATTAAGAAAACCTCCATATAAGTACCCTTAAAATAAGTGCCTCAATTTTTAAGAAGAACAATGAATGAATGACACCAAGATAAAAACAAAGCCTGTATAGTCGTCTAAAACCTCAACAGAGGTCAAAAAACTCTCTTCACTACACAAAATCAAAGGTTAAGTTCTTCAACTATCAATCATTGTGATATTCTTCACCAACTATATTAAACTTTTTTCAAAAAAAGTCAAGTATTTTTTGTAAGCTTTTTCATTTTTATTATAAAAGCATTGTAAGGGAATACAAATAAAACGCCACAAACCTTATTCCATTAATTTTTTTATCACTTTTGACACGATTATCTCATTTTATTTAATCATCTCAAGGTTATTATTGTTTGTTTTCATCTTTTGTGAAATTTACCATTTTAAAGAGAAATCATTTTGGAAAATACAAAAAAGCCCCTTGGAAAAATCCAAGAAGCTTTTAGTTGACTTGGGCGTCTGATTAACGACGAAGTCCGAGTGATGCGATCAATTCGCGGTAACGGTTAACGTCTGTGCGGCGAAGGTATGCCAACAAGTTACGACGGTGACCGATTTTTTTCATCAATCCACGGTAAGTTGCGTGGTCTTTTTTGTGTTGTTTAATGTGCTCGTTAAGATGGTTGATTTCCCAAGTAAGAACAGCTACTTGAACTTCAACTGAACCTGTGTCACCTTCGTGACGTGCGTATTGAGCAATGATTTCATTTTTTTTCTCTTTTGAGATTGCCATAATATTTTTCTCCTTTATATTGCTTCATCCGAGTCGTAGGTTTTTGGCGTCTCCTACAACCAAGAAAAAGTTACTTGTCATACGACAGTCCTTATTGTAGCAGATTACTGCTGCTTTTGTCAAAGGTTTTTAATGTTTTGTATATATTCGCAATTTTTAGAAACAGACTATCCGAAGACAGGAAAAGCGTTTTATTGTAAGATAGCCTTTTTTCAAAAGACCATCTCTTTCTTCCATCGTTGAATAAATTATACCAAGTTTAAGCTAATTTGTCAATAGTTTTTTTAAAAAAACACGACGAAAAGCCCTTTTTAGGGCTATTTTTTGATTAATAAGGCTATTCTTAGTGATAATATGGGTACCGAAGATAAGGGTTTTGACCGCTTTGAGGAAGGATATGATCCTCATGGTAAGACTGTTTAAAATCATCCGCCGACAACTTTTCCAAAGCTTTTAGCTGTTGGAATTCTTCTTGCCACTTGCCCTTAAAAAAGTCATCCAAAGTGCCTGCATCCGCCATAAGAATTAACTGACTAATCGTTTCGATTCCCTGTCGTGTCCAATACATCCCTCGACGTTTTGCTCGATAAGTAATCTTACGGTGTTGACTTTCCATCACACCAATTCCTCTTTTTTCCAACCCTCTTAAATGAGCAGGTTTAGTATATTGAAAATGAGTTAAAAGCTTTTTCTTAATGCTGAGAAATACCTCATCAACCATCTCCTTATTGAGACTTTCAGCCTGCTCAAAAGCAGCTCTCAGCCCCTGCTTATCGTGACTATTAATGGCTTTAAAACTTTGTTCTAGCAAGTCCTTACTAAAAAATCTAAATGCTTGCTTTAACATCTGAGTAACATGATAACCGTCATAAAAGTGTTCATGGTGCTTGATTTTTAAAGCTTTTGCCAGTTCCTTAAATACATATGGTGTATAACCATGACCGCCATCTGAATTTGTAATCAGAATCGTTTCTTGGGTGATTTCATAGGTGTCATACAAATAATCTAAAACTTGCCGTCTAGCTTCTTTTACATTTAATGCTAAGATTTCATGCTTATGAATTAGCTTAAGGCGTTTACCTCTACCAACAGCCCCTTCATGAATAACAAAGTGGGCTAAATCTATCTTATGGCTAGTATCAGAGTTTTCTCTTGCTTTCACCATCACCCCATCACCCTCCACATAAATGACAGGGCAGTGACGCTTTTCAACACGATCTTCCTTATAAAATTGATAAGCTTTCCGATCACTTAACAACTGATAATAGGTTTTTATCACCTTATTGACCGTTGTCGTCCCTAACGATATCTGGTAAATATCCGATAAAAACTTCGCTGTTTTTGCATAAGGCATTATGGAAGCACAAATGGCAATGACCTGCATCATTTCCTTAGAATAACGACTATTCTTTGGTAAATCTAGTGCCTCATCAACTGGGACACACCAATCATTGTCTTTTTTATAGCGTCGTCGAGTAAACGTAACTTCTCCCGCTGAAACAAAGGCTACCGTACGCTCAGTAGATTGAATATAACGATAGCCTTTTGCTAACATAACGGGACGCATTTGCTCATCGTAATGATTAATAACTTTTAAAAGTTCTTTTTGACTGGCTGCTAAACATTTTTGACGTAGCTGTTCTTTATCAATAGATAACATGACTAATAGCTCTTTTCTAATGAATTTACCCTTATTATAAGCCATTAGTTACATGTCTTTCCAATAATTTTTTATTCCAAGAAAAAAAGCTTCTAACCTTAACAGTTAAAAGCCATAAGGAAGCATCACTTCTGTGAATAGTGAACTCAGCATTGAAAAAGAGATGTCAACTCACTTGAACATCACAGAAGTGAATATTAAGGGAATCCCCTTAACACTTTCATTCTATACTAAAGAATCATTTTTGTAAAGACGTCCCTTAAAACCACGATGAATCTTAGGACTTACGAGATACCAATTTTTTAAACCTAATCATCATTTTATCTTTAAAGGCTAATATGAGGCTAAACATTACTGTTAGGATACCTAAGACTGCTAATATAGGATTAGCTTTCTCACCCGTATGAGGCAAGGTTATCATATCTCCTTGAATAGTCTTAGCCATGTAAGTCCCATCTGAATTTTGAGTTAGTCCAACAGTTTCAGGCGTTACCTTCTGCCCCGATAATAACGTCACTAAACCATCTCGTATGTCAGTAATCGCAGTACCATTTGAAAGCGTAACTGGACTAGCAGTTGTCACATCACGAACCACTTGCCCTGTTACCGTTGACGTCGTGCCAACTTGAGAAGCGCCTGCTTCTTGTGCGGTTTCCGCAGAAATATTAGGATTATTGGTTGGCACAGATGTATTAGGGACAACAGTTGTTGTGCCACCATCTACTGTTGGAACAGAGACTGGCGTATCTTTATTCTCTTCACTTGGTAGAGGAAGCTCCTGCGGAGTGTTTTCCTCATCTGTTGTTTCTGTTTGACTACCTTCTATTGTTTCAGTCGTATTTTCTGTTGAAGAGGTACTACTTTCTGTCACAGGCGAAGATGGTTTCGTGCTATCATCGGTTACCGTTCCTGCCACTTCATCAGAAGTACTTGAAGATGGTGTTGAAGGTGCTGGTGTACTTTGTGATGGTGTGACAATTGTTGTATCACCAATCGTTCCAGCAACATCTGTTTCATCTGCTAATGCTGGACTTGCCATAAGTAAAGCTAGTCCACAAACTGTTAGCGTTGAGAATACTTTCACTTTTGATAATGTCATGATAGACCTTCTTTCTTTATTTTTTACTATTGAATACCTGTTGGGATACCATGGAGAGACTCAAAGTCACATTGACTCGTTCCTATTACATAGTTTCCAGCTAAGGTCAGAGGCTCAGCCTCCTCTTTCGTTAAATTAATGGTAAATTGATAAACGTTGTCACTATCACTGCTATAAGCTTGTAAAGATGTCAAGTCTACTTGATAACCCGCTTTTAACATGGTGATAATGGTTTGCATCATAGCCTGAGGGGTAATACTTAAACGATTGTCCAATGTTCCTCTCGTATCATCTAATGCTGGTTTGGTATTGAGATAGTCAAAAGCAATCATCACCGCCTCAAGAACTGGTGTTTGATCTTCTTGAGAAAGTTGGCTATCTGTATCTTCTAACGTATCTTTTGCTTCTTCCTGTGTTTGTGGGATAGAAGAACTACTAGAAGTGAACGAAGAACTCAAGCTGATTTGATTTGACGTTGACATCCGTTCCATTGTCGGCTTGTGTCTTCTGTTAGCTTGACTACAAGACTTAACTATAGAAAACACTAGACCAGCTAGCAGAATTAATGATAGGATGATTAGTTTTTTACGCATGTCATTGACCTTTCTAACCTACTGATGAGGCATTATCTGAGATATTATAACCCGCTTGACTAGGGTCATAAAAACTCCAGCCATGCTGATATTGGCTAGTTGGAACATAACGATAAGACCAGGTATATTTGCCAAAGCCTTCATTTTCCCCCGATAAGGCAGCATAGTTTTGTTCGACGACTAGAATATCTCCATTTGAAAAGAGATGGCTAACCACGCCAGTATGCCCAACATCATTTCCAGCAGCACTTGGAGTTTCACTAAAAACAGCTCCTGCTTTTGGTGTTGATGACGTCAAGCCACCAAAGGCTTTTGCCCAATTCTTTGCAATATCTTGACCGTTACCACTCGTCATTTTAGGGTGTGATCCTTTCTTTTGCCAGAGAGCATACATGAGACTAGCGGAAAGGTCAGTACACTGTCCGCCTGTTGAGGCAATCGCCTGCCAACCTGTGTTAGAGCGATACGACAATCCAAGACTTTCTGGAGAGAGCGCATAAGATTTCAAGTCATCTGGTAAGTCATCTTTTTTCCAAGCATTATGGGCGCTATAATTAACGGTTCCGCCATCCGTATCCCATGTTCCAGAACCACCACTATCGCAAGAGGTAGTGATAGCTGTTCCGCTTTCAGTACTAGAGGTTAAATCCGTACCAGTTGCCCCAAAAGCTTTGGCAAAGGTATCCGCATGATAGCTAATGCTAGCTCCACCAAACATATCATAAGCTTTTTGGGCATCTGCTTGTTTTTGAGCTTGATTGATAGCTGCGGTATTACCACGTTCGTAAGCTTGCCAGACAAGCGTTGCTTGTTTAGGGTCAGTCATCTGAGCGAGTTGTTGAAAGGAATGGTTACCACCTGTTAAATCCATGGAAGCGTTCCAATCACCAGCGAGAATAGCCTTTGCCACAAAGGTATTTTGGGCATCGACATCTAACCATTTAGGATCACCTGCAGGCGCAAATTTCGTATAAGGGGTAAACTGGTAAATCCCACCGCCACCTGTGCTATAACCAAGACCACCACTAGGAATGACCCCAGCGGATAAGCCATTTGTGACTTCATCTAGCCCATAATGCCCTTCCGCACGATCAACTAGTGAGAAACCACCTTCTGAATTGACCCAGCCGACAATTCCTGCCGCCGCTGACCCGCTTAAGCCTTTAGATGTCCAAGAATCAAAAACCTTTTTAGCGTTGGTATAAGCGACTGAGCCTTCGTGTGTCCAATCCGTATCAGAAGCATTACTACTCGTTAACGCAACATCCGCTGATAGGTTTTGCGTGTCACAGCTTTCTTGAACACTGACAAAAGTGGTTAAAATAACCACAAAAACCAATAGAACTGGTCCAAGAATAAGTGTCCCCAAACACCCAAGACGTTTTTTAGACATGGTCTTCACCTCTTAAGCGAACGAGTTCTTGTTCAATATGAGACATACGTTTTTTGTTATGTTCATATTGTTTTTGCTTACTTAAGGTTTTCTTTAAACCACGTTCAAAAGCTGTTTTAGCTTGTAATTCCCCTAAATCAGGCGCATTTTGATAAGCAGCCAAGTCTTCCTCCAATTGATAGATGCGATAATCGTTGGGGAGGTCTTTACTGGTGCGTTTTTTCGGGTTTTGACTAGCTTTAGGGCGATTAGCCAAGTCTTCAATCGCCGAAGGCGTGTCTGTTTGAGGCATAGCAGAGCGACTATCTGATGATAAATCATCGTAGATAAGGTGGTCTTCTTCTGGCTGATAACTTAATGCTTCAACGACTGTCTGTGATTGACTGTCATCCTGCGCCTGATTAAGGTCAATGGTGTCATAATCAGGGGTTTCAATAGGATCAAGATTATCATCCAGAATACTATCAGGAGTAACATCCCCTTGAGAAACGACTTCCTTTTCAGGGGCTTCTAAGTTATCTTGACTGTCTAGATTATTTGAGGTGACTTCATCATAATCAATATTTGCCAAATCAGGAATTTCTTCTGATAAGATTTCGTCCTGTGGACTTACCTCATCATAACCTAAGGCTTCTTCTTGATCGTGACGATCAGCCAGCAGTTCATCAAGGTTTGGCATGTCTTCGTTAGCATCTTGTGCCGGTTCATCATAATCTGGCATATCGGTATCCCAAGTATCAGTTGAAAGATCCATAGGGTTGATATTGCTATCGTCTTCATTATAGTCTTGAGAAACCTCATCAGTCTGTATGTTGTCATAATCTGGTTTCAGTTTTGACATAGCATTACTGAGGTGCTCTTTTGCCATGACAGCAGCGCCTGTACCAACCCCTAAAGTCATCATAGCCGTGTCTGCGGCATTATCATACATTTCTTTAGGGTGGGAAAGAGTGGTCTGTGCTTTATTAGCGACCGTATCTGTTAATTGGTTAATAGCCCTGGCATTATGATGCCCTAACAAATAAGCTAAGGTACGCTCTTTGTTTTTCCAAAAAGCCACTAACGTAACCCCTTCTAAGAAAGTCTGAATGAGGAGTTGAACCGCTGGCAAATAGTCCCCAAATGTCGCTGTATCACCGCTAGAGAGCTTTCCAAAACCAGTAGAAACAAAAGCTACGATTAAGCTTTCCATATAAAAGACCATAAGGGTCATAAAGCCGACAAAGGCTGGAAAGATAGAGGCCCCCCCCATTAATTTCATCGTATTGAAAATGGTATCTGATAAACTAGGGATAAGGGATAGTATTAAAGCTAGTGGGAAGAAAGCAATCAAGAAGAGTACCACTAATTGAGCTAAAAAGCCTAAGAATTGAACGAGAACTAAGGGAATACCTAAAATAATCGCTTCAATAATTTTTAAACCAACGTAAATAAATTTAATGAGCAAATAATCAAAGACTGCAGAAACCCAGCGATCTTTTTCTTTGCCTTCATCCGCATCTGTTCCTAACTCATCCAGATAACCACCTTTTTTATCACGGTCAGCAGTTTTAACTTTTTGAAAGCTCCCATTAACCGTTTTTCCTAAAACCTGACTGTCATCAAAGTCTTCTAACTGTCCTGTCTGATTATTATAGTATTTACCATCTAGCCGACCAGTATTGACATAAAGATAGGCGGCATAGGCAGTTTTAGCAACATAGTTATCAGTCACAGATTGGTTTGAGGATAATTGTTTATGGCTATCTTGTGGATCCGTTAAGCTCACTTGAGCAATGGTCTGACTAGCTGAGGTGGCGAAATTATGGATGCTATCTAGGATATACAAGCCACCTGATGTGTCTTGCATCGTACCATAATAGCCAAAGCCTAACAGCAAGACTGCAAAAAGGTGTAATAAGCGACGGACAACATCACCTTTTGAAAAGATATAAGCGATAAAGCCACAAAACGCACCAATGGCAACAAGGGCATAAACAATGGATTGTGTGTAATTGCCACTGCCTAATAGCCCTTGCCACAGTTTTTTAGACATGTCATAGACTGTATGCTTGTAAGTGCCATAGAGATCAATCTTTTCAAAAAAGGATAGAATAAGTGAGAAAAATCCAACCACCATGTCTAGAACCACAAATAGACCATTGACTAACAGATAGGTCAGGATTTTCCAGATGGAGCTGATATTGACTTTTTCGGTATATTCCAAATAGGCTTTTAAATCAAAGAGTGGACAACCTGATACTTTTTGATAGAGTTTCACTAAAAGGGCATCATCTGCCACGAGATCACCTCCTTATGATGCGTACTTGTTTTCAAGCACACTTGATGTGCTTTCTTTCATTGGTTTTAAAAGTGGAGCAAGAGCAGGATGGCAGTTATGGACTGTCATCATATTAAGATTGCCATAAACGTCATAATAAAGGCATTGCCCTGAAATCATGTTATCAATCCAAGCAAGGTTCTTGTCTGTTGAGTCTAAACCAATATGGTTTAAAATCGCTTCACGCTCTTTGGGTTCATAAAAAGCAAAAACCGTTCCAAAACCAGTAGTATCGTCATCATTTTCGGCATCATGCACCGACTGAGTGACAAGACCTAAGGTATTGTATTTTGAGCGACCAACACGGCGCATAGATTTAATCACCGCTCTCCCTTCTTGCGATTGCATTAAGACCCAAGCTTCATCGAAAACCTCAACCGTTTCATCATCGCTTCTTTCGCCAAAGTGGCGACAAAATGCCCCTAAGGCAAACATAAGGCAAATGGAATTCGCTTCATGATCTGAAATCATGGTGGCATCCGCTTTTGGCAAACTTAAGTCTGCAATCTCAAGGACAGTGACCCGTTCGTCATAAGAGAGCCCATTAACGTCGCCATCTGAGAAGGCTAATTCCAAAATAGAATGTTTAATAATGGCTTTAAAATAGTTCCCAACATCTGCCACATCTTGGTTAACATCTTGACAAAGAAGCTCAATCACTTGATTAAAGCCCACCACTTCTCCAGCCTCACGACGATTTAAAACTGCTGTAATCGCATTGGTTAGAGACGTGGTTTGCGTTAACTTAATATCAGTTGCTTGTCTTAAGAGATAAAGCAACATATTTTTAGCAGTGGCTTGCGCATTATCTTTCTCCAACATGACAATAGGGTCAAGGACACCGTGGTTAAAAGGGTCGTTCGCATCAAGCGTGACATAATGAAAACTTTCAATATGTTTTTTCCATTTAGGAAAACGTTTCGCATAAACGGGGTTCTTAACAATGTTTAGGTAGTGGTTTCTAATTTCTCGTTTCGGATCAATGTAGAGCAATCTGACATTTTGAAGACTGGTAAACAGAAAAATCAGTTGAGCGAGATAAGACTTCCCATTTCCTGTTGCCCCTGTGATAATCCAATGAGGATTTTTGGTGATTTTACCAATAATCCCTTCCTTATTTGCTACTGTTGGATTAAAGAGGACAATATTTTTAGAGCCTAAAATCGCTTCTTTAAGGCTAGCCCATTTGGTTAAGCGATTATCCACTCGACCAATATACCAACCAACACGGTTGCCAGACCTTGTGTTGGTAAAGAGCATGAGTTCCGCAAAGCCGCGACACGTGGTTAAATGTTGCCATTTACGAGTTGTACGACTAAACCGATTGCCATATAGTAGCGCTTGAAAAAGATAGGGCGTATCTTCTGCTGCCTCATGTACTGCTACTTTCATATCTTGGAAGTAAGACATCAATGACCGCTTTCGTTGTTTCACCTGCTCAATGCTAGAACCTGCCACCAAGGCATAAGCACCAAAGTTCACCAGATCAACTTTAGCCCCAACTTTTTTCATGAGGTTTTTAAGGGCATAAGCTCCCATAAGGATATCGTCTTGTTGGACAGTGTCCGTACTGCTTGCTTCCAGCATGATGTTGCGGTAACGGTTATTTGACCGACCAATACGCCCTTTGAGGTTTTTACCAGTGGTAAATTCTCCTTTGAATTGTAACCAGACTGGAAAAGATAACCGTTGGACTAACTCACCTAAATGAAAGCCATTAAAGACCGTTGAGAAAGTGCCAATCGGAAGAATAGCTAAATAGGATGTTCCATAGTAACTATCCAACTGTAAAATCCCTTTTTGAGCAACTTTAATCACCGTATCTGTCACATTCGCTAAGTGACGATTAGCAATCACTTCCTCTCTTAGGTGAGGCACATAGCGTAAGAATTGATACCGTTGGGCATAGAAAAACTCTTCTTCACTTAACCGCTGAGCGCTTAAAGGTGAAAGTAACTGATAAAGCGTATTTTCAACTTCTTCATAACTCTCAGACCAGTCATCTGAGATGAGAATTTCATAACCTAAGAGGTTAGCGATGTTTTCAGAGATAGTCGCTAATTGATGAAAAACACTCTCTTTAAACGATGTCGCCACTTGAGCTTGTTGAATGGTAATGCCAACTAACCATTCGTACTCATAGGGAATTTCCATCTCTATTGTAAGATAGTCCGTTGTTTCCTGTAGTGTTTCTTGCCCTACTGTTTGTGTTTCCGGTGCTAGGTCTTTTGAAAAATCATTATTCTTTTCTTCTAAGAGATAATCCTTAGGGACTAAAGCTGCCTCAAAGAAGCGATACGGCACCAGTTTTTTCATGACTTGTGAAACCGTTACTTTTTGTTTAGTTTTCTTATCTTCGTCAGTGATGGTAATGGGCGTATTAGGCACACGGTAAAAGCACATGGCTGTTCCATCTCGACAAAGCGCGATATTATTTGTGGTACGTTTAATGGGATAAGCTAAACGCTTAACCATATTAGCATCCTCCTTTTCGTCGTGTTTTTTTTAAAAACCAAAAGCCTTGGCTAGTGCAGTCAAGGCTTAGTGATTATAAGTTTGTTTTTTCAAAGACAAAGCTTGTCTCTTCGGTGATGCGTTCTCCTTGGTAAATGGCGCGCTTATCACACTCAAATTCAATCATATAAATGAGCCAATCATAAAGGTACTGATGAACCTTTTTGCCTTGTGGTGTGATTTCAACATAACGCCCAGCGACCCAATAAGGCACGTAAACATAAAGGGGTAAGAAGATATGATGGAAATAAGCATTTAAAAAGCTAATAATCGGTCCAAAGACTCGAAACAACACCAAGAAAGTGATACCTGCCACAATGAAAAAGGAAATCTCAACTGGGGTTGAAAAGACCCAGATTCGAGCACCTTTTGGGGTTTTTAACTCTTGTATCCAGTAAGGGGCATCCACACATCTGGCATAATCAAAATATTCTTCCTCCATAGGCTAAAATCCCGTATTGATTCCAAAGAGATTGAGAAGTCCTGAAAGCCATTGAAGAAGAGCTTGACCTTTTAAGAGGGCTGCAACCAACGCATAGACAACAAGAATAATCACGATTTTTCCAATAGAGCCATCGCGCCAAAATTTAATGATAAATCCTGCTGCACAAATCCCGATGACAAAGACTCCGTCGCCACCAGCAAAGTTATGTAAATTTGATAAATCAAGTGCTGCTAAATACACTACTTTTCCTCCTTATCATTTTTAAAAATATTTTCTAACCGTTCCACATACCACCCTTTATCCGTTTTGATTAGATAAAGAGTGAAGTTTTCTGTGTGTTTATCTTGTGTGTTCGTATCTGTAAAGGTAACTGGGACTTGAACCACTTTTTGATTATCTTTTCCTTGATAAAAGACAGCGCTGTTAACGTCAATAATATCCACTTGATAACTACCGCCCATCAAGACTGGCTCTTTCATTAATAGTTTTAAGTCTGTTTCGTCACTTGAAGCGTACTTATCAAAGAAAACCGACAAGAAATTTTTAATGGATGATATGTCATCTGATGGTAGTAAGATAACATCGTTACTATTGACTTGTTCTAAGGCATCCCCTTTACCTTGATAAGTATTATCCGCTAAACTATACGGAGGACTAACAATAGACAATTTTCCTTTTGACAGTGTAAATGGAACTGCTAAAGTCATGACATAACTAGTACCTGCCTCCTCATAACCGATTTTTACTAAAGCCAACTGATAGTTTCCCTTTTGTTCAATACTCACAACCCGTTGTGTTTTTAGGATTCTCGTATTGCGTAAGGCTTCTAAATCAGCGCCATTATCAAAGGCATAATAGCCATCTAAGGTTTTCTGCCTATCGTCAGCCGTTTCTTGGTCGTAATTGATATAAGCATAAATAAAATTGCTCATGTAATACTGAACCTTAGAGATATCTAAACTAGAAGTTGTACTCGTTACCTGTTTAACTGTCTTATCCATGATGGCTACTTTATCTTTTAAAGTAGCCACTTGTGCGGATAACCCCATAGCTCGCAAGCAACCAAAGATACCAATGAATACAAACAAAAACAAGCCACCATACACTAGGCAGCCCGCTCTTTTGGCCGAAACTTCCTTGAGTTGTGGTGACTTGCCTTTCTTTTCTTTTTTAGAAAAGCGGCTCAAAAAAGCGATGGTTTTTGATGGGTGTTCTCTTCCTCGAGACACTGGTATCACCTCCTTTCCAAAATTAACTATTCGTTAAATCTTATAACCGATTCAAAGCACCGCCTTTAAGGTATAGAAGCCTTTTGGCGTATTCAAACATTCCATGTTATCTAAATAAGGTTGTAAGAGATTAGCGACTTTACCGTCTTGTTGCAAGAGTTTTCCTAAGACCTCGACTTCATCTTTTGAAACAAACACATAATGACAACGAAGAATAGTTAACGGTGGCACATGCTTTTTAAGCAAATGGACAACAACCATCTCGTCACCATCATATAGTTCTACTATTGCTCGTTTAAGAGCGTAAGCAGTGGCTAAATCCATTTCAGTATCAACACCCCAATCAAGAATGCCACAAACTCTAAATTGATCGTCGTGATAACCGCGTTCTTGCATTCGTTGTCTGACTTGCCCTTCTGAAAAGCGCATCAAGTCAAACGCTGGTAAGGAACGACTGATTGTGCCGTCTCTTAATCTAATATTTGCCAACATAAATTCTCCTTAAATTAAGTTAATTAAAAAGGGATCTCTACATAGCCATAGGATGAGAAGCCCCCTGAACTATCAAGGGCAATGTCACGACCATAGGCTTCATAATCAAAATACATATCGCGTTGCTCTCTAGATAAGTTAGATACACCACCTATAGCATCAACCCAATATTCGCCAAGGTCACGTTTGGTAGTCACTTCAGGTAAAAGGCTACACTCATCAAAATCAAATCCATACCCTACAAAGTCACGAATAGTATAACCTGTCACTTCATGGACAGCTATCACTAAGTCTTCGTCGACAGCTCCTACCAACTCCGCAAATGTTGAGATGAGGCCAATGTCATCCTGAGATTTAATCAGTTTAAGGTTGCTATCGACAATTTCACAGTGTAGTTCTTCATCTTCAGCTAAGCCAAAGAGGCGTCTCACTTTTGCTTTCGTCACCGGAAACACGACAGTTCGATCTTGTCCAATACGTAAATCTCTGATAGTTGCAATAATTTCCATAATATTTTCCTCTTTTTCTTTTTAATCGTAACTATTTTTGGTGGTTTCAACCACATCAGCTAGATTATGCCCAATAGCTGTCATAGCACGATGGGCTTTTTTAATGCTATGTTCATGATAATAATAAGACCGGAGGTCTTGTTTGATTTGATCTAAGACAAAGTCTGGTATAGTATCATCAGCTGCTTTCAAGCGGCTATTTAACTCTCCCATCACTTTCCACGTCTTATCATATTGGTAGGTGGTTAAAAGCTCAGAAGCGATTTGAGCCAGTTCTAAGAGCTTTTTGTTGTCATCATTTAGTGTTGCCATAACATTTCTTCTCCCTAATTTCAACTGAGATAATAAAGCGTTTGTGGTATTTTACCGTATAGCCGACCTCTTTATCGGTCAAAATCAACCAAGAGCTGCTTTCAGTTACCTCAAACTCGCTTAACTTATAATGGGCAATGATTTTGTTTTTAAGGACAATCGTTATCATCACTAATCACTCCTTCTGCTGGGAATTGTTCTTTTAAAGCTGGTAATTGACGGTACAGATGATTATTTATCATGAGGTTAGCTAAAATCCCAAGGCAATCATTTTCTGTCTGCATCAAGATGCCAAAGACTAACAATTTACGTTTGAGAGTTACCAACTGCTTAATCTCATCATCATAAGCTTTAATAAGACTATCAGCATTAGCTGGTAGATATTTTGGGTTTTGCCTTGCACCATCTATCAGCTCATGAATATCTGTGCGGTAATCTCTAAAGATGTCTTTGGACAATTCTGGATAATAAAACTCCCTAGCAGGGAGCTTGTTCACAATCGCTTCTATTAGCTCTTTTGTGATTGGTCTAGTGACGAGAAAATCAAGAATAGGAATATCTCTAGGCGACATTCTCATACTCTCCTTTGTGACGTTCCACATCAATTTGAACTTGTAATAAGAGTTTTTCCATTTCTGGCGTTAACTCACCACTATTGAAAATCACCGCAAAGTTATTTTCATTCATCAATTTGTCGTATTTTTTAACCAAGACAAGACTGTTTGCGATTTGGTACCGAAGCCAATTAATGGTTTTACGAATATTATAAGGTTCTGGTTTCGTTGTAAGCTGTAAAGGTTCAACTCCACCAAAGAGCGCTTGCCATTTTTGATCGGCTAGATAAGCCCCAAATTGATTAGTGCCATCATAGACATCTAATCGACTATTAATCAGCCCACGAGCAATTTCAGCTAAATCAACACCATTTAGGTATTCCTCAATCACGCTATCTGCTTTCTTGTGAGCTAGGCGGATTTCAAAACGGTTCCAGATATCAAAGATTTCAGCTGCTTCATCAGCGGTTAGACGCTCTTTTTTAGCTAATTCATAGCGTTTTTCGTAGAAGTTAAAATACATTTCCGATTGCCTAGAGCCAAAATAGATAGACAGACCATTAGGCTCTTCTACAAAGCTACCGTCTTTTGCTTTTCGAACACCACCGCCACCAATGTAATTCCATGTTTTTAATTTATCAAAGAATAATTCATTGGTATAAGACTTTTGAACAAGACTGTTTAGATCAAACTGCTCACTTTCCCTAGCAGAGCCTAAATACAATTCATCAATGGCAATATCTAAACGGGTGACCCGCATATCATCTTGATAAGTGTCTTTTAGCTGTTTGAAAAAAGTTAACCAGTCTATGTCGTAATAATCTAGCATGACTTCCATTTGACGACAACCAGCGCCTGATAATTGTAAAGTGATTTGATAATTATTAGTTTCGTACTTATCGTGATAATCGAACAACCAGATATCACCACGCTTCCACAAACGGTTGTAACGCATCAAACCTGTCTCATAATCGTGAAACTCTTTAAAGGGAATGCCTAGGTATTTCATGGTAAAGTGATTTAAGTCACGAACAGACATAAAGGTTATTCGTAAGTAGTCAATCAGAAAACGCAAGCGACCACTTTGTGATGGACAATAGCCTAACTTGCTTTTAAATTTACGATAAGTGTTAAGGCTTAATGGCTTTTTACCACATTCGTATTTTGATATCATTTGCTGCCCAACACCGACCGCCTGAGCAAATTCTGATTGGTTCATACCTCGTTTCTTACGAAAATCTGTTAAATACCAAGGATTAATACCTTTCGACAACTTAACAACCTTCTGTTGCTGCAATAATTTTACCTCTTTCTTTCTGATTACTTTGATAGTTACGCCCTAAAAAAAAACATTTTACGCCCTATTTTTGAAACTCGAAACCCCTTGCTACGCTTGCTGTTTTGGGGGTTCAAATGGCTATTTTTCCATTTCTCTACCCCCCTATTAGAATGAGGGGGGTAATTTGATTTTTTGGAGGAAAACAGGGTGACCGTGGGTGATCGCAAGGGTGAGCGCTCGGGGCTTAACGCCCCGAGCTACCCTTGCTACCCACTACCCTATTTTCCTCCAAAAAAGAGCATATCATCCCCTTATTCTCTAAAGGCTAGAAAAATCGTTCAACCGTATCAGCCCACGACAAGTCGTTTTCGGCTTTATAGGCATAAAGTGCTTTTAAGGCCTCAATGTCAAAAGTCGAAAGCAAACATTTACCAGCATCATTCCGCTGAAACGGTTTATTAGTCGTTTTCTCAACTAATAAAATGACATTTAATAGCTGTTTAGGTTTAACCGCTAATTCTTTAGCTGCTGTACCAAGAGAAACTAGATTTGGTTTTGTGTTTTCTGGCATAGTGCCTCCTTTGATATTATTTTCTGGTGGGTTTTCTTGATTTGAGTGTGGATTATTTTCCGTGTTCGGTAAGGTGAGGTCTTGCTCTTCTAGGGGCTCCATGGCTCTAAAGGTAGCTTCAAAAGAATAGCCTTCCTCAAATGGGACCGCTGGCGAATAAAATTCTTGAGCTAACTGACCGTAGACGGCCACGTAACCTCGACCAAAAACCTTTTTACCATTAATGGTATCAATCCGCTTAAAGACTTTATCCCTATTGGCATCCCCAAAGAGCATAGTATTCCCTGTATCACCTAAATAACCTGTTGAAATACGTTTCATAAAGTTATCACGCAAATCCGTATCAATGACATCACCATCAGGACGTTGTAAGGCAGTAATCATATAGACCCCTGACTGACGACCTTCTAAAACAATAATGCGAAAAGCCTCATCAACAATCCGTTTAGTTTCATAATCATTGCCCAATTTAGCTTGAAAGGCTGCCCATTCGTCGACTAACACAAATTTAGGACGCAAGCCATAAGCGGCATAGTTTTTCCCAATCTCATGTTCTGGATGATTTGCCATAAAATTAGCACGATCATGTACCTCTTTAGCGTTATCCACCAACATTTGAGTAATCTCTTCTTTAGTCGAAAAGACACGCCCACGAAAGACAGGAATATCCTTTAAAGAAGTGAGATCAAGTCTTTTAGGGTCACCAATATCCACATAACCAACCTCTAATAAACCTTTTAAGATGGACATGAGCAGAACTGTTTTACCGCCACCAGTCCCACCAGCAATCAGTAAGTGTGGTTCAGCATCATAATTCCACCAAACATCCTCCATCAAGCGAAGACCATGACTATCCACTTTGACCTCATCAATACCAATACGCCCTTCAATATGATCCAGAACGATGGTATAGGTGACAAACCCTTTAGCGTAAGTTTTAGACATAAAATCTCCATCAAACATCAATTCCAATTGTTGGCTCATGTTATTAAAGCGATCTTGAAACTTATTGCCTTGGAGAATAAACGTGACATCTAGTCCAAACTTATCCCGTTTGAGATAAACTTTTGGCAACTTAATCCGTTCTTTGCCCTCAGTTGTTTTTGTTGTTAAATAATAGTTGTTTTGAATGATAAAATTAGATAATACGCGTAAGTTATCTAACACACTAAAAAGAAACAGTTTTTCATAACACAGTTTATTAACGATAACCATTAAAACAGCTGGCACTAAGAACATGACAGCAGCTATGATGCTATAGGTGATCGGATTATCTTTTATAGTTTGATAATGTGTGTAATGGTAATAAACGTTACCAAGCAAAAAAGGCAAAAACAGTATAAAAAACGTTTTGCCTTTAATCGTTTGGTACAACTTTCGAACACGGTGTCCACGATAAACAAAAAGACTGTTTAGCATGGATTACACTCTCCTATTTGTGATCTTTTGACTTATCAGCTGATTTGTCAACTTTTGGTACTGATTGAGTAACCTTGTCTTTTTTCTTAATAGCTGAGGCAAAAACTTTGATATGGTCTGAACGTTTGCCAATGCTTACGTGCGCAAACAGAACCCCTTCAAGCTCAATAGGATCACGGTACTGAATGTCTTGATCTTCAAAAGCAGCGGCAGAAGTATCCAGTAATGTTACATTGATACTTTTCTTTAACTTAGGACAATTGAGCTGTAAAATAGCCCCACGGATTTCACCTGTTGGGATTTGTGGGTACGAACCATCGTTATTACGTGGTCTTGACGTATCATCCATCATAATTAAATCATCTCCTGAACATGACACAAAGAAGAGATCCCCTAAAATCTCATTAGGTGGTAAGAGACGACTGTTTAAAATCGTATATGATTTATCCACAATTTGTTGTTTTGGTCCAAAATCTAATCCTACTTTTGTATTTGCCATTAGTTGTTACCTCCTACACGTTTTAAGTTAGTTGCGAAAATGTTTCGAGCTGGTGAGACATCTCGACCATTCCAAGACGTATCTTCAAAGAAAAAGGCATCACCAGACAATTCGACCTCTTCATCATAATCAAAGGTATGAGGAAGCGCTGGAGTAATGACATGAAAGACACCATCTTTTCCATTATTCACAATATGACGTTGATACGTACCACTCACTGTATTCACCTGATTTGGCGCTTGGCCTAAAGTTTCATAGCGAAACGTTCCAATTGTTTTCGGATCATATTGTAAAATATCCATTAATTCCATAAGTATTTTTCCTTCTTTCTTTTAAAATCCCCCCTAAGCTGTCTTATCGATAGTTGCTTAGGGGTAATAGTAATATGTTATCAAGCCGTTTTATGACATACTTAGGTCAGAATATTAGTGCTCTTTCTTTTCTTTACGACGGAAGGTCATAAAGCTAACAATAACTAGCAAACTACCCATGATTGAGGCAAGAATGCCTAACGGGCTATTGCTTTCCCCTGTTACTGGAAGCACAGCAGCTTGTACCGTTTGCACTTTCTGCGGTGGCTGTGGTGTTTCAGGAACTGGTACTTCTGGCTCTGGATCCGTATAAGTTGTGACTTGAGCGAGGAACTCACGACCATTGATCGTATTAGTAAAGAAGTTGATAACCTCACCATCTTTAATGCGTTCCACTTCAAGCCAGAAGTCGGCATCAAACGTCCCTTCAACACCTAAAGAGTTGAGGAAATCTTTATCAATACTATAAGCCCATTCACCTTTTTCAGCATCCCAAGTGACTTTAACAATTTGATTAATAAAGTCATCGTTAGTATCTTGATTAAACTCAAAGATAAAGCGATAGCTTGTTCCAACTGCGATAGTATCACCTGCCTTGATGAGCGTTCCATCTGCTAGTGTCACGTCATAAGGAAGCGTCATGTCTTCTTTGGCGGTGTACTCAGTACCTTTGATAACCCCTTTCCAATTGCCCGTATAACGGTCATGTTCCACATCTAGTTTGTCTTTACCGTCGTATTGCCAAAGCGTGTCATGGTCTTTTGTGACGGTTACGCCATCTAAGAGGTAATTAAAGACTTGGTGCAGTGGTACTTTTTGACCGTCTAAAAGGTTACCTTTTTGATCGATGGCGTGTTTTTCGGCGGTTTCATTTGGAATAGTGATAAAGACAAGGTTTGATGAATAACCATTTGAAAATTCGATTTGCACGAAAGTGTTTTCAGCTTTTTCGCCAGCTTGTCCAATAACTGCTACAGGTAAGTTAACCGTCACATTATTACCTGTTAAGACATAGTTTTGGTAGTAATCTTTGAGGTCGTTTGGAATCCAAACGACAAATTCACCATCTGGTGTTAGGTGAGCACCGTCTAGAAAAATTTGAATTTCAGCTGGAATTGGTTGTCCTGCTTCGATATCGTAAAATGTTCCTTTAGCGGTAATATCATTACCTTTACTATCGGTTACAGTAGCTTTCGTAATATCAGGGTTGACTGTCTTATCATCCGTATCATCATAGATACCAGCCGCTTTAGCCATGGTTTCGACATCAACAATGGTATTGACATAAGGACTGTAATCTGTTGTCAAATGGAAAGTGACCTCTTTATCAAAGGTCGTTTTACCGTTGATATCAGAACCAGCCTTATCCGTTACTGTTTTCGTTGGCTTTGGATTGTCGGGAGTATCAATGGATGGCATATTAGAAACAACTTTATAATAACCAGAAGCTGTAGTATAAATCGTTTCAAAGGTGTTATCATAATGTGCTTTATCATTAAGTGGTTTCCCAACGAATGTAAAAGTTGGTACTTCAACATCTTGATCACGATGAGCGTTTAAAATTGACAACAATTTAGCTGTTCCAACGAGTTGATATGACCCATCATCAGTTGCTTTAAGGGTATAGTAATCCGCATTTGCCTCAGCTGTCGCCTCACTATCCACTTCAAAACCTGCTGGGAATGGATCATTCATCACAACAGCAGTAATTTCTTGTCGTCCAGCTAAAAGGTTGCTATTTTTAAGTACCCATTTAACGGTAGAACCTTTAGCAACGGTTTTACCATTAATATCACTATTGTCATTGTTAGTAACGGCTTTGTCATTCGTTGGTTTTTGAGTAACCTCAACAGGGTGGACAACAGTTGAAAGCGTGATATCATGAACAGTTGTAGATAGGGCTGGTGTCGTTACTGCTGCTTCAACTGTTATTGGGGCTACTTCAGTAGCTAGTTGAATAACGTGAGTGTCTGCTTGTAACTTCACCTCATGAAGTGTGACTGCTTTAGGAACATTAACCTGTCCAGGTGTGATATGAATGTTCTGAACTTCGACAGATTCAGGTGTTGGTGGTGTAATGTCATTTGGATGCCATGGAATAATAGATGGTGGCGTTACTGACGCAATGTTAGACGAAAAAGCAAACCAATACTGACCGTATGCATGGCGGGGAGCGTCTGAACCAGCATCCATCACAATATCAAAGGAAATCGTATCGCCACTCTTAACAATCCCAACCGCAGCTCCGTACCAGCGATTCGCTTGACTATCACCATCCCAGAAGTTAGAATCTCCAGAAGCAGGATTAGCTTCAAAACGAGAACCATTTGATTTGTAATCGTTGTAACCAGAGGCATGTAAAACACCGTTTTCATAAACAATACTTGAACCATTAATCGTCTCTACTTCAATATTTGACGATAAGTTTTGAATCGATTCTCCATAACCAGAACCAGCGTAAACTTTGGTCCGATTTAACGAGTTAAAGGCAATTAAAGCAGGAGTATCTTCGTGAAACGAAATAACACTATCACTTTCATCAAAAAATTGGATTGACATTCCCAAATGACTGCTCCAAGAACCTGCTTGCTCACCTGTCGCATCTGCTAAAGCAAAATCGGCACCATAGAAAGTCAACGTAACGTTAGGATCGTGATTAATGTGTAACCCATCCGTATCATCTTTAGCGGTATAAGTATAAACAACTTTTGAAATTTTAGTACCAGCATAAGATGAATTTTCAAGATGAGTGTAAGTTACTGTAAGGCTTTCACCTTTATGTAAGACGACACGAGTATCTTCTGTACTATCACTCGTAATCACTGTCCCATCGCTCTTAATAATGGTATTTTTGGCATTAGGTTCTGATTGAAAAATCAATGATTGGGAACTTGGAACAGAAAGATAACCATCTTTCTTGGCAGCTAACTCTTCTTCATATTTAGCTTGTGCTGCTGCATTCTGTTTAGCAATTTCCGCATTCTGAGCATCAATCTCCGCCTTTTTCTTATCATAGTCAGCTTGTGCTGCTTGATTTTTAGAAACGATTTCATTGACTTTATCAACTTGCTCCTTAGCAATCTTCTGAGCTTCTTCTACAGTTGTTTCAATAGTACCAGCGTTTGTAACAGTTGTTCCAGCAGCTGTTGCTTTATTAATAGCATCTTGAATAGCTTGATTAGCGCTATCTTGAGCATCTTTAGCGGATTGAGCATTCGCTTTATTTTGATTTTCAGCGTTCGTTTTAGCTGCTTGCGCCTCATGAAGAACTTTTATTTGTTTAGCTAAGTCAGCTTTCGCTTCCTCAATTGAGGTATAGGTTTTAAGACTGTCTTTAGTAATCGTTAAACCAGCCGCTTGGGCTTGTTTTAACAAATCCGCAAGTGTTTTATCAGCTTCTTTTTGAATCTCGCTAGCCTGATTTAAACTATCTGTCTGTGCCTTAGCATCTGCTTGGGCTTCTTCAGTAGACGTATAAGTTTTGGAATCACTTGTTGTTACTTCAACACCAGCTTGCTTCGCCGCTTCTGTCGCTGAACTAATGGATTGATTTGCTTCAGTTTGCGCTGCTTTAAACTCTGTCAATTTAGCAACCTGTGCTTGTGCATCTGCTAAAGCCTGTGCTAAATCATCATAAGTTTTAGCATTTGCAGTATTAACGGTGACACCCACTTTTTTAGCATCAGCTAACGCTTGAGCCATACTTTCGGTAATAGATGTTTGAGTATCCTGTGCTTTTTTTAAGCTGGCTACTTGATGAGCTAAAGCTGCTAAGGCTTCTTTGGCATCACCTGTCTTAGTTCCCTGACTAACGCTAACCTTAACACCCGAAACTGTTGTTGCTTCAATGGCTTGAGGAAGTTCTTGGTTAACTTGATTTTGAGCACTTGTCATTTCTGTGAGATGATCCGTTTGAGCCTTAGCATCTGCTTGTGCTTCATCAGTGGACGTATAAGTTTTGGAGTCACTTGTCGTTACTTCAACACCAGCTTGCTTCGCCGCTTCTGTTGCAGTTGTTGTCGCAGCCTCAACTTCTTTTTGGGTCTCCGTCACTTTATTAACAGTTTCTGTTTGACTGTTCAAATCAGCCTGTGCATCCGCTAGGGAGTCATGTGTCACTGTATCACCTGTACTAACTTCTACACCAGCTTCTTTAGCATCTGAAACCGATTGATTAAGCGTATCCGATGTCATGGTATTGGTTAAATCACCAGTTTGTGTCCCAGATTGTGAGGCTAAGGCATCATGAACTTCTGTATTATCAGTTTGTGTGTCTGATAAATTAGTCGCGTTACTCTCTGACACAACGCTAACATCTGGTTGTGTATCAATCGTCGCTGTTGTTTCATCCGCAGAAACTGCAGTTGTGGTTACCGCTACTGCACTAAGTGCGAGACCTGAAATCAGACCATAGGCTTTGCTTTTACGGAAATAACCGTGTCCTTTGGAACTTATTTGTGTCATTTATTAATACCTCCAATGACTATATTTTTTAATGTAACAAAAAGAAAAAAGCCGTTTTGAGACATGCTTAGGTCTGTACAATATCAGATAAGGAGATGAGCCCTTTGACGACTTACTCAGGTCAAGATATTAAAGATGTTATGTCAAAAACAAAAAGAACAGTTTAATGACATGTTCAGGTCAATCAAGAAGATTATAAAATAGATATATTAAAGACAAGGTAGTTTTATGACGTGCCCAGGTCAAGAAAGTAAAAAGCCACCATGTTTATTTTCATGATGACTTTGTTATTCTTATTTTGTTTCTTTTTTACGAACACCAATAAGACCAAAGAGCGTTAAGACTGTTCCAAAGAGGATAGCAACGGTTGATGTGGCGTCACCTGTCATTGGAAGACTGTTAGCGGTTTGCTTTGTGATTGTGCTAGCAACTGGAGTTGATGCTTTAGTGGCGGTAGGAGTTACTGTTGCTGTTTGTTTTTCAGCTACTACAGTAGATCCTTGATTAGCATTATCTAGAACTGTATAACCTGTAATTTTACCTGTTTCATCCATCACCGGAATAGGTTGTTTGCCCTGTGCCACTAAGTTATCGTATTCTGCTTGGAGACGAGCTTTTTCTTGACTATCAAGAACGTCTTGATAAGCTTTTGAAGTCGTATCATAAACAGCTTGCGCCGCTACTTGTTTAACTTGTAAATCTTTTAGTTTTAGCAATTCTGCCTCTAAACTATCCAGAGCATCTAACAAGTTTGCTTTTGCGATTGCTTCCTTAGCTTGTGCTTCTTTCAGTAATTGTGGTGCATTTTTTAGGTTAGCTAAGGTTGCTTGAGCTTCACCTAAAATAGCTTTTGCTTTATCCACATTAGCTTTCGCAGTCACTACATTTTCTTGAGCCATTAGTAAGTCGGCTTGTAGGCTAGCTAAACGAGCTTTAGATTGGGTAAGCACATCTTGTTTAGCTGTTAAATCTGCTTGTTTGGAAGCAAGAACTTCTTTAGCAGCTACTAAATTAGCTTGCTTAACGGTAATATCAGCACTTAAATCATCCACTGCCTGTTGAGCTTTAACAAGATTTTCTTGTGCTTGGATCAATGTGGCTTTAGCAGACGACAAGTTTGCTTGAGCAGTCGGAGTCTGAACAGCGACTGATTGTACTTGGGTCAAGTTTGCACTAACTGATGACAATTGTGATACTGCATTATCGTAGACTGTATGAGCAGTCATTTTAGCTTCTTGAGCTACTTTATTATTAGCTTGTGCTTTGGCTAATTCTAATTGGGCAGTTGCTAGCACTGCTTTAGCAGAAGTTAAGGCTGCTTGTTTCGCTTTAATATCAGCATTTAAAGCATCTACTGCTTGAGTTGCTTTTGTTAAACGTTCTTGTGATTGAGTTAAAGCTGTCTCTGCTAAAGTAAGATTAGCTTGAGCAGTCGGAGTTTGAACAGCGACTGATTTTGCTTGAGTTAAGGTAGCACTAATTGATGACAATTGTGATACTGCATTATCGTAGACTGTTTGAGCTGACGTTTTGCCTGCTTGTGCAACAGTATTATCAGCTTGTGCTTGAGTTAAATCTGATTTTGCAGTACTGTAAGTTGCGGTCACATTTTCAGCTGATTTTGGATTTTCAAGAGCTGTTTTATCAAAATTAGATAGGTTGGATAGTTTGGTATTAAAAATATTTAAGTTGATACTATCTCCACCATCCTTCAGTTTTGAAAAACCAATACCAACATAACTAATGCCTTCTGTAGCATTACGTGTTCCCACAACACTTGAAGCATGTAACCATTCATTTTTATTAAAAATCCAACCAATCAGAGCATTTTGATAGATTCTCTCTTTGGCTTCATCAAGATTACTAATTTGCTTAAATCCTAAGCCTCCAGCCCAGTCTTCATCAACCCAGTCGTACTTAGCATCTAAGTCTTTTGTATCATGCTTAAACGTCCAAGTTGTCATATCGGTAGTCCCATAATAGTTTGCGTGATTCTGAGCTTCAGCAGCTGATTCCTCTGTTACTGAAACTAGTGTTGTACCAACTAGTTTCCGTGCTTGATTAATTAAATCGGCCGCAAAAAGAGAAAGCTCTTTAGCTTGGGCATCAGTCACATGAGTAATGTCAAATGATTGTTTTTTATCATTTTCATTATGAACAAATACATTCTTAGAAGCTTCTGTTTTAGCTAAACTAGCTAAAGTACTAAGTGATACTTCCCGTTGCTCACGAGTTAATGAATAATCATAAGCATCTTTAAGCGCTTTTGCATACTCTGCAGACATTGTAATCGTATTAATACTCTTATAATCATTTTCCGCTGTGGTATAAGCTGTTTGAGCACCCTCTAAAACTTGTGCAGCTTGTTGAGCTTGCGCTGTTTTAGCATCTAAATCTGATTTTGCTGTAGAAACGTTTTTGCTTGCCGCATCAACGTCTTTTTGAGCTTTGTCAATCGCTTGTTGACGATTAGCATCTGCCTCTTGCGCTTGTTTCAAAGCTATTTGAGCATCTGACAAATGAACTTGTTTGTTAGCTTCATCATTTTTTGCAGCTTCAGCTTCGTCCAAGATAGCTTTTTGACCTGTACCATCCAAAATAGCTTGTTTATCATTGACATCTTTTTGAGCAGCATCTACAGCAGCTTGTTTGGCGTCTTCAATAGCTTGTGTGTTATTTGCTTGAGCTGTCTTAGCATCTAAATCTGATTTTGTTGTAGAAACGTTTTTGCTTGCCGCATCAACGTCTTTTTGAGCATTGTCAATCGCTTGCTGACGATTAGCATCTGCTTCTTGAGCTTTAGTTAAATCAGATTCTGCTTGGGAAACGTGATCTTGTGCAGTGTTAACTGCTGCTTGAGCATTATCACGATTAGCAATAATTTCGGCTTGACCTGTACCATCCAAAATTGCTTGCTTATCGTTAACATCTTTTTGTGCTGCATCTACAGCAGCTTGTGATGTCGTCACTTGATCTTGTGCCTGACTAACTGTTTGAGTTTGGTTAGCAACTGCTGTTTCAGCTGTTGATTGAGTCGTTTCAGCTTGTTCTTGCAAGTTTTCAGCTGTTGTCACTTGATTTTCTGCTGTTGTAACGTCATCCGTTGCAGCCGCAATATTTTCTGGTGTCGCTTGATTAACTAGGTCTTGCGCATCACTTGTATTTTCTTTAGCTTGATCGTAAGCTGCTTGGGCATTGTCAGCGGTTGTCGCAGCTTCTTTCACCACTTGCTCTTGAGCGCTAACTGCTTGGTTAGCATTATCTAGAGTAGCTTTCGACGACTCAACATCTGCTTGTGTGACTTGAGTCGCTTCAGTTACTGATTGAGTTGTAGACTGCGTATTGTCCGTTACTTCATCAGCGTGAGCATTTGAGACAACACCTAAACTAGCAACGAGCGTTGTAGCAGCCGCAACATTTTTTGTTTTTGACATAACATCTTTAATACCTATTGTTTTCATAATGATAATCTCCTTAATTTTTAGTACTATCGCTTACAGTATACTCCCCCAAAATGGCTTTGTCAAACGGTTTTAGGGGATTTTGGGGTGTTTTTTAACTACGTTTTTGAAACGATATCATAGACCCTGAAGGGCTGTTGATCGTCAATGAATAAGTTTTGCTCTAAATGATAATGGGCTTGGTTGAAAGCCTCTTCTTGACTAGCAGCCTCAATAATCATCATAAAAGCAAAGCTACCATCACTGCGACACCGAACAGGTACCAAATATTGTTTTGACATGGTTTGAAGTCCTTTCTATTTTTATTGTGTACTCATTCTTATCTGTTTGACTTGAGGATCTTACGATCAATAGATAGCCACCGGCGACCTCTTCCTTGAATGAGAAAATCAAGAACTTTAGAACAAGGACGACCATTGAAAATAATAAAGGCGCTATCTGGTAAGTAGGTTCTAACTGTTTGATAATCTAATGATGACAGACAAACGGTGAACATTTCATCATAGAATAAATGGTTTTTGACAAAAACAACCGCTCGTTTATTATCAATATAATAAATACGAAGTGTGTTATGTTTCGACCGATTTTTAAAATGAGCTAACAGCAACCTCTTATAAAAAAATCTACTCACTACACTAGTTGTCATATCAAGTTACTCCTTTTCTTGAAATGCTTTGGTGATAACATTAGTATCAACGGTGATGTGATTGTTTTTATCATAGGCATAAGGTAATACCGTGGCTACTCCGTTCCTAATAGTAACTAATGTTGAAGAATGATTGATATGATATTGTTTGACTAAGGCTTTCCCTTCTTTTGTTTGCACGTTAACGTAAAAGGTTGTGACTAAACTATCGCTAGCAGCTTTTTTAATACGAGGAATGGCTGCTTGACAGTAAGGACAACCGTCTTTATAAAAAACAAGATTGACGTTTTGCTTAACTATAGTATCTTGATAGCTCTTAGCTGTCAGTTGACTATCATAAGTATGTTCTTCTTGGTAAGAGCTATAAGCTGTTAAACTAATCAAAAGAAGGGAAAGCAGCATTAATAAAATGAAGTGTGTTTTATCTTTCAATGAAACACCACCCCTTTCTTAAACCAACGGTCTCTAAATCGCGACACCATAGATAAATCCAAATCACGACTAATTCCATATATGGTATTTTTATAGTCGTTAACAATACAAAAAGAAGCAAAGTTATAATTCCAACCGTTCTTATAAAACTCCAATAACTCTTGTTCGTACAAATCGACAAATTCTTGAAGCACTGCTTTATGCTCTAAGTCAGAAAAGGGGTAAACAGGAAAATAAGGATCTTTTTTCTGACTATCAATAATTTTAATGCTGCAGAACTTTTCAAGAACATTGGTGCTATGATTATAGCGTTTGCTTTCACATACTTTAATTTTTCGTATCTCCCTCACCTCCTTTAGTTTGTTTATTTGATATTAATGAGTTTTCTTTTTTGATGGTTCTTCTAAGACTGTCATTTCATCATCTATCATTAAAGGAGCGTTTTTGATTCCAATAGTGAGAATGATAGGTCCTATTAACATCATAAAGCTTATCAAAATAACGATCACAACAAACATATTTTAAGTCCTTTCTTGGATAAATGAAAAAAGCCGCTTGATTAGCAGCTTTAATTTCTAGTATTCACTTGTTTGATAACTATTCCATAATTCTTGATAACGTTCAGCATTTTTAAGAACGTAAGCAACAACTTTCTTGTAATCGCGTGATTTTAAATAGCCGTCTTTCAATGTTCCATCTAAAAACATTGATGCGACTTCTTCACCGTGAATATAAATATGAACATGCGCTCGTTGCTTTTTGTGATTATGTTCATTCGTTCGAATTTCAATAATAAACTTTTCAAAACTATTTCTAGGCATTCAAAATACCCACATAGTCTCGCCAAGTCTCTAACCAATTATCACGATTACGTCTAATTTCTTTCTGTGCAAATCGAATATCATAATCAGCTAAATCAATATTTTCAACAACTTCTGCAGTCTTTAAAGAAAATTTCCCAATCAATTCATCATCATCATACATTCTTACCACAGGTTTTTTAGGGTTTAACTTCATATCTTCTTTAGATAACTCTAAAATTGTTTCTCCAAATGATTCTTGCATATTAAGACCACCTTTCTTTTAAAATTCCATAACTGTAACTAATAATCTTTACAATCATTATAACATACAATATGATACTTTACTGTTTCTGTATGCTTTAAAAAACCTACTAATATCCTTAATAGGCTTTTTAAAACAAAAAACAGATAAGCTTATTCTTGTCTGTTTTTGTTTTATATTTTATTTAAACACTAGCTGCCAATAATAGCTGATGACTGTTATCCCTTATTGACATCTACTATTTTTATCTTCAGGTTGCATGCTCGTATCTTCGCACACTTTCAAGATTAAGACTATCTCACGACTGTCACATACCTTTCGAGCAGGTCACTACCCCCCTATAGATAGTTACATTTAACACCCCTTAGCTTATTTTCCAAATCGAAAATAAACACACCGCCAAACCACCTGTTTATCCGCCTCTCAACGTTTTCGCAAGCTTTATTCCGACTCCTCCAGAGCCAGCAGTTCATGTCTTTTGCTTTCATCTCAATCAGGAAGACATGCCAAACCTTGGTACAATCATTTACCGTATTTGTAACATTAAATAAAACATACTTGTTAACTATTTATGATAATTCCTGTGTTATATTACATAACCCTTTTTATAGTCAATAACTAATTAACTCAGCTAGTTAGTTATTTTTTGTTTACTCTTGTTAAGAGGATAAATCATCTTAATGTACCTTATATGAAGTTTTGAAATAAACAAAACTTATTTGTCAATGTTCCAGAATAAACGAAAAAGAAGAATGATACCATTCTTCCCATCTTCTTCGTATTTTGACCTATCTAAAAAATCGGAATACTTACTAATGTTTTTAGCTAAGGTCATCTAAAAGTTGTTTGGAAGTCATCTGTTTGAAAAACTTTTTTCAAAAATTTATCAAGAACGTCAGAAAAAATGACAAGAACATTCTAAACAACACTCAGCTATTTTCATCTTTTCCAAAATCAACTATACTGAAATCAAACAACAAGAAAGTGAGAACTCTTATGACAAAATCTTTAATTATCATGGATATTGACGGAACATTGACAAACAGCGAGAAAAAAATCACTCCTAAAACAAAAGAAGCTCTTTTAGCCGCTCAAGAACAAGGAGCACGTCTCATCTTGGCTTCTGGTCGTCCTGTAAGTGGTATGCAGGATTTTGCTAAAGAATTAGCAATGGACAAGCACCACGGGCTTTTAGTGGCTTATAATGGCGCTGTGGTAGTGGATTGTGAATCTGGCGATATTCTTTTCAATCAAACCATGACAGTTGAAGAAGGACAAGCAGTTCTTGAACACGTGAAACAATTTGATGTCATCCCAATGATTAGCAAAGGGGATTATATGTACGTCAACGATGTCTATAACAACATGATTCACTGGGAGAAAAAGAATCTAGACATTAATATCATTGAATACGAATCACGTGGCGGTAAATATTTGCTAGCTGAAAAGCGTGATTTGGCTGCCTTTGCTGATTTCCCGCTCAATAAAATCTTATTGGCTGGCAGTAGCGATTATCTTGCTACACATTACAAAGAAATTGCTGCACCATTTGAAGGCAAACTCAGTTCAATGTTTACGGCAGATTTTTATTATGAATTTACTGCTCAAGGAATCGACAAGGCAAAAGCCTTGGATACTGTTTTAGCACCGCTTGGTTATCAACCAGAGGATATGATTGCTTTTGGTGACGGACAAAACGATGCTAGTATGCTGACTTATTCTGGAACTGCGGTAGCAATGGCAAACGCTGTGCAAGAATTGAAAGATATTGCCGATATTATTACCCTTTCTAACGACGAGGACGGTATCGCTGAAACGTTACGAGATTACTTTACCATTTGATTAAACGGGAGATAGAAATGATAAAAATTGAACACATCGGTGTTTGGGTACGTGATTTAGAAACGATGAAAGAGTTTTTTGCTAAATACTTTCAAACAACGGCATCCAAACGCTATCACAATCCACGAACAGGTTTTTCTTCCTACTTTTTAAGCTTCCCTGACAATGCTGCTCGATTGGAATTGTGTCATCGCGAGGACATTTCTGAAGGCGTTGATGAGAGTCTTGGCTTTGCTCATTTAGCCATTTCACTTGGTAGTAAAGAAACCGTTGATCAGTTAACGGCACAGCTTGAAAACGATGGCTATCATGTTTTAGGTCAACCCCGAACAACTGGTGACGGTTACTACGAATCCGTCATTTGTGACCCCGAAGGGAATCGTTTAGAATTGACCGTTTAATAGACTTTGCTATGGGCAGATTACCTATCCAGCATTTGCGAATCTCACCTATAGCAAACAAAAAAGCTTGGGCTAAATCCTAGTCAGATAGGGATTAGGAGTAGTTACCAAGTTTTTATTCTTTTTTCGTTTTGGTCATTCGCTCGTAAGCTTCCAATTTGAATGCCAAATTTTGGTCGTAATTTAATTGAAAATACAAAGAGTACAAACTATCTAACAAATAAAGTAAGGTCATTCGTGTCGAAAATGACGACATCTTATTGTAGTGATTTTCAGAAGAAGCCATGTAAATAATATCGTCAGCATAAGCTGTCAAGGGATTTCCTTGTGTTGATGTCAAGAGAATAATAGGTACCTGATTTTTCTTCAATATCTTGCAAAAGGCCTCCATTGAAGAGCCACGACCACCAAACGAAATCACGAAAGCCAAGTGACTACTATCGCTGTTTGTCGCTGTCAAACTCTTGATATAGTCGTCTTTTGGTACCGTCACCAGCTGATTAATCTCCTGCATTTGAAATTGAAAATTCTCCGCAAAATACAAATTCGCTGATGAAGTATAAATGTCGATGATGTTTGCTTTTGACATTTTTTCAACGGCAAAAACCAACGTTTCTGGGTCTGCTAACCCCAAGGTATCCTCGATTGTTCGCTCATAAACCTCTTTTAACCGCAACATCACTTCATAGTGCGTATCCGTTTCTAAAATTGGAAAATCAATATCTGAGACTTGGTGATTTTGACCTTGTTGGAGATCTGTTCGCAAAAGTAATTTCAAGTCATTGACCCCACGCAATCCCAGCTTATTAATCAAGCGGTAAATGGTCGAAACAGAAATAAAAAGTTTATCTGAGACTTCCTTTGGTTTTAAACCAATAAATTCTTCTGGATTTTCTTTTAAATAATCTACTAAAATCTGTTCTGTTGGTGTTAGATGTTCTAGTAATTGTAACCTTTGTATCATTTTCATAGGTTTATTGTATCATTTTTGACTTAAAAAGCGTGTTTTAAACATCAAGATAAGGCTGATTATTAGGCTAATAATAGCATAAATCACAAAGGCAAAACCAGGTTGTGGATTGATTTTTGAAAAAAGACTGAGGACAATGGCTGCGCTAGCTCCGCCAAAATTACAAAATAACAGAACCAAAGTTGTCGCATGTCCAATCAATTGTGGCGATATTTTATTTGACACATTGCTAAAGACGCTTGTAACCACAATGCTGTACCAGAACCCTGAAAGCATTGTTCCGATAAGCATTAACCAGAGATTGTGTGCCACACCAAGCATAAACAACCCAAGGGCAAATGGAAGCAAGGAAACAATTATCAGCTGTTTCTTAAATCGTGCTAATAAGCCTTCAAAGCAAATACCAGAGAGAATTCCCATTAACATCATGCCACTCAAAATTAAACTAGCTTGGCGTGGACTTCCAAGGTGCAGTTGGTCAACGATAACTGGAATTCTAAGGCTATTAGCACTATTAATATTAATCACAAATCCTGCCAATAAAGACAATCCGACAATATACACAATATCTTTTTTCGTAAATTTAGCTGATGTTTTTTGGCTAGCCACTTCCGCTACAACGGCTCGTTTTGGAGCAAACAGCAAATAAAACAGTAAAATAGGTAAGGCAAAAAGATAAACGATAAACGCCCATGACCATCCAAACGGCACTAAAAAGCCTACCAGAGCTGTTAAAAAAGCATTGCCTAACACTTCAAACGACCCACGAAAGCCAAGCATTTGTGCGCGCTCATTTCCTTGGTAATTTTCGCTAATGATACTAATCGCACGCGCGTTAATCAGACCAATTCCCATTCCTAGAAGCACACGTGAGACGACAACCAACGCATACGTTTTGCCAACAACAGGCAAACTTCCACCAAATGCAATGAATGACAGCCCTAAAATGATACTGCTGCGTTCTGACAGAAAACGGTCCAAGAATGGATTTATCACCAACATTCCCATAATGGCAAAAGAGGAAATGGAAAACAGCATTTCAACCTGACTTGCAGCATAGCCTTGTTGCTGAAAAGTTGAAATCATTTGCGGCAGAGCTGTTGACGTCGAAAAGGTCGAAACCAACATAAGAGACAGCGACAAAAGACTAAGTTTCTCCAAAAGTGCTTTCATACGAACTCCTTACTTGTTTTTTTCATCAAATCAAGTATAATCAAAGTTAACGCATAAAAATATGACTTTTGTCACAATTAAAAGGAGATATACGTGTCATTAGAAGCCTATATTAAAGAATATCAGCTAGAAAAAATCTTCCCTACTCATTATTTTGATAAATTGCAAGTCTTGCAACTATCTGCTGGGGATGCCATTTGTCATCAAGGCGAATCATTAACAGCACTCTCTTACTTTGCCAATGGAAAACTCAAAATCGTTCGCCGACTTTTTAACGGAAAAGAACACATTCTTGACATTAAAGAAAAGCCAACCTTAATTGGTGATATCGAGTTATTAACAGACCAGCTTGTCGTATCATCTGTCATCGCTCTTGAGGATACTCTCATTATCCAATTACCTTTAGCTGGTATTCGTGAACAATTGCTTTCTGACAATGCCCTACTTTTAAACTTGAGCAAGGGCTTAGCACAATCTCTCTACGAGCAAAATATTCGCGCATCAACGAATTTAAATTACACATTGAAAGAACGCCTAGCAACGCATATCTTGGCTATCGAGGAAAAAGGTGTTTTCAAATTAGAATTGACAAGCCTTGCTGATTCATTTAGCGTCAGCTACCGTCATTTACTGCGTGTCATTCATGAACTGATTGATACAGGAATCATCGAAAAACGCAGACCCTATTATTACATCAAAGACATGACACAATTGATTGACCTAAAAATCACTAATTAAGCCTTTAACTTTCTCGTTCCGCATTTTTGTGCTATATTGTTATTATAGAATAAATTGAGGAGAAAATATGTCAGTTATTGAAAAATTAGCAAAACCAAGTCATTTAATCAATATGGATGACATCATTCGTGAAGGCAATCCGACACTTCGTGCGGTTGCCGAAGAAGTAACGTTTCCTTTGTCTGATGAAGAAATTATTCTAGGCGAAAAAATGTTGCAATTCTTGAAAAACTCACAAGACCCTGTGACAGCTGAAAAAATGGGCTTGCGTGGTGGTGTTGGTCTAGCAGCCCCACAATTAGACATTTCAAAACGCATCATTGCTGTTCTCGTTCCAAATCCTGAGGACAAAGACGGTAATCCACCAAAAGATGCTTATAGCTTACAAGAAGTCATGTACAATCCAAAAGTTGTGGCACATTCTGTTCAAGATGCTGCGCTTGCTGATGGTGAGGGATGCTTGTCTGTTGACCGTGTTGTCGAAGGCTATGTGGTTCGTCACTCGCGTGTAACCGTTGATTACTTTGATAAAAATGGTGAAAAACATCGCATTAAACTCAAAGGTTATAATTCAATCGTCGTTCAACACGAAATCGACCACACCAACGGTATCATGTTCTACGATCGAATCGATGAGAAAAATCCATTTGCCATTAAAAAAGGTATGCTAATTATCGAATAAAACAAAAAGCTCATTGTCTTTCGCAGAAATTGACAATGAGCTTTTTTGTGGCTAAGGTGAGCTTAAATACCATTTTAGCAAAACCATTCGTAATAAAAAAACATCTTCATTTAAAAGTATATATTTATTCTCAAATATGAGATTTTTGGGGAAATAAATTTCATATTTGAGAATATCGTAAGTCACGCCTTTATTGTGATATAGTTAGCTTATTAGTATTAGCAATAAATAATACTATTCAAACAAAGAAAGCTCTTGAGGAGGAAAGTTTATGGTGAAATTAGAACGACATAATCAAATGTTACTCTTGTCCCTTGCTTTGACGGCAATGAGTTGGTTGTCACTTAACCTGATTAGCTTGCTAAGTCGCATAGGTACCCATGGTATTATCTCTAGCGCTGTCACCATAATCGGTGTTATCGCTGGCATTGGTGGCTTTGTCTCTGGAATCGTGGCAATTGTGTTGTTCCTTGTCGGGCAAAAAAACAACACTACTCTCCATTAATTAATAATTTGATATAGAATATAGTTGTTCATATCATCAATTTGATATTTCGATGTATCCCCAATATAAAAAAGCTCATTATCAACTATTACGGCTGACAATGAGCTTTTTATATGACTTGACTTAGTCGATTGCTGATAGAAGGGCTTGAGCTTGTTTGTCAAGGTTTGCAAGAACTTCTTCTGTTGGAACGAACACACCATCTGCCCAAGCTGAATCATTTACGCGTGTCGTTGTGATTTCATCGACAAATTGTGTACGAATGAATGGAAGCAAGGCACGATAGCTTTCTGCTACTTGTTCGTGACCACCATTAGCAAGAATAGAAACCGTAGTTACTTTTTCGTTTATTGCTGATGGACCTGTTGGATCTGAAAGATCAATAGCACGTGACAACCAGTCTAGCAAGTTTTTCATAGAACCTGGGATAGCAAAGTTGTAAACAGGTGAGAAAATCCAGATAGCATCAGCTTCTGAAACAGCTTGACGAGCTGCCTGAACAGCTGCTGGAATATTAGCTTCTAAATCTTGTGAAAAGACTGGTACTTGTGACCAATCAAGATAGCTAATCTCTGCTTTTCCTTCAAGCACTTTTTCAGCATTTTTAGCGAATTGAGCATTGAATGAACCGCTACGTAATGAGCCAACAACAAATAGAACTTTTTTCATATTAGTCTCCTTAAAAAGGTTATTTATTTAGTAATGATTAATTTTAAAGAAATCAAAGTATCATTTATCACTAAATAGTGCTTTTTATATGCTGCCATTGTACACTTTATTTTTGATTTTGTAAATTATTTTGCTCACAAGGTTTAAATTTTTTCAAAAGTCGAATGAGTTCTGCTTGTTCGTCCTCTGTTAGCACTGAAAAAGTTTCCTCAATTTTAGCAATATGAAGCGGTAGAGCGTGTTCAATGACCTGGCATCCTTGCTCTGTTAATCCAACTAGATAGGCTCGTTTATCGTGAGGGCAAGTGGTACGTGTCACCCAACCTTTTTTCTCCATATTTCTGATGACAACCGTCATATTGCCAGAAGTTGCCAACATACTGTCTAGTAGTTCTGCGATTTTCATCGGTCCTTTGGCATAAAGAACGTCTAAAACACCAAATTGAGTCGGTGTCAAATGGTCAACTTTAAACGACTCTGATACTCTAGCATCAATCGTGCGAAAAGCTTTTCGCATCACAACCATTGATTTTACAGCATTATTTTTGAAATTCGCCATTTCGTCTCCTTAAAAATTCCTTTATAAATGTCATAAGAAAACGAACAAACCACGTCCGTTTTTCTGAAAGCAATTTGTTCGTTTCTATCCTAGTTAAGTTTCTATCTTAAAAGAAATCATCAAATAGACTTAATTGGTTATCTTCTGGCATATTGCCGAGGATTCCCATTTCGTCCATTTTTTCAACTAATGTGGCTGAAACGCCACCACGTTTGCGGAGTTCCATTTTTGAGAGGAATTCTCCTTCTGTACGTGCTTTAACAATTTGCTTAGCAACATTCTCACCAAGACCGTCCATCGCTACGAACGGTGGAATAAGAGTATCACCGTCGATGATAAACTCGATTGCATCACTACGGTAAAGGTCAAGTTGACCAAATTTATAACCACGTTCGAGCATTTCATTGACAATTTCAAGTGTGGTGTATAAATCAATTTCAACATTTGAAGCTTCGTTATTCTTACGCTTATTAGAAATATCAGCCATGCGTTCTTTCACCGCATCAAGCCCAGCACTCATTGTCTTAATGTCAAAGGCCTTAGCACGGATTGAGAAATAAGCACAATAGTAGTAAATCGGATAATGTACTTTAAAGTAAGCTACACGAAGCGCCATTAAAACGTAGGCTGCCGCATGGGCTTTGGGGAACATGTACTTGATTTTACCACAAGATTCAATGTACCAGTCGGGCACATTATTTTCTCGCATAGCTTCAATGTATCCATTACGTTCTTCGTCAGAGATTTTAAGCCACATTCCCTTACGCACACGTTCCATAATAGTAAAGGCCATTTTTGGCTCCAAACCTGCGTGCATGAGGTAAACCATGATGTCGTCACGACAACCGATAACGGTTTTCAGCGTAGCAATTCCTTCCTTAATCAAGTCTTGAGCATTTCCTAGCCAAACGTCGGTACCATGAGAAAGCCCTGATAACTGAAGCAATTCGGCAAATGTTGTTGGGTGAGTTTCTTCAACCATACCACGAACAAAGTTTGTCCCAAATTCTGGAATACCAAGCATTCCTGTCGGCGTTCCGATTTGTTCAGGGGTGACACCAAGCACTTCTGTGCCTGAGAAAAGCGCCATAACGTCTGGGTCATCAGCTGGAATATCCTTAGGATCGATACCAGATAAATCCTGCAATTTACGAATCATGGTCGGATCATCATGACCGAGAATATCAAGTTTCAAGACGTTTTCATCGATATCGTGGAAGTTAAAGTGAGTGGTTTGCCATTCTGCTGATAAATCGTCCGCTGGGTATTGAACAGGGGTAAAATCATACACATCCATGTAGTTTGGAATAACAACGATACCACCTGGGTGTTGTCCAGTCGTACGTTTAACGCCAGCTGCACCTTGTGCCAAGCGTTCCACTTCTGCTTCTGGATAGAATTTGCCATAATCACGCTCGTAACCTTTAACAAATCCGTAAGCAGTACGGTCTGCCACCGTACCTACGGTTCCAGCACGAAAGGCGTATTGTTCACCAAAAATATCACGAACGTCCAAGTGAGCTGACGGTTGGTCATCACCAGAGAAGTTCAAATCGATATCGGGAACCTTGTCGCCATCAAAACCAAGGAAGGTTTCAAACGGAATATCGTGTCCATCTTTCTTGTAACGTGTGCCACATTCTGGGCAATCCTTGTCAGGCAAATCATAACCAGAACCGACAGAACCATCGGTGATGAATTCTGAATGCTGACAATTTGGACAGACATAATGTGGTGGCATTGGGTTAACTTCGGTAATCCCAATCATGGTTGCCACAAAACTTGACCCAACCGAACCACGCGAACCAACCAAGTAACCACGGTCGTTGGAACGAATTACCAACATCTGCGAAGCCAAGTAAATCACGGCAAATCCATTACCCAAAATTGACGTTAATTCTTTTTCAATACGTAAATCGATGATATCAGGAAGTGGATTACCATAGATTTCAAAGGCTCTTTGATAGGTCATTTCAGCGACACGTTCTTCTGATTTTTCAAGGAAAGGTGTGTACAAGTCTTTCTTAACAACCTCGACTTCCTCGAAACGGTCAGCAAAATCATTGGTATTCTTAACAACAATTTGATACGCGACATCTTCGCCAAGAAAGGCAAATTCATCTAACATTTCATTGGTTGTACGGAAATGCGCTTTTGGTAACGGAGCAGGTTGGGCATTTTCACCACGACCAATCGGACGGTTAATCGGTGCCCCTTGCCCTAAACTACGGACAATGATTTCACGGTAAATCTCATCTTCGGGCTCGATATAATGGACATTCCCAGTCGCCAAAACAGGCTTGTTCAGACGACGTCCAACCTCAAGCAAATCTCGGATGACTTGTCGAATACCTTCTTCATCTTTGATTGTTCCTTGCGCCAATAGCGGAGCGTAAAGCACTGGTGGCATAACTTCGATGAAATCATAATATTTCGCTACTTTAACCGCAGCATCTACCCCTGAAGATAAGACCGCATCAAAAACTTCGCCCTCTGAGCAGGCTGTTCCTAGCAAAAGCCCTTCACGGTGAGCGTCAAGAACCGTTCTTGGAATGCGAGCTACACCTTCAAAATATTTGACATTAGAAAGGCTGACGAGTTTGAAAATATTTTTCAAACCTGTTTGGTTTTGAACATAAATCGTCGCGTGTTTGACACGTGCTTTCTTGTAAGAATCCTCAGCAACTAATTTCGTATTCAAATCCATCATGTTAGCTAAACTGTGGTTTTCACGTGCTTCTTTCAGGAAAATAAAGAGCAAGCGCCCCGTTGCTTCCGCATCATAGTTCGCCATATGATGGTGTTCTAGTGAAACTTGGAAACGTTTGGTCAATGGTCCCAAACCATGACGTTTGTATTCTGGATAGAGATTTCGAGCAAATTCCAAGGTATCAATGACAGGTTGTGTAATAATTGGCATGCCATGACGTTCATAATTGGCATTCATAAAGCCAACGTCAAAGGTTGCATTGTGGGCAACTAGCACAGTATCCTGACAAAAATTTTGGAACATTTGAAGGACTTCTTCAATCGGTTTAGCATTGCGAACATGATTATCCGTAATACCAGTCAATTCCGTTGTAAAAGCTGATAAATGATGACCTGGGTTGATGAACTCATCAAACTGCTCAACAATATTTCCCTTGTACATTTTTGAAGCCGCAATCTGAATCAAATCATTATTGACCGCAGAAAGCCCAGTCGTTTCCACGTCAAATACGACGTAGGTAGCTTCGTTTAACTCAATATCTTGAGGATTGTAGGCAATCGGCACTTTGTCCTCAACGATATTAGCCTCTAAACCAAAAATCGCCTTAATACCATTTTTACGTGCTCTGTGATAACCGTGTGGGAAACTTTGCACATTGCCGTGGTCAGTAATAGCAACAGCCTTGTGCCCCCACTTCGCCGCTGTATCAATTAATTCTTCAACCGTTGGCAAAGCATCCATGGTTGACATATTCGTATGGGCATGGAATTCCACACGTTTTTGACCTTCTGGCATTAAATCCTTGCGGTCATGATGAACAATCTCTTTGACATCTTGTACATTCATGGTCAATGCATGGGTGAAATTATTATTTTCAACATTCCCACGAACTCGAAGCCATGCCCCTTTGGCGATCATATCGTATTTTTTCAACTCATCATCATCTTTTGCCCATTTCTGCATGGCAAAACTTGATGTGTAGTCAGTCATTTTAAAATTAATAATGTGACGTCCTGTACGAGTTGTTTTCTTCTCAACGTCAAAAACCATCCCCTCAAAAACAATTTGGTTTTCTTCTGTTGTGACTTCAACCATTGGTGTGATTTCGGCATTTTCAAAACCTGCACGGCGCTGTTTGGCACGTTCTTTAAAATCAAATTTAATTTTTGGTGTTTCTTCATCTGGAGGCATAGAGGCTTCCAAAGATTTAACCGCCTCACGATTTTCTTGCACCGCTTTTTCCACCATAGCTTCGCGATTTGACGTAAAATCTTCTCGTAATGCTTGCGTCATCGCTTCATCAGAAATCATGTCTATGGTAAGCTTGCCAAAACCAAACGCTTCAAACTGACGCGCTAGATTAGGTAGATGATTTTTGCGAAAATGGTCATTATTAACAAATGCTGGTGCTTCAATCAATAATTTGGTACCATCATAAGAAACCTTCAATTTGCTAAAAGAAGCCTTGAAACTGGTGCTATCACACGGAGCATGCTCAAAAGCTTCTTCATAGTAGGTTTGCAATAAAGGTTGTGAAAAATCGACAGTTTCTGCCTGAATATCAAAAGTCACTCTGATATCCGCTTGTTTAAAAGTGTTCACCAATCGATAAGACAATTCACGATAGATTTCAATTGGCAAAATTTCCGCAAATGAAAAATGGAACTCCCAGAGGCGAGATACAGAATGTACCTTAACTTCACGAATATCTGCAGATGAAAAAGCAGAAGATTGTCGCATGTCAAGCGGCATATCGATTTGCTCCATCAATTTTTTAAATAATTCTGACATAATGCGTAAACTACCTCAATTCCAAAAACTAAATTTATCTACTAAGGCAAAATACACCTCTTGGTTACCCTATTTTGCCTTCTTTTCTAGTTACGTTATCTCTTAATTTTACCACAAATGAAATCTTTTTTCGACACAAAAGAAAAAGGTCAGAACTGACTGCCTGACCTTGTTATCATTAATTTTCTTTTGTCAAAATTTCAAGAGTTTCGATAAGGTTTTCTGCGTTAACTTCGATAGTATCGCCAGTTGCTTTAATTTTCACTTCAACGATACCGTCAGCAGCTTTCTTACCCACTGTGACACGAATTGGGAGACCGATAAGGTCGCTGTCTGAGAATTTAGAGCCGACACGTTCGTTACGGTCGTCAACCAAGACTTCGTAACCTTTAGCAACCAATTCAGCTTCAACTTTCGCTGTCAAAGCTTGTGCTTCTTCATCTTTCACATTGACAGTGATGACGTGTACATCAAACGGTGCCAATTCTTTAGGGAAGTTGATACCCCATGCAAAGCGGTAAGCGCCTTTTGGTGTTTTAGAAACAAAGAGACGGGCATGTTGTTCAATAACAGCTGACAAGATACGGCTAACACCGATACCATAGCATCCCATAATAATTGGAATAGCACGTCCATTTTGGTCAAGGATTGTTGCTCCCATGCTTTCTGAATAGCGAGTACCGAGTTTGAAGATGTGTCCAATTTCGATACCACGAGCAAATTTAAGAACACCTTTACCGTCTGGTGAGATTTCACCTTCTTTAACTTCACGAATATCAACGTATTCCGCTTCAAAATCACGTCCTGGGTTAACACCTGTCAAGTGATAGCCGTTTTCGTTTGCGCCAACAACTGCATTGGCAACATCTTGCACTTTGCGGTCAGCAACGATGCGGACATTTTCAGGAAGGTTAACTGGTCCAAGTGAACCAAAGTTAGCACCAAAGACTTCAACAGCTTCTTCTTCGCTTGCAGGTTCAAGGAAATCAGCTCCAAGATAGTTTTTCAATTTAACATCATTGACTTGGTCGTTTCCGACAAGAAGAGCAACTACTGGTTCATTATCAGCAACGAAGAAAAGTGTTTTGATTGTTTGTTCTTCGTCAACTTTCAAGAATGCAGCAACATCATCAATTGATTTGCAATCTGGTGTTTCCACACGTTTGACATCTTCTTGAGCGACAACTTTTGTTGTTGGTTTATATTCATTGCTTGCCATTTCAAGGTTAGCAGCGTAGCTTGATTCTGTTGAGTAAGCAATGGTATCTTCACCTGAAACCAACCATGATGCCAATTCTTTTTTGATATCTTCTAAAACATCAGCTGGAATTTCATCAATTGAAGCGATTGATTTATCAAGAACCAACCAACGGTCAAGGTCTGTACGATCTGGAGTGATAGCCATAAACTCTTGAGAATCTTTACCACCCATGGCACCACCGTCACCAATGATACCTTTGAAATCAAGACCAGCACGTGTGAAGATAGCTTCATATGCTTTACGGTAATCTTCGTAAGTTGTGTCCAATCCTTCGTAGTCAGCGTGGAAACTATAACCATCTTTCATGATAAATTCACGTGTACGAAGAAGTCCGTTACGAGGACGTTTTTCATCGCGATATTTAGATTGGATTTGGTAAAGGTTCAATGGCAACTGTTTGTATGATTTTACCGCATCACGGACAAGACTTGTGAATGTTTCTTCGTGTGTTGGACCAAGAATGAAGTCTGATTTATCACGGTTTTTAAGTTTATAAAGGTCTTCACCATAAGTTTCGTAACGACCTGATTCACGCCAAAGATCAGCATTCAAAAGTGCTGGGGCAAGCATTTCAACCGCACCAATTTTTTCAAATTCTTCACGCATGATTGCTTTGAATTTTTCAATCGTACGGTTAGCAAGTGGCAAGTAAGCGTAAATACCTGCTGAGACTTGGCGAACGTAACCAGCACGTACCATAAGGGCATGACTGATAACTTGGGCATCGCTTGGCATTTCGCGAAGCGTAGGGATAAGCATTTGTGATTGTTTCATAACAAAATATAACGGTCAAATCATGAAAATAAGTAAGCTCTTCAATCAAACAAGTAGCTCACTTATCTTCTTTTTATAAAAGGCCGTATAAATTCCTTTCTAAAAAATAGGTTTTATTTATAAATTATTGTACTACATCATTTAGGCGTAATCAGATATATCTAAAAGAAAACTCGCATAATATCGTTCCAAGTGACAGCAATCATCAAAACAAGCATGATAACAACGCCAACTAGGGTGATGTAAGTTTCGGTTTCTTGTTTAAGCGGTTTACGACGAACAATTTCGATAAGGTTCATCAAAATTTTTCCACCGTCCAAGGCTGGAATCGGAATCAAATTCACAATTCCTAAGTTCATTGACAATAGCGCCAATAAATAAAGAACTGAAGTCAATCCATTTGAAGCAGCTTGACTTGAAGCTTGATACATGGCAACAGGACCACCTAATTTATCCAAACTAAAGTTTGAAATCAAGCCTTTCAAAGCTGTCAGAATAGCTGTCGCGCTTTGCCAAGCCATTTGGAAGCCACCAGTGACCTTGTCCCAGAAACCTGTTTTCAATACTCGAGTGACACCGATATAGTAACTTCCATTATTTTCTTGTGGTGTTATATCCAGCGTTTCAGTCTTTCCTGAGCTGGTTTCAACGGTTACGGAAATCGTATCACCACTTGAAATATTTTCAGTTACTTTTGTGACAGCCTCCGTCAAATCAGACCAATTAGAGATGTCATAATTTTCGATGGATAAGACACGGTCACCACTTTCAACACCAGCTGCCTGCATGGCACCACCGTCAGTTACTTGAATAACATTCGTTGACGTATCTTGAACACCACCTTGCATGAAAACAAGAAGGATAAAGACAATTGTTCCCAAAATAAAGTTATTCAACGGACCAGCAAAGTTTGTGATTAAACGTCCCCAAACTGTTGCATTTTGATATTGTACATCTAGCGGTGCAATACGGATTTCTGTACCATCTTCCTCGACAATAGTCGCATCATGGTCAACAGAATAGGTTTTCGTTTCATCAAGCACTAGACCTGTGATTTCCAACTTATCCTCTAAATCATAAGCTGTGACATTCATCGGAAGAGCGGTGTTGTCCAACTGCTTTTGTGATAAATTAATACGTGTCACTAAACCGTCTTGATTTAGTGTCAAACTGGCAGGCGTTCCAGTCTTGATTTCCGTCGTATCATCACCCCAACCAGCCATGCGTACATAGCCACCCAGAGGTAGGATACGAATTGTATAAGCGGTACCCTCTTTATCAATATGCGAAAAGATTTTCGGGCCCATTCCGATAGAAAATTCTCGTACTAAGATGCCAGACTTTTTAGCAAAGTAAAGGTGCCCAAATTCATGGACAATAACTAAAATTCCAAAAACGATAATAAAGGTTAAAATTCCGAGCATTTTACTCCTTTCTGTACCAGTAAATTTGATAATCATCCTAATGATCATTCACTAGCCATTAAGCGACAAGAGCGACTTGTCAGCGTTAACTTACAATCAAATTAGAAAAGACCAAGGAGATGCATCATTGGAAAGACAAAAATCATTGAATCAAAGCGGTCCAAAATACCACCATGACCAGGGATTAATTTGCCTGAATCTTTCACGCCAAAGTGACGTTTGATAGCACTCTCAACCAAATCACCGAATTGACCAAAAACACTAAACAACACAACATAAATAAGCATTGCAAAAAGATTATGCGGTGTATAGACTGCCTTATCAACAAGCATGAAAATCAAAGCAACAATAACAGCACAGACAATTCCTCCAAGGCTACCTTCAATTGTTTTATTCGGAGAAACTTTCGGTAACAATTTACGACGTCCAAAACGACGTCCAATCATGTAAGCACCGATGTCAGTCGCCCAAACGATAAACAAAGCAAATAAAACTTTATCTAAACCGCTGATACGAGCATTAACAAGGTTTTGAAAACCGATGCCGACGTAAAGACTAGCCGCAATCGGATAAGAAACATCGTCAAATGAATAATCATCACTGTTTAAAACAGTTCCAGCCAAGAGTAGAAAAACTAGCAAGCCATAAACTGAAAAACTTGAGTCCAGCGGTAGCGATGTAAAATAATTATCCAAAGGCACAGTAAGAACAAAAGCTCCCAACATCGCTAAAACACCTTCAATTGAGAAAAATTCTAGACGTTTCATGCGCAACATTTCTGCCACACCAATCATCGCTAAAAGACCAGCAAAAACTTGGAAAGATAAGCCTCCTGACAACAGAAACGGCAGTAAAATTAGTAAGGCAATCGCCCCCCAAATCACACGTTGTTTCATGACATTTCCTTTCTATATTCCACCAAAACGACGATGACGTCGATTGTATTCAGCAATTGCCTTAATCAGCTCATCTTTTTTGAAATCAGGCCATAAAACTGGTGTGAAATAGAATTCACTATAAGCTGACTGCCAAGGCAGAAAATTACTTAGGCGAAGCTCACCGCTTGTTCGAATAATCAAATCAGGGTCACGGTATAAATACGGTAAGTGGTTTGTCATCAAGTGGTTTGAAATCACATCTTCTGTAATGTCATCAGGATTGATTTTAGCTTCAAGCACTTCTTGGGCAATGTTTTTTACTGCTTCTGTGATTTCTGAACGTCCACCATAATTAAGCGCAAAATTCAAAATCAAACCAAAATTGTGCTTTGTTTTCTCGCAAGCACGTTTCATCGCATCAAAAGTATCTTTTGGCAGGCGGTCTGTTTCACCAATAACTTGAACTTTGACATTATTTGCGTCCAATTCAGGGACATATTTATCAAAGAATTCGACTGGTAAATTCATAATGAATTTAACTTCATCTTCGGGACGAGACCAATTTTCAGTTGAAAAAGCATAGACCGTCAAAACTTTAACACCAAGTTCAGAAGCCGCAATAGTGACGTCTTGCAGAGCATCCATTCCCGCTTTGTGTCCCATGACACGTGGTTGCATACGCTTTTTCGCCCAGCGACCATTTCCATCCATGATGATTCCGATGTGTTTTGGAATCTTTTCAAGGCTTATCGCCTTTTCTTTTTTTCTAAATTTAAACATAACATTTCCTTAAAAGCATACTCGCTATAATATTTTATCATAAATCAGCAATTTTTTCTCCACTTATTACACGCTTTTAAGCAGATTATGCTAGAAAATTCTCCAAATATTGCATTTAAAAAGCCAGACGTTTTTCACATCTGACTTCATGTATTAATCTTTACTTTCAATAGCAGCATCTGTGCTTACTTCCTCAGCAGCTTCTTCAACAACTGCTTCTGTTTCTGTTACTTCTTCGATAACAGTTGTTTCAGGTTCAACAGTTTCTGGTTCTGCACGGTTAATAACACGTTTCAAAGCGCTCAATTCAAATGTCAAGTAAACACCATCAATGTCTAAAACCATTTTTTGGTTATCTTCATCTACTTCGTCAACAACTCCGTAAAGACCACCGATAGTTACAATTTCATCACCTTTAGCTAGTGCTTTAAGCTGATTTTGACGTTCTTGAGCTTGTTTCTTTTGTGAACGTTGCATGAACCAAATCATACCAACCAACACAACCAACATAATAATTGTTCCCATATGTTTCCTCCAAATTTATAATGTCAAAATTTACTATACCAAATTTAAGTTATCAACGCAAGAATTGACCGTTAAATATAGTAATAAAGCAGGGGTTCAACGTGTGAACTATGTCAATGTTTTCACATAAAACACTTGAGTCTGTTCTTTGAATCCTAATTTTTCATATAGATGCTTAGCTGCAATGTTGGCTGATTCAACTGCAATCTGAAAGGCTTTCTCATTTTCAGCAATCAATTGATTCACCAACCTTTTCATAAAATAAGTGCCAATTCCTTGACCGCGACAATCCTCAACCACCGCAAAACCGTAAAAATAGTTATAATCCGTGCTAAAATCAACTGTACAAGAGGACAAAACTGTATCTCCTCTCATGACAGTATACAGCTTGCCATTCTCATCTTCCAAAGCCCCTTTGGCATAATGAAGCGCTTGTTCTTTCGATTCTTTAAAAGCCTTCATTTGGAAATCAGCAATAACTTCAATATGTGCTGTACTAGCCTCAAGAACGGTTAAATCCGTGCGTTCTTCTAAAGGATATGGTTCTCGCTCACGTGTCAACCAATATTCAAAAATCAGGTTCTAACACCATGCCCAAATGCCTGATTAAGTCAGGATTTTTGTCTAAAAAAACACTTCTCAGTCATGATGATTGGTCTTAGTTGATAATCACGTCTAATCTCATCAAATTCACGCCAGAGCGCCTTTGCATACCCCTTTCGACGATGATTTGGGTGAACCAAAATAGCAAGCTCGGCTTCTTGACAATCAGCATAAACGGTTAATAAAGCCACTAATTTTCCCTCATCATAACCCAAGAAAAACGCTGGCATATCCACATCAAAATTAAGCTGATTAGACAAATACGGTGTGCGATGTGTCTGGTCAAACGCTTGAACAACCTTGATAAGTACATTAGCTGCCAACAATTCCTCATCTGTTAAAACATTAGTCCTAATAATTTCCATAATATTTCCTTTTATAATCAAGAACAGGACACCAAGTTGAACTTGGTGTCCTATTATATTTATCTATCATTATACCCATTTGGGTGGCTTGAGTGCCATGCCCATGCTGAGGCAATGATTTTTTCAATGTCGTCAAATTGTGGTTTCCAACCAAGGACTTCACGCGCTTTGTCAGATGACGCGATAAGAGTATCTGGGTCACCAGGGCGACGGTCAGCCAGTTCAGCTGGAATTTCTTTACCAGTCACTTTACGAGCTGCTTCGAGAATTTGAAGATTTGAAAATCCTGTTGAAGAACCAAGATTGAATGCCGTTGACGGATTACCTTCACGAAGGTATTTAACCGCAAGCAAATGCGCATCTGCTAGGTCAAATGGGTGAACATAATCACGGACATTTGTGCCATCTGGCGTGTTGTAATCATTACCAAAAATCATGATTTTTTCACGTACACCTTGTGCCACTTGCAAAATAATTGGTAACAAGTGTGTTTCTGGACCGTGGTCTTCACCGATTGAACCGTCTGGTTTTGCACCAGCAACATTAAAATAGCGAAGCGGTACAAATTTAATACCATAAGCTTGGTCAGACCATTTCATGATTGTTTCCATCATGAGTTTACTTTCGCCATACGGATTGATTGGGCGTTGTGGTGTTGTTTCTTTGATTGGAATTTCATCTGGAATGCCATAAGTTGCTGCTGTTGATGAGAAAGCAATGTGCTTCACGCCAAATTCGTTCATCACTTCAAGCAATTTGACCATGCCTGCTGTATTGTTATCAAAGTATTTTAAAGGTTTTTCCATTGATTCAGCAACCAATGAATAAGCCGCAAAGTGAATGACAGCATCAATATCTGGATTTTCTGTAAAGACTTTACGCATAAAGTCTTGGTCAGCAAGGTCGCCTTGATAAAATATCGCATCAGGGTGAACCGCAGCACGGTGCCCTGTCACCAAACTATCAACCACGACGACTTCTTCGTCACCTTTTTCAACCAAACGGTCAACCATGTGAGAACCGATATAACCAGCCCCACCAAGCACTAAAATTGACATGTATTTCTCCTATTCTAACCCCACGCTATCTACAAAACGCATAAAGGCAGCTTGACCTTTTTCATCACGTTTGTAAACACCTGCGTCTTCTAAAACACGAACAAAAACTTTTCCGACTTCCTCTTGTACAATATTATACACTGATTTAGCCGTAATATCCGTACGTTTTTTAATATTATCTGCCCAATCTTTGTGATAGTCAGCGATTTCATTATACTGGTTCAAAAGATATTTTTCAACTTCTGACAGTTCATCTTTCAGACGCGGAGGTAAAATAGCTAAGCCCATAACCTCAATCAGACCGATATTTTCTTTTTTGATGTGTTGCACATCAGCGTGCGGATGATAAACACCGTCAGGAAATTCAGCAGTCGTGTGATTGTCACGTAGGACAATGTCCAATTCAAACAAGCCACGACGTTTACGAGCAATTGGTGTCACGGTGTGGTGCGGTGTGTCTCCTGTATAGGCGACAACATCAACGCTATCATCAGAATAATCACGCCAAGCTAAGCGAATGGTTTCAGCTAGTTCAACCAAACGATTTTTATCAGCGCTACGCAAACGAATAACAGACATTGGCCAGTTGACAATACCAGCTGTCACATCAGAAAAGCCTTTGAAATGAAACTCACGGTCTAGCTCTGCTATTTCCATAGGAAAGACATGACGCCCACCTTGATAGTGATTGTGTGTCAAAATTGACCCACCAACAATCGGTAAATCAGAATTTGACCCTGCAAAATACCCTGGGAAAATATCAACAATGTCCAATAATTGCGCAAAAGTATCCTTGCTAATAACCATTGGCACATGCTCAGTATTTAAAATAATGCAGTGCTCATTGAAGTAAGCATAAGGTGAATACTGGAAGCCCCATTTTTCATCACCTAACTTCATACGGATAATGCGGTGGTTAGCACGGGCAGGGTGGTTAATCCTACCTTGGTAACCTTCATTTTCCATGCAAAGTTGGCATTTTGGATATGAGGAAGCTTTGACCAGTTTAGCTTGTGCAATAGCTTTGGGGTCTTTTTCAGGTTTTGATAAATTGATTGTGATTTGAATATCGCCATATTGTGATGGTGTTGTAAAGGCAATATTTTTTGCGATTGCAGCAACTTTAATGTAATCGTTGCGTTTGCTGAGGGCGTAAAAATCTGCGATAGCTTGTTGAGGAGATTTTGCATAAGTATCCCAGAATTCACGGTTCACCTGACTTGGAACAGGTGTGATAAAATTCATTAGCTCAGCACCCAAACAATCTTTTTCGGTCACCAATTCACCAACCTTGCCATTTTGCACAGCTAGGTCAACCAGTTCATCTTTGAGGGCAATAAGTTCTGTTTGCTTCGTTTCTTGCTGTGAGCCTTCTTCGCCAACAAGGGCAAGGACACGATTACACAAGTAAAACATATCATCTTCTGTGTAGTCGCTAACTGCAATAACTTTAGCAACAAAAGTATCTAAAAGTTTCATTTTTCTTCTCTAATCTTACTTATTTTCGAGACAAGACACGTGAGCCACCTGCAATTTCAGCAATGTAGAAAGCTGGCGCATAGCCAATGATTTCTGTATAAACCTTGCCGACATTTTGGGTGAATTCATCAACTTTATCTTTAGCGACAATGGCAATACCGCAGCCACCAAAGCCCGCTCCTGTCATACGAGCTCCAAGGACACCTTCTTGTTGCCAAGCGGTATGAGCAAGGGTATCAAGTTCAATACCAGTCACTTCGTAATCATGCTCAAGTGATACATGTGAGGCATTGACCAAACGACCAAATTTTTCAAGTTCACCTGCAATCAAAGCTTCTTTGGCTTGAAGAGTGCGTTGATTTTCCCAAACAGCGTGACGAGCACGTTTGAGACGATTAGCATCTTTAATGAGGTAACTGTATTCATCAAAAGCTTGCAAATCAAGTTCACCAAGTGTCTTGATATCAAGCACTTGATTCAATTCTTCAACGGCTTTTTCACATTCGGCACGACGTTCATTGTATTTTGAATCAGCCAATTCACGGCGTTTGTTAGTATTCATGATAACAATGACATTGTCACCTAAATCAAGCGGCACAAGGTCGTATTCTAATGTGTTGGTATCAAGGTAAATAGCTTGCTTGTCAGCTCCCATACCAATAGCAAATTGGTCCATGATTCCTGAATTAACGCCGATAAATTCATTTTCCGTTTGTTTACCAATTTTTACTAAGTCAAGACGGTCTAAGTTGAGGTCAAATAATTCTTCAGCAACAATTCCGACCAAGAGCTCTAACGAAGCTGATGATGACAAGCCTGAACCGTTTGGAATATTCCCATTGACGTAAAGGTCAAAACCAGTATTAATCGTATACCCAGCTTCTTGCAAGAATTTAATGACACCTTTTGGATAATTCGTCCAGTTGTCTTTTTTATCAAAGACAAGGTTAGCAAGGTCAACCTCGATAATGCCTAAATCAGCAAAGTTTGCTGAATAAAAACGAAGTGTTTGATCGTCACGTTTGCGAGCTGCACCGTATGTTCCAAGGGTGATAGCCGCTGGGAAAACATGACCGCCATTGTAGTCTGTATGTTCACCAATCAAATTGATACGTCCTGGTGAGAAAAAGGTTGCGTCTGCTTCATTGCCAAATACGGCTGTGAAGGCTTCTTTTAATTCTATAACTTTCATGAGGGTCTCCTTTTTTAACTTTTTCTATGATTACGTTTTCATTGTACACCTGTTGATGTTCCAAGTCAATAAAATTTACTAAATTTTTACTTAAAATTTTTGTTATGTTATTTTTTGTGCTACAATAAAAGTAAGAAAGAAGGGATAACTTATGGCTACATTAAAAGACATCGCAAAGTTGGCAAAGGTTTCATCAGCAACCGTTTCTCGGGTGCTTAATCAAGATGCTACCCTTTCTGTTAGCGAAGAAACACGGCATCGCATTTTAACCGTCGCTGAAGAGCTGGGGTACGAAAAGCACAAACGCAGCACAAATACCTTACAAGAACGGCAAAAAATTGCTATTGTGCAATGGTACAGTGAGCAAGAAGAACTCAATGACCTCTATTATTACAGTATTCGTATCGGACTCGAAAAACGTGCTCAAGAGTTGGGCTATGATATTATTCGTTACTTTAATAATGATATTTTAACGATTTCTGAAAACATCTGTGGTATTATTGCCATTGGTAAATTTTCTAGCGCACAAATTTCAAAACTCGAAAAATTGTCTCAAAATCTTGTGTTTGTTGACAGCGACACACTCAATGCAGGACACCCTTGCGTGACCACTGATTTTGATAATGCTGTTATCAAAGTGCTTGATTACTTTATGGACCAAGGATTCACAAAAATTGGGATGATTGCTGGCGAAGAACGCACAACCGACCAACAAGAACTCATTGTTGACCAACGCTTCCGTACTTTCAAAAATTACGCCTATGAAAATAATCTCTACAATCCTAACTACATATTTGTCGGAGATTTTTCAGCACAAGCAGGATATGAGTTAATGAAAAAAGCCATTACCGAACTTGGTGACGACCTCCCTCAAGCTTTCTTTCTTGCCAATGACACCCTTGCAATCGGTGCGCTTCGCGCTCTCCAAGAAGCTAGTATCATTGTGCCAAATCGCGTTAGCCTCATCTCTTTTAACGATACCCCACTAACTAAACAAGTCTTTCCAGCCTTATCAAGCATCACTGTCTATACCGAAGAAATGGGACGGACTGCCGTTGACATCCTTAACCGCCAACTTATCAACCATAACACTATCCCAACAATGACAAGACTTGCAACCACTCTAACATTACGAGACAGCACGAAATAAAAGACGTTAATAAAAAGAGTTCCAAATTAAATTTGGAACTCTTTTTATTTCATATTTTGCCCGACTTTCATGCAAAAGGCATCCCATGGTTGAAGTTGATGATTTTCAAAATCAGCAAGTTCTGCGGTATTGCTGATGATAGTTTCTTGGTAGCCAAGGTCGCATTCAAATGGTTGCGCTTGGTTCGATAGGTTAGCCACAACAAGATAAGTAGCATCCACAGTTTTTCTGAGATAGGCAAAGACCTTATCTGCTGTCTCTAAAAGTTCAAAATCCGCATCAATCAACCACTCATTTTCCTTGCGAAGCGTGATGAGTTTTTGATAAGTATAGAAAATAGATTCTGGATTGTCTAAAGCAGCTTGAACATTGATGTCCTGATAGTTTGGATTAACTGGCAACCAAGTCTTATCAGCTGTTGAAAATCCTGCATTCTTGCTACTATCCCATTGCATTGGCGTTCTAGCATTATCGCGTCCAATCATGCGAATACTGTCTAGCACTTCTTCTGACGTCTTACCATTTTCAAGCGCTTCTTTGGCAAAATTGAGCGACTCAATGTCATCAATTTCTCCTAAATCCTTGAAAGGATAGTTAGTCATGCCGATTTCTTCTCCTTGGTAGATGTAAGGCGTACCACGCATTAGGTGCAAGCAAATCGCTAGCGCTTTGGCTGATTTTTCACGATAAGTGTCTGTGTCTCCCCAAATCGATAAAACACGTGGCAAATCATGATTGTCCCAAAAAAGCGAATTCCAGCCCTGACCAAGCTCAAGCTCTGTCTGCCACTTGTTGAAAATGGCTTTAAGTGCAGGAACATTTAATTCTTTTTCGTATTCCCATTTTGAAGCATTTGGCTTGTGTTGCAGACCGATATGTTCAAATTGAAAAACCATTGATAATTCTTTTTCATCTGGGGATGAGTACTGCTTAGCAATTTCTGGTGTTGCGCCCCAAGTTTCGCCAACCGTTAACAAATCCTTTCCAGCCAAGGTTTCTTGATGCATTTCTTTGAGATAATCATGCAATTTTGGTCCATTATTAGAAATTAATTGGTCTGGCATTTTCCCAATCATGTCAATCACGTCCATACGAAAGCCAGAAATACCTTTGTCAATCCAGCGATTCATCATATCGTAAACAGACTTGCGTAATGCGAGATTTTCCCAATTCAAATCTGGCTGTTTCTTGCTGAAAAAGTGCAAATAATATTGCCCAGTTTTGCCATCATATGCCCAGGCAGAGCCACCAAAAATAGAATCAAGCTCATTTGGTTCATCACGCCAAATGTAAAAATCACGGTATGGGCTGGCAGGATTTTCACGCGCTTCAACAAACCAAGCGTGTTCATCTGATGTGTGATTAACCACCAAATCCATGATAATACGAATACCACGCGCTTTTGCCTGCGCTAGCAATTCTTCCATGTCAGACATATCTCCAAAAATATCCGCAATCGCCTCATAATTTGAAATATCATAACCATTATCATCCATCGGAGACTGATAAACGGGAGAAAGCCAAATCGCTGTAATACCAAGCTTTTGTAAGTAGTCAAGTTTACTGATAATCCCTTGCAAATCACCAATTCCATCACCATTTGAATCCTTAAATGATTTTGGGTAAATTTGATAAATGGTTGCTTTATGCCACCAATGTTTTTCCATAGTGCACCTCTATTTTGATTTATTTGTCTTTATTTTAACGCTTTCTTGTTATTTGTGCAAGCGTTTGCGTTATAAAAAATAGAAAGGAAGCTAGGAGTTTGCCCAGCCACCTTTAGATTATAAGAAAGTAACTTCTTCCCCGTTTTCTTTAACTGCGTAGCTTAACTCTTTTAAATTAATTTGGGCTTCCGCAACCACACTGCTACCTTGATTACGGCGAGTGATTACAAGCGTATTTTCATCTAATATCTCTACATCAATACTGCCATCCAGGGCAAAAGCAGCCGATTGATTACGGAAAGTAAATAATTTTAGCAAAGCTTGAACAACTGGACGTTTGACTTCTTCTGCAATTTCGCTACTGCTATAATAATGACGATTAATATTGCGACCTTCTTTTGTTTTTTCTAACAATTCAAGATCATTTTTACCAGCTAAAAAGCCAACATAATACACTTGTGGAATGCCTGGCGCGAAAGCTTGAATCAAACGAGCTAAGAAATATTTCTTGTCATCATCCCCAAGCGCAGAATAGTAAGTTGAATTGATTTGGTAGATATCAAGATTATTATACTCGGCTGTTGAATATTTTCGGTTGACGTTGGCACCTACTTTATAAAGTTCATTTGACGTGTAATCAATTTCCTCATCCGTCAAGATATCTTTGACATCAACAACTCCAATACCATCGTGCGTATCAAGTGTCGTAAATTGTTTCATGGGAGACATTTTAAGCCATTTCGCCAAACGATTAACATTTCCGCTGTAAAGGCTATAAAGAACCACCATCGGAAGGGCAAAATCATAAACATAGTAATCGTGCTCAGCGATCTTAAACTGGATTGAATAGTGCTCATGAATTTCTGGAAGCAACTCTGTACCAGATTCCGCAGCAATGCTGCGGACTTTATCAAGCAATTCCCAGATTTCTGGTTCTACAAAGAAATCATTAGTATCTAATTTTTTAACTGCATAAGCAAAAGCATCTAATCGAATAAGGTCGCAACCATTTTCAGCTAAATGCGCGATGGTCTTTCGAATGAAATCCATGGTCACGTCTTTTGTCACATCAAGGTCAATCTGCTCTTCACCAAATGTGTTCCAGAGCTGCTCAACTGAACCGTCCGCAAAGTGAATTCCTTGTTTTGGTGCGCGGTCTTTACGCTTGTAAATCAAATCCACATCAGCTTGTGTCGGACGATTTTCTGGCCAAAATTTATCCCAGTTAAGAAACATATCCTTGTAAGCACTAGCTTCGTGCTTTTCCTGATAATCTTTGTAATATTTTGATTGACGAGAAATATGGTTAATCATGAAATCAAACATGAGATAATACTTCTCACCCAATGCCTTCACGTCATCCCAATCCCCAAATGCAGCATCAACCTCATCATAATCGACTGGCGCAAAACCACGGTCACCTGTTGACGGGAAAAATGGCAAAAGATGAACCCCGCCGACAGCTTCTCCAAAATACTTGCCAAGATTTTCATTTAATTCTTTCAAATTCTTTCCCAGACTATCTGAGTAAGTAATAAGCATTGTTTTATTTTGTATTGTCATAGTTACTCCTTTACCCTTTTGGATTTTAGCACCCAGCAAAAGTTGAACTCGGGCTACAGGCTGGGTGAAAAAGATGAGCCTCCTTGTGTCTTAATGACACTGCGTCGACTCCTTATTTCACTGCGCCGTTGCTCATTCCTGAAATGATATGTTTTTGGAAAATGAGGTAAACGATTGTGATAGTAATAATACCAACGACGTATGATGCAAAGCTTGGTCCGTAGTCGCTGAGGTATTGTCCTGTGTAGTTGTATTGAAAAAGTGGCAATGACCAAGAGTCTGATGATTTATTCAGCATCAAGAGTGGAAGCATGAAGTCATTCCAAAACCAAAGTGCATTGATAATCAAAGTTGTAGCGTGCATTGGTTTTAACATTGGAAAGACGATTTTGCGATAAGTTGTGAATTTATCAGCACCATCAATCTCAGCTGCTTCATCCAAACTGTCAGGAACACTTAACTTGATGTATCCGACATACAAGAATAAGGTTTGTGGTACAGCATATGTTAAGTACAAGATAATCAAACCCCAAATATTAGTCAAGCCAAGTCGACTCATCATCACTGTGATTGGAATCATGATAACTTGAAATGGCACAAAAATTCCCAAAATCAACAAACTGTACATGATATTGAAAGCTCGTTTTTTGCTCATATTACGAGCAATTGAATAAGCAGCCGCAGGAATAAATAAAGTCACCAAAATCACTGATACAACGGTGATAATCGTTGAATTTAAGAAATAATGTCCGATGCCATCAGCAAGCAAGCGTGTGTAGTTGCTTAGAGTGACAGGATTTGGAAAAGCAAAGAAATGTTGCATGATATCCTTAGTTGTCTTAAACGAACTAAAGACAGTTGCTAATAAAGGAATCAAAATCAGAATTGAACCCGCAATTAAGAGCACATATTTCCAAAAAGTATTATAACGTTCTTCTTTTTTCATCTCTCACTCCTATACTTCAAAACGACTTGATAATTTAAGTTGCAACACTGAAACAAGAACAATGATGGCAAAAAGAATCAAGGCAATTGCGTTAGCATAACCGTATTGGTTACTTGAAAAGGCATAATTGTAAACCAAAAGTCCGATTGATGTTGTTGAATTACTTGGTCCACCACCAGTCAAAGCAAAGATTTGGTCAAAAGCTGTTAAGCCACCTTTTAGTGCCATGATAAAGACCATAGAAATACTTGGTAACAGATATGGTAATTCAATGTTCCAGAACGTTTGTTTGCTATTTGCGCCATCGATTGCTGCCGCTTCTGTGATTTCACTTGGAATGGTTTGAAGACCAGATAGGAAGAGAATAATCGGCATGGCAACACCTTGCCACAACATAACAAAGATTGCTGCAAAAACAGCACCGCCAGTTGTTCCTAAAAGACTTGTTTTTAAACATTCAATATTCAAAGCTTCGCCGATAGCAGGCAAACCATAGTTAAAAACTTGTTTAAAAATCAAAGACACTGTCAACCCTGACAAAACAGCTGGGAAAAAGAACCAAGCTCTAAAGAACGTTTGACCTTTGATTTTAGTATTCAAAGCACGCGCCACCCAGATACCAATCACAATTTCACCGACAATTAACGCAATGGTCAAAATCAAAGTAAAGCCAAGAGCTTTAAAGAATTTGGTATCCGTTAGCAAGATTTTATAATTGTTGACACCAACAAAATCAAAATTGTAAGTCAATCCAGTCCAGTTTGTAAAACTGTAGAAAGCACCTTGAATCATTGGGAAATAGAAGAAAATTGCTTGTAAAATCAAGGGAACAATCAAGAACACCCAGCCCCAATATTTATTTAAAAATTTTCGCATTCTAGTTTCCTCCTACTTCGTCACATCGGCTTTCATCGGATTGAAAAAGGCATTTAATTCATCTGTATATTGCTTAGCATCTTCGCTCATCAAATAATTGGCTGTCAAACTCCAGAAGTCTTCTTCGCTTGTCCAATTTTCACCCAGCCAAACATAGTGCTTATCTGTAAAAGCTAATCGATAAAGCGGAGCAAGGGGAGAGTTCTCATCTTCAACCACACCATTTACAGATACTGGTGAGCCATCGACGTCATAATATTTTTGCATTGCTTTAGCTGAAGCCATATAAGAAATGAATTTTTCGCACTCTTTTTTGTGTTTGCTTGCTGATGAGATAGACAAAGCCAAATCACCTGCACCAACAGTCACTTCTTGACCAACTTCATTCCCAGGAAAGGCAAAGGTTGAGATGTCAAATTTAGGGTCTTGTTGCTTAATGGCTGCTAATACCCATGAACCGCCAGGTAACATTAAAGCTTTTTCAGTCGCAAAGGCTACAACAGAATCATTATAAGAAGCCCCTTCCCAGTTAGTTTGTTGATTTCCTTTTTCAGCCAATAAATCAAGACGTTTCAAGACATTTTTTACTTCTTTGTCATCTGTTGAAATAGAATTCACCGGAGAAAAACGAAGATAATCATTTGCCTTATCACCGCTGCCAGTCACACTGATATAAGCTAGTTGGTGATAGCCATTTAAAGTCCAACCTTCACTACCAGCAAGCGCAAACGGGGTTTCGCCGTCAGCTTTAATCTGTTTAACAAGTGTTTCAAATTCATCCCAAGTTTCTGGAACTTTGAGGCCTAATTCTTCAAATTTTGTCTTGTTAAAATAAATCCCTGAAACGTTGGCTGATAGCGGGACGCTATAAATTTTGCCGTTGACAGCATAATTTTTTTCGTAATGATTTTTGATGTTTTTAAGATATGATTTTCCAGTCATATTCTCAAAGTAACCTGCTTTTGCCCACTCTTTAAAATCAACGTTCTGAGGGTAAATGTTAATGACATCCGGAGCATCACCTGCAAGCATACGTGTTTTTAGAACAGTACCAGCACTTGGCACACTGGTCATTTTGACATGGATTTTTGGATTTTCTTTTTCAAAATCCTTAATGATTTCTTTTAGCGTATCAACCATTTCTGTTTTTTGGTTGAAATATTCGATAGTTACCTTGCCATCATTAGAGGAATCACTGTTTTTTGAACAAGCTGTCAATGTCAAAGCAGCTGCCGCTGTCAACATTGCCACTCCAGTCACTATTAATCGTTTAGGCCATTTCATGGAAAACCTCCTTATTGTTTCACGAAATAGTATTGTTTGCTGAGGTAATCACCTTGTGGGAGAATCGCTATGAGGCCCGCGTACATGAGCTCTGCTCCTGAGTAAACTTGGTCTGTTCCTTGCAAGCAGTAAAGAGCTTCTTCTTCCAAACCTTTCAGCTTAAGTGTTGTTTCAATGATTTCAATGGTTGAAAGTGTGCGAACATAAGTGACAACTACCTTATCTTCATAAACAAATTGAACCGCTGCTTCATTTGACCCTTCTTCTGGATTAATCAAGCGATATTGCTTACCAAATTGAATCACTGGACGAATCTCTTTGTAATGAGCGACTTGAGCAGCAATTACATCTTTTTCAGCTTGTGGCAAGCTTTTCAAATCAAGTTCATAGCCAAGATTTCCCATCATGGCAACATTACCGCGAGTTTCAATCGGTGTTGTGCGTCCCATTTGGTGATTAGGACTTGCTGATACGTGAGAGCCCATTGAAATGGTTGGGTGAAGGTAACTTGAGCCGTATTGAATTGGCAAACGTGAAATGGCATCAGTATTGTCACTAGCCCAAACTTGTGGGAAATAGCGCATCATACCAAGGTCATTTCGACCACCACCACCTGAGCAAGATTCAAAGAGAATGTTACTATGCTTTTCTGTCAAATAAGACACCAAATCATACAAACCTAGCATGTAATCATGAGATTGCATTTGGGTCGCAAGATAAGTATCACCATTTCCGATATTTGTGATGTTACGGTTATAATCCCATTTAACATAATCAATAGTATTTTCTGTCAAAATCTTATCAATAGCTGCCTTGATGTAGGCTACGACATCAGGATTTGCAAGGTTGAGCACCAATTGATTACGAGAATAAGTATGACCACGACCTTCAGCTTGAATAGCCCAATCTGGATGCGCACGATAAAGATCACTATCAACAGAAATCATTTCTGGTTCAAACCACAAACCAAATTTCAAACCTTTGGCATGCACTTCAGCAATCAAGTCATTCAAAGGCCCACCGAGTTTTTCTTCGTTGACAACCCAGTCACCAAGCGCACGATTATCATCAAATCGATTACCAAACCAACCGTCATCAAGAACAAAAAGCTCGATACCAAGTTTGCTTGCTTCGTCAGCTAAATCAAGCAATTTTTCTTTTTTGAAATCAAAATAAGTCGCTTCCCAATTGTTAATGAGAATTGGACGTTCAGCATGTGCAAATTGTTTTGGCATGATATGATTTTGCACAAACAACTGGCTTTCTTGGCTCAAGTGTGTCAAACCTTTTGCCGAATAAGTCATCAAAGCCACTGGCGTTTCAAAATTATCTCTAGCTGCCAATTGCCAAGCAAAGTTATCATCATTAATACCAATCCCTAAGCGAACTTCATTCAATTGATTTTTTTGAACAAAAGCTTGAAAATTACCACTATAAAGTAGCTGCAAAGCAAGGGCACTGCCAGCATCCTCCGTCGCTGTCCTATCACACAAAATCACAGCTGGAGTCTGAGCATGACCAGAAGCTCCGCGATTTGAAGCAATGCTAAAGATACCTTGCTCGACCATTTGACGACGAACTGTTTTCTCACGCGCATAAGCTCCTTGCAAAGTCACCACATCATAATTTCCAGCAGGTACATCAAGCATAGTTGATAAAGCACGGTTGATGATAACAGCTTTATCGGATAGATTACTAATCTTAGCAAAGGTTGAAATAGTTGCACGATCTGCATAAGCTGTGTAATAAAGCGTCAGACGCAATTTAGCAAATTCATCTTCTAAGATAAACACTAATGTTTCAGCACCTTCCATTGAATGAGGACTAGGTAATCCTGTTGCCTCAACAACTCCATGTAAAATATGACTATCTTTTAACTTAAATTGTGTTAATTCATTGTTATCATGTTGAATTTTAAGTGATGGGCAACGAAAGTCACCAAAGCCATGCACACCAAAGATTTGACGTTGGGTATCATAGCTAAACGTACGATTATCGGGAGTCGGATTGCCTGAAAAAGCATGATCTTTCTCAAATATCGCATTTGAACCGTGATAGTTAGCGATTTTACCCCCAATATGACGAAGAAGTAAATCACCTTCTCGATTCTCAATAATCATTGACATCTCTTTACTCTGAATATAGAAAAGATTTCCTTTGATTGTAATTCCCACAAGTTTTCCTCCTCTACTTTTACTAAAATTTTACCACCAAATTACCCCTTGTTGAATGGTAGGATGTTGGACAAATATGGTAAAATGTTGCTTATAGAGGAGATGATAGTTTGAACGTTCTAAATACCTATAACGAATTTGATACCAATAATTTTGATCTAAATGTTGACCACTATGGGGCTGAAATTTGTGACAAAAACTACTCTTTTGGTCCAACTATTCGTGATAATTTTGTTCTGCATTTTATTGTTGATGGTAAAGGAAAATTTACTATTGATGGCCAAACCACTGAACTTGGTGTTGGTGATATGTTTATCCTTCCCAAAGGAAAAGTGACCTTTTATCAAGCTGATAAAGAACATCCTTGGACATACCTTTGGGTCGGATTTAGCGGTTCAAAGGCTGAAAGTATTTTAAGTAAAACTCAGCTACTAGAGCAATACTTCTGCCATTCAACACTTAAGTCCAAGGTTCTTGATCAAATCGTCAAATTAACTCAATTTCGCGATCAAAAACTTGATGACGTGACTGAACTCCAACTGATTGCTGAACTTTACAAACTACTTGCTTACCTAATAGAAGAATCTCCCAGTAAAGCAATTTCTGATGGTAGTATTCTTATTCAAAATTATATTAGACAAACTAAAAAAATAATTCATTCACAATATGGAACTTCTTTAAAAGTGGGAGAAATTGCTAATAAACTCAATCTCAACCGCAGCTACCTCTACAAGATTTTCAAAGAAGAAACTGGCTATTCGATCAAAGATTATATCGTCCAAGTCCGCATGGAAAAAAGTGCTGATTTACTTACCAACACTACTTTTCATATCTCAGAAGTCGCAAACGCCGTAGGCTTCACAGATGGTCTCACATTTAGTAAAGCCTTTAAAAAATACTTCAACCAAAGCCCAAGCAATTACCGCAAAACACTAAAAAATTAAGCAAAAAGCGTTAAGATTCTCTTACCTAACGTTTTTTTACAACACCCAAAATCCTCCAAGAGACTAAGCTCTTGGGGGTGAAATGAAATATATAACTAATCGACTTTAACAAGTCTGACGTTATCGATGTTTAACCATTTGTTAGCAGAGGCATTGACGTAAATGCCGATTTCACATTGTCCGTTTGTGATTTGGATGTTATCAATCGTGTACGTTTTCCATGTGCTAGAGTCTTTAAGGGAGATGTTTTGCTCACTGCCGCCATAATTTTTGATATAAAGCTGAGCAGTCTCAAGGCTAGTGTCCCCCATAGCATCAATACTTAATTTGTAAGTACCTGAGCCGAGGTTGCTAATCATTTGATAAATGGAACTTTCAAAAGCTGTGTCTGACCAGAAAGTGAGCTTGTAACGTGTATCGTCGTAAACTTCTGTCTTGATACCTACATTTTGACTGTTGGTCCATTTGTTCCAAGAAGATGGGGTTTCGGTATAACCGTTCCATTCAAAACTGTTATTAGCAACAACGTTTGTTAGGTTAGCGTAATTAAAGGCTTTGACGGCGCGTAGAGCATTTCCTGAGAAATCAAAGACCGCTTGATTTTCCCATTCATTACCCGTCACATCTGAAACACCAAGATATGACATACCTGCTTGTGTTGCCCATGAGACATTGCCGTTATACCAGAGTGGTTCCCAATAGAAGAAACCGAGACCGTTGTTATTTTTGACGTCTTTAATTTTATCAACCAAGTCTGTCAAAAATTCATACTGACCGTCTTGGCTAGCTTTGTAACCACCAGCAGTCTCTTCTGTTGCCGTAAAGGCATTTGTTTTCTGGTCAGCATTATCAAGGGTATTTGCATAAGCTGTTTCAACCACAACAACTTTTTTGTTATAACGTTCGCTGATATTATCCATATTTTCAGAGAGTTCTGCTAATGTGCCATGCCAATATGGGTAATAGGAAATGCCGACAATATCAAAATCAACGGATTGATTGGTAATTTCATCAAGCCACCATTGGAAAGCTGATTTGTCACCGCCGTCTGCTAAATGGAGCATGATAGGTGTATTACTTGTCTGCGTATCTTTCACAGCTTGAACACCAGATTTTAGGAAATTTGCTAGGCGAGTGAATTCTTGACCGTCACCACCCCAACTTTTCCCGTAAGGCCAAAGCATGCCGCTGTTTAATTCGTTTCCGATTTGCACCATATCAGGGTAAATGCCTTGTGATTTCATCTGATTAAGGACATCAGCCGTGTAAGAATACACTGTTGAATTTAATTGTTCAAAGGATTGATTCTGCCAAGCTTTGGGAAGATTTTGTTTTCCAGGATCAACCCAGAAATCGCTGTAATGAAAATCGAGTAAGACTTTCAAGCCTTTATCTTTAGCACGTTTGGCTAATTTGAGTGTTCTGTTTAAGTCATTGGTCCCTGCGCCGTAAGCATTGCCATTTGCATCATAGGGGTCAACCCAGAGTCGCAAGCGAACGTAGTTAACACCATTTTCTTTCAGAATGGTCAGCGGGTCTTTTTGAGTACCATTACTCTTATAAATCGCTCCGCTTTGTTCCATTTCATCAAGAATCGAAATATCAGCTCCGTTGATGAACTCATCTGCTTTAGTCACGGTATTTCCAAGCGCAGCAAGACCAATAAGTGCAACAGTCGTCAAAAAAATCTTTTTTAGTATTTTCATAATCTTTCTCCCTAGCTTTTTTAGAATAGGTTAGGAAAAATAAAACATTACAAAGGCTACGGCACTTTCTGGGTCACGTGTTAATTTAATGTATTCAGCACCTTTTGTAGCTGCTAACTTTATACCAAGCGCGTCAGTATCTTTCTTAATATCTTCGTAGAATGAGTTGACTTGCGGAGCAAGCACAATCATGTCAAAATCTCTCATAATCTCATAATGTGAACCGTAAGCACCTGCTGACGCTGTGATGTTTGCACCTGTGGCAGCGGCACCTTCAGTAAGAGCATTAGCAAGCATAGCACTTGTACCAGCACCAGCACAAAGGACCAAAACGTTGATTGGTTTGTCAGTTGTGACTTTGACAGCTGGTTTTTCCTCAACAACTTTTTCAGCTGCTGCTTTTACTGGAGTTGCACTTTCAGCAGCAGTTTCTTGCGCAGCAATTTCAGCTTCTTCTTCAAGAAGTGATGCGTCATAAGCTTTAATGAATGGGAAGTAGATAATCGCATCAACAACGATTAAAACAAGGACAAGAACAACAGCTAGAAGGCTAACGCCTGTACCAAGAATAAGTCCGATTGGCGCTGGTGTTGCCCAAGGAAGAACATACATGAAGCTATTCATCTGAAGCACATCAACAAAGAATTTGAAAATCCAAACGTTGGCAATTGGTGCCAAAAGGAATGGAACAAAGAAATAAGGGTTAAGAATAATTGGTGTTGCAAAAAGCAAAGGTTCGTTAACGGCGAAGCTGACTGGGATAAATGAAGCCTTACCAACAGCTTTCAATTGTTTTGATTTGGCAAATAGCAAGAAAAGATAAGGGACAACAAGTGTTGCACCAGTACCACCCATAGTACCAACGAAATTACCAAGACCAACAGTCAAAACGTTTGAAGCATGTTCACCAGCTTTGAATAATTGAAGGTTCGTTTCAACATTAGCATAGATAATAGCTGCGATAGCTGGCTCTACAATTGACGGACCATGCACACCAACGAACCAGAAGAGCGCCATAGCACCCCAGATAATAGCAATTCCAAGATAACCGTCTGCTGCTGTAAACAATGGTTGAAGAAGTGTAATAACAGCTTCTGCAAATGATGCTCCAAAGAAATAACGAATGATAGTATCAATGATAACAGCTGCAAATACGGCAAATGAGAATGGGAAGATATCACGGAATGTTTGCGAAATCGTTCCTGGTACTTCTTTTGGCATCTTGATAGTGATGTCACGAATAACACAGAATTTGTAAACATTAACAGTGATAAAGGCAGCTACAAAGGCGGCGAGGATACCTTTTGTCCCCATATAACCACTAGCAAAACCACCGTCAAGCTCATCAGCACTCAACATCAAGAAGCTGACAATTGAGGCAAGCATAACAGAAACCGCATTGATTTTCTTATTACCTGGCATCTTACGGTTAACAGATTCTGCCAAGCAACGTGCAGTTGTTGCTGAAACCAGAAGCGCAACGACACCCATTGAGTAGTTATAAATCTTCCAAAGCCAATTTGAGAAATCTTCTGGCAAAGTCACTCCGAACACATCTGGAATCGATGCAATCAAGATAAAGATACTAGAAAAGAGAATCGCTGGCATTGCCGCAAGGAAACCATCACGAATGGCACCTAAATAAATGTTACGAGAAACTTTTTCAAAAAAAGGTTTCCCTTTTTCAATTTGTTGAATGAGTTTGTTCATGATACAACTCCCTAAGAACCTAGGCTTGGCTAGTCATCTCTAATACGTCTTAAGGGTAAGCAAGACCTGTCAGAAATGACTATTGAGAATAAGGATACTCACTGAAAATCGAAGTCAGGCTAGGCGACGCTGATGCAGATTAAACTGAAGTTCATCAAATCAAGTCAACAACGCCTGCATTTGATTTTCAAAGAGTGTAAGATTTTACCAAGCCATGTTCCGTCCTTTCTTTTTTCAAAAATTAGCGATTTTTATATAATTCAATAAAATCCGTAATGAGGTCACGTAGCAATAAGGTTGTCATCAAGTGGTCTTGACCGTGAACAAAGATGAAACCAAGTTCCAAATCTTCACCGCCTGCTTCTTGTGCTAACAATTGTGTTTGCGCATTGTGAGCTTTAGCCAAATTTTCGTCAGCATCTTTAATCGCTTTATCAACATTATCAAAGTTGCCAGAGCGAACTTCCTTAAGCAATTGAAGAAGTGTGCTCCTTGCATCACCTGAGTAAGCCACAATTTCAAAACCTAACATTTGTAATTCTTTTTTATCCATTTTCTAAATCCCCTATTCTACAATTTTTGTATCGCTAATGTGTTTGTACCAGTAAGCTGACGCTTTTGGATAACGTTTTTGTGTTTCAAAATCCACATAGAACAAACCATAGCGTTTATTATAACCATTTGACCATGAGAACAAATCCATCAATGACCAAAGGAAATAACCTTTAACATTAACCCCAGCATCAATTGCTTTGGCAAGAGATTGCAGGTAAACTTTCAAATAATCAATACGCGGTTGATCTATGATGATACCATCGTCAAATTCATCTTTATAGCCCATACCATTTTCTGTGATATAGATTTTATTGTAATGTGGGTAATCTGCTTTGATACGAAGAAGCAAGTCATACAGACCTTCTGGATAGATAATCCAATCCCAGTCCGTTCTTGGAATACCTTCTTTGTAAATGCGTTCGCCAATACCTTTAACTTTGTAAACAGATGTTCCTTTGTCACCTGTACCGTTGTGATGAATGGCATTTTCGCCATTGTAGGCTTTAACAAAGTGACATTGGTAATGATTGATACCAAGATAATCGTTGCGGTGACTGGCTTTTTTCATTTCCTCAAAGTCACTATCAAGGAAATCGTAGCTGGCATTGTTAGCTGCGCAGATTTCGTTAAGCGCTTCCATTGTTTCGTTTGAATAATAACCTAAATAAGTTGCATCCAGTAAAAATCGAATAGAAAGGGCATCATCTAAGAAAGCAGCATGTTTATCTTCTTTACTATCTGTTGCTGGGTATTTTGTTTCAAGAGAATGTACCACACCAATTTCACCTTGGTAGCCACCGTCTTTGAACAAATTAACCACACGCGCATGCGCATACATCATATTGTGCAGACATTGAATGACTTTTGACAGGTCATATTTGATTCCTGGTGGGAAAATACCAAGCAAATATTGGTTGGTTGCTACTGGGTAAATTTCATTGAATGTACTCCAATGACGAACTTCTGTAAATTCTTCAAAACAGAATTTTGCATAGTTAACAAAAGCTTCAATCGTATCACGGTTTAAAAAATCACCATTGTCAAACAAAACTTTTGGCGTGTCAAAGTGATGAAGCGTGACAAAGGCTGTGATGTTACGTTTTTGACATTCCGCAAACACTTTGTGGTAATAATCAACTCCTTCTTGGTTGACCTCACCAGTACCATTTGGGAAGATACGGCTCCAAGCAATGGATAACCGAAGTCCGTTGACACCAAATTTTTCACAAAGTTCAATATCTTGTGGGTATTGATGATAAAAATCACTAGCAGGGTCTGGACTGAAACGCCCTTGTTCTGCTAAGAAATCATCCCAAGCTACTGGACCTTTACCGCCTTCTTTAGTAGCTCCTTCAACTTGGTAGGCTGCTGTTGCACCACCAAAAATAAAATCTTCTGGTAATTGATACATAATTTTCTCCTTATTTCAATAAGCGTTGAATGTGAATCACAAGGTAAACACGTTCACTACGCGATAAATCTATTTTTAATTCTTGTCCAATCAAATCATAAATGGCTTGCCCAATTTGATAGGCTTTCGGATAATCTGATTTCACATATTCTTCCAAATTAATCAACGATGCATTGTCTTGCTGGTTCATCTGCAATCGATTAATGAGGTAGGTTAAATGAATCATCAAACGGTCGTAAAGATTACTATTTTCTGTGCTCCGCTTGATATTATTTTTTGCCAATTTGTCCTCAATCAAAGCTAGTACTTTTTTAGTTGCATCCTCTTTGTTATTATCAGAAACTTCGTAATCACCTTTAGCATTAATGAAATGCAGAGCCATTCGTCCGACTTCATCATCTGGAAAAGTTACTGACAACTTTTGACCTAAAATAACAACAGCTTCTTGCGCCATTTGAAACTCGGTAACATACGCCGCTGAAATATCTGGTAAATGACTTTCCTGATAAGCTCCCTTTAAAAGCTTTTGATATACCGAATAAACGTGGTTGGTAAGGGTTACATACAGGTATTCCTGAACCGGAAAATGATATTTGGCTACCAAATCATCAATCATATTATAAGTCACCGTTAGAATATCAAGCGGAATATTTTTCAAAAGGGTTAAAAAATTTTCTTTGGATTCCTCTGTTTTCAAAAGGAAAACTTTCTCGACTTTGCTTGGAGTGATTAAATCACCTTTTTTCTTTTGAAAGACTATCCCTAGCCCCATGACAACGGCTTGTTCATCCTGCTCATTTTTTACCAGAGCAACATTATTGTTGAGCGCTTGTACAATCCGAAACATTCTACTCTCCTCACGTGGTTCCTAGACAAATAAAAAAACCACAAACAAACTAGAATTCTCCCTCCTAGATCATTTGCGGTCTTGCCTAATGTCTTAGTTACAATCCACTCTATTAATTTCTACGGTTATAATATAACACACAACTTTAATTTTGTAAACCCTTTCTTTGTATTTTTTTGTTTATTTTAAACAAATTCAAAAAATCGTAATATCAAAGGATTTTTCACTCATTTCGCCACTCGCCACAAAAGTCACTTGGCGTTTATCTTCTAAAATATCACTTTCATCAAGTGACGTTGACAAGCCGCTCCACGGCTCTAGAGCAATAAAAGGACTCTTATTGACGGTTGACCATAAAATCAAATTTGGAAAATCTTCAAAATCCAAACGCAATCCTTTTTCGTGTTTATGAGATTTCAAAGAAACGCTGCGTGAAGCTAATTTATCCAAAGTAACAACGTCTTTGGCAAACAAAGCATAATCCAAATTTAGAATGTTTTGCTTTTCCAAAAAAGGCGTACGCTTGTTCACATCAAGAAGCCCTGTTTCTGGAAACGATTCTGGAACAGTACAAGTTTCCTCTTTTTCAAATTCGAGATAATAATCTTCATAACATTCATCAGCAAGCAATGGGCAATTAAACCCAGGATGCCCACCAATAAAGTAAGGCATAGCCTTTTCTGTCTCACGATTGGTCACTTGGTAACTTGTTTTAATCGTCTTTCCAGTCAAAGTGTAAATGATTTTCAACTCAAAATCATAAGGATAATTTGCCAACATTTCCGCATCAGGGGTGATTGAAAAAGCAAGGCTATTTTCAGATAATGGTTCATAAGTAAAAGTCTTCTTACGCACCAAACCATGTCGCGGTATCACACCTGTAAAATGGGGACGGCTACTAGGACGATAAATAGCTTCATCATCACGTAAGCTCCCACAAATCGGAAATAATACTGGTGCTTGTGAACTCCAATACTCTGGATTTCCTTGCCACAAATATTCGACGCCGTCTTTATCTTTTATGGATGACAAAGCACCACCAAATTCCTTAAACTGAACTGTTAAGAAATCATTTTTTAATTCAATAACCATTATTTTCTCCTAAATAAAATGAGAATGAACAGCCTCATAACTGCCATTCTCATCACGCGTAAAAACAAAATAATAAAAGAAGTTTTAGTGAGTTAGATTAGATGTATTACTATTTGGCTTCTTGATAAGCTTGATTACGTTTTTTCATTTCTCCTTTATACCAGAAGAAGAGTAACGTGTAAACAACTAAAGCAATTGCTGCATAAAGAACGTAAGTCAAATCACCAGTTGAAGCTTTACCAACAAAGAATGCCAAGAATTTTTCAATTGGACCTTCCATTGTTGTGTGAGAAATCATGGTCGAAGCATCTAAACCACTTGGAAAGGCACCCACTTTTTTAGCAGTTTCTGTGATAAATGGTGCAATCAACGTTCCTGACCACAAGAATAGCGGTAATTCAATAGCACCAATGACAATCATGCGGATTAATTTACCACGTGTCACAACTAGCAAAGCAGGAGTAACCCCCATCGCAATAATACCTGCGAGCGGTAATAATTTATTTCCTGGTAAAACAATTGCTTCTAACAACATAATTGGAGCTAAAATATTAGCGGCAGCCCATACTTCTGCACGACCTGCAATGAATGGCCAGTCCAAACCAATATTTAATGTGCGTCCTTGTAGTTTTGAAGAAGCAAAGTCAGTAATACCTTGAGAAAGTGGTTCAACAGAAGCGATAAACCATGATCCAATCAATGAGAACAATTCCAAGCAGACAGCTGCTGTAAAAGCTAAAGAAGCAATTTCTGTTGGTGTTTGACCTGCTAATAGGCCAACAAAGATTCCTAAATAAATACCAATTGCAAATTTTGAACCCCAGAAACCAATTTTAGCATTTAATTTAGCAGCATCGAAGTCATATTTATCAAGCCAAGGGAAAAGCTTGTCAAAAATTTTATCGAATACCATAATAATTGGATTCATCATGTAGTTCATGTGAGTTGTTGTCATCGGATTTTCATCACCAGCACCCAATAAATCATTAAAAGTAGGTTTCATAAGGTCTGAATTGATAATTTTTAAAATACCGATAAAAATAACCAAAATCGTTGCAATCATGAGGTTTGCTCCACTATAAATAGCAAACAAGCCAACAATTGATAAGTGCCAAATATCGAAAATATCAACATCAAGCGTATTGGTTTTATTCAATACCAACATAATGATATTTACAATGACCATTACCATCAAAAAATATAGGGTATAAGGTGAGCCCCAAGTGATAGTTGCCAACGGTGCCCAACCAACGTCAGTGATATTTAATTCCAAACCAGTTCGGGCAACAAAGTCAGCCATAGCACCCGAAAATGCCGTTGACAAGATATTGATAATTGCGCTAATACCTGTTAAGGCAATTCCTAGTTTAATACCGCCTTCTAATGCTCTAGTGAATTTCACTTTAAAGAAGAGGGCAATGACAGTCAGGATGATTGTCATTAACGGAGCGGCGCCAAGATCAATAATTGGTTGGAAAATCGTATTTGCAAAGTCGATAATTACATTCATTTCATCTCTTACCTTTCTTTCGAAAGCGCTTTAATTTATTTGTTTAAGCTATTAATAACGTCTTCCATTTTCTTATAAACAGGTTCTGCCATTGCTGGAATACGATAAAGAATAGCACCAGCATCAACAACTGGAAGCTTAACATCAAAACCTAAATCAGTCTTAGAAATTTGTGCAAAGATGTCATAATGCGATAACAATTCTTCATTAATATCTTTAATCATAACAGCATCACACGACACTTGATAACCACGTTTAGTCAATTCTGTTTCTAGGGCGTTTTTAATTTGATGGCTTGAGTTAACCCCGGCTCCACACGCTGCTAAAATTTTAATCATGAGAAATTCCTCCTTAAAAATTATTTTTCAAAAATTGATAAATTCTTTCTGTATTTTCAGAATTAAAAAATTTAATTAATGCTTCCTTATCTTGTCTATTAATAAAATCCATTATTGCTGCCAATAAACCAGCTTGCTCTTTTTCTTCATTGTTTAAAATCATGAACAAAAATGAAACCTCTAGTTTTTCATCTGGCAAAATCATATTATGAAATGTTATCGCATGGGGCTGGGCAAAAACTAGCTTCAGAATACAAAAAAAACGAGTATTTCCGCAGTTGGAGATACTCGTTTTCCCATGTCATGGGTTATAATAAAAAAAACAACTAGAAAGCCATGACGATGTATAAAG
>SKEB01000176.1_pt1 | contig 80228 bp, 61 predicted proteins | sample 4826561 | NCBI WGS metagenome assembly SKEB01 (sample SAMN11008820, study PRJNA524170) | human gut metagenome | biome: Human fecal sample; material: Feces; isolation source: fecal sample from pouch patient p17 | host: Homo sapiens | place: Israel: Tel-Aviv | collected 2016-03-29
GGTACATACCGCAGACAGAAAACCATACGTAGCGGCATTCCTAATCCACGCTCCCACGAAGGGAGCGACCGAGTGTTGGAGACCAGAGCCGCCTGCCTTTGCAATTTCAATCCACGCTCCCACGAAGGGAGCGACTTGCCCGCGACGTGGAGATGACCTTCATCACGGGATTTCAATCCACGCTCCCGTGAAGGGAGCGACGGGCATGGTTCTTGCCGTAGGGCTGCTCGCGCCAATTTCAATCCACGCTCCCGTGAAGGGAGCGACTTGACCTTGATGACCCGGTCCCCCATGGCCAGGTATTTCAATCCACGCTCCCATGTAGGGAGCGACTGGAAAACGTCGTTTGAGTATGACGAGTCTGTACATTTCAATCCACGCTCCCGTGAAGGGAGCGACGCGGGTCGGGTACAGTGGTGCAAGTTACAAAACAATTTCAATCCACGCTCCCGTGAAGGGAGCGACTGAGGTTGTGGCGGGCGTCATCCTCGTTCTGGTTATTTCAATCCACGCTCCCGTGAAGGGAGCGACTGTCTCGTCGTTCCGCTGCACGTTCGGCCGGTAGATTTCAATCCACGCTCCCGTGAAGGGAGCGACAGGTAGCCCTGTCGCACCCAGACGCTGGCATTTCCGATTTCAATCCACGCTCCCGTGAAGGGAGCGACATACCATTAGCCCGAGCACAACGGCCAAACCCATATTTCAATCCACGCTCCCGTGAAGGGAGCGACGCCAACGCACGCGCCTACCGTGACGGGGCCGACCTATTTCAATCCACGCTCCCGTGAAGGGAGCGACCAGCCGGAGCAGTAGCGGTATGAGCGATCACACGATTTCAATCCACGCTCCCGTGAAGGGAGCGACGTCTTCCCGATGCCCGGCTCGCCCCAAACATAATATTTCAATCCACGCTCCCGTGAAGGGAGCGACTGGTGGCCGAAATGCTGATGGTCTTCCTTGGGGAATTTCAATCCACGCTCCCGTGAAGGGAGCGACCCGCACATCATCCACATACAGGTCGCACCGGTAGATTTCAATCCACGCTCCCGTGAAGGGAGCGACAAGGTGGGTCAGAAGGCCGTTGATGAAATCATCCAATTTCAATCCACGCTCCCGTGAAGGGAGCGACCCCAGCACCAAGTGCATGTGGGTTCGGTCGATGTATTTCAATCCACGCTCCCGTGAAGGGAGCGACCCGGCCGGCGGAGGGCCGTCGTCCGTCAGTGCAGATTTCAATCCACGCTCCCGTGAAGGGAGCGACTCGTGGGAGCTTCGCTGAACATCACGGCGTTCATATTTCAATCCACGCTCCCGTGAAGGGAGCGACTGGACCAGTTCAAGGATTAAGGGGGAAATGCAAGATATTTCAATCCACGCTCCCGTGAAGGGAGCGACGACGATCAATCCACATTTTACACGCTGAGACGAATTTCAATCCACGCTCCCGCGAAGGGAGCGACCAGCCACAGCGTCGAAGAAGCTCTGCCGAGTCATATTTCAATCCACGCTCCCGTGAAGGGAGCGACGCAATCCAGCAGGCCCGGCAGGGCTCAGCCTGCAATTTCAATCCACGCTCCCGTGAAGGGAGCGACTGCGGCCAGGACTGTGGCCGAGCGGCAGGTGGTTATTTCAATCCACGCTCCCGTGAAGGGAGCGACGGGAGGATCCGCACGAGTTCGCCCTCCCCTCGAGATTTCAATCCACGCTCCCGTGAAGGGAGCGACAATCCGCGAATATGACGGCAACGGTCGTTTCCGGATTTCAATCCACGCTCCCGTGAAGGGAGCGACCTGGGCATGGATCCATCCACGTATGGTATTCATTATTTCAATCCACGCTCCCGTGAAGGGAGCGACGCGGCCAGGTCGCCGTACTTGGCGGACAGGACCGATTTCAATCCACGCTCCCGTGAAGGGAGCGACCATCGGCGTGCCCGACTATTACACGATGATCAAAAATTTCAATCCACGCTCCCGTGAAGGGAGCGACGGGATGACCTGTCCAACAGTATGGTGGCTTGGTTATTTCAATCCACGCTCCCGTGAAGGGAGCGACGTGCATGCGAACGCGGCCAGGGCCAGAGACCTGAATTTCAATCCACGCTCCCGTGAAGGGAGCGACGCGTTACTGCAAGGCCCATAGTCAGGAGCACGAGCAATTTCAATCCACGCTCCCGTGAAGGGAGCGACGATGCCATCAAGGTGCCTGCCACGGTGCAGTCCATTTCAATCCACGCTCCCGTGAAGGGAGCGACCTGCGGCTGGCCCTCATTAGGGCCGAAAACATGATTTCAATCCACGCTCCCGTGAAGGGAGCGACCCGCATGGCAGGGGAGGAACCCTGCCGATCATGATTTCAATCCACGCTCCCGTGAAGGGAGCGACGGAACAAGCGAAGAAGGCCGACATCCCTCTTGACATTTCAATCCACGCTCCCGTGAAGGGAGCGACGTGATGTAGAAGGTGCCCTTGGGGACGGTCACGATTTCAATCCACGCTCCCGTGAAGGGAGCGACATTCACACCCAATGCCAGATTGTTCAACGACTCAAATTTCAATCCACGCTCCCGTGAAGGGAGCCACGGCCGCATCCCTGAGCTGGCCCATCGTGGCGGCGATTTCAATCCACGCTCCCGTGAAGGGAGCGACCAATGCGACTTAGCCGTATTCAGATATTTCAGCATTTCAATCCACGCTCCCGTGAAGGGAGCGACCAGATGCAGACTCAGGACCGCTATCAGGATTTGAAATTTCAATCCACGCTCCCGTGAAGGGAGCGACTCGCGCCGGACAGCGCCATCATGACCTACAACTGATTTCAATCCACGCTCCCGTGAAGGGAGCGACCTGGTGTCCGTGTCCTTCCACATGGGGGTCATCCTATTTCAATCCACGCTCCCGTGAAGGGAGCGACTCCATCCGAACCAGCACATTATCGCTATCCAGGCATTTCAATCCACGCTCCCGTGAAGGGAGCGACATGTATGACAGCCAGGGCAACTTCGTCGGCCTCGCATTTCAATCCACGCTCCCGTGAAGGGAGCGACCGGAGGTCTGCACCTTGCCCGGCCCCTCGTACAATTTCAATCCACGCTCCCGTGAAGGGAGCGACGACCATGGCGCGATCGGCTGACACCGAACAATGAATTTCAATCCACGCTCCCGTGAAGGGAGCGACATGGCCAACAACCAGGTGGCTAACCGATTCAAATGATTTCAATCCACGCTCCCGTGAAGGGAGCGACTGTCCACCCGCGTGGAGCGTCCTCCAGCTTTCACATTTCAATCCACGCTCCCGTGAAGGGAGCGACTCGTGGAGGCGCTTGACCGGCTTGGGATCCTCAAATTTCAATCCACGCTCCCGTGAAGGGAGCGACGCGCACCGGGTCTGATATTGCCATTCCGAATCAATTTCAATCCACGCTCCCGTGAAGGGAGCGACAGGGTGCTTCGGGCCACCAAGGGCAAGCACACGGATTTCAATCCACGCTCCCGTGAAGGGAGCGACTATACGGCATTCTTCACGACCGCGACTGGTACAACATTTCAATCCACGCTCCCGTGAAGGGAGCGACCCGGCCCCTTGACCTTTCCGGGAAGAATCGACAAATTTCAATCCACGCTCCCGTGAAGGGAGCGACCTGTAGGTGGCCGCTCGGATGATCCTGCCGACCCCATTTCAATCCACGCTCCCGTGAAGGGAGCGACCTGGGAGAGCAGCTCCAAAGGCGAGGAGATGGGATTTCAATCCACGCTCCCGTGAAGGGAGCGACTGCTCAATGATACATCCCTTGACCAATATATGGTCAGTTTTTAATAGCTAGCGAGTTCCTACAGCCGAACCTACGTACACGAATTCTGTCTCTAGCCGAACAATTGAGATAATATCTCAAATCGACAATATCATTATTTATTTATCAAACAACCGTTCATATGTTTCACTAAAATTCTAGCTTTCTTCGCGTCTACAGACATCTGCTTGGAAATTCAAAAAAGAACTCAGCTCACTAAAACATGCGAAATTAAGACTGAATATCATATAAAAGCAGCGATTCGTAGCGCGAAGGATCAGACGAATACATGATTGCTAGCGTTTCGCGCCTCTGAGGATTTGCAACAACAGTCAGCATACTGCACTGTTTACAGAATTACACCAACTACTCAGCCATCGTCTAATTTCGTGGCACAGACAATACAGTGCAGCCATAACCCAGCGATTCTATAACATCATCACTTGGTCAACAGGAATATGCCGCCTCACCCCGTAATAATGGATTCTCCGGGAATATCTGGCACCCAGGTCGTACATGATCAAGCTGTCCTCCTGAGGGTCGATCAGCGTCATTAGCCGCTGTTTTAGAAGTTCACGGTCGGCAGGAGTGACCATGCATTCAAACACACTATTTTGCACACGCTGCCCAAACTTCATGCACTCATGGCCGACCTGCCGCAACCGCCTCCGACCAGCCGCCTCACAGGTGTCGACATCATAAGCAACAACCACCATCATTATTCTTCCACCCTACTTCCAAAACATTGGCGGATAGGCATCCATGTCCCCACGTATGTATCTAGCCAGCAATAGTGCCTGCACATAGGGCACTAAGCCCCAAGGCACTTTCTCCTTAAGAAAGGGGTGCATGATTTGCTCATTTTTACGCTTCTGCCAGGCAGAGAGCACCTGCTTCCTCCCCTTGTCGTTAAGATAAGTTCCTCCGTTCTCTCGAACCTCAAAATCACCAGCCTTAACCACATGGGTGTTGACCAGGGACAAAGCCAGCCGATCCGCAAAGACGGGACGCAATTCTTCAACAAGATCCAGGGCCAGGGAAGATCTACCCGGCCTGTCTGTATGCAAGAAACCGACATAAGGGTCAAGGCCGACACCTTGAAGTGCAGAACGACAATCTCCGGAAAGCAGCACATAGATAAATGAGAGCAGGGCATTCATTCTATCCATCGGTGGCCTTCGGCTGCGTTGCTCGAAGTAGAAATCATCCTTGTTCGTGAGGATGAGATCATCAAAAGCATAAAAGTAGCACTTGGCGGCATCCCCCTCCACACCGCGAACCGAATCCGCCGTCTGGCAGTCGTCCAATTCCCGCAAAGCTGCCAACAGACGGGCGCTCTGCTTTTTCACACGAGGCACGTTGATCCGTAAAGCGTGGTCTCGGGTAGCACGCTCCAGCACCTGTCGTGCATTGAATATCTTGCCCATGACGAATGAAGCTGCAATCGAACAGACCTCATTATCGTCATCGGCCATATGGTACTGACGGCGTCGCAAAAGTACATTTCTGTTAGCCTCTCCAAGCACTGACCCATAGTATTTGCCCTGAGGGGAGTAGAAGGCGAATGAGACACCAAATTCATTGCACTTGCCCAGCAAGGCTGGCGAAGCACCCTTGTAACTGAAGCAAAGAATAGACTCCAAGGCACGCAGAGGTATCCGTCCCATGACGCGATCGCCCTCATTCACCACAACGTTCTCCTGCTCTAGGGAAAGGTAGGCATCCTCTGTAGTGACAAACAAGGTGTTTAACATCTGTCTCAATGGATCATCGCTTCCCTCCGGGGCTTTTCCTCAATAAACTCTCATTGCCCAAGTTACCCCTACAACTCTTTCAAGGTCTTTCGAATATAGTCAGCAGCGGAAGACTTATGCACAAGTTCAGGCAGACAGATATCTTTCAATGAGCATGACCGGCACCCCGTCTTTGGCTTCACCTTGGGAGTATGACCTCGCCGATAAAGGTCCCGCATCTGCGCCAGATCATGGACTACCTGAGCGCGAAGATCATCATTGAGTTCGACCGCTTCACGGCGCTTGGTCCGCTGATAGAACAATGCCCCCTGGCTGATGTTACAGGAGAGCATTTCTTCCAAGCACATAGCTTCGCCGCACAATTGCAAACGATCAGCATTATTGACCTTGCTGGAACCATGCTTGTATTCAACAGGATAGGGTTGCCAACGTCCTCTCCTGCCTATCAACGAAACTCCATCCTGAGCTGCGTGAAATTCAACGATGTCACAATCGCCGACGACTCCCAACTTTCGAGAGAATACACGCAGATCGCGCAGTATCAAGGTGTCGCCGCGTTTTTCAGAAGCATGGTAGTCGTGAGCACGCCGGTGCTCGAAGTCTCCTGCATACGTTCTGGTGTTGTCACGCCATTGCTCCTCTATGTGGATCAATGCCCATTGGCGCTTACAGAACTCAAAATGCTGAATGCCAGACAGGGCCAGCCATTCATCCTCAGGATATTCGGCCGGCCCTGTGGCCATGGACAAGTCCATGGAATTATCACTCATTGTAGTGTTCTCAGCCATCCACCATTTCAGTCAGTTCGACCGACTGCGGAATAGCTGAAGTATCAACGGTCACATCGTAATCCGAGAAGCTGCGCGGTGTCTCAACCTCAGGCTTATGGGCCACATGAATGCTATCGAACAGCTTGTAGGAGGGAGCATCGCCAAGATCGTTGCTGTGCTTGAAGACATAGAGCTTGCGAACGGCCATCTTGCCCCTAGCCGCGGAATGATCGAACTCAAACATGTTGAGAATGGCCTGCCAAAGCATGGCCAGGTCTTCCTCGCTAAATCCGGTGGTCTTCTGTGCAAGCTTGGCATTCACATAGCCATCAGCACGGTATAGACCGTAAGGAACGATGGACTTGTTGCCCATCGTGTTGTTTTTGTCTTCCTGATCCTCCTCCGTAGTTATAGCCATTCTGGTTATAGTAACCGACTGCGGGAAAATCGGATCGATAGACTGCGAAAATCCTAGTTGAACGGGACCTCGCACCTGACCGCAAGACAACCCACCTCTCATGAAGGTGGTCATCACTGCACCAAAGGTCCTGATATCGAAGAAATTGGAGCACATGTAGTCGAGAATCAACTTATCGAGCTCCCCGTTTTCTTTCTTTGCTTTCTTTACCTTCTCCTTGAACTTCTTTGTATCCGAATCCACACTAATTCCGTATTTGTCTAGCGCTTCAGCGTCCAAGCGGTTAAGTGGAACCTGTTGTTTAATGTAGATACGCCAAGGTGCCTTATCACCATTAATTAACTGCACGTAGTTGCGGATTTTCCTCTTCAGACACACGTCGGTAACGATCCCAAGTCCGGTCTCGCTATCGGTTCGTGGCATATTGCCTGATTCCGGGTCTCCGTTGGGATTGCCGTTCTCAACGTCATAAAGAATAGAGAAATCATACCTGTTGCGAATAGCCTTGTCGGTCTGCTCACTCATGGGCCTGTCCTTCTTCCTGGTCAATCTTCTTATTTTGTTCTTGTATTTTCTTATCCCCGTTATAACGTTCGTGGGTCTGGAAATAATATCCTAGTTGGAAAGCACCTTGCTCAGGGAGCGATAGTCTTGCCGGGAAGCTCTTGCCAATTCTCATCATGAGTTTTTTGATCTGATTGATATAATAGTTTCTTAATGCGACTGGCAACTTACGCAGATGCTTCTTAGCCAAATCACCCAAGCGGGGGAAAACTACAGCTGGCATAATAGATGCATTAGTAAAATATTGATCACTAATAGTTGTATTGACCTCATGATCTGTATTTGCTCTATACTGTATTTCCTCAAATAGGGCGAATAATCGTCCCAAAACATAAGGCACATCATTGCTTTCTTTGTTTAGAGACACTTGTAGAACCTCCTTTGGGCATCCATTGTTAGCGTGGCGAAGATAATAGGCCTTAATTATTGCTGCCTTATCTCGATTCACCTTATGCTCAGCATTGATGCGAATTTGTATCATATTTAGTAAAGAAGTCGGATAAGAAGTACCGAGAAGTATAGAACGTAACAGTTCATCTACCAGGCTTGAAGAGACCTCCGCATTTGCCTGCCTATTTGTCGAGCTAGGCTGTGTTTGTGCTAGCAACGACCATACCGGCAAAGTTATTCTATCGTCGTACTTCGGTCGTACTATATTCAAATCCTCATAATGCTTATGTACGTTCTGCATAAAATGCCCGAAGGTATCTTTCAAAAAGAATGATACTGATAATCTTGCGGCATTTGGTGCCAAACCCAGAATATAAAAGTGTTCACCAGGATTTAGATTTATTCCGTCATAGGCAACAGGCCTCCCCTTAGCTAACTCGCTAATTGTCCTTATCAACGTTTTCTGATTAACGCTGGAATCAGAATAAAGACTAGTAAAAAGCTGGGTCGAATACTGTGCCTCGCCGGACTCAGCCCAACCTAGGATAGTCAATGAATTTTTATTGACAATTTTACAATATTGCCTGTCATGTAGCATAATATTCAGCGCAGTTGAATATGCGAAGGCCTCATACCCACTCATAGGAGCATTTGCATCCTGCTTTTTGTTATAAGAACAGAAGGCTTTTTTATTGAACGAAACTAGTGCAGCTCCACTGGGCTTCGTTCCAGGCACACCTTTGATTAGTGGATGTGTCAATGCGGGAATCACTGTTTTCCCTGTCACCATGCTCTGCATTGGCTTTATGGATGACTCATCGCCCTCTTCATCATTTTTTCTTTGCTCGTACCAAGTTTCCCAAAAATGCCGTAAAACTGAATTCCTTGTTAATGGCCTACCACCGAGACAAATTACTAATCGCGAGTTGACGACCTTATTCCATGATTCTTTTCCGACCAATCCTTTGACAATTCCAGCTTGTGGTGGAAGAGCGAAGAAGGCAAGCACCGCCTTCGAAGCCTGATCATCGGGATGGATAATGATATTTTTATGGTATTCTTTAGCAGCTTCGAATTCCTTAAGAGCTCTTTGCGACTTTCCTTTAGTATCCTCTCCAAGCAGATATGGAGCTTTGGCACAAAGAAAACTTGCTTTTATACCACTCGTACTTGAAGCATGCGTAGGCACTTCCATCCTCATGTGAAAGTTGTTACTAACTAACTTTCCGAATGGAATAAGGTTTATGACATGCCCAGCTTCATCGATATCAAGCCCATAAGAAACATTTTCTACGCTATATCCATACTTTGGCGCTTTGCCATCTCTCTGAAATCGTTCATAGAGATTTATTAATTCGCCAATCATGCGGTCACCTGTACATTCGCTGTATTGAGCACACCATCGAGTAACTCCGCTCTAAAAAATACCGGCTGCGGATTGGCGCAATCCGAATAATCCAAGTCATACAGCATGTAGCCCAGATCTCTACGACCTTGCTCAAACCCTTGCGGCTTGCCGCTGTTGCCATGCCAAAGACGAAACTCTGCAGGAAATTCCCTGGTGCCGAAGTACGGGTGATGATAATACTGACCTTTATTAGCACGTCTGTTGAATTCGCTAATAAATTTTGCAGGCGTATCTTCATCTTTGGCCTTCGGCGTCATATCAAAATGAGCTTCTATCACATATCTCACGTCTTTCAAGATAATGGAAGAACGCTGCGCAATCGATTCTGAAGTATATATTGCCAACTTCTCACGTTTTTTTTCCGACGGTCTCAGAATCATTGACTTGACGTTCCTGGCAGAAATAGTATCCATTACCTCATTTCGACGAATATTGGTGAATTTTATGGGCCTCATTACCACGATTCTGTCTACTCGCCAAACCATTCCAGGATGCCAGAAAACTGCATCGAGAATACCACGTGCGGCAGAGGGAGTCATTACGTCATATGACACCCTTTCGACTTTCATTTCTGGTCTGCTGAAGAGAGCATATGGACCCCAAACCTCAAGTTGTACCGTCATCGGACTCCCATCCACTTCATTGAACTAACTAAACAAGCCGTTTTGCGGCACCGGGTCCTCGCTGACAACCAATCCGGTAAAACTATCGTAAATGCTCATATCAGTAAGCACAAAGGCTGCGGTATCGGAGTCTGTAGAACTGGCCAAAGAAAGCAACTTGCCGGCTTCTTTTAATTTCATTATTGATCCAGGCCAGAGATTTACTGCGTACTGGCCAAGTATCCTGAATAGTTTCCTTGTATAATTTTGCGGATCATCAAGGAGAGAACAAAGCTTTTCGGCTTCTTGGTTTAGCGGTATATAAACCGGTTTTGTTGGAGTATCTATCAGTTTGAAGGAGTTTGCAATAGCCGCAAAAGGCATAAGACATCCATCTATTCCCTCCTCATGAGCCTCTAAAATATGGTTGCTATCTAATGCCTCCTCACCATACATGGTCAATAAATTTGTGAAATATAAATGGATCGCTTCTTGAGAGGCGAGGTCTTTCGTTTGGCGATAAACAGCATTGAAAGCCGCTACATTCTGAGCTAGGAAAGAAACCCGACCCTCATCGGTTGCAAATACATGCACCAAGCATGAATTGGAATCGTATCGTCCTTCCCTATTACAACGACCCGCAGTTTGCAGAATCGAATCCAGACCAGTCTGTTCGCGATAAGCCACAGGAAAATCTACATCTACCCCCGCTTCGATCAGAGACGTAGATATAACTCTACATGGCACCCCAAGGTGAAGTCGTTTACGAATCCTTTCGAGCAGCCGCTGACGATCATAAGCGCACTGCAATGTGGTTAAGCAAAAGGTTCCGTCATCACTATGTATTTTTCGAACAGCCTGTGACACATATTGTGCCTCCTTACGGGTATTAACAACACAGAGAACCTGATCATGATGGTTAACTTCCGCAACCAGCTGAGCCAAAGTCATCTGACCATCAACTACGATTCGGTTGCGTCTGAACTCAGAGCGCTCTTGTTCATTGAGCGGCGCAATTTCAGGAATTGTCAAATCCGAACGCCCCAGGGCCTCTGCAAAGAGTTCATACAAAGCCGGCTGGGTAGCGGTGCATAACACTGCACTCATACGATAATGATCAACTAACTCAGCTATAGCTTGGATGCAAGGTTTTAGGTATGAGACAGGTAGTGTTTGTGCCTCGTCAAAGATGACGATCGAATTGGCAATATTATGGATTTTCCTCAACTTTGACGCTTTGTTAGCAAACAGACTCTCAAAGAATTGGACGGCCGTGGTAACAATAATCGGCATGTTCCAGTTTTCCGCAGCAAAACTTCGATGCAAATCCACCGTACTGAGTTCTTTCTCCTCCTTCAACTGAAAATCAGCATCTGCATAATGCGGCAAAACTACTTCAGCACCGAGCAACTTTTCAAATTCCTTGACCGTCTGGTCAATAATCGAAGTATAGGGAACTACATAAATGACTCTTGCCAAATGATGAGTTTTGGCGTGCTCAAGTGCAAACGTTAATGAGGAATCCGTCTTCCCGCTACCGGTTGGCGCCGTCAGTGTATATAGCCCTGGTTCCCACTTCTCATCGGCACCATGAGCAAGACAGTTCTTCAGAATGGCGTTACGTTTTGCATTCAATGAAGTTGTGACTGGGCTGGACAACAACCTGCGAGCACGGTTTTCCATGATCTTAGCCAAATCTGAGATCTGTTGCTCCTGGCTAACCCTCATTTTCCTAGCAAATGACCTACTGCGAGTAATAAGTTCTTCGGTTGACGGCATGATTGAAGAAGCTAGCCTATCAGGCCCAAGAACCTGCAAGAGTTGCTTTAGAAACGGCGATTCATTGCGCTCAACTTTGCCGTTGACAAAAAACTCGGCATCCAATCGATCGGCATCCACTAAAGCCGACTCATGCATTCTTATTCGCATCATTGCGGAAAAGAAGGATTCTTTTCGTAATATAGGCCTGACTTTTGGAGGAGTAATCTCGTCCTTCCAATGAGAAGCATCAGGGCTGATTCGCTTAATTCTTCCCATTAGTGTCGGAGATTGATCAGTGTCTGTCTGTGGATTTCCGCCATCAGGCAAACCAGTATGATGCCCTGCTATAGCAAACTCAGCTTCCTGTAGGCCTAAACGACAGGCCTCTTTCATGCCGCAGGAAGAATGGTTAACTCTACTCGTCATCGTTGACTGCTCTTATCATATGTTGGAATTCGTTCGAATACTTACCAATGTCATGAAGCAAACCTGTGCACAATCCCATCATTGCTTCATCTTTGTTGTACATTTCAGGACCCAACTGACTTGAAAAGGCGGCATCAAGACAGCCGGTCATTACTAAATGTTGGACGCATACTTCAAATCCATGATCCTTAGAGGATCGAGCCAAATACTGGTCAAATGTTTCTTTTTCTTTTGCCATCAAACCACATCCACATCAAAACATTACTTGTTATTGACTTTATTAATAGTATTCAACTAATTCGCAAGTAGGTATGACAACTACTCGCCAACAAAATAACCAGTTCTCAACCTTCAACCTATTCTCCCTCGTACAGGCCACTAAAGTATATTTTATAAAGAAGCAGGACAATACCAATCGACCTGATTATCATTGTTCCTAATACTTCTATAAATCACTATCCTCGTAACTTAAATATTGCTAATACAGCAACTTATGAATAGTGATCTCAACATACCCATCAACAGATTTTGCCTCACTCTCTTTATGAGAGAGACAGCAACAAACTTTTCTGTTCGCATATCTACACTTACATTTAGATTGGTAAATTACGCGGTTTTGGATATACTGCATAAACTAATGGCAACCCAGACAAGCCCTTAAACCATTTGGTCCGAATAGCACACATTACATTCCATATATTTTCATAACATCCCTCTTTAACTGCTATATCTACTTGACGCAGTCAAAAATTCAACCATCATCTATAAAGTACGGCGGCGACACTCCATAGGAGACATACCTACTTTGGATTTAGAAGCGCTGCAAAAGACGGACGGCTTGGAATATCCGCAATCCTGAGCTATCTGCTTGACAGGCTTAGAGGAATTGATGAGTATGCTTCGAGTTACATTTATTTGCAAGTCCATAACATAGGCATGAGGTGTACAACCGGTTGCCTTTTGAATACTCTAATGAAGCTGCGCTCACTTAGGCTAATCATAGCGGCAAGCTGATGATTGGCAATATATGTCATCACCAGTTGAATATCATGGCTGCTTCTGTCAACGTCTCCCTTTCCCATCGGCGCATCGACGAACCAGGTCAGAATATCCGTCACATATTTCGTAAGCATTGTTTCGGATAAATAGGTGCCGGACCGAAATATGTTGTAAATGGACTTTAGCGGGTGCAATTCCTTTTCGTCCTGCTCCGAGGCGAAAATCAACTCTCGCTCGGCAATTATCTGCTGAAAATAGAACCAGGCTGCCTGACCATCGAAGTACTTCCAAAGCATCTCCGTCGACCCTAAAGACCAATAGTGATGGTATTGGCAGCAATCCAAAAGAACAAACTGACCACCATAGGCAACGCCCTACACGGCATTGGTTCGCACAGTGAGCTCGCCTGATTTAAAATTCATGGTTTGAATACTGAGATAGGTATCACGCTTGGCGCGATGACCGTCGAGCATATGGAAGAACCCGGTCCCCAAAGTATAAAGCAAGACTTTCTTGGCATTGAGACCACAAACACGAGTCAGGAATGCTTTACATTTACTTGTTCATAAAGCCGCGGCCCTGCATCAGAGTGCTCAGAAACGGTGGAATTACTATATTCAAAACTGCCAAACAACCGTCAAAAAAAGACAGCGCCTATTAGCTCGTCACGCTGCAAGTGACGTTATTCAGCCCCATGCGCCGCAGCCACCTTTTGCAATAAACCATCGGACATGTCATTTCCGGACGACGACGCACAGGACACTCTAGTCCATACCCATACGCACCATATGTATAGGCATCCTCGCTGGATCTCTGCATTGGTACTTACGCGTAAGCCCTGTTTTGTCTCTTCCTCATCTCTCTACCGACATCATCCTTACCTGGCCATGCCGCGCAACCTTGATGTTCGACGATACCCCGAAGAGCGTGTCTAGCAGGTTTGTATACCAATAAAACTGATCAATCGTAAACGCATTGTTCCCATCAATGACAAAGCGAAGAAGCAAACCCGACTTAACTGGCTGAATCACATCCTCTGCCAGCCATCATCGCTGAGCCCAGAGATACAAGCGGTAACCCTGAACAAGCGAGCACTGAAGTCAGTGATAGATACACAAAAATATTTACGCAACAACAGACCGGCTCCGAAACTTATATTCCAACGAGTTGTGTGCGCTTAAACCAGTGAAGTTAATCCAAATAGTCGCTTGTTACTCGACATGAATGCTGGAGCTTTCGGATGTCCCACTTCCCGCGTCTTCATCCTGCCCGGAAAAGCGAGTAATAGCAGAGGGTCCTTCAGTTCAAGCTGCTTTAGCATAGCAGTTCGTGACTCCCATCATTGTTGATTTTGAATCATTATGAGCTGAACCTGCAAGCGATCCGTTCAGAAGGCTTCGAGCCCGGAGTCAAGGCTGAGGATTGAACCTATGACGATGACAATCCCTCATCCTGTGGTGAATTCTACCTTCACTAAATGGCGAGATCATTCACCTAGACATGATGAATACAACTGCAATTCTGCAATTAGGCGCCCCTTGATGGGATCATCCCCGCAGATGCGGCAAGCACAGATTGAGCGAGGACGAAGTCAAACACATGAGCGAATTCAGAAAGAGAGCCCTGATCTGCTCCATCGGCAACCAAAGAAATGAAATATTGAAATCCGTCAAGTACGCGTACTCGAAGTGCTATCGCGATACGAAGATGAACAACCGAGTTATGAAGCCTGAGATCAGAAAGAGCGGCGGCTATACTCTTACTTCAATCAAGTGCCAGAAGTCAAGCCTGCCTATGAAGAACAGCCGGTACAGCAAGACCGTTGGCAAGAATGTCGAAGCCTGAGCCCAGAAGAATGGCGTTAACGACATGACTTTGAGAAGCCCAGCCAAGAGCGTTCGCGTAGCTGACTTCAGGAAGTTTACTTAGAAGCACAGGCTGAACTACTGCAAGTAGTGAAGCCCGAGCTGCAGATATCCTTCAGATCTCCATTTGAAGGCTCCGGATTCGACGCTCACATTGAGCCAATAATCGTGGCAAAGGAGTCCAACAGGAATGCAGCTACTGGGGTGAGTTTCGAGAACTGGTTGATTCTAATTCTAAAAAATAGTTCAATCTGATAACAGAGTAAACAGCAACAATGTTCTGTTCACGCTATCATTGGTATTGGTGCAATATTCAAAATATACAAGTCATAGAACAAAAAACTGGAGGTATCCATGGCTGAAAACGCGAAATACGAGTACTGGTGGATGAACAATGATGAGGATAGGTATGTGGATCCCGACAAAGCACTGGTCTTCCAGGCCATGAGGGGTGATGACATTGCCGTCGATGTTGGCCCATTCATCATTCAGTTCAATACTGGCGAAGATCGGGACGCGTTCGCTTTCAATACTAAGGCCGTCAAAGCTCTGACTGAGTACTTGAACAGCAAGTACGAGGGCGTGACATTCCATGGCATCAACGATACGGACGAAGAGCCTGCCGATGATGCAGAGAGATTCTAACAGATCGCCATTGAGAAACTACTATCCGCTGTAGGATACGTGTCATCATCACATAGGCGTTGATGGCAGGAGGTTATTTCCACCTATGTAGGACACCTCAAGAGGAAACTGTATGTAGTCTACATGGGACCCGTGGTTAGCCCTAAGAACAACGCATGTATTAGATGATGCTGACTGCATGTGAAACTTTGGACATACGATTCGACTTTAACGCAACCACAGCATTGCCCTATATATAGAAGACTACTGATTTGGTTGGCTAATGCGATCACTAGGAATTCACAACGCACGCGTCACATAGCCTAGTCTAATTTCTAATGCACCTGCACAGAAGTACGACTCCCGAAGCAACCGGTCCGTCATGACTGAGAGCGATGTGCCAGTACAACTGCACTCGATTGGCCTGACCACCGGTTAGAGGGAGGGAATCATAAAGCCTGGATTCCACAGAGGACTCTAGGTTGACACTCGGCCGACCCCGGCTGTCGTCCAGAATCTCTACCCCGCTCCAAGGAAAATCATCCAAACCATAGGGCGATGGCTCAGGCCCCAGCGCCTGCGACCAGGCTTTGAGCACCGACTCCTTACCGGCCCAGCGCACCGCCAAGTGCGCCGCTGTGTCGTCATGCTTGAGCAGGGCGCGCTGCTCGGCCTGCCGCCGCTCCCTTGGCGAGAATAAGCTTGTCATGCGCGTGCCTGGCATAGCCAGCTGTCGGTCGAACTTCTCCAGATCGACCAGATCATGTCCCAAACCCAGCACCTGTCCGAACCCGGCATCATCCATAGGCCCGAGTATGCCCCTCATCGGCCAATGCAGCAAATCACCCAGTCGGAAATTGAGTACTTCGCACTCCCCAACTGCGTCATTGATAGCTCTATTCCTGTGTGAGCGACCGTAAAAAGGAGAGCAAAGAATAAGGGAGGTTTCGCCGTATCAGCAGCAAGAGTCACAACGCTGGCATGACGCTGCTGGACCGCCCTGTAGCCACTGCCATCCAGAGCCTCCACGTGTACCCTATCGTGTACCCATTGAGCCCTAAATCGCCGATTACTGGGGAAAATCTCACTCAGTCAGGCTCGGCCCTGCCCACTTCAAGAGGTTAGGAAACCCGCCAAGAATGGCGGAATATCAACGATTATCGTGGAGCGGGCGACGGGAATCGAACCCGCGTAATCAGTTTGGAAGACTGAGGCTCTACCATTGAGCTACGCCCGCAAAGCCGTTGGCTCGGTACAGAGCATAGCACATGGGCCGGCCGGAACATGCAGTACATCGGTCATCGCCCGGTTGAACTTGGTAATAAACGTACGTATACATCACTGGGGAGAACCCCTTGGCGCCATGGAACCCGGCGCTGATTACCCCTCCTCTGCGGATAATCGTGAAGATCCGTACAGAAATTCTGATCCCTGGTGGCTGTGGATTAGTCTCAGGCGGTTCATCCACCCTGAATAAGAGATCGCGCCTTCGCCAGTATCGCTTCTCTGCGTATCCATGGATCAATGCCGTGGATCCAAGGAACACCTCGTCCGTTCCAGTGATTGCCGGAGTACTGCGGGATCATCCATGCTCACGCGGTGACCACTCCTTGTCGGATGATATGGATGGAAGGAATAAATGTTCTGCACGGAACTTGGCTGACAGATTTCCACAAGATTATCCATTCTTGCAGAGCAAGGGGAATCAGACTGATAATGTGCTGCCACCCGGTGTTAGAGAATGAAAATCAGAGGTAATTGACATTGGCATCGACAAATTCGCCACACACAACAACTTTATCTTTCGAGAATGGGAGTTCCACTATGCCCGAGCATCGATTGCAAAAGTTGAAATCATGTTGGCGATAACAGTATGAGCATCAATTCTTCTGATAGCATTTACAGCAACATCAGTAGATATCTATTACGCGGTTCTCAAAAACGAGAATGGCGGAAAACAAGTAGTTGACCATAATCGAGAAGGGAACTATAGCCAGACATAATTGACGAGAAGCTAGCCAGGTTCTTCTGCTTTGACTAACGAAGAGATGAAACTTGTTTGCAGATAAGGTCAGATGCCAGCTTGCTGATGCACAGCTAGCACCATAGCCTATGCGACAACTTGTTCTGCTTTAGCATCGACGGGATTGACCCTACCTATTTTGACAGTCTTGCATCTTGCAGCTCCTTCTTAAGAAAGGGAATGAAATGGTATCGGTGATTAAACATTGTCTGTCAGCATGTTCGGATGACCTCAAAAACAATTGGGGCAAGCCAGATTACATGAAGCGACTCGCTGGGGCTACGATATTCGGATTTTGCGGTGTCGCTTTCGGTGTCGCGATGTTCCTTGTATTCCCTTAGACATGAACGATAACTTGCTGCAATATGACTATGCACGCGAGCGCAGTGGGCACCGATGAGTGCGGTTCCTGAGCGGAAACGCTCGGTCAGTACGAGTTACCCTTATTCACTGGCTGCCGCTTCCTATGAGGGGCACCTATCCGTGTGGCGTCAATAATTAGTGAGAGCTGGGCGACAACATCGTGCACACGCGGGGTTTGCCTGCCTTTGTTCCGAATAATAAAGCGGTACCCCTTACAAATCACTTCATGCAGCATAGATGCCTTCCATTCCCAGGGCCTTGCTCCAGACATAAGGACTCATGTCCAGGAAATCAACCCGAATAGACCGCTGAAAACAGGCAATCCCCTCAATGCAGTCAATCGTCGTACCGTCGAAATGCCTTTCCCTACAAGTGGTGTGCCCGCTGAGGTGATCCTTGGCAGAAACAGAAAACCTGACTGAAACAAAACGGCGATGGCGCCTGGAATGTCACCCCCAACCCCCGCATACAACCAATTATGGTGACAGTGGCCATCCGCTAAACGTTCAATTCGATCGACCGATCCGGCGACATCAACAACCTGCGACTCCCCCTTACTGTCGGCGTCCTGCCCACAGCTGAAGGGGAAAATATCGGCGTGGCTATGATAATCGGGCTTCTTGCCATGAGTATTATGGCAGCAAACCTCAGCAGTAGGAATTCCATTACAGCGATCACTAGCACTAAAACTTCGCACGAGTAAGAGGCCGGACACTCCCCCAAGACGAGTTCGGCCATTTGGGTGGCCCAGCAATAATCCCAAGTAAAATCTGGGTCACCCATCTACTTTTTATACCTTTTTGTGAAAAGGCTCCAATCGCAGCCTGGCAATAGCACACCGCCGGTTGAGCAACATGCGGGCAATATTTGGACAAAATCCCTTATGCGCAGCCATTACAACAGCTTCGATGACCAATAAGTCCTGACGACCAGATAGCTCGCATACCTGCAAGGAAGCCCTTGTACATAAGGCATGAAGACAAGGGACAGCCGCACCCAATGGCAAGACAATAAGGGAGGCGAGCCGTCTGGCCCACCTCCCCGATCATCGCAATGACTGTTCCCTCACCGGACTTCCATCTATTGCTTCAGACGGAAGTCCAGCTGGTTCACACTGCTCTCATCCCCGGTCGTAGTATCCGTCGGCACCCAGGCGAGCCTGGGGATCCAGCAGCATAGCCTTCTCAATCTCGTGGCCCACATACCCGTGGCCGTCCTCATGGAAGCGGCGGTTGTCGATGGGCTCATAGAGCGGGGCCCGACCCATGCGGCCCTCCTCCAGATGGCGCTGACCAGCGGCCAGACGGTCGTTGGCCCGGCGACGCCACTCGTCCAGGGCCTCCTGGCCGGAGGTCTGGAGCACGGCTGCCTCAAAGGCTCCGGGGCTGACGATGACCCCGATGCCGGAGACATGGCCGAAGCCCAGGGAGGTAACCAGTCCGGCCTTGATCCTGCCCACCTTCAGAGGCTGCTCCAGCCATACCAGATGGTCGTCGCGCCTCAGGACCGGATCCACGCAGTCCAGGGAGACATTGGCCGGGATGACCCCGGACCGGAAGAGCTGGGTGAGCCCGTTGATCTGGAAGATGCAGGCACCACCCTTGGCATGGCCGGTCAGGCTCTTCTGGGAGATGACGTAAAGCGGGTTGCCGTCCGTCCGCCCGATGGCGTGGGCAAGGGTGTTGTGCAGCTCGGACTCGTTGGGGTCGTTGGCGTTGGTGGAGGTGTCATGCTTGGAGACCACGGCGATGTCGTCGGGGCTCACGCCCAGCTTGGCCAGCGAGCGCACCAGATCCGAGTCCTTGCCGCCCATGCCGGCGGCCAGCGCCCCCAGCCCGGGTGCAGGGATGGAGGTGTGGGCACCGTCCGCGAAGGAGTGGATGTACCCTACCACGCCAGCCACAGGCAGACCCATGCGCAGGGCGATGTCGCCGCGGGTCAGCAGGATGGTCCCGCCGCCCTGGGACTCCAGGAAGCCGCCGCGCCGACGGTCGTTGGCCCGGGAGAAGAACCTCGGCTGGATGCCCTTGGCGTACATCTCGGCGGAATCGGCGGTGGCGTTCATGTTGCCGAAGCCGATGACCGACTCCACGCCGATGTCGTCGATGGCGCCCGTGACCACGAAGTCCGCCTTGCCCAGGGCGATCTTGTCGGCGCCCTCCTCAAGGGAGACCGCAGCCGTGGCGCAGGCCGAGACCGGCTGGACCATGTTGCCGTATCCGCCGATGTAGGACTGCATGACGTGCGCGGCCACCACGTTGGGCAGGGCCTCCTGGAGGATGTCCGTGGGGATCTCCTTGCCCAGGAAGCGGTCCAGGTAGAGCTTGCGCATGGAGGCCATGCCGCCGAAGCCGGTCCCCTGGGTGGAGGCCACCTTGGAGGGGTGCACAGCCTGGAGGATCTCCACCGGGGTGAATCCGGCCGACAGGTAGGCGTCCACGGTGGTCACGATGTTCCAGAGGGCGATCTGATCCACGTCCCCGACCATGGAGGCGGGAATGCCCCACTTGACCGGGTCGAAGCCCTTGGGGAACTGACCGCCCACAGTCCTGGACATGGTGGCCCGGCGCGGCACGCGGATGCGGGAGCCGGGCAGGCGGGTGACGGTCCACTCGCCGGACTGCTCGTCGCGGGCAATGCTGGTGTGGTCCGGATCCTGGGCCACGTACTCTTCAGCCATGTCCTTGGTGGGCACCGAGAAGGCCACGTCGTGATCCAGGAAGACGTCCACCTCCTCCTCGTTGGTGCCCTGGCGGTAGTCGGAGCCCATGCCGTCGTCGAAGGGACGGATGCCGGAGCGGGCCACCACCTGGTCGTGGTAGCGTTCGGCGATGTCCTGCTCGGGCACCAGCTCGCCGTCCGTGTCGTACCAGCCCGGCTTGGGGCTGTCCTGCCACTCGACCAGACCCATGTTCCAGGCCAGTTCGAGCACGGCGGCGGCGCTCAGGTCGACCTGGCCGTCCGAATGGATGCCCATCTCGGCCTCGAAACGGGTGCGGCCGGAGCCCCAAGGACCCATCTCACCGATGGAGACGATGACGATCTGATCCTCGGGCCGAGCGGTCACGCCCTGCCAATCCTGCAGATCCACCGGGGCCTGGGCAGGCACCCGAGGTGTGGGCAGGGCCTTGATGACCCGGTCCGGGTCCTTGTCGGCATCTGCGGATGCATCCCCGGACTTTCCGGCTGGAGCCGGCGTCGACGGATCGTCGTCCTGGGCAGCCTCGGCCTTCAGGGCCTTGAGGTCCAGCGGGCTGGAGCCCAGGCCGCCGGTCAGGTCGGCCTGGAGCGGGGCCTGGAGAGCCTGCTGGCGGGCCTCTACGGTGCAGAGCTCCAGCAGGGAATCAGCCATCTGCCCGGTGGAGTAGGTGCGGATGCCATGACGCTCCACCACCTGGACCAGCGGATCATTGCCGCCCATGAGTCCGGTGCCCCGGACCCAGCCGATCAGCGGGTGGGCGAAGGTGACCCGGCCCGACCAGTCCTGCTCGGGGCGGGACCGGTTGACGATGGCATCCAGGGCGGCCTTGACCTCCCCGTAGGCTCCGTCGCCGCCGAACATGCCGCGGTTGGGAGAGCCGGGCAGAACCACATGCAGACGGTGGTCGACGTCCGTGTCCGCCCCGATGCCGGCGAACCCGGCGATCTGGCGTTCCAGGCTCCAGAGCATGAGCCGGGCCTGGGACTCGAAGAGCCTACCAGAGTCGGCCATGGTCCCGTGCATGGCGGGGGCTGCGAAGGGCAGCAGCAGGGTGGGCTCGTAGGCAGGCTTGAGCACGGTGGTCGTGGCCCCCGTGGTCTTGCGCTGCTCGTTGCCGACCCAGTCGACCAGGGCATCCACATCCCGGTAGCTGGACAGGTTGGCGGGCACGATCCAGAGACGGGCACCACCTACGGCATGGCGACGGTAGAGGTCACGGGCCCAGATCACGGTCTGCGGCTTCAAGGAATGGCAAACGGCGATGACCGTCGCCCCGCCCTCCAGGAGGCCTGCAGTCAGCGATCCCGCAATGGACTTGGGAGCCACGCCGGTGACCACGGCCACATCCTTGGCGAATCGTGCGGCGGTCTGGTCCGAGTCGGCAGGGGTCATGGCCTGGTCGGCGATGCCGCTGAACACCCGGGCCAGATCCTGCTCACCGCGTTTGTCTGCTTGCTCGGCGTACCAGACGGCCTGATCATGCACCTCGCGTCCGGCTCCTACGAAGCTCAGGCGGCTGCGGTCATCATCATGCTCGTGGTAGATGTGAGCCAGATCCTCGCGTGCACTGGCCCAGCGATCGTCGAAGAGGACGGCGCGCGAGGCCTCGAACCGTGGCGCCACCTGCTCGGGCCAGTCGGTGCCCAGCTCGGCATCGACGGCGGCCACGACGGCAGCGTCCTCATTCTCGCCGGGCTGGACGGACGGAGGCTTAAGCCCCAGCTTGTCCAGGAGGAATCGTGCAGTGGAGGCCAGCACACCCTCAGAGCCCGTCACCTGGGCTGCGAAGGCATCCAGGGCGGCGGAGTCAACCACGGCACCGCCAGCAGCACCACCTGCAGAGGGCATGGAGACCGTGACGCCGTGACGCTGGGCCACCTGTTGAACGGCCTGGTCGATCAGCGCATTGGCCGCAGGCACCGTGGAGACGGCTTCGGTGGGCAGGAGCGCCAGGTCGCCGCCACGCGAAGATGCACCCTCACGGGTGTCCAGGACCAGGCTGGCCACGGTGGCCGAAACCCAGCCCGCACCCAGCTGCCAGACATCGGAGACCCGCTGCTCAACCTGCTGCAACTTGAGACCGGAGGGGCCGAAGAGGTCACGGATGCGCTCACGAACGATGTCGGAGAGCACCGGGCCGAAGGGCCGGTAGTTGGGGGCCACCTTGTTCACCAGGGCGCTCAGGTCGGTCATGCTGGCCTCGGCGGCGCCGTCCACACTGGCCACGCCCAGTTCGGAACTGATGTCCATCAGCAGCTGGTTGCGTCTGGAGGAGACGCCGTTGGTCAGGGTGTCGGTGGTGTCGGTCTGCCCGATCTGCTCGGGACGGATCTTGGTGGAGTAGGCCAGCAGGACGGCGATGGCGTCCGAAGCCTTGAAGGGCAGGTCGGCCACCTCGGCACCCGATGGGCCGCCGGTCGCCGGAGCCGGAGCGGGAACCGAATCCTCGGATGCTGCAGGGGCCGGAGCCGGAGCTGGAGTCGATGCAGGTGCGGGTACAGCAGCCTGAGCAGGTTCAGGGCTGGAGACCTGGACCGGAGCTGCGGGCTCCTCCTGAACCGGGGCCATAGGATCAGTGTCGGTCAAATAGACCCGGCTCTCGTCCCTGCCCAGGTTGTAGACGCTCACGTGACGCTCGCGGAAGTCGGGCAGCTTCAGGGTCTTGGTGCCCAGGTTGGCCAGGGTGGGCGAATGGCCAAGCCCTACCTCGATCAGCTGCTCCACGCCCAGGCCGCCCTGCTCAGGGGCATCGAACATGATCGCCTGGGTCTCGATCCAGCGCACAGGAGAGGCGAACTGCCAGGAGAGCAGCTCGGTCAGCAGCAGACGGCCCAGCTTCTGGTCGTCGGCCGCATACTGATCCCAGACCTGGGGATCATCCAGCGCCTGCTTGATGCGTTCGGAAGGAACCACCTCCAGGATGGAGGCCGCGAACTCCTTGGTCATCTGGAAGGGCCGTGCAACCAGGTTGGGTATGTAGCGACCCTCCAGGCGGGAGTAGTCGATGTGCTCGGGCAGCAGGGCGTCCAGGGTGTCGCGGAACTCGGGCACCCCCTTGCGCAGCAGAGTGGAGTGGAAGGGCACGTCGATGCCGGGCACGTACATGAAGGCCGGCTTGCCGCCCGCCTCCTTGGCCCGGCGGTTGGCGTCGGCACGCAGATACTCCAGACCGGAGATGGTTCCGGCTATGGCGTACTGCTGGCCGGCCAGGTTGTAGTTGACGATCTCCAGGAATTCGCCGCACTCCTTGGACACGGACTCCACATACTGCTTGACCCCGGAGTCGCCCACGCCGAACTGGTTGGGACGCAGGGCGCCCATCCGGTAGTTGCTGCGCCCCTGCTCGTCGCGTTCGATCAGGGAGTGCATGGTGGATCCGCGGTGGAAGACCAGCTCCAGAACCGTCTCCAGGGACATGACCCCGGCGAAAGAGCTCAGGGCGTTGTACTCGCCCAGGGAGTGGCCGGCGAAGTAGGCGGGCCAGATGTCCATGCCGGACTCACGCAGGCGGGCGGTCTGGGCGAAAGCCACGGTGGCCAGGGCCACCTGGGTGAACTGGGTCAGGTTGAGCAGACCTTCCGGATGGTGGTAGGTGACCCCCTTGGCCGTCAGGGTGTGCGGATTGTCACGTACTACGGCCAGGATGGAGAACCCCAGCTTGCTGCGGGTCAGGGCATCGGCCCGTTCCCAGGTCTCACGGGCGGCCGGAGACTTGGCCCGCTCGTCAAGGACCATGCCCTGCTGCTGGATTCCCTGGCCGGGATAGACATAGGCGGTCCGTGGGGCGCGGGCGATGGCCGTGCCGCGGGAGACCAGCTGGCCGTCGATCCTGCAGGTGACCTCCAGGACCAGGCCACCATGGCGGACCTTGCCCACACGCTCCAGGCTGATCTCCACCTTGTCGCCCAGTTGGACCATGCCATACATGTTGTAGGTCCATCCGGCGATCTCGTAGTGGACGCCCTGCTCGTCGGTGGCCTGAGCCGCGTACTGGGCCGTGGCCGACAGCCACATGCCGTGCACCAGCGGCGCAGACAGGCCGGAGACCGCAGCACCCCGCTTGGAGGTGTGGATGGGGTTGAAGTCCCCGGAGGTGCGGGCGAAGGCGGTCATGTCCTTGGGGGCGGTGACGGTGACGCGGCGCAGCAGCCTGCGAGGTGTGTCCACCGTGTCAGCACGAATGCCACCGTACTCGGGAGCCTCCTGGGGCAGCTGGTCGCTGTAGGCGCGGCCACGGATGGCGAAACGCTCGACCTCGCGTGCCAGCACGGTCCCGTCCTGGGCGGCGTGGACCACGTGGATGGTCACCACCCGACCGGAGGCGGACTCTTGGTAGGGCTCGGCCCAGCTGGTCAGTTCAATCCGCTGGCCGGTATGCTCCAGCAGGCGCTTCTCGCTGACCTCCAGCTCGATCAGGTGGTCCAGATGGACCGCGTTGAGCAGGCCCTCGATGATGGGGAAGCCATCCACATAGACGGATCCCAGGGCTGCATAGATGGCCGGCCAAGCCGGACCCACCAGGGCGTCGGGGGCGAAACCGGAGGGGATCAGCGCATCGGGCAGGGCGCCTCCGGTGGCCGCCTCATGGTCGAAGCCCAGGTTGGATGCCAGGGTGTAACCGGTATGGGCCAGGCCGAAGGGGTGGTCCTGGTCGTCATCGTCCTTCTCGATGACAGGCATGGCCTCCAGCTTGTCGCCGGTGATGGTGGTGTTACCGATGCCGGCTGTGTCGGCCAGCATGGCGTAGACATCCTTGGGCAGGCGGCTGCGGTCGACCACCGGGAAAAGGCCGACCTGGTCGCTCTTGAGGGTCAGCGGCACGACGATGTCGCGCACCGCATGCCGGTCCAGGCCGCCGTCGGGGTCGTCGTCCCAGTAGGTGTCCAGATGGATGTCCAGGTCGTAGTGCTCGCCCTGGTCGTCCCGGCCGGTGGCGGTGATGGTGTAGTTGGGGTCGTCCATGGCCGTGCCGTAAGCCGGATTGGCCATCAGATGGCCCACCCAGGAGATGTTGGGGCTGCGGCGGATGAACTCCTGCGCGTCAGCGGCGCCTGCCAGCTGGCTGTAGACCTTGGCGGGACCGCTGTCCAGGCCGCGCACCCGGTCTATGGCCGCCTGCTCGAACCGGCCCAGAATGGAGGCCACCGGCTCGTCCACCGTGGTGATGCCCGCCACGGAGATGGGTCCGGGGATGGCCCTGACCGAGTCGGCGCCGTAGCGGGGGTCCTCGGACTGCCAGAGCTGGTCCTGACCCCACCAGCGCAGCAGATCGTTGTCGATGACCGGCACGAAGGGCATGGGCTTGGGGTACTCGCGCACCAGAACGGGGAACCAGGCCACATCGGTGGGCACCACCTTGAGCTCGGCCGCCTGTGGGTAGGCCTCGTGCAGCCGGCGAAGCGCCTGTTCCGGCTCGGCCACATCCTGCCTGGAGGCGAAGATGGAGTCGAACTCGCCGCTCTGACGCTCGCAGACACGGGCCTCGATGCGCCGCAGCAGGTGCAGGAAGCGGTCGATGTAGGTGTCGTCGGCCCAGGGGTAGGCCAGGTCGGCGAAACGCTGGGCCCAATCCTGGTAGGTCATGGTCTCCAGATCGCCGAAGTAGGGCTTGGCGGTCTTGTTCAGGGCCTCGATGATCTCCCCGCGGCGGGTCTCCAGCTCCTCCGGATGCTTCATAACCCGGACCAGCAGGCGGCCGCACTCGGCGGAGGAGTTCTCCATCTCGTAAATATCGGCGTGCAGATGGCTCAGGCCGGAGCCCACGCCCCCCACGGACTTGCCGCTGGGCACCCACTTCTCGCCCATGGGAGCGAAGGGGTCCGGATCGGGGGTGGAGCTGTCGATGCCGGGGGTGGCCACCAGAGCCCGCTTGATCTCGGGATTGGTGTGGGCCTCCTTGGCGGTCATGGCCGCTGTGCCGATCATGACGCCGTCAACGGGCAGGTCCGGCAGATGGTAGGCGCGGGACCACTGGCCGCTGATATAGTCGGCCGCCCGCGCAGGGGTGCCGATGCCGCCGCCGGCCACCAGGACGATGTTGGGGCAGGCGCGAACCTCGGCGTAGGTGGTCGAGAGCAGGTCGTCCAGGGACTCCCAGGAGTGGTGGCCTCCGGCGGCCCCGCCTTCGACCTCCATGAGAATGCGGGTGGGGGCGACCTTGCGGGCGATGGCCACGACCTGGCGGATCTGGTCCACAGTGCCGGGCTTGAAGGCCACGTAGGGGAAGCCCTCCTCGTTGAGCTGACGGATCAGGGTCATGGCCTCGTCCAGCTCGGGGATGCCGGCAGAGATGACCACCCCGTCGATGGGGGTGCCGGAGGCGCGCTTCTTGGGCACGATGTGCTGGCTGCCGAACTGCAGATTCCACAGGTAGCGGTCCATGAACATGGCGTTGAACTCGACCGTGCGGCCCTCCTGCAGCTGGCCCTCCAGCTGGGACACATGGCGGTCGAAGACCTCGGCGGTCACCTGGCCGCCGCCGGCCAGCTCGGCCCAGTAGCCGGCATTGGCGGCCGCAGCCACGATCTCGGGCTCCACGGTGGTCGGGGTCATGCCGGCCAGCATGACCGGGGGCTTGCCGGTCAACCGGCTGAAGGCCGTCTCCACCCGGGGACCGGCAGGGGTCTCCAGCAGACGGGGGGCCAGCTTGGACCAGTCCTGGGTCCTGGCCGGATCCTCCTCCATAGTGGAAAGCTGCGCGCGCCGGGCCTGGTTGGAGGCCTCGACCACGCCCACGCCGGTTCCCTGGACCAGATTGTCCACCAGCTTGCCCAGGGTCTCGCCCGGGCCCAGATCCACCAGCCAGAGGGAGGCGGCATCCTGCTGGTCCATGACCTCGGCGATCCGGCCGGCCCAGTCGGCATGGTTGAGCAGGACCTCCTCAGCCAGAACTCGGGCACGCTCGGTGTCCAGACCGCAGCGGGAGGCCCAGTCCACGCTCAGATCCACAGCCTCCTTCATGAGCGGCGAGTGGAAGGGCAGGGTCACATCCAGGTACTCCAGAACCGGCGAGAAGGCGGTTCCGCCACGGACCTTATCCTCGCGCAGTTGGCGCTGATGCTCGCTCTCCTTGCTCGCCTCGATGGCGAAGGCGGCCAGATCCTCCGGATAGCCGGACAGAACCAGGTTGCGATCCGAGTTGGTCACGGCCACGCTGATGGGGCCGCGAGCGCCAGGCACCCGGTCGACCAGGACCTCCACCTGATGGCGGGTGGCACCACGCACCGAGAGCATAGGGGTGGCTTCACCCTGGCGGTGGATGCCCAGACGACGGGCCTGACGGGTGCCGGCCGCACCGATCAACATGGCGGTGGCCAGGATCTGGTCGATGGCGCCCTGGGCGGCCTTGAGGGATCCGGCAGCTTGGATCTCCTGAACCATGTGGACGCCGATAATGCCCTGGGAGTGCCCCAGCAGGGCCACCGGGCGGGCCTGGGCTGCGTCGTAGCCCAGCTGGTCCATGTCCATGAGGGCGCCCAGCTGTACCAGGGCGATGCCGGGCACGCTGACAGCCGCGTCGGCGGCCGGTCCCAGTCTGACCGGGTCAGGCTTGTAGCCAAACAGGTCCAGCTGACGGCCGTTGGTGGCCAGCAGGTCGGGCTTGACCGCCCTGAGCAGGTCGGTGGCCGCAGCCATCCGCTCCCTCAGAGCCTTGTCGATGTCGGGATCGCCCTGCAGATCGGCCAGGGCCACGGTCCAGGGGTTGGACTGGCCGGCGAACATGAGCGCGTGCGGCTGCTCGGCGAGACGGTTGATGAAGAATGTACTGGTCATGATGTCCTATTCATAGAAAGTTGGGGATTGCTGATAGTGACGAGGGGAAGCTCATAGAGGCTGATTGCCGTGGTGCTTGTCGTTGACCCTGACGCGCTGCTTGTCTGCCAGGAGGTCCATGGCCTGGACCAGGACCGGTCTGGTCTGCTCCGGGTCGATCATGCCGTCCAGTTCGCCCATCTCCAGGGAGAGGTTGGCGTTGACGGTGCTGGTTTCGTACTCCTGGGCTAGCCGGTTGCGCAGCTCATCCACGTCCCGACCGGCCTCCTTGGCCTCCTGCAGGTCGCGCCGGTGGATGATGTTGACCGCGCCCTGGGCCCCCAGCACGGCGATCTGCGAGGAGGGCCAGGCGTAGTTGAGGTCCGCGCCAATGGCCTTGGAGCCCATGACGATGTAGGAGCCGCCGAAGGCCTTGCGCAGCACAATGGTGACCATGGGCACCTGGGCGTTGGCATAGGCGTAGATGACCTTGGCCCCCCGGCGAATGATGCCGGCGTGCTCCTGATCCGAGCCAGGCTTGTAGCCAGGGGTGTCCACCAGGGTGATGACCGGCAGGTTGAAGGCGTCGCAGAGGCGGACGAATCGGGCCAGCTTCTCGGATGACTCCACATCCAGGCTGCCTGCATCCACCATGGGCTGGTTGGCCACGATTCCCACCGGCCGGCCCTCCAGGCAGGCAAAGCCCACCACGATGGACCGGGCGTAGAGCTCCTGGACCTGGACCAGCTCGCCGTAGTCGACGATGGCGTGGATGACATCCAGCACGTCGTAGGGCTGCCGGTCGTTCTCGGGAATGACCGTGGCCAGGCGTTTGGCGGCCTGGCGCTCGGCATGGCCGGAGATGAAGGCATAGCGGGGAGGCTCCTGGTCGCTGTTGGCGGGCAGGTAGGCCAGCACGGTCCGGGCGTAGTCGATGGCGTCGGCCTCGTCCTCGCCCAGGTAGTGGGCCACGCCGGAACGGGTGTTGTGCACGTAGCCGCCACCCAGCTGGTCCATGCTGATGGTCTCGCCGGTGGCCGCCTTGACCACGTCGGGACCGGTGACGAACATGTCCGAGTTCTCCTTGGTCATGATGATCAGGTCGGTCAGGGCCGGGCAGTAGACGGCACCGCCGGCGCAGGGTCCCAGGATCAGGGAGACCTGGGGGACGAAGCCGCTGGCCTGGCAGGTCTTGCGGAAAATTCGGCCGTACTGGGTCAGGGCGGCCACACCCTCCTGGATGCGGGCGCCTCCCGAGTCGATCATGGCCACGATGGGGACCTTGATCCGCAGGGCCATGTCCATGAGCCGGCAGATCTTCTCGCCCTCGGCCCGGCCCAGGGTGCCGCCGCGAACGGAGAAGTCCTGGGCGTAGACGCCGACCTTGCGCCCGTAGACCAGGCCAAAGCCGGTGATGACCGCAGAGCCCGCCCGGTCCCCGGCGATGTCACCGCCGGCGAAGCGTCCCACTTCCTCGAAGGTGTCCTTGTCGAAGAGCAGATCCAGGCGCTCACGGGCGGTCTGCTTGCCCTTGGCATGCTGCCGGTCGCGGGCGTGCTCCTCGGCCTGTTTGGCCAGAGCGGCGGCCCGATGGATACCCTGGCGCACCGGCTGGGAGCCCAAGGTGGATTCGGTGACGCTCATGCCTGCTCCTCCCCGCCCAGATCCAGGGTGACCAGGGTCTGTCCCGGATCCACCCCCTGAGCCACCGACACATCAATGGTCTTCACACGACCCTTGGCCGGGGCATAGACGTAGTTCTCCATCTTCATGGACTCCAGCACCACCAGCAGGTCGCCCTTGTCGACCTCCTGGTCGGGGGCCACGTTGATGCGGGTGACCACGGCCTGCATGGTGGCCACGATGACGCCGGACCGGGCCGCATCCTGCCGGGGTGCGCCGGGCTCCTGATCCCGCAGCCCGCGCCCACGCAAGGGCTGCCTAGGCCGGGCAATACCGCCGTGGCCGCTGACGCCGCCCATGCCGCCAAGCAGCGACTGGGGCAGAGCGAGCCTGACCCGCTTGTCGTCGATCTCCACGTTGTAGGTCTCCATGGGATCGCTGTCCCGGTCCTGTTCCTGGGCCGAAGCGCCGGAGACCGAGGCGGGCTGGCCGCTCCCGTTGGAGGCAGGCTCCACGTTCAGGTAGACCCGTTCCAGCCACTTGGTGGACACGTCGAAGGAGTGCCCGTCCTCGGCGGTGAACTCGGGGTTGGTGAAGATCTTCTGGAAGAGGCCGGCCGGGGTGGGGACCCCGCTGATGCTCATCTCGCGCAGGGCCCGACGAACCCTGGCCACAGCCGCCGGACGGTCCTGGGCGGTCACGATCAGCTTGCCCATCATGGAGTCGTCCCTGGGCGAGACCGTGTCGCCCACCTCGACGCCCGAATCCACGCGGATGCCGGGGCCGGAGGGCCACTGAATCGACTCGATGGTCCCTGAGCTGGGGGTCAGGTTGGTGGCCGGGTCCTCGCTGGTGATGCGCAGCTCGAAGCTGTGGCCGCGGGGCGGGGGCGCCACGTTCAAGGAGCCGCCGTCGGCGATCCGCAGCTGCTCACGGACCAGGTCCAGTCCGCAGACCTGCTCGCTGACCGTATGCTCCACCTGTAGCCGGGGGTTGACTTCCATGAAGTAGACGTCGTCCCTGGGGGTGACCAGAAACTCGCAGGTGCCCAGGCCCACGTAGCCCACCGTGTCAAACAAGCGGCGGGAAAACCCCTCCAGCTGGGCGATCACATCGTCGGACAGGAAGGGCGCCGGAGCCTCCTCCACCAGCTTCTGGTTGCGGCGCTGGACCGAGCAGTCCCTGGTGGAATAGACGGTGAACTGGCCATGGCTGTCCCTGCCGGACTGGGTCTCCACATGCCGGGCCCGATCCACGAATTTCTCGATGAAGTAGTCGCCCAGGTCGCCGCCCTGAAGGGCATCATGGTTCATGTAGAAGGTGCGCAGTTCGTCGCTGTCGTTGATCAGGGTAATCCCCCGGCCGCCGCCGCCGTCAGCCTTCTTCATCATGACCGGATAGCCGTGCTCGTCGGCGAAGTCCAGCAGGGGGCGCATGTCGGTGACGGGTTCGCTCAGGCCTGGCACCACGGGCACCCTGGCCCGCTCGGCCACCTTGCAGGCGGTGATCTTGTCGCCCAGCTCGTCCAGGACCTCCGGGTCCGGACCCACCCAGGTGATGCCCGCCTCGAGCACCTTGCGGGCGAAGGAGGAGAACTCGGACAGAAAGCCGTAGCCCGGGTGGAGGGCGTCAGCGCCTGACCGGCGGGCGATGGAGACGATCAGGTCCTCGTTCAGATAGGTCTCCATATTGGTGTCCCCAGGCAAGAGGTAGGCCTCGTCCGCCATCTGGGCATAGGGAGCGTCCCGATCCTGGTCGGCATAGACGGCCACGGTGGCGATGCCCATCTCCTGGGCGGTGCGCACAACCCGCAGGGCTATCTCGCCGCGGTTGGCGATCAGCAGTTTTTTCATTCCCCTCTCCTCACTGGTTGATCAAGGGTGATTTGGACTGACGGAAAGTATGAACAGGATGGTGTTAGGCCCCCACAGCGGCCACTTCAGGCAGGACGCCCACGTCGGCCGTGGACACGTCGACCTGGCTGCCGTCGGGCAACCGCACCCGCAGGGAGGCGTCCGGATTGATCTGCAGGGCACGGCCCTCTATGGGCTCACCGGCTATGGGGACGACCCTGACCCGCCTGCCCAGCGTCCAGCTGAGCGCAGTAATCCGCGAGCGCAGCCCCTGCGGCCCGTTCAAGATCCTGTCCAACGACCCGTCAAGGCCAAGGGGGGCCATCTCCCCGCTCAGGTGCCAGCTGATGGCATCGACCAGGTCGTCGCGCAGGGTCTGGTAGTCAGGCAGGTCCTGGTAGTGGAATTGCAGGGAGGTGGACTCCGCAATGGGCAGCGCTTGCCGGGGCAGGAAGAGGTTGATGCCGATGCCGACAGCCAGGGCCGACCAGTCCTGATCCACCCGAACCAGCTCGCAGAGGATGCCCCCGAGCTTGGCCCCGCGGCAGAACAGATCGTTGGGCCACTTGAGCGTCAGAACCCGTTCAGGGTCGCCGCCGTCGGTCAGCGGGCAGCCATGGTACTCGAGCACATCCTGCAGGCCTTCCAGAGCAGCCAGTCCCGCCACCATGGGCATCCATCCGCCAAAGGGCCCAGTCAGCAAGCTGGTGGGCAACGGCAGGGCCCACGTGGCCAGCAGGGAGCGTCGGGGCTGATTGACCCAAGTTCGGGCAAGACGACCGCGGCACCGGGACTGCGCATCGGCAACCGCTACGCTCAGCGGCATGGTGCTCCCCCCGGCGCCCGGCCATCGCCGAATACCTTTACTTGCGACTCTTCCCTCGTACCGTGTAGTCGTAGAAACACCCTGACGGGCATTTTTTCGAGGCGTACTTTCGGCTTTTCCCCATGTGCCAGAGGCCAGTCCCTTCACGGTCTCCGTGCTCGTTGTCGGTTCACCGCCCCCAAACAGCCGTTCGACCCGGTCGCGCGCATCCGAATACGTCGAGGCTTCCAGAGCATGAGCCACGAGCGTATTGGTCGAATCGACGGTGTCGAGCACCACGATCGAGGAGAGTACGCCACTGTCCAGCGATGCCGATGGCTGCCACTTGATATTCTGATGAGGCACGCGTTCCACTATACGGCACAAGGGGTCAGCCCCGGTAGCGAACCATCCACAAAAGCGGCGGCCGGTTTTTGTATCTTTTCACAGGAGACCCTTGGACAGGTCTGAGCGCATCCTCGGATGGGCACTGGATAAAATGGGGAAACCGTACACCAGGAATGGCCCGCGAAAGGGGTTCTTTTGAGCGCAGACAGCGGAAGGGCGCAACCGAGAGAGGCGGGCGAACAACCTGTGCAGACATCAGCTTTGCAGACCGTCAGGCCTGGGTCTCGTGCATCCCGGACCGTCGGCCTGGTCCTGGCCCTGCTGGCCTGCCTCTGGATTGCCTGCTGCACCGGGCTGGGCCCCATCTACCGTCAGGAGGGTTCGATAACAGAGACGGGCCTGCTCCAGGTGCTGATCATGCTGGGGACCCTGGCTATCTGCCTGGCCCTGGTCCTGGCCTGCCGCCGGATTCTGCTAGGCGGCGCACCCCTCCGGATGCCGCAGCGCTTGACCTCCCTGGCACAGCGCCCACGGATGCGTGCCTACGCGGCCTTCATCACCCGGCAAACCAGCGGCTGGCAGCCCATCATGCGTCTGCTCCTGCTGGGCTGGGCCTGGGCCTTTCTTACCCTGCTGGCCGCCTACGGGGCCGACCTGTACGCCCAGGCCCAGGAATGCGCCAACTTCCTGGCCCAGCTGCAGGGCGATCAACCCCCTTACGGCGGCAATGCCTTCACCCAGATGGACGTCTACCCCATCGGCCACTACCTGTTGCCGGGGCACCCGGTCTTCCTGACCGACCAACACAACATGGTGCTGACTCTGGTCTACGGGATGACCATCATGGCCTCCAACCATCTGACCGGATCCTATGATGCCGGCATCGTCCTCCTGGCAGGGCTGCAGGTGATCTTCGCGGCCTTCTGCTGCGCCGTCACCGCCGACCGCTTCCTGCGCGGCACGGGAACCGAACAAGTTGGAGCCCTGGCCCGCACCCTGGTCGTGCTCTTCTTCCTCTTCTCCCCCTTTGTGGTCTTCAGCACCTTCAGCCTGACCAAGTCCCCCCTCTTCGCCTTCGCCTTCATCTGGTGGTTCGGCATCTGGCACCAGCTGGAGTCAGAGGACAGGGACTCGCCTCACTATGCCAGCCAAGCGGCACGGTTGCGGCCCGCCCTGGCCTTGAGCACCCTGATCATGCTGATCAGTGCCAAGTACGCCCTCTACATCGTTCTGGCCCAGCTGGTCCTGGCCCTGATCATTCACCGTCGCCAATGGGCCACCATCCTGATCGGACTCCTGCTGCCCCTGGTCCTGTTTACGGGGGTGACCGGGACCCTGACGGCCACTGGGACGGTCATCCAGGGCGACCCCGTGGAGAGCCGCAGCATCCAGCTGCAGCAGATCGCCCGGGTGGCCCAACGCAATCCCCAAGGGATTCCGGCCCAGGCAAGAGCCGACCTTGAGCCCATCATGGATCTGGACAATGCCGCCATCCAGTACACCCCCTGGGAGGCCGACCGGGTCAAGTCCTCGGGCAACCAGCCCAAACTGATCGTCTATCGCTGGAGAACCGTCACACCCGAGCAGCTGTCCAGGCTGAACCGGGCCTGGCTCCAGGTGGGACTGCGCAACCCGGTGATCTACCTGGATGCTTTCATGGCCGAGTCCTACGGCTACTTCGACCCCGGCGACCCCGCCTACGTGGCCATGTCCTACTACCTGAACAATGGCTACGTGCAGAACTCAGGCTCCTGGCTGGCGGCCTGGTGCCATGACTGGCGCAACGGGGTGACCGGATTCGTCAGAACCTGGGCCGACACCCCCCTGCTGGGCCTGGTGGCACGGGCCAACTTCTGGGTGGTGGCCGCCCTGCTCCTGATCGTCGCCCGCCTGGCAGCCGGCCACTGGCGCGGGATCCTGTGCTGGTTCCCCCTCCTGCTGATCATGGGGGTCATGATCACCGCCCCAGCCAACAACTTCGAACGGCACATGCTGCCGGTGGACATGGTGGTGCCCTTCCTAATCCTGGACATGGTCCGGCAGAGCCGCCGCGCCCGAGCCGAAAACCTGACGGATCGGCCGTCATGATCGGCAAGTCGAAGCGGCCCAGGCCGCAAGACGACGACCCTGCTGAGGCGCAGCAAGCTCACTGGGCACCTGCCGCTTCCGATACCGCCATGGAGCAGATTCTCCGGAAGACACTGGACCATTTGGATGAGACACTGCCTTGGGCCAGGTCCCTGCCCGCCGATGGCCGCAGAACCTTGGAAGGGGCCATTCGAACAGCTCTGGATGACCTGCTGTCCCGACTTGACGCCCAAGGTGCAGAAGGCAGCGAAGTCCCCTCCCCCGTACCAGCCGAGCTCTCCCGGAACCTGGGCCCACACCGAGCCATGGAGCTGACCCAGGTCATTCTGAACATGCTTGAGGAGGCGGGCCGGACCATGGGGACCGAGGGAGAACGGTCCACGCTGGTCTACACCCGTCATGCCGCCACCGCAGCAGCCGCGCTCTACGCCGACCTGGCCGAGGCAAGGAACGGACGCAAGGCCGCAACGGAGTCCAGGATCATCCGGCATTTGATTGAGCGAACAGCGGACACAAGGACTGTTGACGATCTGGCCCGTCTGGGCTGGCCGACCGAATTCGACTGCTTCGCCATCGTTGGCGAGGCCCAAGGCAACGATGAGGGGCAGGGCATGGAGAACGCCCGTCATCCCATCCACACCACGGTGGCCCGTCAAGGCGGCAGGGCGCTGGTGGGCGAGAACGAGGGGCTCATGGTGGTTCTGATCGACCCCAACCGCTCGGGCACCCCGGTCGACTTCTGCGCATCCATCTTGCATTTCTTTGCTGAGGAGTCAGCTGTCTGCCTGGGATCTCTCCACCATGGGATCTCCGGTGCGGGTGCCTCAATACGAGCCGCCTTGAGCACGCACGCAGCAGCCCCGGCCGTGGCCGATCCCATCACCGCCGCCCTGCCCAGACCACTGCACGCCGACGACCTGCTGCCCGAACGAGCCCTGAACGGGGACAGGGACGCTGCCGACCAGCTCTACCAGGAGGTCTACCTGAGTCTGGCCGGCCAGGATCCGGACGGGCCCCTGCCGACCACTCTGCTCACCTTCCTGCGCTCGGGCAACTCGCTGGAGGTCACCGCCAAGAAGCTGGGCATCCATCCCAACACCGTGCGCTACCGGCTCAGGCGCTGCGTGGAGGTGACCGGCTGGGATGCCATGGACCCGCGTGAGTCCTTCGTCCTCCAGGCAGCCCTGATCATCGGTAGGATCCGCAGGTCGCACCCGGACGCCGACTGACTGGTGCCGACGGGTGTCGGCCTACTGATACCGGACCGAGATATGAAAAGGGCGGGGACCCGAAAGTCTCCCGCCCTGAAATATACAGCTGAACCGACTCAGAGCACCGCGATGTCCAGGGGAACGCCCGGGCCCATGGTGGTGGTGACGGTGGCCTTGGTGATGTAGCGACCCTTGACCGTGGCCGGCTTCAGGCGCTTGATCTCCTCGTCGACCGCGTGGAAGTTCTCCTCCAGAGCCTGCTGTTCGAAGGAGACCTTGCCCACGGGGAAGCTCAGGTTGCCGTTCTTGTCCACGCGGAACTCGATACGTCCGGCTTTGATCTCGGTGACCGCCTTGGCCACATCCATGGTCACGGTGCCGGTCTTGGGATTGGGCATGAGGCCACGAGGACCCAGCACGCGGCCCAGGCGACCGACCTTGCCCATCATGTCGGGGGTGGCCACCACGGCATCGAAGTCCAGGTAGCCGCCGGCGACCCTGGTCACCAGCTCGTCATCGCCCACCTCGTCGGCGCCGGCCTCGGCGGCTGCGGTCGCCTGGGGACCACGGGCGAAGACCAGGACGCGCACGGTCTTGCCGGTGCCGTTTGGCAGGCTGACGGTGCCGCGGACCAGCTGGTCGGCCTTGCGGGGATCCACGTTCAGGCGGTAGACGGCCTCAACAGTCTCGTCAAACCCGCGCTTGGGCATGCTCTTGAGCAGTGCGATGCCCTCCTCGGGGGTGTACAGGTTGGTGCGATCGACCTTCTCGGCCGCCTCGCGGTACTTCTTGGAACGCTTGGTCATCTGCTTCTCCTATCAGCAGTCGCGGTGCGGGCAAGCGTATGCCCTACCGCTCACAACGAAAATTTCAGTCGGTGACGGTGATGCCCATGGAACGGGCGGTGCCTTCGATGATCTTCATCCCGGCCTCGACGTCACGGGCCGACAGATCCTCCATCTTGGTCTGGGCAATCTCACGAACCTGGGCCTTGGTGACGGAACCCACCTTGGTGGTCAGCGGGTTGCCGGCACCCTTGGAGACACCGGCGGCCTTGCGCAGCAGGTCGGCTGCCGGCGGAGTCTTGGTGATGAAGGTGAAGGAACGATCCTCGTAGACGGTGATGATGCAGGGGATGACCTGACCCATCTTGTCCTTGGTGGCATCGTTGTACTGCTTGCAGAAGTCCATGATGTTCACGCCATGGGAACCCAGTGCAGGACCCAGCGGGGGTGCAGGGTTGGCCTTGCCGGCCTCAATCTGCACTTTGATCAGCGCGGTGACTTTCTTCTTTGCAGCCATATGCTGGTTCTTCTTTCTACGAAGCGGTGATGTCGGAGACCGTAAGTCCCCTCCCGCAACCTGTTCTTTCCAAATGCGCTCCACAGGAGAGCACAAGCTTGACGATTATCGCATCGACCTGGGACCGGCCGATGGCTTTCAGACGATTTTTTCGACCTGGTCGAAGCCCAGCTCCACAGGGGTGTCCCTGCCGAAGATGGAGACCAGAACGGTCAGCTTCTGAGTGGTGGGCTCCACATCGGAGACCACGGCAGCCATAGTGGCGAAGGGCCCTTCGGTGACAGTGACCTGATCGCCGACGGCGTAGGAGACCTCCACCGTGCGCTTCTTAGCGGCCTCGGGCTTGTCCCCGGCGGCCTTCAGCGCCTCGGAGGCAATCATGGGGGCCATCATCTGGACGACCTCCTTGCGGGTCAGCGGAGCCGGCTCCTTGCTGGGGCCGACGAACCCGGTGACGCCCTCGGTGTCGCGGATGATCCGGCGGGCGTTCTCGTCGGGCCACATGCGAATCAGCACGTAGCCGGGCACGCGCACACGGGTGACGACCTTCTTGCCCTTGTCGGTGTGCTTCTCGACCTCCTCCATGGGAATCTCCACCTGGAAGACCTTGTCCTCCAAGCCGAAGGAGGCCACGCGGGACTCCACGTTGGCCTTGACACGCTTCTCATAGCCTGAGTAGGTGTGCAGAACGTACCACTTGCCCTCAAGGGTGCGCAGCTTCTTGGAGAACTCGTCCACGGCACGCTGACCAGGATCCTCCTGGTCGGCCTGATCGTCGGAATCGGAAGAATCGTCCTGGGTGTCCTTGGCCTGGGCGGACTCGGCGGGCGTGCTGTCCTGCTCGGCCTGCTCAGCAGGGGACCCGAGCGACTGATCCTGGACCTGGGCATCCTCCTGCGTGGGGGCATCATCGGATGCCGACGGGGCCGACTCAGCGGCCTGATCGGGGTCCAATCCCTCTCTGGTCAGATCATCACTCATGGATCACTCCACCTTCTACCTTGTCACGGCTCAGCCAAATATCAGGAAAGCCAGTTTACCCAGCCCGAAGTCCATCACGGTCACGAAGATCATCAGCAGCAGCACAAAGATGAAAACGGCCACGGACCAGCCCACCAGCTCCTTGCCTGTGGGAGTCACCACCTTGCGGATCTCATCGATGACCTGCTTGATGAACAGCCCGATACGCATGAAGAAGTTCGGCCTGGCTTCCTCAGCCCCATCCTTCTGTGCCATGGTCATCCGTCCTTCGTTTGTTCTGCACCATCTGCTGCAAGCCTTGGCAGGGAAGGCGGGACTCGAACCCACAACCTACGGTTTTGGAGACCGTTGCGCTACCAATTGCGCCACTTCCCTATCGGAACTTCCCACCAGCTTACTCGGCAGGGAGGAAAAACCGCCAAATCTCAAGTTTAGCCTAAAGGGCGGATTGCGTCCAACCGTGTTGCCCCAACAGCATTTCGCCCAAGATCAGGATCAGGCACCGACCCAGTGCGCAAGGCGCCGCATGCCCTCGGCCAGGTCGTCGTCAGCCAGCGCGTAGGAGAAACGCAGGCAGCCGGGCGCGCCGAAGGCCTCGCCGGGCACGGCAGCCACCTGGATCTGCTCCAGGATGACCTCGGCCAGCTCGCCCGAGGTAGCACAGACCGTGCCTTGCGGGCCCACTGGCCGATTCAGCAGACCGGTCACGTCAGCAAAGGCATAGAAAGCGCCCAAGGGTTCAGGGCAGGTCACCCCCTCCATGGCGTTCAGGGCATCCACAATGGCCCGCCGACGCAGGGCAAAGGCCGACCGCATGGCTTCCACGTCCTCCAGGCCCCCGGTCAGGGCAGCCAGGGCCGCCTGCTGGGAGACGTTGGCCACGTTGGAGGTCATATGCCCCTGAAGCTTGGCGGCCGCCTGGGCCACCGGCAGTGGGGCAACCAGCCAGCCCACCCGCCAGCCGGTCATGGCATAGGTCTTGGCCACACCGTTGACCACGATCAGCTGATCGCGTACCTGCGGCACCAGAGCGCCCGGATAGGGGGTGTGTGCCCCCTGATAGGTCAGATGCTCATAGATTTCGTCACTGATCACCCAGATCTGGTGCTCCATGGCCCAGCGGTCCACGGCAGCCACCAGGTCGGCGTCCCAGACAGCCCCGGTGGGATTGGCAGGCAGGTTGAGGACGATGGCACGGGTGTGCTCGGTTCGGGCCGCCTCCAGCTGCTCCAGGCTGGGGATATAGCCCTGGTCGGCTCCGCTGAGCACAGGAACCGGATGGCCGCCAGCCAGCAGAACCATCTGGGGATAGCTGGTCCAGTAGGGGGCGGGAATGATGACCTCATCGCCGGGGTTCAGCAGGATCTGGAAAGTCTCGTAGACGGCCTGCTTGCCGCCGTTGGTGACGACCACCTGATCCGGATCGATTCGATAACCCGAATCGCGCAGGGTCTTGTCGGCGATGGCCTGCTTCAGCTGGGGCAGACCCGCCGTGGGCGTATAGCGGTGGTTGCGCGGATCCAGACAGGCGCGGGCCGCCGCCTGGACGATGTGGTCTGGCGTGGAAAAGTTGGGTTCGCCGGCGCCGAAGCTGATCACATTCATGCCTTGGGCCTTCATGGCCTTGGCTTTCGAATCCACGGCCAGAGTGGCACTGGGGGCCACTGCGTCTATGCGTCTGCTCAGGGTCTGCCATTGCGCCATAGTCATGCTGCTATGCTACCGCCCAGCACCCCCAGGGCTGTGCTCAGACCAGGACCAGAGAGTCCCGATGCACCAGCGGGTGGGCATAGTGAGCACCCAGTCGGCGGCGGAGCTCCTTGGTGTTGAGGCCCAGCATGTCCTGAGCCTCCTCCGAATCGTAGCCGGACAGACCCTTGGCCACCTGATGACCGGACTCATCGTGAATCCAGACCGGATCCCCGGCCGAGAACTCACCCTGGACCGATCTGGCACCAGCCGCCAGCAGGCTGGCCCGACCGCCACGCAGGGCTTCGACGGCCCCCTGATCCACCAGATAGCCGCCCCGGGGACGGGAGGCGAATTTGATCCAGAGCCGGTGCGAGGAGCCCCGCGGACGGATGGGGGCGAAGAGGGTGCCCACCCTGTCACCGGCCAGGGCAGGACCCGCAAGGTCGGCGCGGGTCAGGACCACAGGCATGCCGGAGGCCGCAGCAATCCGCGCCGCCTCCAGCTTGGTGGACATACCCCCGGTCCCCAGCCCGGAGACGGACCCCTGGGCATCCACCTGGTCCATGATGGCCGCCACATCGGGCACGAAGCTGATTCTGCGGGCACTCGGCCGGGATGGGGGCTCGGTGTAGAGGGCATCCACGTCAGTCAGCAGGACCAGCGCGTCGGCGCTGACGATGTTGGCGATCAGGGCCGAAAGGTGGTCGTTGTCGCCGAAGCGGATCTCGTTGCTGGCCAGGGCATCGTTCTCGTTGACGATGGGGATGACCCCCAGATCCAGCAGACGGCAGAGCGTGCGTCGGGCGTTGCGGTACTGGACGGCATGGGTGGTGTCGCGGGCGGTGATCAGAATCTGGCCAACACGCAGGCCGTAACGGGCGAAGGCAGTCTCATACTGGGCCATGAGCAGACCCTGGCCCACTGAGGCCGTGGCCTGCTGGGTGGCCACGTCACCGGGGCGTTGGTCGAACCCCAGGGTGCCGAAGCCGGCCGCGATGGCCCCGGAGGTGACCAGAACCAGGCGGGCGCCATTCACAGCAGCCGAGGCCAGGGCGCCTACCAACGAACGCAGACGGCCAAGATCCAGGTGCCCATGGGGATCGGTCAGGGAGCTGGAACCTACCTTGACCACCATGGTGCGGGCCTGGGCCACACGGGAACGGACCGCGGCCTCGTCGGATTCCTCCCCGTCGGTCATTGCCCAGCCTCCTCCGAGCGTCCCAGCAGGCCCTGCCTGTCGTGGGGATCGTCATCCACGGAGGGATCGGCCCAGTGACCCTGGCGCCGTTCCTGCTCCATGACCTGACGCACCGCCTGCCTGGCGTCCATCATCTGATGGTACTGGCGGCGGCGTTCGCTATTGGTGCGGCGGCGGTTGAGCCCCTGGCTCTCCTCCAGACGCAGGTCACGGCCCCGGGCCACCTGGGGGGTGCCATCCAGCATTTCGGCACCGGCCGCCACGCTCGGGTCCCAGTCGAAAGCCACCGCATCGTCGCCAGGACCGATGCGAACCTCGTCCCCAGGTCTGGCTCCGGCCTTGCGCAGGGCATCCTCCACCCCCATTCGGGCCAGGCAGTCGGCCAGATAGCCCACGGCCTCCTCGTTGTCGAAGTTGGTTTGGCGAACCCAGCGCTCGGGCTTGGCACCGCAGACCCTGAACCAGGTCTGTCCAGATCGGGTCTGATGCCGCTCAAGAGTGAAGTCCCCGGACTGGTCGGCATTCCTGCGCCGCCGCTCCAGGGGGCGGATGACCACGCGCTCCTCCTGCCTGGCCTCCTGCTGCTCCCGCAGCTGCCTGCGCAGCCGATCCACCAGACCGGCCAGGTAGTAGCCCAGTTCCTTGAGGCCCTGATGCGAGGCTGTGGAGACTATGAAGACCTTGAGGCCCAGGGCTTCGAAGTCGGGACGGACGAATTCGGCCAGTTCGCGTGCCTCCGGCAGGTCGGCCTTGTTGAGGATGATCACCCTGGGCCGCTCCGCCATGGGGATGGCCCCCAGCGGAAGTTCCAGGCGATCGGCATAGCGGGAAAGCTCCTCTTCCAGGGCCCGATAGTCGCTCATGGGATCCCGATCAGGCTCCAGAGTGGCGCAATCGATGACGTGGGCGATGATCTCGGTGCGCTCGATGTGCCGCAGAAACTCCAGCCCCAGGCCCTTGCCCTGGGAGGCTCCCGGGATCAGCCCTGGCACGTCGGCCATAGTGAAGCGGCTCTCCCCTGCCTGAACCACGCCCAGGTTGGGCACCAGGGTGGTGAATGGATAATCGGCGATCTTGGGCCTGGCCGCGCTCATGGCTGCCACCAGGCTGGACTTGCCTGCGCTGGGGAAACCCACCAGGGCCACGTCGGCGATGGATTTGAGCTCCAGCACCAGGTCACGCTCCTGCCCCGGATCCCCCAGCAGGGCGAAGCCGGGAGCCCGCCTGGCCTTGGTGGCCAGGGAGCGATTGCCCAGGCCGCCCACGCCGCCTTGGGCCGCCACGAACCGGTCCCCCGCATGGGCCAGGTCAGCCAGGCGCTCACCCGGCTGCTTGCGCTCGCCTTGGCCTCCCTTGGCGATGAAGACCACGGTACCCACCGGCACCGGCAGAATCAGATCCTGGCCACGGCTGCCGTCCTTGTCGCCGCCCAGACCCATGGTGCCCGACTCGGCCTGGCGGTGCGGCAGGAAGCGGTAGTCCAGCAGGCTGGTGGCGTTGGCGTCGGCCTGAAGAATGACCGAGCCGCCCTGGCCGCCATCGCCCCCATCGGGCCCGGCCAGGGGCTTGTATTTCTCGCGGCGGATGGAGGAAGCCCCATTGCCGCCGTCGCCACCCTTGACATGGACGGTGACCTGATCCACAAATGCGCTCATAGGGGCCCATGGTACTCAATCCGGTCTGACATGCGGCCCCTGAGAGCTGAATGCCCGGCATCTCCATACATATGCAAAAAGGCCACCCCATGACAGGGATGGCCTTTGGCTGATGCCTATAGAGGCAATCAGGCGGTAAGCACGTCAACGACCTTGCGGTCGCGCCGGTTGGCGAACCGAACCGTTCCGTCCGTCAGGGCGAAGAGGGTGTGGTCCTTGCCCAGGCCGACGTTCTGGCCGGGGTGGAACTTGGTGCCACGCTGGCGAACGATGATGTTGCCGGCCACTACGGCCTCGCCGCCGAACTTCTTGACGCCCAGGTACTGTGCATTCGAATCGCGCCCGTTGCGTGAGCTGGACGCGCCCTTCTTATGTGCCATGTCTGGTTCCTTTCCTACCTCGACCTAGGCCCTCAGGCGATGGCCGTGATCTTGACCACGGTCTGCTTCTGGCGGTGGCCCTTGCGGCGCGCCACGCCGGTCTTGTTCTTGAACTTCTGGATGTTGATCTTGGGGCCCTTGGCCTCGTCGTCCACGACCTCGCCCTTGACGGAGATCTTGGCCAGATCCTTGGCGGCCATGGTCACCTTGGATCCATCGACAACCAGCGCGACCGGAAACTCGACCGACTCGCCCTTTCTGGCAGCCAGACGGTTGACCGTGATCTGGTCACCGACCTCGACCTTCTCCTGATGGCCTCCGGCCTTCACAATCGCGTACATAGCCCTACCTTGCCTGTTGTCCAAAGCTGTATGCGCCCGGCATCCGAGTCCCGCCTTGCAATTGACGAACCCGTCCAGACACCAGCTAACCAGTATAGAAGCAAACACACCGCGTCGTCAAATGTGCCTGCCCCGCTGACAAAACGAAATTCAGTTTATGACTCCTTGGCGACATCCGCCGTCTCAGCCTGGGCATCGTCCTCGTCCGACGCCGCCTGGGCCGCCGCAGCGATCCTGGCCAGCTTGGCCTTGACTGCAGGCGTCGAGCCGGTGGACAGGGTCTCCTTGGCAGAGGAGCCATGACCATGCTTGTTGGTCTTGACGAAGGGGTCGCCGCCCTTGACCGCATAGGGGTCGGCATAGGAGGCGGAGATGGTCGGCTTGTCATGGAGGATGAAGCCTCGGCCGTGGCAGGTGGGGCACTCCTCGGAGAAGGCCTCGACCAGCCCCTGGCCCACCCGCTTACGGGTCATCTGGACCAGCCCCAGGGAGGTGACCTCCGCTACCTGATGCTTGGTGCGGTCCCGTGCCAGGCACTCCACCAGGCGGCGCAGGACCAGGTCGCGGTTGGCCGGCATGACCATATCCACATAGTCGATCATGATCATGCCGCCGATGTCGCGCAGGCGCAGCTGCCGGGCGATCTCCTCGGAAGCCTCCAGGTTGCAGCGGGTCACCGTCTCCTCCAGGGACTTGCCCTTGCCGATGAAGCGGCCCGTGTTCACATCGATGGTGGTCATGGCCTCGGTACGGTCGATGACCAGGGAACCGCCGGAGGGCAGGTAAACCTGACGCTCCATGCCCTTGCGCAGCTGACTGTCGATGCTCCAGCGGTCGAAGACATCCTTGCCCTGGTGCTCGGCAGGGTCCCAGTGCTCGAGCTTCTCCTCCAGGTCGGGGGCCATGGTCTCCAGGTAGTTGCGGACCCGCTCATAGACCCCCTCGCCCTGGACCACCAGCTTGGCGAAGTCGTCGTTGAAGATGTCGCGGACCACGCGGATGGCCACGTCCGGCTCGCCCTGCAGGAGCTTGGGGCGCTTGCCGTGCAGGAACTCCTTGCGCTTGTCCTCGATCTTGCTCCACTGACGCTGCAGGTTCTCCAGGTCCTTGGTCAGGGCCTCCTCGCTGGCCCCCTCGGCCGCGGTGCGGATGATGACGCCCATATCCTTGGGAGCCACCCTGGAGACGATGCTCTTGAGGCGGGAACGCTCGCGGTCGGGCAGCTTGCGGCTGACGCCGGTCATGCCGCCCGAGGGCACCAGAACCAGGAAGCGACCGGCCAGCGTGACCTGCGAGGTCAGCCGGGCGCCCTTATGGCCGATGGGATCCTTGGTGACCTGGACCAGCACGGGGTCGCCGGACTTGAAGGCCAGCTCGATCCGGCGGGGCTGGCCCTCCAGGCGGGTGGAATCCCAGTTGACCTCGCCGGCATAGAGCACGCCGTTGCGGGCCTGGCCTATGTCCACGAAGGCGGCCTCCATGCTGGGCAGGACGTTCTGGACCCGGCCCAGGTAGATATTGCCGACAGTGGAGACCTCCTGGATGTCGGAGACATAGTGCTCGACCAGGATGTCGTCCTCGATGACCGATATCTGGGTGTGGTGCTCCTTCTCACGCACCACCATCAGACGGTTGACGTTCTCACGGCGGGCCAGGAAGTCCTGCTCGACCAGCTGGGACTGGCGGGAGCGCTCGCGGCGGTTGTCCCGCCGACGCTGCTTCTTGGCCTCCAGACGGGTGGAGCCCTCCACGTCAGTGATTTCGTCAATATATTGCTGCTTGCGGGAACGGCGAGTGCCGGACACCTCCGACTCGCCCTCAGCGGACTTGGAACCCCTGCGACGGCGGCGACGACGGGTCAGCGGGGCCTCGTCCTCATCATCCTTGTCCTTCTCCTGCTCGTGCCCTCGACGGCGACGACGGGTGGAAACGGATTTCTCGGAGTCCTCCTCATCGCTCTTGGCACGGCGGCGACGACGGGTGCGGGTGCCGGACTCCTGCTGATCCTCGTCCTGCTCCTGGTCCTCGTCGTTCACGAAGGTGATGCCCTCGTGATCCAGATCCTCCTCGATGCGCTCCACCTCGTCGGCGGCCCTGCGCTCCTCGGCGTTGAGCCTGCGGGAACGGCGCGAGCCGCCCTCCGAAGTGTTCCTGGACCTGCTCCGGCGAGAGGCCTTGGGCGATTGCTCCGCATCCTCGTCCTCATCATCCCGCTCGTCGCGCTCATCGTGCTCAGGCCGGGTGGCGGGTATGACGGGCTCCTGGAAGAGCAGGGATGTCATAGGACGGGGGCGGGAGGCGCGCGGGCGTTCATCCTGCTCTTCAGCCTTCCGACCTGCCCTCTGGCTGCGGCCCGAGGTCAGTGCCTCCACGGCCTCAATGGCACGCTCCTGACGCTCCTGATCAGCCTCACCCTCCTGGGCATGCTCCTCGGTGCGTCGGCGGGCAGCAGTTCGGGTGCGACGACGAGTGGTCGTCCTGGTCGGCTTGGACTCACTCTCATCCACCTGGACGTCCTGATCGGCCGCCTGATCCTCCTTGGGCTTGCGGGCGCGACGGCGACGGGTGGCAGAGGACTTGGACTCGTCGTCTTCCTCCTTGGCCTTGCGGGAGGCCTTGCGCTTCTCGGCCTCGACCTTCACAGGCACGTCGGCACCAGCAGCACCGGCCACTCTGACCACACGCCGTCCAGCGCGGCGACGGGTGCCGGAGCCAGCGGTCTGCTCGACCTGCTGTTCCTGCCCATCCCTGGTGGCGAACCTATTATCCTGGGTATCCTCAGTATTCGTTTTTTCGGGCACAATGCTCCTTGCGGCACGCCGCCTCGCGCCGCTCTCACGGTTCCGATCCGTCCTCACGCTGCACTCTCACTGCAGCCGCGCACCTGCGTGCGCCCGATCGAAACGCCTTGGCAAAAAGTCTTCCTGACGCAGGCGGACACCGACGCCCGCACGGATCACTGGGTCTCCGTCCGGGGGGATCAACGCCTACGCTGCAAGTGGTCAGGCAGAACCACCGTCCTCTAGTATGTCACAGATCAGCGGCCATCAGGTCCATTGAGCCACTCGACCAGTATGGCTTCCAACCGAACCAGGTCATCCAGGGGCACCTGTTCGTCGGCCTTGTGGGCCAGCAGGGGATCTCCCGCCCCCAAATTGACAGCCGGTAGGCCAAGGGCTGAAAACCGCGCCACATCGGTCCATCCCAGCTTGGCGCGAGGCTGCTGACCCGTGGTTCGGGCGACCAGGTCCGCCAGCGAACGCGCCCAAGGCGAGTCCAAACCAGGACGGGCCGCGGGCGATTCGTCGCACATGCGCACCGAAAATCCCTGGAAAACTCCGCCCAGGGCCATGTGTTCGCCATTGCCGAGCTCGGCGCCCGTCCCCTGACCCATCATCAGCTCCTTGGCCTGGGCCAGGCTCTTGTCAGGGGCGAACCGGTAATTGACATGCACCCGACAGCGGTCGGGGATGACGTTGGTGCCCAGGCCGCCCTCGATCATGGTGGCGTTGAGCCCCTCCCGATAGTCCAGGCCATCCACCCTCACTGTGGCTGGATGGTACTCCTCCAGCCGGTCCAGAATGGGCGCGGCCGCGTGGATGGCATTGCTACCCATCCAGGCCCGGGCGGAATGGGCCGTCGTGCCGTGGGCGATCAGGTCGAAGCGCATGGTTCCGTTGCAGCCGGCCTCGATGACGCAGTCGGTGGGTTCGCCGATGATGGCGAAGTCTCCCCGCACCCAGTCGGGATGGGCGGCCACCACCCGACCCAGCCCGTTCAGATCGGCCCGGACCTCCTCATGGTCGTAGAAGACAAAGGTCAGGTCATAGACCGGCTTCTGCAGGGTGAGCGCCAGGTGGAGGAAGACGGCATCCGAGGCCTTCATGTCGGCGGTGCCCCGACCATAGAGCACCCTGGATCCTGGGTGGGCGGCAGCCAGGTCGGCGCGGATGTCCGAGTCGCCGGGCTCCAGCCAACGCGGGGGCAGGTTCCCATCCACGGGGACGGTGTCCAGATGACCGGCAAGGACGATGCGGTGGGGACGGCCCAGCTGGGTTGAGGCCACGACCGTGTCGCCCAGCCGTCGAACCAAGAGGTCAGCCCTTGACGACAGGGCCCGCTGGACGGCATCAGCCAGGGTGCGCTCCTGGCCGCTGACCGAGTTCAGGGCGGTCATGGACTCCAGTATCCTTGCCAGGGCCCGGGCAGGTTCAGCCCCCTGTGCGCCGGCGAGAAGATCAATATCGGTCTGTGTGTTCTTGGCCATAATGCCATGCTAGCGGGCCGGGAATCGCAGGTGGACTTGCAGCCGCAAGCATGAGGCCCGGGTGGCACAATGGGGACGACAGAAGCGGTGGCACTCCGCCTGGGAGGCCGCCGTCCACCATGCGAGACGAGGAGGATGCCGGAGTGCCTGGACTGCTCAGTGCCATGGAGGGGTTCTTCATCATCGGCGTGGTCATCGCCGTGGGCTATGTGGCCGCCCGCTTCCATGTCGGTGGTCCTACGGCCCAGCTGGTGCTCAACAAGTACTCCTTCTTTGTCTCGACGCCCTGCCTGATGTTCGCCATCCTCTCCAAGCAGAAGCTGTCGGTCATCTTCCACCCCAGCATCATCGTGGCCTTCCTGTCGGCGGCGGCCGTGGGTCTGCTCTTCGTGGCCCTGAACGCGGCCAGCTTTCACCTGCCGGCCGCCGAAGCCACCATCGGCGCTCTGGACTCCCTGTATTTGAACTCCAACAACATCGGGCTGCCTGTGGCCACCTACATTCTGGGCAATCCCACGCTGGTGGCACCCATCCTGGTCATGCAACAGGCCCTGTTCACCCCCATCGGGCTGACCGTCCTGGATGCGACCACCTCTGGCAAGCTCTCGGTCAAGACCATCCTCAAACAGCCCCTGAAGCAACCCATCCTCATCGGCTCCATAGGCGGCATAGTGATTTCGGCCATCAGCGCCCAGGCCGGTCATTTCGTTATCCCCGACTTTGTCTACAAGCCCATCGACATGATCGGGCAGTCGGCCGTGCCTATGATCCTCATGGCCTTTGGCATGTCCCTGCGGGGTTCGCGGCCCATGGGCCGGGGCACCGACCGTCGTGCCACCCTGTGTGCGGTCATCCTGAAGAATCTGGTCATGCCCATCATCGCCTACCTGCTGGCCCGGTTCATGATGGGCTTCAGCGGTGCGGAACTGTACGGGTGCGTGGTTCTGGCGGCCCTGCCCACCGGCCAGAACGTCTACAACTACGCGGCCCGCTACGAGGTGGGGACCACCTTCGCCAGGGACGGCATCCTGCTGAGCACGATCAGCTCACCCATAATCATCGCCCTGGTCGCTCTGCTCCTGAGCTGATCAACCCGACCGGACCTTCTGTTCAGCCTTCGGCCGCCAGAGTCTCCAAGCGTTGCCGGAAGTGCGGCCAGTCCTGACCGAAGGCCTTCAGAAGGGGCAGGTACGCGACCTTGTCCAGATCCACCCATTCCAGGGCAATGCTCTCATCGTCATTCATGCGGGGCTCGACCTGATGGCCGGGACGCTCAAAGGCCAGGATGGTCGTGTAGCCCCAGGGTCCATGATCCTCCAGGTAGGAGCCCACCACCTGAATGTCCTCCGGGCGGATGTTGGCCTCCTCATAGCTCTCGCGCAGACCGCCCTCCAGCGGATTCTCCCCGTCGGAGATGGCGCCGCCCGGCACACCCCAGGTGCCGCCCTCGGCGCTCCACCGGGCCCGGTGCTGCAGAAGCACACTGACCGGCGCGCCCGTGTCGGCATCACGCCGGGCCAGCAAGACGCCGGCAGCCCCGTTGAGTCCCCAGTGACGTCTGCCGCAGGCGCAGTCCACCCACCCGTCGCCAGGCTGGTGGACGTTCTCCACGGGGGCGACCAGTCCTTCAGGACCATGCATCGATCCGGCTGTCTGCCGCCGCTCGGGCATGACTCGTCCGGCCCACAGTTGAGGCCAGGAGACACCCAGCTCCTGGGCCAGGGCGCGCAGGGTGGGCATGCTCAATCCCATCACTCCACTGGGATCGCCCTGGATGCCCTGGATGAAGGCGCTGCCCAATCCTTCCAAGGTGAAGGATCCGGCCACCTCCAAGGGTTCGCCGGTGGCTACATAGGCCTGCATGGAGGCCCGATCATAGTCTCCGAAGGTCACCTGAGCGCTGCTGACCGCTCGGGCCCGTCGGCCGGTGGCCAGATCGATCAGACAGTGGCCGGTGACCAGGGTGCCGGTTCGGCCGCGCATGGCCATCAGCCGCTCCAGAGCACGCTCCGGCTGGTGAGGTTTGCCCATGACGGCCCCGTCCACGCTGAACAGCGAGTCGCACCCCAGCAGGAGGGGCCCACGCCCGGCGCCGAGCATCCCGCCCCAGGCTCCAATGACCTGGCTCATGGGATCCCTGGAGGATGCATCCGAATCACCCTGGCTCAGAGGCCTAAACGTGACCAGATCGCCCCGCGAGCGCCGTTCGGCATCCTTGACGGCATCCATGGTCGCTTGGACAGCCGAAGCCTTGGCCTCAGCCAAAACACTGACCCGTTCGCGCACATCCAGGTCCTCCAGGCGACAACCCAGTTTACGGGCTCGTTCCGCCAGCACAGCCGGCTCATCCACCTTTGAGGGTCGGATGATGGGGTCGATGCCCGCCTGGACCAGAAGCCGCCGCCTGGAGGGAGAGGATGAGGCCAGAATGAGCGGGATATGCCTGTCTTCAGTGTTCACGATTGCCTTCCTGGTCCCCTTCCACCTGGACCCCCCTGCGGTCCACGTCCAGCGACAGGACCCGCCAGCGGCCGGAATCCAGATAATCCTTGGCAAGGGTCCGCAGCTCATTTTCAGCATCACCGTAATGCAGGACGATAATGCAGGGCCCGGCTCCAGAGACGGCCGCCGCGTAACCCTGACGGCGCAGGAGCTGCAGGAGCTTGGTTGATGAGGGCATGAGCCCGGCCCGGTATGGCTGATGGAGTCGGTCCTGGGTGGCTACGAAGAGCAGGGCGTTGGCTCTGGCAGCCTGCTCATTGGCCTCGGCTCCCAGGTCATCCAGGGATTTTGGGTTCAGCGCGCCAGGAATCAGGGCCGCCCGTGACAGGTTGTGAACGGCATCCGCGTACGGCACCCGGTTGGGCAGGGCCTGCCGCGCCTTCTGCGTGGACAGACGAGCGCCGGGAACGAAGACTGTGGCTTTGATGGCCGGGTCCACCTGGTAGCGCAGGGTGTGGTAGCCGCCCTCCAAGGGCGCGCCCCCGGCTATGGGCAGGGAACCCACCCCCTCGCCAGTGGCCAGATCATAGGAGACGGTCAGCCCCCCGTAGACGGCAGGCGCCACGTTGTCGGGATGCCCCTCGATCTGGGCTGCCAGCGCGAAGACGGCATCACGGCGCAGTGGGCCCTTGTGGGCGAAGGCCGCAGCCGCCGCGATTCCAGCCACGATGGCCTCAGCACTGGATCCCAACCCCCTGGCCTGGGGGATTCGGTTGACCGCGCGCATGATGAAGCCGAACCTCGGCAGTCCGAAGACCTGGCAGGCCCGCCTGAAAGTAGAGACGACCAGGTGGGTCTCGTCTCGGGGCAGGGTCCGCTCCCCCTCGCCCTTGATGACGACATAGGCGGTGGTGTCGCCCGGATCCACGGAACGGGTGAAGACGATCTCGTCATGGTAGTCCAGCGCCAGCCCGACCGCATCGAAACCTGAACCCAGGTTGGCGCTGGTGGCTGGCACACGCACCCGCACAGTAGACGGACCCTCTGCAGCAACGGCCATCATTGGGCCTGCCGATCGAAGACGCGCAGGATGGAGGCCTGCCCGGTGACCGAGTCGAAGGTGGAGATCCGCTCAACCACCTGCCGCAGGGTCACCTCATCGCACAGGTGGGTGACCACGCGAAGCTGCTGGATCTCGCCGCTGTAACCCGGGTCATGCAGGGTGGGCTTGATGTCCTGGTTGACGCCGTTGATGGAGATGCCCGCCTCGGAAAAGACCTGGGCGATGGCCGCCAGCACGCCAGGCTTGTCGTGGATCAGGAAACGGACGGCGAAGGCGGCCCGGGATGCATCCAGCGGGGCCATGGGGATGTTGGCGTACATGGGGATTCCCGGACCCATGCCATGCTGGACGATGTGGCGGGCCTCGGTGACCACATCCCCCAGAACGGCTGATGCGGTGGGTGCCCCGCCTGCGCCCCGACCGTAGAACATGAGGTCGTCTGCGGCCTTGGCAGTGACGAAGACGGCGTTGAAGCTGCCATGGACTGAGGCCAGGGGGTGGTTGTCTGGGATCAGCGCCGGGTAGACCCGGGCAGAGATGCCCTGGTCGCCGCGTTCAGCCACGGCCAGGAGCTTGATGACCCGGTGCTCGGTCTGTGCGGCCGCAATATCGTCGGCGGTGATGGCGCGGATGCCCTCGACGGGTACGTCATCCATACGCACATCAGTGTGAAAGGCCAGCGTGGCCATAATGGCGGCCTTGGCGGCTGCATCCAGCCCGTCCACATCGGCAGTGGGGTCCGCCTCAGCAAAGCCCTTGGCCTGGGCGTCGTGCAGTGCCTGGTCGAATTGCAGACCCTTGGTGGTCATCTCATCCAGAATGTAGTTGGTGGTCCCGTTGACAATGCCCACCAGGCTGGTGATGCCGTCGCCCACCAAGGACTCGCGCAGGGGCCGCACGATGGGGATGGCCCCGCCCACGGCCGCCTCGAAGTAGATGTCGACACCGCGCTCTTCAGCAGCCCGGTAGAGTTCAGGGCCATGCTGGGCCAGGAGGGCCTTGTTGGCGGTGACCACGCTGGCGCCGGACTCGATGGCCTTGAGCAGCAGGGCACGGGCCGGCTCGATACCGCCGATCAGCTCGATGACGATGTCCGCCCGGGTGACCAGGCCGGCTGAGTCTGTGGTCAGCAGGGACGGATCGATCCAATCAGCCTTGACCTTGTCAGGATGGAGGACGGCGATGCCCACCAGTTGCAGGGGACGGCCCACTCGGCTGGCCAGGTCCTGGCTCTGCTCCACCAGGAGGCGGGCGGTCTGGGAGCCCACGGTCCCGGCCCCCAGAAGTGCTATGCGGATGGGCCTGACGGCCTCCTGCTGCTGCATGCGTTCAGGCATATGGATCCTCCATCCGCCCCATCGGGGCCTGTCGCAGGGTGTTGCTCCATCTTAGAAAGCCAATCCGACACCCGCATCCACCAAGGCGAAGCACATCATCCCTGGTCCAAGGCCAGCAGGTCATCCATGGTCTGCCGCCGCAGCATCAGGTGAGCACCGGACTGGTCCAGACCCACCACTGGAGGGATCAAAGCTTGATTGTAGTTGCTGGCCATGGTCCGCCCGTAGGCGCCGGTCACCGGCACCACAAGCAGATCACCCCGGCGGATGTCCGCGGGCAGGGCCACATCCTGCACCAGGATGTCTCCCGATTCACAGTGCTTACCCACCACACGGGACCGGATCCGGTCCGCGCTGCCATCTCGGTTGGCCAGAACAGCCGTGTATTCGGCCCCGTAAAGGGCCGGACGAATGTTGTCGCTCATGCCGCCGTCAACCGAAATGTAGGTGCGCACGCTTCCGTCAGACAGGGGGACGGGCTTGACGGTGCCCACCCGATACAGGCTCATGCCACAGGGAGCCACGATCCAGCGGCCGGGCTCGAAGGCGATGACCGGCATGGGCATGCCCAGACGACGGTTGATGGCGACCATGTCAGCCCCCAGGCTGGTCAGGGTCTGGTCCAGGTCCATCCGATCCTCATCCGGAGTGTAGGGCACGGAGAAGCCGCCGCCCAGATCCACCTCGGGCATCAGGTAGCCGTCGGTGGCCCAGAAGGTGTGCCGCAGCAGCATCATGCGCCGGGCGGCCTCGATGAAGGCCGAAGAGTCGTGAATCTGGGAGCCGATATGGGTATGGATGCCCACCAGCTCCAGTTCCCGCTCGTGGGAGCGAATCTCCTTGAGCAGGGCGATGGCCGGTCCGTCAGCCAGGGCGGACATGGCTTTGATCCGGGCGGGATCAGCAGGTTCAGCAGGCCCGTTGGCAGCCGAATACAGGGCTGAAGAGGTGGGTGAGACCACGGAATCGACAGGAGCCGAGGAGCCGTCATTCCTCGTAGCCGCCAATTCTGCTGCGCCAGCCTGTCCGGAGGATCCAGGCTCAGGCCCAAGGTCCAGCAGGCCCACGTCGGTGCCCTGGGGCAGCAGGGGGATGCCGAACTTCTGGTCCTCATGGGCGGTAGAGATGTACTCGTGGCCGCCGGCATGCACGCCCACGGTCACCCGGAGCATGACCTTGGCGCGACGCCCCTGGGCCCTTGCGGCAGCGGCGATTCGTCCAGGCTCGTCAGGCGCATCGATGACGATGGCCCGGTAGCCCTCCTTTACAGCCAGGTCGATCTCCTGATCGGACTTGTTGTTGCCGTGCAGGACCAGGCGGCGGCCAGGTGCGCCAGCGGCCCGGGCGATCAGCATTTCACCCAGGGAGCAGGTGTCGATATCCAGCCCCTGGCGCAGCATGATCCGCACGGTCTCCTTGCTGAGGAAGGCCTTGCCGGCATAGCTGACCCTGGTGGTCGCACCGCCCAGGTCTCGCAGAGCCGCCTGGCGGAAGGCCGAGGCCCGTTCCGCCATCATCGCGGTGTCCATCAGATACATAGGAGTGCCGTAACGCTTGGCCAGGTCCTCCATGGGGCACCCATGCATGGTCAGCATGCCCTGGTGGTCCCGCTGCAAAGCCTCGGGCCAGAACCCGTCGGGCCCTAGCCCGCACATCCCTGTTTCCATCAACGACCTCCCGGTGGCCTTGAGGGCTTACATACGGTCCGGAGCCTGGACGCCCAGCAGCCCCAGACCGTTGGCGATGACCTGCTGCACGGCGTCATTGAGCCGCAGACGCGCCGCCGCACGGGCCGGCTGTGGATTCCTGTCCTCGTCCTGGTCCAGATCCGCCCGTCCGGTCGGCTCCATGGGCACCACGCGCTCCAGGTTGTACCAGCGGTGATAGACCCCAGCCAGCTGCTCCAGGTAGTGGGCCACCCGATGGGGGGCCTTCTGGTCGCCGGCAGTCTGAACCACATTGGGATAGAGGGCCAGGACGCCCAGAACATCGTTGTCGGCGGCAGTGTCCAGCAGGGACAGGTCGGCCCCGGACCGGTCGATGCCCGCCTGGGCTGCGTTCCGATCCACGTTTATCGAGCGGGCATGCGCGTACTGCACGTAGTAGACGGGGTTGTCGTTGGTGTGCGAGGCCAGCAGGTCCAGGTCGATGTCCACGCTCTGGTTGTAGTCGGTGCGGGCCAGGGAATACCGTGCGGCATCCACACCCACGGCATCCACCAGATCGTCGATGGTGACCACGTTGCCTGCCCGCTTGCTCATGCGCACGGCCTGGCCGTCCTTGATGACATTGACCAGCTGGCCGATCAGGATCTGCATGTTCACGCCGGGGGTGTCTCCGAAGGCCGCGCAGATGGCCATCATCCGGCCGATGTAGCCGTGATGGTCGGCGCCTAGCATGTAGATGGCCTCGTCGCAGGGATCCTTGGCCCTGCGTCGCTTGTTCAGATAGTAGGCGATGTCGGCCGCCACATAGGCTGCGTGCCCGTCGGACTTGATGATCACCCGGTCCTTGTCGTCGCCGTAGGTGGTGGAGCGGAACCAGGTAGCTCCGTCCTTCTCGAAGATGTCGCCCTTGGCCCGCAGCTCGTCAATGGCCCGGTCCACCTGGCCGGACTCATACAGGCTGTTCTCATGGAACCAGACATCGAAATTGACCCGGAAGTCACGCATGGACTGCTGGATCTCGGCGAACATCATGGGCACAGCCCGGGTGCGGAAGGCCTCGCGCTGGGGGCTGTCACCCTCGGCGCCGTCCTGGTCGCGCACCCTGGGCATGGCCAGGATGTCCTGCCCTTCGTCGGCGGCCTCCTTGACTACACGCGAGGCAATCTCGTCAATATACGAACCCTTGTAGCCGTCGGCAGGCACGGGCTCGCCATGGGCCGCCGCCACCAGCGAACGGGAGAAACGGTCGATCTGCGTGCCGTGATCGTTGAAGTAGTACTCCCTGACCACCTTGGCGCCGTTGGCCTCCAGGACGCGGGCCATGGAGTCGCCCACAGCCGCCCAGCGTGTGCCGCCGATGTGGATGGGACCCGTGGGATTGGCCGAAACGAATTCCAGATTCAGCGTGCGCCCGCTCAGATGATCGTTGCTTCCGAAAGCAGATCCCGCCTCCAGCACCGCATCGACCACAGCAGCCGCCGAAGCCGAATCCAGGGTTATGTTGATGAAGCCGGGGCCGGCCACATCCACCTGGGCGATCCCATCGGCCTCCCGCAGCGCCTCAGCCAGGGTCTGCCCCAGTTCGACGGGCCTCATGCCGGCCTTCTTGGCCAGCTGCATAGCAATGTTGGTGGACCAGTCCCCGTGGGAGCGGTCCTTGGGGCGCATGACCGCCAGATGGTCGGCATCAGGAACCATGTCGGGCTCCAGGCTTCCCAGGCGGCCTGACTGGGCCATCTTGACGGCGGTCGAAGAGATGATACGGGCAAGTGCTTCAGGACTCATGCCCTCAAGTCTAGCGACGGCGGGGACCAGCAGCCGACCTGTCTCAGGCCAGAGCCACGACCTCGATTTCGACCAGGGCCCCCTTGGGGATGTCCGCGCCGCCGAAAGCCACACGGGCCGGCCGCACCGAGCCGATGAAAACCTGGGAGTAGGCCTGGTCCACCTGGGTGAAATCCTCCACCCGCCGCATAAGAACGGTGGCCTTGACCACCTTCTCCATGCCGCTGCCGGCCGCATCCAGGATATTCTTGACATTCTTCAGGGCCTGGGTGGCCTGGTCAGCCGCCGTGCCCTCCACCAAATCCCCGGTGTCCGGGTCGATGCCCAGCTGTCCGGAGACAAAGACAAAGCCCCCGGCCTTCACAGCCTGACTGTAAGCGCCCAAGGCCTGGGGCGCATATGGCGTGCCGATCTCTTCAGGTCCGTCTTCCATGGATCCGTCCTTTCTTCAGGTCCGCCGCACCCATGCCGGGCCGAAGCCCCGGGCGGACACCGTCCACTATAGGAGTGCCCGCCCGGCGCAAGCGGCATCAGTCTCAGCCCTTGCGAGTCTCCTGACCCATCCAGTAGGCCAGGGAGCGCAGATCGCCGGCCTCGTAGGTCTTGACGAATTTCTCGACCTGGTCCGGATCCGAGCAGGTCTCCGGGAACCGCATGTAGCGGGTGTCCAGAGGGCTGGCTCCCGTCAGCTTGACATCGATGACCGAGGACCTGTCGGCCTTGCGAGCCTCGGAGAAGGCGTGGCGGGCATCGGCCACCGTGCGCACGGTGAAGCCCAGAGCGCCCATGCCCTCGCCGACCTTGGCCCAGTCGGTGTCGGGCAGATCCACTCCGCTCAGGGGCTGATGGCTGTCGTCGCGCTGCTCGGCCTCGATGTAGCCCAAGGACTGGTTGGAGAAGACCACGTTGATGACCGGAGCATGGTACTTGAGCTGGGCCAGCACCTCCTCGCCGAGCATGGCGAACCCGCCGTCGCCGCTCAGGGAGTAGACGGTCGATTCCGGATGCTCCAGCTTGGCAGCCAGGGCGGCCGGCACGGCGTAGCCCATGGTGGCGTGCTTGCCGGAGACGGTCCAGCGGTTGGTGGGCTTCAGATGCAGCAGACGCAGGAAGTCAATATCCACATTGCCCACGTCGGGGATGACAATGTCATTGTCCTCAAGCTGCTGATCGATGACGTGGTAGACAGGCTCGGGCCGCAGGGGCGTGCGAGTGTCCTCGTTGAAGGAGGCCAGCCACTGGTCCCAGTTCTCCTTGCTGCGCAGGCAGGCCCTGTAGAAGACGGACTCCTCCTGATCCTGGCCGGCGGCGGTTATGGCCTTGAGGGCCTCGCGGGCGTCGGCCTGGATGGCCAGGACCACATTGGCCTGGAAGCGCTTGCCCAGCTTGACCGGGTTCAGGTCGATCTGGATGACCTTGGTGTTGGGAGTGACGAACATGGACCCGAAGGGGTTGTCCGAACCCACCCAGACCGTCAGATCCGAGGTGTAAATGGCCTCGGTGGCGGTCTTGGTGGCCACACGGCCAGCCGACTGCAGGTAGGCAGGATAGGTGTCCTCCACAATCCCCTTGGCCGGGAAGGTGGAGACCATGGGCATCTTGAAACGCTCGGACATGGCGACCAGCTCATCGCGGGCCCCGGCTGCGCCCTGGCCGAAGTAGAGCAGCGGCGCCTTGGCGGACTGAATGATCTCCACCGCCTTGCTGACCTGGTCGGCTGCGGGCTTCAGAGGCTCCGGCTTGCGGAAGTTAGGCGCAGAAGCCACTGGACGGTCGTCGATCTCGGCCCAGGCCAGATCCTTGGGGATGATGACCACGGAGACCCCGTTGCTGGCATAGGCGCGGCGGATGGCCTCGTCCACCAGGGCCGGCAGCCCCTGGGCGTTGGTGGCGGCCCGGGCGAATACGGCCACATCGGTAAAGATAGGCACCTCGTCCATGGCCTGGAAGAAGTCCATGTTCATAAAGGCCTGGGGCACCTCGCCCACCAGGGCCAGCACCGGCACACCGTCCTCGCGGGCATCATAGAGGCCGTTGAGCAGGTGGACAGCCCCTGGGCCCGACGAGCCGAAGCAGACGCCAATTCGGCCGGTCAACTTGGCCTCGCCGGCAGCAGCCAGGGCTCCGGCCTCCTCATGACGGACCTGGATGAAGTCGATGCGCTCGCGCTCGTTGTGGATGGCGTTCATCATGGAGTCGAAGGAACCGCCGGGCAGGCCATAGATGCGCGGCACCCCCCACTGCTCCAGGACGTGAAGGACAGCATCCCCTGCATTGATTCGATTGGCCATGTGAACTCCTTTGCTTCACCGGGGAAAGGAGGCTCCGCCACAACGCGGAAGCGTCGGTCCTCCCCGACGTTCGGTCTTACCCTTTCACTATGACACCTGAGAACGAGGACACGAGCGGGCCAAGGGCCATGTTCCTCAAAAGCTTAGTGATTCACCACACATATCGTGACGCATATCGTGCGCTTATTCCGTCCAGTAAATGCTCTGATCATAATCCAAGGCACGATGACAGACGGGAGTCGTATAAAGAAAACCCCCGCGCTCTTCCTGGCCGCAGGGATTTCATCTTGGTGGGCTCGAAGGGATTCGAACCCTCGACCTTCTGTTCCGGAGACAGACGCTCTATCCGCTGAGCTACGAACCCGACAGCCACTTTCCAGTGGACAACAGAGACCATACTAGGACACTTTGCGCATTTTCGCACCCATGCGCGTCCTCACGTGTCGGTCCGGCCCCCGCCGTTCTCGGCGTGTTGCCCCAAGATTTCAGGCGTTTCATAGGTATCGTGATGGCATGGCTTCGTGTCACCGCCCCGGTTGCGCCATTGCATCCTCATGCGGTGGCGCGAAGCCGCCAACATTCCCGGATGATCTTCTCTCGGGATGATTCACACTCTAGTTCCTTCACCCGGCCATCACAAGCGACCTTCACATACCTGGACAACTCGGATGCGCTGTGGACAGCACACAGTGACCGCACCCGGCCTACCGTACCATGGGATGCATGGCCATGAATGAGGATGAGGACGATTTCGAGTTCGAGCGCAGATTCTTCTGCCGGGACCTCCCCCGGGAGCTGCTCGGGGAGAGTCGGCCGACCCTGATTGTGCAGAGCTACTACGTGCATGAGGACAACTTCGCCCTGCGGATTCGCCTTCAGGGGCAGGTCGACCCGGTGGTGCCCATGACGGCCCAGACCGATGCCCTCCACACCCTGCTCGAGGAAGGCGACCACTTCGAGGCTGCCTCAATGACCGCCAAGGGACCTTCCGTCGGCGGCACACGCTACGAGGCCGAAAGGGCCATCGACCCGGGCATCGCCCTGGAGCTGATCCTGCGCGGCGGCATTCCCATCGTCAAGAACCGATATGGAGTCTGGCTAGACGAGGACTGGTGGAACCTGGATGTCTTTGGGGACGGCAACGCACCCTTGGTGGTGGCCGAGGTGGAGCGGACCGGGCCGGTGACCGACCTGACCATTCCCGATTTTTGCGCCACGGAGATCACCGATGACCCGAGATTCTCCAACGATGGGCTGGCCGACCATCCCTTCGGCGACTGGGCGACCAACTTCGACCGGGAGCTGAAAGCCAGCGGACCGCGCTTCCTGACCAACTTCGACCAGAACCGAGATTCCTGACCCAGGAGCGGTTCAGTACATCAGCGTGGAAAGACGGCGGCGGGCCTTGGCCAGCCGAGGATCGGTCGGCTCAGGAATGACGAAGTACTCCAGCAGACGGCGGCGGATGGGATCGGTCTGGTCCCGGTGCCCGGCCAGAAAGTCCAGCAGACGATCGAAGGCATCCTGGATCTGGCCGCCGATCATATCCACATCGGCCACATCCAACTGGGCCTGCAGGTCGTCAGGGGCATCGGCAGCCGCCTGACGGACCTTGCGGACATCGGCCGTGGCTGAACGGGCCATCAGCAGGCACTTGGCCTGTTCCCGCTTGGCCAGATCGTCGGTCGCGTCGGCCTGGACCAGCTTGCCATAGGCTTCGGCCGCAGCTGCATAATCGCCCTCCTGGGCCAGCCGGTGGGCCTCTTGATGGGCAGGAGGGATGGCATCAGCCGCTGCCTGGCCGGCTTGCTCATCTTGGCCCTGGTCGTTGGTCTCCTGGTAGGGGGCGCTGCCGGTGATGCCGGCCTTCTGCGCCATCTGAACCACCTGCGGGATGAGCTGATCGGTGATCTGGTTCATCTCCTCATCGGTGGGCAGCCCCTGCAGGATTGGCATGGGTCGGCCTGCCAGCAGGGCAAAGAGGGCCGGCGCGCCCTGCACCTGGAAGGTCTGGGCGATCTGCGGATTGGAGGCGATGTCGATGCGGGAGAGCTGAATGCGTCCATCCTGCGCATTGACGGCCTGGGCCAAACGGGTGGCCAGGGGAAAGAGGCGGTCGTCGGTGGGGACCCAGAGCAGGACCAGAATGGGGAAGGTGGCAGAGGTCTGGACCATGGCCTGGAAGCTGGCCTCCGTGGTATCGATCACGTAGCCGCCGGCAGCGGGTGCGCCGCCCTGCTGGCCTAGCTGAGCATCGACCTGATGCTTGAGCGCGCCCAGGTCGACCGCTCCTGCCAGCGAGACGCCCGGCTGCCCCTGCCCGTTCTTGTTCGCCATGTCAGTCCTCCTAAACCTCGCGGCCGCCGACTGCAGCTTCGGCCCGCCCTCGATTGCATACTCCTGGAAGCCAATCTAGTCCAAGGGTCGAGCGTTCACCCAGCGCAATCCCGCCCTTCAGACCGCTTCCACCTTGATGGGTTCACGCTCGGCGCCCACGGCCCTGATGGGTTCATGCGAGTCCGCCGAAGGTATGTACAGGGCGATCACGTTGACATAGGTGACCTTCATGGTGCTGGTGGGCTTGCCCTGTCCGAAGAGGGCCTTCTCGGCATCCGAGGCTGGCGAAGACTCGCGGCCCTCACCCGCCTGCCTGGTCCAGACCGAATCGATCCGGGCCACGACCAGATCGCCTCCATCGGAGGAGTGCATGACCCGCAGCTGCCCCTGTGCCGGGGTGAAGGTCTGCGACTGGTTGCCCTTGTTGGCTTCGATCCCCTGCTGGACCACCTGGGTCAGCGTGCCCAGGGAGGTGCGGAAGTCATCCTGGGCGAACTCCTTGGCATACTTGCTGCCCTGGGGATTCTGCAGGAGGTCGGCATAGCGGCGCACGGCCTCCACCGGCGTAGCCTTGAGCCCCTGATCGTCACCCTGCCCCATCCTGGCGCCGATGGTGGCCACCGGGAACTTGGGCAGCTGGGCTCCCTGGAAGAGTCGGGCCACCCCCCAGAGCTTGTAGTTCTCATGGGCGGACTCCTGGTCCAGCACCAAGAGGCGTTTGGACTGCTGATCCTGCGTGGTGGTGGTGATCGAAAAGACCGAGCGCGGCCAGCCAGGATCGCCGGGGATGACCGTCTGAGCGATGGTGGTAGGAATGGTTGTCTTCGGATCCAGCTGCCCGGTGGCCTGGGCAATGGTCAGTTCGCTGGTGCGGATCTCCAGCTGGGGGCCGCTGACCCGCTGATCCAGCCCGGCCGGGTCCTTGGCCTCGTTGGCCTGGTCCAGAACAGCCCCGATGCTCTTGCGTATGCGGGCCTCCTGGGCAGGGGTCAGGTTGGGTTGAGGGGCGGTGGTCGCAGTGCTCTGAGGCTCGGTCCGGCGAGCTTGGGGAACCTGCCCCTCGCAGGCGGACAGCCCCGGCAGGAGGACCAGGGATAAGGCCAGCGCCGCTGCAGCCGCCACCTTGTTCATCGGCTTGTTCATACTCATCAGCGCTCCTCCTCCCCTTCGTGGGCAAGCCTGGCCAGGTAGGAGGCCATCTCCTGACTGCTGATGACCCTGGTGGACGACATATCGTCGGCTCCCCGATTGCCGCTGACGGTGCGGCCGTCACTATCTTCCTGTTGGTCGGCGACCATATTCCGATTGCGCGGATCAATCACCACAGGTGGCCTGGGCGGGGGTCCTGGATCCCCCTGTCGCGCCTGGCCGCGGGCATGACGCCGACGCCGGCCCGAGGTCGAGCTACGCCGTTGCCCCAGGCCAGGCAGAATGGCGCTTCCCAGGGCCTGGGCCACGCTGACTTCGGGAGTTTCCTCAGACTCCTGCTCGGGCTCGGTCTGCTTGCGGCGCTTGGCCGGATCCATGGCGAAGACCGTAGCCGAAAGAACGGCCAGCAGGGCCAGCAACCCACCGGCAAAGTAGAAGGGCATGGCAAAGTTAGGCAGCTTGTCCCGCTGCCAGAGCATCTCCAGCCCCAGGGAAGGGGAGCCCTGGGGGACCGCCACCAGCAGGACGGCCTGAGGGTCGTCGGTCTTCAGGGACATCGACACGCTGCTGTCAGAACAGGTGACCTGTTTCCACATATCCGAATCCTGAAAGGCCACGCCCTGATCACGTTTGACGGCCTTGCCGGGGCTGGTGTCACTGCCAACGGACAGGGTCTGCCAATCATCCAGGCCACGCACCCGGGCCACATCATGCCCGGCCGTCCAGCCGGCTGCATCTTTGGCCGTGGTCAGGGCCATGCAGATGGTCGGCTTCTGCGACTTGTGCGCTGTGGACCCGGAGGCCCCGGTAGAGGCCGCATCCACACGCATGGTCACCCTGCTGTCCACCAGGGGAAGCACACCTGGATCGGTCACCACATAGGCTGCCTTCGTGCGCCCATGCGCATCCACGTGAGCCGAAGGCTTCCAGACCGTGGCGTTCATGATGCCCAGCACAATGGCCGCCACAGCCAGCAGTCCGAAGATGGGGGTGACGATGCCGCGCATGATCATGCTGTGACGCGAAGGCTTGTCAGGCCGCGTCATCTCATCTTGTTCTTCGGGTACTTGCTCCATATTATCGACATTCTACCGTTGGCTCCCTATGATCTGGTTTCCGGCACTGGGAAATCACCCATAAGCCCTAAACTGGGCTTCTATGACCATCATCGCAAGAAAATCAGGCAGCAAGCGTCTGCTGGGCGCCATGACCGCTCTGGCCCTATGTCTTGGACTGTCAGCCTGCGGCGGGAAATCTGACGGGGGCGGCCACTCGGGCGACACCATGCAGGGCGTATCAGCCAGCGGCAAACTTGGCAGCAAGCCCGACATCAGCTTCAAGACTCCCTTCAAGGTCGAGAACCAGACCCATCAGGTCATCCAGAATGGCGATGGCGAGGTCATCCGCGACGGGGATCGCGTATGCACAAGGAGCCTGGCCCTGGATGCAAAAACCGGCAAGGTGATCAACTCGACCTGGGACCAGAGCAGCCCGGAGTGCTCCATCGTCATCAGCAAGAAATCCATCCCGGCATACTATGACACCTTCAAGGGCCTCAAGGTCAACTCGACCGTTGCCGTAGGTATCGATGAGTCAGGTTCCGGCAGCAGCAAGGCGACCGAGTCCTATATTATGGCCCTGACCTTCGTCTCCCGATCCAAAAACCTGACCCGCGCCCAGGGTCAGAAGGTGACCGACCTGCCCAGCGACCTGCCGAAAATCAGTTTGGACGACAAGGGCAAGCCCTCCCTGGACCTCAACGGCTACCAGCCCAAGGGAGGACTGGTCGTCCAGCCCCTGATCAAGGGCAAGGGGGCCAAGGTCGGCCAGCATCAGAGCGTCAGCGCCAACTACACCGGCTGGCTGGCCTCCGACGGCAAGCAGTTCGACTCCTCCTGGGACCGGGGGCAGGCCAGCGACTTCAGCCTGGACCAGGTGGTCAAGGGCTGGCAGCAGGGTCTGGCCGGCCAGACGGTGGGCTCTCAGGTTCTTCTGGTAGTTCCGCCTGATCTGGGCTATGGCAGCCAGCAACAGCAGAAGATCCCTGCCAATTCGACCCTGATTTTCGTGGTCGACATCCTGGCCGCCTACTGACCAGCCAATCCACCAGCTCAGGCAAATAGGGGCCGTACCCATCCAGTCGCATTCGGATGGGTACGGCCCCTGTCACAAGCCAGATGGCCGGTTCAGGCCTTGCCGCCCTCGACTACGATCTCGTCGGGGTTGGCTGCGCTGCCGTAGACCGGCTCCAGGGTCTTGCGGTAGTCCTCATGGAAGAACCGCTCCTGGCCCAGCTTGTCCAGCTCTTTGTTGATGTAGTCCAGCAGGGGCTTGTTCCCCTTGCGCACAGCCGGGGCGATGACCGCCTCGTCTCCCAGCTTGGTGATGCCCACCGAGAAGCCCTTGTTGGCCTTGGCCCAGGCCAGCACCTCGGTGTTGTCGGTGCTCATGGCGTCTCCGCGGTGGTCCAGCAGGGCGTTGTAAGCATCCGCGTACTGGTCGTACTTCTGCAGCTTGACCTTAGGATAGTACTGCTCGAAGTAAGGCTCAGCCGTTGTCCCCTTGGCGATGATCAGAGTCTTGCCCTCCAGCTCCTTCACATCTTTGATCAGCGCCGAATCCGGGGAGACCACGCCCAGGAAAACCTTCATATAGGGTTTGGCGAAGTCCACCTTGCGGGCGCGATCATCGGTAACGGTGAAGTTGGCCAGGGTCACGTCCACCTTATTGCTGGACAGCACATCCACACGGGCGGCCGGATCCACCGAGGTGTACTCGGGCTTGACGCCCAGATCCTTGGCCAGACGCTCGGCAAAAACGATGTCGTAACCCTGGTTCTTGCCATCCTTGTCCACGTAGCCGAAGGGGGCCTTGTCGGTGAAGACGGCCACTCTGAGCTTGCCGGACTTGGTGATCTGCTCCGGGGTTCGTGCAGACCCGGATGCTGCCGAGGAGCCGGAATTGCCCCCCGAGGCGTTTCCGGCATCACTGGGGGTGGCCGCCGAAGGACCGCAGGCTGCCATGGAAGCCATCATCGCGATCGTCGCCCCCGTGGCCAGCGCCGCCCGTATCAATCGGTTCATTACCCTTGCGGTCATGATCCCTCTTTTCCTCTTATCTTTCTTATGGCCGCCCCAGTGGGCGGTTCCGGCGATTGCCGCCGGACGAATATGCGCAGTCCCATCAGGACTTCTGATCCTGGTCCTGTTCCCGCCTGCGCTCATAGGTGAAGGTGGACAGGAAGCGTTGCGCCCGGTCAGTGGCCGGGTGGGTGAAGAAGGCCTCGGGGTCGTCGGACTGCTCGACCAGGACGCCCCCGTCCAAGAGGACGATGTGGTCGGCGATGCCCCTGGCGAAGGCCATCTCGTGGGTGACGATCATCATGGTCAGCCCCTGGTCGGCCAGCTCCAGAATGACCTGGAGGACCTCGCGGACCATCTCCGGATCCAGAGCCGCGGTCACCTCGTCGAAGAGCATGATCTCGGGATGGAGGATGAGCGCCCGGCAGATGGCCACCCGTTGCCGCTGGCCGCCCGAGAGCTGACTGGGCCAGGCATCCCGGCGGTCGGCCAGACCGACTCGATCCAGCAGCTCCAGAGCCTCCTGCCGCGCCTGGTCCCGCTTGCGCTTCTGCACCAGGACGGGCGCCAGGGTCACGTTGTCCAGCACAGTTCTGTTGGGGAAGAGGTCATAGCTCTGGAAGACCATGCCGATCCTAGTGCGCAGGTCGGAGCGGCGGCTGCCTGACATCAGGCCGCCAGGACCTCCGCTGTGCTTGCCCAGAGGATGACCGGTCTCCACCACCTGGCCATCCAGAAGAATCCGGCCACCCTGTATGGGCTCCAGTCCGGCTATGGTCCGCAGCAGAGTGGATTTGCCTGAGCCCGAGGGGCCCAGGACCACAAAGACCTTGCCCTTGGGCACCTGGAAGGAGATGTCATTGAGCACAGGGCTCTGCGCCTGCGGATACTGCTTGACCAGGTGCTCGACGGTCAGCACCGCCCGCTCCTCCTGTTCATCCTGTGGCTGGTTCGCCGTCGTTTGCCCCTCAGTCATGGGCCCACCTCTTTTCCAGATGCCGGGCCACCAAGGACAGGGGCCAGCAGATGAAGAAATACATGAAGAAGATCACCCCGTAGATCCATAGGGTCGCCTGAGGATAGGCGAAACGGTTGGCATCGATGATCTGCTGGCCGACCTTGATGACCTCGATGACGCCCAGCAGGGCTGCCAGGGAGGTGGTCTTGACGATCCTGGTGGCCAGATTGACACTGGCCGGCAGCAGTCGGCGCAGGGCCTGTGGAAGGATGATCCTGGAGAAGGTCTGCCAGGAGCTCAGACCCAGCACGTAGGCCGACTCCACCTGGGTGCGGGGGATGGACTCCAGGGCCCCGCGGACCAGGTCGCCCAGCTCGGCCCCGCCCCAGAGCACAAAGACCAGCAGGCAGGCGCCGGTGGCATCCAGATTCAGGTTCCATGCCCTGGACAGCCCGTAGAAGGCGATGAAGAGCAGGGCCAGCTGGGGCATGATGCGGATGAAGTCCAGATAGACCCTCATCAGGAAACGAATCAGACGGTTGCGCAGGGTCATCAGCCATCCGACCACCAACCCCAGGGGCAGGGAGAGCAGGACCGAGACGCCGGCTATCCAGACGGTCACCCAGAGCCCCTGGAAGAGCCTGGGCATGACCCCTGGCTGGAAGAGCACCTCAACGCCGTGCATAGTCGAACCTCCGCTCAAGAATGGTTCCGATGACGGAGATGGGCAGCAGGATGACCAGGTAGGTGACGATGAGCAGGGTCAGCGACTCGTAGGTGTCGTATGAGGTGCCCATCAGATCCTTGGTGACATACATGACATCGGCCAGAGCGATGGCCGAGACCACCGAGGACTCCTTGATCAGGAAGATGATGTTGGCTACCACGCCCGGTATGGCGCTGCTGAGGGCCTGGGGCAGCACGATCCTCGACAGGGTCTGCCCACGCGTGAATCCCAGGACGCGGGCCGACTCGATCTGCACCTGGGGCACCGCCTCCAGTCCGCCGCGCATGGCCTCGGCCATGTAGGAGCCACCCAGGAAGGCCAGCCCGACGATGGCGCAGGTCTGGGCACTCCAGTTGACACCAAGCTTGGGCAACCCGAAATAGAGGAAGTAGAGCTGAACCAGGAGCGGGGTGTTTCTTGACAGCTCAATGTATACCCTGGCCACCTGCGAGAACAGGGGGATCCTGAAGGCCTCCAACCCGGCGCAGACCACTCCGATCAGCATGGAAAACACCACGCCGAAGAAGGAGATAAAGACCGTCACATAGGCCGCATTGACGAAGAAGTGCAGATTCTGCGCCATGAAAGTCCAATTCATGTCCTCACCTCCCTACTTACCCTCGTCCTGTTCATCGTCTCCTCATTACTGCTTCTCGCCCGCTTCCCGCCCACTGCGGCATACAGTCGACAATCCTAGAGAACGCGAGCCGTCTTTCTTTGCTTTTCGATATACGAATACCGGATACCGCGTTATCATCCGCTCTCACAGCCACCCGGACGGCGATTCACCATGAAACTGAAACCATCCAGCAACTGGACAGTGCGGGCGGGGTGGCCTTAGCCGGCAAAGACGGGCCGACACCTGCAGATCCTGCCTACCTGGCATCTATGCTTTTGACCAACCCTATTGCTCACCAAGTTAACAAAAAAGCCCGGTCCACATATCCGTGAACCGGGCTCCGAGTGCTGTGATCAGGCAAAGACCTTGGCGCTCTGTGCTGCCTTCCTGATCAGATCGGGGCGATACCCGCTCCACGTCTCCTGGTCAGTGACTACGATGGGGGTCTGCTTGAATCCCTGGGCGATGAACTGGTCGATCAAGGTCTGATCCTCGGTCAAATCCACCTGCTCGAATTCCAGCCCCTGCTTGGTCAACTGACGCTTGGTGGCATCACACTGGGGACAGTGCGCCTTGGTGTAGACCGTGATGGACATAATCGCCTCTCCCTTACATGTTGCCGATAGCGTCCCAAGCTTGATAGCTGTCTGCTTGGAACCTGATGATTGCACTCTACACACTCCAAGGCTCAAGCACAATACCACCTGTAGTGGCGTGTCAGGCCATAAACCCCAATATCTAGTAGCCTTGCGGGTCTTGTAGGCCCCGGGGCGATATATGTGAGCTGCCTGACATACTGAATGGACAAGATTGAACAATGCCTTAGAAAAGGGTCAGTTCGTCGCTGTCGGCGCCCTTCATGGCCTCGTAGTCCAGAATCAGGCACTCGAATCCCCTGTCCTCGGCAAGGACCCTGGCTTGTGGGGTGATGGTCTGGGCCGCGAAGATCCCGCGGACAGGGGCCAGCAGGGGGTCGCGGTTGAGCAGGCGGCAGTAGCGGGTCAGCTGTTCCACCCCGTCAATGCCGCCATGCCGCTTGATCTCGATGGCTACATGCCGTCCCTGGCCGTCGACGGCCATGATGTCCACTGGCCCGATGGGCGTCGGATACTCCCGGCGCACCAAGGTGGCCCCCGGGCCGATGCGGTCGATCTGTTCAGCCAGATAACGCTGCAGATGTGCTTCCACGCCGTCCTTGACCAATCCCGGATCCGTCCCCAGATCGTAGCTGTCGTCGGCATAGACCTGGTAGAGCCTGATGGTGAGCACATCGCTGGATTTCACGGCCGAAACACGCAGAACCTTATGGACGGGCCGAGTCTGGTCCTGATCCTGCTCCTGGGCGATCAGGGCATCGGGCGCGGCAGCTTCGGCTACCTCGTCCGGCCCGGTTTCAGCCACGGAATCAGCTTTGACGCCCGCACTGTCCTTGCCCGTCTCCTCGGGTTCGATCTCCCTGATGGTGCAGGGAGCGCACATCCAGTTCAGGGGCTTGTAGGAACCCAGCTCCGAAAAGATCAGACAGCTCATGTCGGCCTTGATCAGCAGGACACGCCTGGCCGGCGGCAGGCTGGCGTTGAGACGCCCGGAGTATTCGGCTGAGCAGTCGGCAACAATGATTCGCACAGATGCCAATATATCAGCCGCTGTCCCGGGTGAGGAAGAAAAAAGCCCGGCCGATGCAAGAGCACCAGCCGGGCGGAAGAGGAAGGGAATCAGGACTGCCGTCCCTGACCAGCGTCCTCCAGGTAGTGATCCACGGCCACAGTCAGCTTGTTGCTGTCGAAGGAGGCGAATCCGCTGTCCACATGGAAGGACTGACGACCGCCATCGGTGGCCTGAACCCGGATGTTGCCCTCCTGCAGCAGGGCCAGCACCGGCTCGTGGTCGGGCATGATGCCCATGGACCCCTGGGTGCCAGGCACGGTGACCGACCGCGCCTGACCCGACCAGATGGGCCTGTCCGCCGATACGATGTTGACCTGCATGGAGGCCTTGCCCGTGTCCGCCATGACTACCGGTATTCCTTCTGCATATCGTGCCACTTGTGCTCAAGGTCGTCGATGCCGCCGATGCCGGAGAAGGCCTGCTCGGGCACGTCGTCATAGGCGCCGTCGCAGATGCGGGTGAAGGCCTCAATGGTCTCGTCCGCAGGCACGTAGGAACCCTTGCGACCGGTGAACTTCTCGGCCACGTAGAAGTTCTGGCCCAGGAACTGCTCGATCTTGCGGGCACGGTTGACGGTGGTCTTGTCCTCCTCGCCCAGCTCGTCGATGCCGATCAGGGCGATGATGTCCTGGAGCTCCTTGTTCCTCTGCAGAATGGCCTTGACCCTGTTGGCGCAGTCGTAATGGGCCTGCCCCACATAGCGCGGATCCAAAATCCTGGAGGTGGATGCCAGCGGGTCCACAGCCGGATAGATGCCCTGGGAGGCGATGTCACGGCTGAGCTCGGTGGTGGCGTCCAGGTGAGCGAAAGTGGTCGCAGGTGCCGGGTCGGTGTAATCATCGGCCGGCACATAGATGGCCTGCAGGGAGGTGATGGAGTGGCCCCTGGTGGAGGTGATCCGCTCCTGCAGGGCGCCCATCTCGTCGGCCAGGTTGGGCTGGTAGCCCACGGCCGAGGGCATGCGGCCCAGCAGGGTGGAGACCTCGGAGCCGGCCTGGGTGAACCGGAAGATGTTGTCGATGAAGAGCAGCACATCCTGATTCTCCACGTCGCGGAAGTACTCCGACATGGTCAGGGCGGTCAGAGGCACGCGCAGACGGGTCCCCGGGGGCTCATCCATCTGGCCGAAGACCAGTGCGGTCTTCTCCAGGACGCCAGCATCGTCCATCTCGCCGATCAGATCGTTGCCCTCACGGGTACGCTCGCCCACGCCAGCGAAGACGGAGACGCCGCCGTGGTTCTGAGCCACGCGCTGGATCATCTCCTGGATGAGCACGGTCTTGCCCACGCCTGCGCCGCCGAACAGGCCGATCTTGCCGCCTTCCACGTAGGGGGTCAGCAGGTCGATGACCTTGATGCCGGTTTCGAACATCTGGGTCTTGGACTCCAGCTGATCGAAAGCGGGCGGGTTGCGATGGATGGGCCACCGCTCGGTGACCTTGATCTGCTCACCCTCCTTCTTGTTGAGGATGTTGCCGGCCACGTCGAAAACGTGTCCCTTGGTCACGTCACCCACGGGCACCATGATGGGCCCGCCCGTATCGGTGACGGTAGCACCGCGGACCAGGCCGTCGGTGGGCTTCAGGGCCACGGTGCGGACCGTGGAATCGCCCAGGTGCTGCTCCACCTCCAGCATGATGGTGGTCAACGACTCGCCCTCGGTGTTCGAGGACTGGCTCAGATCCACGGTCAGGGCATTGTAGATGTCCGGCAGATGGCCTGCCGGGAACTCCACATCGATGACCGAACCCTGGACTCGGGTGACACGCCCCTTGGAGGCCGAATCCGGCTTGCGGCTCGCTGTGGTCGGCTGTTCTTGCTGTGCAACCATTGGCGTTCCTACTCTTCCTCTTTGTTGAGCGCATCGGCGCTGCCGACGATCTCGGTAAGTTCCTGCGTGATGGCCGCCTGACGGCTGGCGTTGAGCCGGCGGGTCAGGTCGTCGATCAGTCCCTTGGCGTTATCAGTGGCGGTGTGCATGGCGTTCTGCCTGCTGGCGGTCTCCGAGGCGGCCGAGGTGAGCAGGCATTCATGGATGCGCGACTGAATGTACTTGGGCAGAACGGCATCCAAGACCTCCTGAGAGCTGGGCTCAAAATCGTAGAGGGCCGCATAGCGGTCGCTCTGGCGTCCATGCCCGTCGTCCGGCACGGGGGCATCGATGGCCTCCTCAGGCTGCTCCTGGTCAGGCCTGATCAGCTCCAGAGGCAGCATGCGCAGTACCCGAACCTTCTGCACTACCATGTTGATGAATTCGGTGAAGACGATGTAGAGCTCGGAGACGCCCCCCTTGGCCGCTGGAGTCATATAGGTATCCAGCAGTGCCTGGGAGATCTCCCTGGCTACATCCACACCGGGCCGATCGCTGTGACCCTCCCAGGTCTTGACGATGCTGCGGTTGCGGTAACGATAGTAGGAGACACCGCGGCGACCGTAGACGAAGAGCTGAGGCTGTCGGCCCTGCTCGTCCAGGCGGGCCAGCAGAGACTCCGTCTCGCGGATGACCGAGGAGGTATAGGCCCCGGCCATGCCGCGGTCGGCCGTCAGCGCCAGCACAGCCACGCGCGGGTTCTTCTCGTCCTTCCTGACAATGGGGTGGCGGATATCATCCGTGTGGGCCACCAGTGCCTGGACTGCGTCGAAGATCGCATCGGAGTAAGGCTTCGCTTCCAGGGCCACGGTCCTGGCCTTGGCGATATGCGAGGAGGCTATCATCTCCTGGGCATTGAAGATTTTCTCCAACGCCGAGGTGGAGGCGATCCTTGACTTGAATGCGAGTTGTGAGGCCATGGTCTACCGCTTCCCGGCCTTGCTGCCGCTCTTGCCGTCGGCCACCAGCTTCTCCTGCTGGACGGCCACTGGCTGCTCCTGCTCCTGGTCGGCCTTGTGACCGTCCAGGGTCTGGCCCTTGTGGGTCACGAAGGTCTTGGCGAACTCGTCCACGGCCTGGTCAAGAGCCTTTTCAGTATCGTCGGTAAAGTCCTCCGTATCGCGGATGGTCTTGAGGATGTCCGTGTTGTGATCCAGGTAGTCCAGAAGGCCGGACTCGAAGGGCAGCACGTCCTCCAGATCCAGATCATCCAGTTTGCCATGGGTGCCCACCCAGACGGAAACGACCTGCTTCTCCATGGCGTAGGGCGTGAACTGGGGCTGCTTGAGCAGCTCGGTCAGCCTGGCGCCACGGGTCAGCTGGGCCTTGGAGGCGGCATCCAGATCCGAGGCGAACATGGCGAAGGACTGCAGAGAACGATACTGGGCCAAGGAGATCTTCAGGGTCGAGGAGACCTTCTTCAGAGCCTTGGTCTGTGCGGCGCCGCCCACGCGGGAGACGGAGATGCCCACGTCCACGGCGGGACGCTGGTTGGCGTTGAACAGATCGGACTGCAGGAATATCTGGCCGTCGGTGATGGAGATCACGTTGGTCGGAATGTAGGCCGAGACATCGTTGGCCTTGGTCTCGATGATGGGCAGACCGGTCATGGATCCGCCGCCCAGGTCATCGGAGAGCTTCGCGCAGCGCTCCAGCAGACGCGAATGCAGGTAGAAGACGTCGCCAGGATAGGCCTCGCGCCCCGGCGGACGACGCAGCAGCAGGGAGATGGACCGGTAGGCCTCGGCCTGCTTGCTCAGGTCGTCGAAGACGATCAGGACGTGCTTGCCGCCGTACATCCAGTGCTGGCCGATGGCCGAACCGGTGTAGGGGGCTATGTACTTGAAGCCTGCGGAATCAGAAGCCGGGGAGGCCACAATGGTGGTGTACTCCATGGCGCCGGCCTCTTCCAGAGAGGAACGAACCGAGGCGATGGTGGTGCCCTTCTGGCCGATGGCCACGTAGATGCACCGCACCTGCTTCTTGGGGTCTCCGGACTCCCAGTTGCGCTTCTGGTTGATGATGGTGTCGATGGCGATGGCCGTCTTGCCGGTCTGCCGGTCGCCGATGATCAGCTGACGCTGACCGCGGCCGATGGGAGTCATGGCGTCGATGGCCTTGATGCCAGTGGCCAGGGGCTCGTCGACGGGATGCCGGTGCATGACATCGGGAGCCTGCGCCTCCAGGATTCTGCGGCCCTCGCTCTTGATTTCACCCAAACCGTCGATGGGCTCGCCCAGAGGGTTGACTGTACGCCCCAGATAACCGTCGCCGACGGGCACCGAAAGCACCTCGCCGGTCCTGTGGACTTCCTGGCCCTCTTCGACACCTGCGAAGTCGCCCAGGATGACCACGCCGATCTCTCGGGCGTCCAGGTTGAAAGCCAGACCCAGCGTGCCGTCCTCGAAGGTCAGCAGCTCGTTGGCCATGCAACCAGGCAGTCCCTCCACATGCGCAATGCCGTCACCGGCCGTGCGGACATAGCCCACCTCCTGGGTGGGGGTATCCGTCGGCTTGTAGGACTCGACGAACTGGTCGAGCGCCTTGCGCACCACGGCGGGATCAATGGTCATTTCTGCCATGATCACTCCTTATTTCTGTTCTTGTTCAAGTCTGTCGGTTCTCCGCTCATCCTGCCACGGCCATCCGCCGCTTCAGATGCTTCAGTTGCGTAGCCACCGTGCCGTCTGTGGAGACCGAGCCGTACTGGACTTTCATGCCGCCCAGAACCGAGGGATCGACCACCGAGTTGATGTGGACCGGCTTGCCCAGCTTGCGCCCGTAGACCTCCTGCAGGCGGCTGACCTGCTGGTCATTCATGGATACCGCCGTGGTGACGGTGACCATGACCTGGTCCATATGCTCAGAGAAGCGGTCCACCAACCAAATGATGGTGTCAGGGAAGCGACGTCCACGCAGATCGATGGTGGCGTTCAGGGCCATCTGCTCGGTAACCGGATGCATATGCTGCCCAACCAGGAGCGCCCTGAGCAGGTCGGCCCGCGCTGTGGAATCACTGTACTCGTCCGAGAGCCTGAAGAGCACCAGCGGCATGCCCAGCAGAGCCGAATGGATCTCAGCCAGCTCGCCGGCCACCTGGTTGGTGATGCCCAGAGCATCGGCGTAATAAGCGATGGCATCCACCGACATGTCCTCGGCCGCGTTGGCAATGTGCACCACACGGCTCCACTGATGATCAGTCAAATCATGAAGGATGTCCACGGTCAGCGGATCGGCCTTGTCAGCCAGGATGGTGTCGATCACCTGCCACTTGTCCTCAGCCGGACGGGAGGGGTCGGTCAGCGCACGCTCCAGGGGCCTGTTGGCATCGAGCAGGGTCACGAAGGTATAGAGCTCCATGGCCACGCGGAGGGCATCATTCCCCTTGCTCTTCAGCAAAGGGGCATACTTGGCCCTGGTCTCCTTGTCGGAGCTCAGCGAAGTCTCTCCTCGCATGTCACCTCCCCTTTCGCGGAATCAACGTTCCCGTCATCCGCCAATTGGTCATTATGACTGCCGCTTGTCCGAGGACTGCCCGCCTTGGTCCGCGATGATCGAGTCGATCATGGAGGACTGTACAGCATCATCCTGAAGCTGCGAGCCCAGGATTTTGCCGGCAAGAGCCGTAGCCAGCGTGCCCACCTCGCCCTTGAGCGAGACCAGCGCCTGCTGCTGCTGGGACTTGAGGGATCGCTGGGCGTTCTCGGTGATCTGGTTGGCCTCGGTCTCGGCCCGGGTCCTGGCATCCGCCACGATCCTGGAGGCCTCAGCGCGGGCGTCATCCCGGATCTGGGAAGCCTCAACACGAGCCTTGCCCAGCTGATCCTGATACTGCTTGCGGGCCTGATCCGCCTCTTCACGAGCCTTGGCGGCCTTCTGAATATTGCCCTCGATCTTGGCCGAGCGCTCATCGAAGATGGCCTGGAACTTGGGCATGAAGAACTTGTAGAAGAAGACGGCCAGGATGACCAGGATGACCAGCGACCACACAATGTCATAGAGCTGGGGGATAAATAGCTGGATCCCCTTGCCTGCCGCTAGAGCGTACATTGGCTCCTCCTTTCCCTTATCGAAGCCGGATCATGCAGGAATCGCACGGCTCAGGCGATGAAGAGCGCCACGAAGCCCAGCAGGGCCAGCACCTCGATCAGAGCCAGACCGATGAACATGGTGGTCCGCAGCTGTCCGCTGATCTCAGGCTGACGAGCCATGCTCTCGACGGTCTTGCCGACGGCGATGCCCAGACCCAGTGCGGGGCCGAGAGCTGCGATACCGTATCCCAGGATGCTCAGATTGCCGGAGACCTCAGCAAGTGTGATGATGTCCATTTATTTTCCTTTCCTCCACCGTTGCCGGTTCTTGGATTGTGGTTCGGCCCCGACCCCCGTCTACCGGCCGGAACCGACGAATATGTGGGCTGCGACCGCCTGAAGCGTCGACCGCGGCTGTTCTCTTCGCTCAACCTTCTTCAGGGTAACTCATGGAGATGTAGACCGTGGTCAGGATGGCGAAGATGTAGGCCTGGAGGGCCGCCACGAAGATTTCAAAGGCCGTCAGGGCGAAGCCAAGAACGAACCAGCCTACGCCAGCCAAAGCCAAGAGCTTGTTGCTGGCCTCGATGATGTAGAACTGGGTGAAGGCCAGGCTGACCGCCACCAGCAGATGGCCTGCGATCATGTTGGCAAAGAGTCGAATGGTCAGGGAGGCCGGCTTGACGATGACCATCTCCAGCAGCTGGATGGGCGTCAGAATGATGTAAAGAGGCCAAGGCACTCCAGCCGGGAAGAGCTCAGACTTGAAATAGCCCCAGACGCCCTGCTCACGGAATCCCGTGACCATATATTGGCAGAAAGTCCAGATGGCAAAAACCAAGGGCATGGTGATGGTGGCCGTGGCCGCGATGTTCATGCCCGGTATGATGCCGCAGAGGTTGAAGACCAGGATGGTCAGGAAGATGGTCGTGATCATGGGCACGTAGCGCTTGCCCCGAATCTCGCCCAGGGTGTCATAGACGACCGAGTCGCGGATGAACTCGATGACCCACTCGATGGCCCCCTGCCAGCGGGAGGGGATCAGCTTGGCCCTTGCAGCAGTGATTCCCAGCACCAGAAGGATGATGACCATGGCTACGAACCTGATCAGGATGATCCGGTTCATGGCGAAGGGCGTTCCCTGGAAAAGAATCTCAGGAGGCAGGAAATCTTCGATGGTGGGTAGCTCGCTTGGCTTGGCCATGGCCAGACTGAAAGCTTCACTTCCCATTGCCTCTAGCATCTATCGCCTCCTGAACGACACAGTGAACACTATAGCGCGCACGCGACTCATGGCTGCACCGTATGGGTAGTGTAGCCCACACCAAGAGCCACGGTAACCATAGATTCCTCTAGTGTGTCACAGATAGTGGCCGCAGGTCGAATCCGAACCGCGGCGTGGACAGGTTGTTGACGAAGGTAATGCAATCGTCATCAAGGCTTAACAGCGCCCGGAATAAGCCCGTACCCGTCACCCGCCAAAGGCTGATATCCGTCAGCGCGCGGGCCTCCGGGAGCGTGTCTGATGGATCGGTCGGTACCCAGTCGGCCCGTTGCCCGCAGAGTCGGCACCTGGCTCAGGTCGTAGGGAGTGGTCTCATAAACCCAGTTCAGCCAGTTGCGCCAGAGCAGGTTGGCATGGGCACGCCAGGAGAAGACCGGCTCCAATGTCGGATCGTCATGAGGATAGTAGTTGACCGGGAAAGGCACCTGATCCAGGCCCTTGGCCATGTCGCGCTGGTACTCGTGGGCCAGGGTGTCACGGTCGTACTCCCAGTGGCCCAGCACGAAGATCTCTGAGAAATCCTGGGTGCTGATAAGCCCGGGACCGGACTGTGGACCCCAGGTCAGCACCTGCAGATCAGGACAGGCCCGCACCTGGTCCTCGTCCACCCCGGCCCAGCGGGAGTGTGGCTGCAGGGCAATCTCGTCGAAGCCGTTGGTGATGAAGCAGTACTCATCCTGCAGATACTGGGGAAAGACCCCGAAGACCTTGCGATCCAGGTTGCGCTTGGCGATGCCGTGGCGGTAATAGAGCCCAGCCATGGCCCCCCAGCACAGATACATAGTAGAGAAGACGTGGGTAGACGCCCAGTCCAGAATGCGGGTCAGTTCCTGCCAGTAATCGACCTGCTCGAAGTCCATCTGCTCTACCGGGGCGCCAGTCACGACCAGACCGTCATAACAGTTGTCCTCGAAGGAATCCAGATTCTCGTAGAACTTGACCAGATGATCCATGCTGGTGTGCACGGCCTGATGGGTGGAAGTCTTCATGAAGTCGATCTCCACCTGGAGCGGCGACTTGGAGATCAGCCGCAGCAGCTGAGTCTCGGTCTCCACCTTGGTCGGCATCAGGTTGAGGATGACCAGCTTGAGCGGACGCATCTCCTGGCGCTCCGCCTCGTGGCTTTCCAGGGCGAAGATGCGCTCCGAATCCAAGATGGATCTGGCCGGCAATCCGGTGGGGATGGTGATAGGCATGACTCCATTATGGCCCAGCGCAGGCCTTCCCACACACGGACTTGACAAGTGCGCTGGAATCCGTAACATAGATAACTGCTGTGTTGCACAGCCGACGCGGGGTGGAGCAGTTCGGTAGCTCGCTGGGCTCATAACCCAGAGGTCTCAGGTTCAAATCCTGACCCCGCTACCAGTGAGGCTCGGAATCATTTAGATTCCGAGCCTTTATTGTTCTATCTTGTTTTTCTATCTCAGCGTACTTGGGGCAGGTCGGGACACTGGCCAGTAAGGTGCAGTCAGATACAGGTGGACGGCCCAACCGCAAAATCAGAAAAAGCCCTCTACGCCCATCCCTTCACATGACTGCACCGTTCACGTTCTTAGTCTCCTATGGATTTGAATTTCTTCACTTCGTCGAATTTGGCCTTCATGGTCTCATTATTTCTGGTCAGTCTTCGTATGGTTACGTCCTGTGCCTTGTTGTTGGCCAGACGAAGCTGGTTCTCGGAACCTAGCAGAGCGTCCTTGATCTTGTTCAGGTGGTTGATAGATTTGTCAATCTCCTCTACCGCGTTTTTGAACTTTTTTGAGGCGATTTCGTAGTTACGACCAAAAGCATTCTTGAAAGAGTCCAGCTCTTCCTCAAAATGTGTTATATCGATGTTCTGCTCCTTCACCTCTTCAAGTTCATTCTTGTATTGCAGAGAGTTCTTGGCAGCATCCCGGAGCAGAGTGATTATCGGAATGAAGAACTGTGGACGGATGACATACATTTTCGGGTAGCGATAGGAGACGTCCACGATACCCGTGTTGTACAGGTCGCTGTCAGGCTCCAGCAGGGAGACCATGATGGCGTACTCGCAGTCCTTCTCTCGCCTGTCCTTGTCGAGCTCCTTGAAAAAGTCCTCGTTCTTATGCTTGGTGGAGGTGGTGTCCATCTCATTCTTCATCTCGAACATGATGGACACAATCTCCGTGCCGGAATCATCCTTGTCACGGAAGATGAAGTCGCCCTTGCTGCCCGTCCTGGCATCGTTGTCCTTCTCGAAGTAGGCATTGGGGAAGGCCGTGGACCGCAGCTTGTTGAACTCGATCTGGCAATGCTGCTCAAGCGTCTCCCCCACCATCTTGGTGGACAGCTTCGCCTTCAGGTCACGCAGCCGCTCAATCTGCTCGTCACGATCCTGGATCTGGACCTCATAGCGCTCCTTGAGGGACTTGGCCTCGATCTTGCTCTGCAGCTCAGCCTTGTCAAGGTTGCCCTTCAGCTCCGCTATCTCGGAATCCTTGTCCGCGACGACCTCCTGCAGCTGCGACTTCAGCTGCTCCTTGGAGAGCTTCTCCTCGGACTCCTTCTCGAGCTGCAGCCTCTCAAGCCTGCCCTTGAAATCGTCCCGTTCCTTCTCTACCGGACCCAGAGCCTGAGCAAGCTCCTGCTGCTTCTGCAACTCAAAGGCATCCAACTGATTCTGCAATTTGACGATCTCGGCATCTTTGTCCGCAGCTGCCTTCTGTAGCTCGCTCTTCGAATTAGCCTCTGCCAGATCAAGCGCCTGCTGCTTCTCCGACTCGGCCTTGTCCAGCTTGGCGCTCAGATCGTCTTTCTCCTTTTCGACCTTCCTCAAGGCTTCCGAAACGGCCAGCTCCTTGGCAGCCTGCTCGGATTCCAGCTTTGCCTGCAGCTCCTGTATCTGGGCATCCTTTGCACTTTTGGTCTTCTGTAGCGTCTGCTCGGCCTGAGCCTGGTCCAGTTCACGGATCTTGCTATTCTCGCGTTCAGCCTGCTCAAGCCGTTCATGAAGCTGCCTGTCAAAATCCTTGTCACGAACCTGCTTCAAGATATCGGCATATCCAGCTTCATCGATGGTGAATGCGGTTCCGCATTTGGGGCAAATAATCTCGGGCATATGCAAACCCTTTCTATACGAACCTGTGTTTAAAACTACCTTTGCTAAAAGCAGTCTGCGCTGAAAACTGAGTATCTACGATACGTAATGAAAACTATATTTGATCTACGCCTACGCCGTCATAATGATTCAATAATCATGGGCCAGGTGATAATCTTGCGGATCGCACCACAGGCCCGGCGATAGTCTTTCGCTTGCCTTGCAGCCTCGAAAGCTGCTGCTACGATCGGCTCTTCAACGCCAACCGCCTCGGCAATCCACAGCAACGACGCAGCGTTCTCTAATTTGTTATAACAATTCTTTGCACTGTTATTCGGCTTCTGCCGGGAATAGGCACCCGATCCATGGGTCGTATTGTCTGCAAACCACTGCACCATATGCTGTTTTTCTGTTCTTGCGTGCGTATCCGGCGAATTGTTTACCTCACTAAGGTACCTATCGGAATACGGATAATGCGAGCGCTTGAAACGCAACAAATGCGAAAAAGCAACGCAGCTCATATCATTTCTGCTTGTCACGTGAACCCTCTTCATTAAAGGTTAACTTCAACTTTTACGTCAATTGTATCAGCGGAAAATAATGACATATTCAGTTGGTAATTAGCCTGACCGCATTGCTTGCAATGCACCCATTTACTAAAGAACAAAACACGGAGATGACATACATCAATAAACATCAGGCGTACCCTGTCATGGTGGTTATATCAGGTACCGATTTACCAATAACAAGACTCGGGACTTCTAGATTAAGAACTGGCTGACTCCAAATCGCTTACGGGAAATAACGCCACCGGTATTGACACATTCTGAGGAACTGAACACAGCAGCCGGGCAAGCCATAAAAGTCTCATGTCTTTGAAAAGAGCGATAAGAAGACAATGCCC
>SKEB01000177.1_pt1 | contig 79877 bp, 82 predicted proteins | sample 4826561 | NCBI WGS metagenome assembly SKEB01 (sample SAMN11008820, study PRJNA524170) | human gut metagenome | biome: Human fecal sample; material: Feces; isolation source: fecal sample from pouch patient p17 | host: Homo sapiens | place: Israel: Tel-Aviv | collected 2016-03-29
ACTCCTTAAAGGTTTTGGTCGACTTAATTATAGAGGAAACAGATGTCTTTTTCTATTATTTTGATGATAAAAAAAGATATTCAGTGTTATCCCCCATTTGAGTAACAACACTAAATATCATAGACCCTCTAATTGCTATGGTATTAGGGTGTGTTTTGGTAAGGAGGATTTTGATGGAATATATTACCCCAATACTAACTACCCAACGATTAATCTTACGCCCACTCAGTGTTGAGGACTCCCAGGAAATGTTTCATAATTGGGCCAGTGATGCTAAAGTGACAAAATACCTCACTTGGGCGGCTTATCAATACGAGTATGAAGTAAAAGAACGACTCCGATCTCGGGAAAAACGCTACCAAAACAAAGAAATACTGGACTGGGGATTGGTGGTCAAAGAAACAAATACATTAATTGGCACAATCACCGTGGTTGAATATGATGAAAATATTGGCACAATGGAGATTGGTTATGCCATTGGTCGCCCTTGGTGGCATAAAGGATATACGTCAGAAGCATTCAGCCGAGTGATTACCTACTTATTTGAACACTACCCTTGGTTAAACCGTATTGAAGCAAGTCATGACGTGAACAATCCAAATTCCGGTAAAGTAATGCAAAAATGTGGACTACAATTTGAAGGAATTCTGCGACAAAAAGGAAAAAATAACTGTGGAATTGTTGATATTGCGATGTATGCTATCTTACGCAAAGATTATCTGCCACAAAATAATCCATAGCATTGAACAAATCCCCGTTGTAAAATTCGTTCTCTCATCTATATCTTTCTCAACGGAAGATAATCTCCTGAATTTTTTCCTGTCTGATCACACAATTTAAGACCTCATAATGAAAACGCATGACTCATTCACTTCGAGTCATGCGTTTTTGCAACAAAAATGCCCACTACGAAAGCGGACTTTATTCTTCTCCCCGATTTTTTTGCTCCAGATAAGCGCGATGTTTTAAACCGAAATAATGTAATTGGTCCAAAATAGGCGCTAATTCTTTACCATGTTCCGTCAAGCAATACTCGACTTTGGGTGGAACAGTTGGGTAAACGACACGCTTAATTAAATCTTCTGCCTCTAATTCGCGCAAATTTTTCGTCAACATTTTCTGCGTAATACCAGGAATCGCTCGTTGTAAGACTGAAAAACGTACGGTCGGATTTTTAAATATTTGCATCAGGATTTTCAATTTCCACTTACCGCTCAAGACTTCCAAACCATCTTCCACACGGCAAGTCATCACATTAAGCGTCTTAGGATTTGCGATTGTTTCTTCGTTCATAGGCCATTCCTTCCAATAGTATCTTTTTGGTAACTAGGGCAATAAAAAGTGCCTACTTCTCAAATGCTTTTTGATGTTCTATAGTGATTATACGAAAAAGAAAAGAAAAGAGGAAATAAAATGATTGAATTAGGAATTTCTACTTTTGGTGAAACAACCCCTATTGAACATACCGGAGAAGTATTATCCCACAATCAACGCATTCGCAATATGATTAAAGAAATCGAGCTTGCCGATCAAGTCGGATTAGACATTTATGCTGTTGGTGAACATCACCGCAAAGATTTTGCCGTCTCTGCTCCCGAAATTATTCTAGCCGCAGGTGCCGTGAATACGAAACATATCAAGCTATCAAGCGCCACCACAAACATTTCGTCCAACGATCCAGTGCGCGTATTTCAAAATTTTGCAACAGTGGACGCTTTATCCAATGGTCGTGCAGAAATCATGCTTGGTCGCGGCTCATTTATCGAATCTTTCCCATTATTTGGTTATAACTTAGAAGATTATGAGGAATTATTCAATGAAAAATTAGCCATGATGCTAGAATTGAACAAAGGTGAAATACTGACATGGAAAGGAGATTTCACGCAAACCGTTGATCATCGAGGAGTCTATCCGCGTCCCGTTAATGGGAAGTTACCATTATGGGTAGCGACAGGCGGCTCACCGGATTCAACCTTACGTATCGCAAGTCTAGGCTTACCGATTGTTTATGCGATTATCGGAGGCAATCCAATGCATTTTAAACCATTAATTGATTACTATCATCGCGTGGGGAAAGCTTACCATCATCCTGCTGAAAACTTAAAAGTCGCCGCACATTCTTGGGGATTTGTGAAGGAAAATCACGAGGAGGCCATCGAGCAATATTTCCATCCTACGAAAACCTTAACTGATCAATTGGCTATGGAACGTCCACATTGGCAAGAAATGACAAAAGAACAATATCTACAAGCTGTTTCCGATGAAGGCGCGATGTTTGTCGGTAATGTTGAACATGTCGCGAACAAAATCATTCGTATCATGGAAACCCTTGGCTTAGAGCGCTTTATGCTGCATCTGCCGGTTGGTTCGATTCCTCATGAAGATACCATGCACGCGATTAAATTATATGGTGAGGAAGTCGCTCCTCGTGTAAGACACTATTTTGAGAAGAAAATCTAAGAAATAAAATAAAAATTTAGGTTTTCATTTGCATTTTTTCTAAGCTTTTGCGACAATGAAGAAAACAGTTACCCTAGGAGTTTATACGATTATTATGAGTAAAATCCATCGTCTCAGTCAAGTGGCTGCCTTTATCTTTTTGTTAGTCGCACTTAGTTCATTTTTACTTGTGTATGCCCCACTTCGCAGTATCGATGGGGATAAGCAAAATCTGATTTTCTGGCTTGATTATGGGCTAATCATTTACCGCATCGGCATCTTCTCTTTGTGCCTAGCTGTATTTAGCCAACTAATTAGCCTGTTAAGCAAAAAAAGTGAAGCAACACAATAAACATGTTGCTTCACTTTTTTTTATCCTTTAAATCTTTTTAGACGTAGGGCATTTAATAATACAGAGACGGAACTAAAACTCATCGCCGCACCTGCTAACATCGGGTTAAGCAACGAACCACCAAATAAGTGTAACAAGCCCATCGCCACCGGAATTCCTAAAACATTATAAGCAAAAGCCCAGAATAAGTTTTCTTTGATATTACGCATGGTAGCTTTACTCAAACGTAAGGCTGAAACGACACCATTTAAATCTCCGCGCATCAAAACGATATCGGCAGACTCAATGGCAATATCCGTACCTGTACCTATTGCGATACCAACATTTGCTTGAGCTAAAGCGGGGGCGTCATTAATGCCATCGCCAACCATCGCCACTTTTTTTCCTTGCGCTTGTAATTCTTGAATCACTTGTGACTTTTGATCTGGTAACACTTGGCTAATCACCTGCGTAATACCTGCTTGTTTGGCAATCGCTTGGGCAGTCTGTTCATTATCACCAGTTAACATCACGACTTCTAAGCCCATTTTTTGCAAGGCTTGAATCGCTTGAGGACTGCTTGTTTTGACCGGATCACTCACCGCAATAAGTCCAATCAATTCTCCTTGGCTTGCGACATACATCACCGTATTGCCCTGGCTAGATAATTGAGCCACTTGAGCTTGCACCGCTTCAATTTCGATATCAAAACTTTGCATGAGTTTTTCATTTCCTAATAGCACTTGTTTTTCATCGACTTTGGCTTGAATCCCTTGACCAGTCACAGTATGTACGTCAAAAGCTTGTCCAAGAGTGATCTGTGCCTCTTTGGCTGCTTGTAAAATGGCTTGAGCTAATGGGTGTTCTGAGCGTTTTTCGACACTGGCTGCTAAATAAAGCATTTCTTCAGTTGTGAAATTGGCAAAAGTTTGGATGTCGCGGACTTCTGGTTGACCTTTTGTAATCGTGCCAGTTTTATCAAGGACAATGGTTTGGATTTCTTGAGCGGTTTCTAGTGCTTCCCCATTTTTAAAGAGCACTCCTAGCTGTGCGCCTTTTCCAGTACCGACCATAATCGCCGTTGGAGTCGCTAACCCCAATGCACATGGACATGCAATAACTAAAACGGAAATCATAATCGTTAAAGCAAACACTAAACCAGAGTGACCAAAAATCAACCAAGCAAGCCCAGCTAAAATGGCCAAACTCATCACCACGGGAACAAAAATCGCTGAAACTTGATCGGCTAATTTGGCAATCGGTGCCTTGGTGCCTTGTGCTTCTTCAACTAATTGAACAATCTGTGAAAGGGTGGTATCTTCACCGACTTTGGTTGCTGTAAATTGGAAGCTGCCTGTCTTATTGATGGAAGCACCAATAACAGTATCGCCCACTTGTTTTTCTACAGGCATGCTTTCTCCGGTCAACATCGATTCATCCACCGTACTTTGACCTTCTGTAATCACACCATCGACTGGGATACGTTCCCCTGGTTTGACTAAAATGACATCTCCTACTGCCACTTGTGCGATATCGACTAATTTTTCTTTACCCTCTTTCAGTACGACTGCTTTTTTCGGTGCCAAAGCCAATAATTCCTTGATAGCTTCCGAAGTTTTGCCTTTACTGATGGCTTCAAACGTTTTACCAAGCGTAATCAACGTCAAAATAACCGCTGCCGACTCATAATATAAATGCATGGCAAATTCCGCTTGACCTTGATACACGGCAAACGTACCGACTAAACTGTAGATAAAAGCGGCACTGGTTCCTAAAGCGACTAAAGAATCCATATTCGGATGTCCCTTAAATAACATCTTAAAACCATTGAGGTAAAAAGAACGACCAAAGTACAGCACTGGCAAAGTTAAAACCAACTGCGCCGTCACAAAAGCAATCGGTGAGGTACTTGGATGAAGAAAACCTGGTAGTGGCAAGCCTATCATGTGTCCCATCGATAAATATAATAAAGGTGCCGTAAAGACGAACGAAAGAACAAATCTACGCCACATTTGTTTAATAGCTGCTTGCTTTTCTTGCGCTAATTTTTCTTCATCGTCTTTTTTTAAGATAAACGCTTGATAGCCTGCTTCTTTGACCGCTCGCATGATTTCATTGGCTGTTAGTTCTTGATGATTATACTCAATATTTAATTTTTCGGTAGCTAAGTTCACATTAGCACTGGCAACCCCGGGCAATTTACGGGTCGCTTGTTCAATTTTAGCCGCACAAGATGCACAGCTCATCCCTTGAATACCAAACACTTCTGTATCACTTGGTTTGACTAGTTCAAAACCAATTCCCTTCACCGCTTGCGCCATATCATCGACATTGACTTGGTTTTGTTCATAATCAACGGTTAGCTTTTCGTTGGCTAAATTCACATTGGCTCTCTTTACTCCCGGCAAGGCTTTAATCGTGCGTTCGACATTTTGCGCACACGAAGCACAGTGCATGCCTTTAATTGGATAAGTTGCCTGACTCATAATAATCCCTCACAATCTATATTTGCTTGCAAACAACTTGCAAGTTGTTTCGTCTACATTTGTAATCATCTTACAAGTTTAGTGTACGCAACATTGTCCTTTTCGTCAATCATTTTTGCTTGATTTTTATGAAAAATAGCTATACTGTTTGACAAGCCAAGTGATTCTCATTTGAAAAAAATCGCTTACATGTTATACTTAAGCTAGTAGAGGAAGTCAGGCAGGAAAATAGTTGTTAAGCTTACGAAAAATGAAAGGTGTGAGCACAATGATGATGTATGCTAATTTATTACCGTTGCTAAGTTTTATATTTGGACTCGTCCCCATCGCTTTACAAGTCGTGATGTGCGTATTACTTTACAAAATCTGGCAGAAAATGAAATAAAAAAATAGGCTCGTCTAGCTATGGAAACTAGATGAGCCTTTTATTATTTTGTTTCATTAGACCACTCAAAGCCGTCAAATTGTTCACCGTCATAATATTTCAGCAATTCTTCATAGCTAAGTAACGAAGAAGTCATCGGTTCTTCTTCTAAATCTTGGGCATATAATTTACGTTGCTCCTCGACATAAGCATAATACTGCTCCATCAAGGCTTTATTGAGTTCGCGCTTGGAGTTGGCTATGGCTTGCATATAGGGGAATTCTTGGATAAATCCTTGATAGACAGGCTTGCCATCTTGAACTTCTACAGGTAATTCGACAATATGTAAATCAATTTCTGAAAAATGTTCGAACATCACTTTCACCTCAAAACCATTATACACAAAACCACTACACAATTATAGACTATGATGGCGTCTTGCTTGGCGTGAAATCGTCGGTACTTCCTTGACCACTTGATTTTTGGCCATTAATTTTAATTGATAAGGTTCGTGGAAAAGTTGACCATTCATATAAAAATCGCCACCAGATAAGAATAATCCCACTGGTTTCAATTTCTCCTCCTCGTTTAGGCGAATCATTCCGACTTCAAATAAACGTTGATAACTCGATCCGATGCGCACTACATATTCTTTTTGTCCGACTTGGGCCAAATCATAAAATGGAAAGAGTGTATTTTTTTCCAATGCATACCCTTGTTGCTGCTTGATAAAAGGCTCAGCAAGTGGCAATTGTTTGGCTTGGATACATTGTTCAACCACTTGATTGAGTAAGAGTTGATAATCTTTGCCAAAGTGAATCGGTACTTGTGTTAAGTCTAATTCACGGGCAAAATCCTTACTTTTTCTTTCCTTAGAGGGGCTCGTTTGTATATTCAACGCATCCTCTGGTAAATATTTGGCGAAAAGTTGCGTCACATCATATTTCGAATTTTTATCCAGAAAATAATAAAAACTATTCAATACGATAAAATAAACCAAAACTAAAAAGACTAAGCTATATAAAAGCATTTGCAGATAGTGTTGATTTAAAAACAAGCCATAAATAATCCGTAAAATATACAAGGTCGGAAAAATACTAAGAATCGTATACGCACGATTTAAATATTTGGGACTGATTTCCAAATAACCTAGAAATTTATGAAAAGAACTAATAAGATCAATTAATAATGTCAATTTCGTTCACCTCTTAGGACTGACTGGCTTCATTCGCATTTGCTTGCGGGTCTGTTTGGGGCTTTTCTTGTGTGCTATTTGTCGATTCTTGCGTCTTTTCTTGGTCGCTTTCAGTCTTATCTTGATTGTTTTGATTGATGTTTTGGTTATTGGTATTTTGATTTTGTTTCTCTTCTGTTGCGTTATTTTGACTCTCGGTATCTTGACTAGTTACCGTCTGCTCTTTATCAGTTGTTTTGTCCTTTTGTGTTGGGGTACTTTCCGTCGAACTAGTCGTCGTTTGCGTTTTTTCTTCTTTGGTCGCACTCGTTTTTGGCGTGGAAACAACTGTACTCGTAGTCGTTGTACTCGTTGGTGTTTTTACACTTGGTTGACGGTAACTTTCACTATTGATAATTCCCGTTGTGGTTGCAATTAATACCGATAAAGTTAAGACGGCAATAGGTTTTACAATCGGCGCTACTTTCTTCAAAGCCTTTCCCTCTCTTCTTTGATTTCTTATTCTTTATACGCCGATTTGCTGAAACTTTCAATAAGTCCGCCTAAAACTTAGCCAACTTTTAATAGTCTTAAGATTAACTTTACTTTTGTGAATTTTGCATGAAAAAAGCACCGGCACAATCACCGATGCTCTTGAGAACTATATTTTTGTTTTACTTTGTCCGCACTTACAATATGACCCTTTTCATAATCATCCAAGCCTTTTTGAATTTCGCGGTCAAAGGCTTCTTTGGTTAAGGAATCGTAATCTACTGGTTTTTGCGGTAGTTTTATTTCAAATGGGATTCTCTGTTGATTCACCACTTGTTGTAAAAACATGATTAACGCGGTTGACATTGGAATTTGTAGCTGATCGAGAACTTTTTTAAGCTTCTTCTTTTAATTCGGGCGTCACTTTGGTAAAAATACTAGCCGCTTTTTTGATGATACAGACACACTTATCGCCTCTTCCTTTTCTTCTTACCGTAAATTTAACACAGTAAAAAGCAATCATTTGATAGACAAACGATTGCTTTTTGTCATTTATTATGAATAGACTTGTTGAAATTGATAATAGGCACCTAACAAGTTAGCATCATTACGATATTGGCAAGCCACGATTGGAATTTCAACAATACAGCCATTGGGATTGGTAAATAGACTGGTAAATTGTTGATTTATCTTTTCAATCAGGATATCTTGGGCCGAAATCCCGCCTCCGATTGCGATTTTCTCAACATCCAACACGACTTGCAAGTTAAAAATCTGAACGGCTAAGGCTCTAGCAAATTCATCTAAAGCAGCCTCTACCTTTTCATTTCCCGCAGCAAGTAAGGCAAAGATTTCTTCTCCTGTATACACTTCTTCTGTCTCAAGATGTTTTTGAACAACAGCTAACAAGCCATCTTTTCCGCCTTGCATAAACCAAAGTTGCTCGGGATCATGGTAGTCCACCATCAAATTAGAAACCTCGCCCGCCGCAAAATGTTTGCCTTGACGTACCTTTTTATTTTGAATAATACATCCACCAATCGCCGTACCTAAGATAAGAACCATCGCATCTTCTACATCTTGTAAAACGCCATAGCCTACTTCGGCATATCCAGCACATTTGGCATCATTACCTATCCAAACGGGAATGTGATATTTCGCTGATAGCTGGCTGACTAAGGGCAACTCCTGAATATACTCCAACGCCCCACCAGTATAGGCAATTCCTGAATCACTATCAATCGCACCCGGCATACTTATCGCCAAACCATCAAGTGCATGAAACTTTTGAAAAATGTCATCTATTGCTAAAAATAAATTTTCCAAGGTGTCATTTGGTGTAGGTATCTTACCTTTGCCATGCATTTTCAACTGTTCATCAATCATGGCATATTTAATAAAATTACCACCAATATCAAGCGTTAAAACATCCATCTACAAAATCTCTCCATTACTTGCGATGACTTTTTGATACCAGTTAAAGGACTGTTTTTTCTTTCTAGCCAAAGTACCAGTGCCATCATCATTTTTATCTACATAAATGAAACCATAACGTTTACTCATTTGCCCGGTGCTTGCTGAAACCAAATCAATACAGCCCCACGGAGTATACCCCATTAAATCAACACCGTCTTCATCTACAGCTAACTTCATTTGCTCAATATGTGCGCTTAAATAATCCACACGATAATCATCGTAAATCTCGCCATCTGCAGCAATTTCATCATAAGCACCTAACCCATTTTCAACAATAAATAATGGTTTGTGGTAATGATCAGTGAACCAATTTAAAGCATATCGCAAGCCCACTGGATCGACTTGCCATCCCCAATCGCTGGCTTTGACATAAGGGTTTTTAACTAAATCATGGGTTTCATCATAATCATAGTGCACATTTTCTTTTTTATGCGCAATTGCAAAGGACATGTAGTAGCTAAAGCCAATATAATCGACACAACCTTCTTGTAAGATAGCCAAATCTTCTGGCGTCACATCCAAATCAAAGTGCTTGCGTTGCCATAAAGCAGTAATATTTTCTGGATACTTGCCAAAAACATGCACATCCGTATAGAAATAACGTTTTTGCATCGCTTTTTGAGCCATCAAGATATCTTCTGGCTTACAAGTAGCTGGATAAATCGGACACATCGCAATCATACAACCAATTTGAAAATCAGGATTAATCTTTTTCCCTTCTTTCACCGCTAATGCACTAGCCACTAATTCATAATGCGACACTTGATACATCGTTTGTTCACGATTTTCATTTTCTCGATACAAAACACCCGAATTGCCATAAATGCTGCCTTCACTATTATAGTTGGCTTGGTTATTGATTTCATTGAATGTCATCCAATATTTCACTTTATGCTGATAACGTTTAAAACAAGTGATCGCAAATTTTAAAAACAAATCGATTAGCTTACGATTACGCCAACCGCCATATTTTTCAACGAGATGATAAGGCATTTCAAAGTGACTTAACGTAACGACAGGTTCGATGCCGTATTTCAAGCATTCATCAAATAAATCATCATAAAATTGGAGGCCTTTTTCGTTTGGTTGGTCTTCTTCACCTGTTGGATAAATCCGCGTCCAGGCAATCGATGTACGGAAACATTTAAAACCCATTTGCGCAAATAGTGCCACATCTTCTTTATAGTGATGGTAAAAATCAATGGCATCATGGTTTGGATACACTTCATCTGGCAAAATCGTCGCAGTCATCCTTCTTGGCTTTTGTGCTGTTCCTGCCGTTGCTAAATCCATAATGCTTAAACCTTTACCGTCAACATCATATGCTCCTTCTAATTGATGGGCAGCCACCGCACCACCCCAAAGAAAATCTTTTTTAAATGACATTTTTACCTTCACCTTACTCTCTTATTTTTGACCTTTCATATTTGCAATTGCTGCAGCCTTCACGAATGGTAAATAAATAATCGTACTTAAAGCAACACATAAAATACCAATTAACAAGGATAGATAATTCGTACCACCTGAACCTAGGAATGGAATTAAGAACCCTGGAGTCGTCCAACCTACATCAACTGCTACTGGTGGAATAATCTTAAATACCGCCACGCATAACCAGCCAAAGATATTACAAGCAACTGGAGCCGCGATAAATGGAATCAAATAAATTGGGTTCATCACAATTGGTAGACCGAAAATCAGTGGTTCGTTAATATTGAATAAACCGGGCACTGCACCGAGTTTAGCAATTTCCATTTGTTGTTTATCTTTTCTAGCCACTAGGAAAATCGCAATGATCAAGCCTAGCGTAGCCCCAGAACCACCTGTATTTCCGAATGCATCATTAATTCCACTCCAAGTAACAGGGAATGGTGTGCCAATCGTTGTCCCATGTGTGCCATAATAAGCTAAGTTTTTAACCCCCGCTTCAGCAAACATCACTGTACGTAAAGCAGTCATCGTATTTGGTCCATGAATACCTAAGACCCATAAGAATTGTTGGACAATCGTAAAAAGTAAAATGGTGACAATATTGCCGCCAAGTTTTGAGAATGGCGCTTGAATCGCATTGTAAATCATATATTGTAAACCGCCATCGGCAATCATATTGAAAGCAAAGTTTAAAACAGAAGCAGCCACCAACACAATAATAATCGGAATTAACAATGTAAATGATTGCGATACTGCTGGTGGAACGGCATCTGGCATCTTGATACGTAGTTTGTCATTTTTTTGCAAACGTGGTAAAAATTCGCCCACTAATAAACCAATAATTAAAGCAACGAACAAACCTTGTGCCCCTAAAAATCCTGTAGACAATGCTTGGGCGCCATCTTTTGTAGCAACATAAGGAGGATAAATGATAAAGAATACCCCTACAGAAGTGGCAGCGGCTAAGACTTTATCGCCTTGATTGGTTTCTGCTAATTTATAAGCCGTTAAAAACACGATAAGAATCGACATAATATTGGCTGTTCCGTTTAAAACCGGAGATAATAATGCTTGATAATCTGCTAAATGAGGGAAAATTGCCCCTAAATGTAATAATTTCGCTATAAATCCATCTGGTGATAAAATCGCATAATTAATCAAAACGATAATCGAACCCGCTAAGGTCATTGGAAAAGCTAAAGTGAATGCATCTCGTACTGCAGCCACATGTCTTTGTCCATTAATTTTGGCAGCTAATGGAACTAATGTCGCTTCCATTTTTTCCTGCATTGAATTCATGAAACTCATAGTGATGCTCCTTAAATATTTTTTTGTTAGGCCCTTCGATAAATAATCGATCATTTTCACCTATTATTATATTGTATCCGTTTACCACTTTGAATACTTCTGATTTCTAAAAACAGAATATCTCACTCTTTGAAAAAAGTAACAAAATTGTCATGAATTGTTACTTTTGGCCTTTCGTAAATAATTGGCTAACTTTTCGATAATATATACCACCGGAATATGAGAAGACATATCAAAAAACTCATCTTCTCTTTGTTCAGGTAAAGAGTAAGATAAAGTCAAATCAGATAAAGCACTCATAGTAGAATGACTATTTGCAGTAATCGTTAATATTGGTATATGATTACTTCTAAAATTCTGAACCAAGCGAACCATTTCGATACTTTCTCCGGAGACGCTAATCGCAATATACAACATATTTTGCGGTAAGGATTGTAAATTATAAAACGGATCATTTAAGCTCAACGCAAATTTATGATTATTGGAAAAACAACGTGCACCATACTGCGCAATTCCTTCATTATTCCCAATTCCGCCAAACAAGACAACATCTGCAGCATCAATCAATTCACTCGCTTCTTGCAATTGTTCCGAAAAGAAATCTGTGTCTAACCTTTGCAAACAGCTAATTATCTCATTAGAAGAATAAGTGAAAGTTTGCGGTACCTTTTGCTCTTTCAAATGCAATTGAAAGGCTTTATAAGACGGAAAGGATAATTTATGAATATAGCGCAAAATACTTGCTGTTGATACACCGATTTCTGCAGCTAAAACTCGAACGCTCATATAGCCTACTTTTTCGCTATTGGCATTTACAAACAAATCGATTTTTCGTTCTGCTTTGGTTAATTCTATTTTTTCTACCATTCATTTCCCTCCAATACAAGCTTTTTGACTGTTTTCCCGATAGACTCAAGTATAAATAAGACTGGCACCTGTGATGTGATATCAAAATACTCTAGACTCCGCTGACGATTAAGATGATAGGTAAAACTCAAATCAGCCAAATGCGCCAAGGTACAATCACTATGATTTGTTAGCGAGATGATAAAACTATTCGCCTGTTTTAAATGTTGGGTTTGATTCAGCGTTTCTTCTGTTTCACCACTTTCCGACAAGACAATCACGGTTGCTTTGGCCCTATTATTTTGAACAATGGGGTAAAACGGATCAACCAAGGCAAAACACATCTTCCCCATATTTGTTACATATCGTGCCCCATATTGTGCCAAAATACCGCTTGTCCCGACGCCAACAAAAATGACGACTTCACTTGCTAATATTTTGAGCGCAGCCTGGTGGACTTTTGCATAAAATTGATCCTTATCCATTTTATAGAAATAATCGAGTATTTCACTGACACTATCAGAGAATTGATAGGTCTCTTTTTTTGCTAAAAATAACTGATAACGAATTTTAAACTCTGTAAAACCATTGCATCCCACTTTTTTACAAAATCGTAAAATCGTACTTGGTGATACATGGATTTCTGTTGCTAGCTGCTTTAATGTCTTGTGGAGTACAGCTTCTTTTTGCTGTAAAATCGCTTGGTAGACTTCTCTTTCTAGGTCGTTTAATTGCTTAATCTGTTCCACTGAAAACATGCTTATCCCTCCATCGCGCTCTAATAATCCTAGTATAACTCAAAATGTAACAAATCGAAACATTTAATAAAACTAAAAAAAGGATGTCAAGCAATGTACGATTCTTGCCTCACATCCTGTTATGATTCATCTATCTTCTAATTGGCAAATACTCGGTTAAATCATAGAACTGTGATTTATCCACTGCATTGGCCCGATATTGCCGATTGATACCCGCCTCATTTGCATAGTGGTTCAATTCGTTAATCAACCCTTCTTCTTGCGGTGTAAAATGTAAACGATCATCCACTGCGGTTAGATAGATATAGTTGACTAACTTGCTAATGAAGACTGGCGGAGAAGGATTAGTGTCGATTTTTTTGTAAACTTGCAACAGACAATCCGTAATATCTAACCATGATGTCGCTTGTTCTTCCTTCGTATGCGCAATTAGTAAATTATACAACTCATGTACCTTTTCTTTTACAGCTGATACTTCCATAACAAACCCTCCCCTCTTTTACTATACTATCACTTCGAATTTCTTTGCTCACACATATTTAAGCGTTTACATTTTATCCGCTTAAAAAGGGAAAATTAAAAATTCAGAATTTTCCTACATCCCTATTCTACTCCTATTTGCCTTTTTTCTCAAGCAATAAGCAAAAACTTTCACAATAAAATCATCCCGCAAAAGCAACTAAATTCAACGCATTTACGGGATGTAGATGACTTATTATTTAAATTTTACAGCAGTCCCATATGCGACCACACTTTGCATCTCTTGCATGATTGAGCCACTATCAAAGCGCATCATGACAACCGCATCGGCACCCATGGCTTTGGCGTTTTCTTTCAGACGGTCAATCGCTACTTCTCGTGATTCTTCTAACATCTTCGTATAAGCTTTGACTTCACCACCGATAAAGCTTTTTAATCCTGCACCAATATCAGAAATCGCGTTTTTCGATTGGGTCGTTAAGCCGAATACTTCCCCAATAATTTCGTATTCTTTTCCTGGAATTCTTTCTGTTGTTGTAACAATCATCTTTATTCTCCCTCTTCTTCTATCTTTTCTTTTACTTCTGGTTGTACTTTTTGTCCTTCAAGTGCTGCAACAATTTCTTGGTTGGCTTGTTTTCTAGACATCGTTTCGTTGATTAAGTTCACTAAATCAAGTCCTGTGGTTTCTTTGATGGTTTCAAAAGTACGTGCCAAACCAGCTTCTCCCATTTGATGAACACCATCGCCAGCTCCAAAGCTAACCACTTTATCGATATTGCTAATTGGCGCGTTGACTTCTTTAGCAATTGCAGGTAAGACTTTGATAAATTCGACTAATACCCCAGCTTCGTTTAATTTTTGTAAAGCTAAGGCCATTTGTTCCTTGCTTTGCGCTTGTGCTTGACCGACTTTGGCAATCTTTTCGGCTTCGGCTTGCCCTAGTTTTTCAATTCTTTGGGCTTCAGCTTCGGCAGCTAATTTGATCTTTTCGGCTTCAGCTTGGGCATAGGCAATTTCTTGAGCTTTTTTCGCTAAGGCATTTTGTTCTACCACATATTTATCGGCTTCAGCTTTTTTACGAAGTGTTGCGGTTAATTCTTTTTCAGTTAATTCGGCTTGTTTTTCTTGAATTTCGATATTCTTTTCTTGTTCAATCAAACGAACCTTCATCTTTTCACCCACAGCCACTTGTTCTGCTTGTGCCACAGCTACTTCTTGTTCTTGTTTATAGTGCGCTTGTTTTAAGGCCATGTTTTTATTCGCTTCAGCAATTTCGGTTTTGCGGCGAATTTCTTCTTGTTGCGCCAATTGTTCATTTTCGGCTTGTTTGATACGAGTTTCGCGCAACGCATTAGATTCTGCAATTTCAGCATTTTTCTTCACTTCGGCAATTTGTGGACGTCCCAGAGCATCTAAATAGCCATTTGGATCACTCACATCTTTAATGGTAAAGGAGACAATTTCTAGACCCATTTTTTGTAAGTCAGTAGATGCCACGGCTTGGACTTGTTCCGCAAAGTCATCACGGTTTTTGTAGATAGCTTCTACGGTCATAGTCCCTAAAATTGCACGTAAATGACCTTCCAATACTTCTTGTGCTTCATCTTCTAATTCAGCGGTTGATTTGCCTAAATATTGTTCAGCCGCTGTTTTAATCGCTTCGGTACTATTGCCCACTTTTACTAAAACGGTCGCACTGGCTTTGATTGGCACGCCTTGTTCGGTATAAACTTCTGGTGTGCCGATTTCTAATTTGTGGGTAAGCAAACTCAATTTATGCGCTTTTTGCACGATTGGAATCACGAAAGTCCCACTGTTTTTTAAAATCTTGATGCCTTCTTTACCTAAAAATGAACCGGTTACAATCAAGGCTTCATCGGGTTTTCCTATGCGATAACGGACCATCAAGAAGATCACTAAAGCTAAGACAACGAATACAATCCAAAAAATCGGATTTCCCAAAAAACTAAACATCTACACCACTTCTTTCTTTTTTTAACGCGGATAATTGACGACGAGTGCCCGACCTTCAGCATCAAATTCGACAATCAAGACCTTACTACCAGCCGGAATTTCAAGGTTTGCTTTGATATCTTTTGGACGGAATAATTTGGCAGGAAAAGTCGCACGTGCATGACCACTACCTGTTTCCATTACTTCCCCAATCGAATCCCCTTTAATCTTGACGGTCAATTCACCTAATAAATAATCTTCCTTTGAGAGTGAATTGCTTTGATTGCGGTCGGTCCACTTATTATAAAGATACATAAACGGCGCAAAAATTAGACTAAAAATCAGGTAAAGTCCGATAAGCCCCAAACTAATGATACCTACCCACACCAGAGCTTGCATCAAATCCGGTAAGGTGGCTATTGACTGATTTAACCAATTGATTAGTGCTTGCATTTTGCTCATCCCTTTAAGTTCTATAGTTGTATAATAACACTGTTTGATTTTCTATTCAAGCAAGTTAAAGGAAAATCCATCTTAAGACCTAGATGTTAATCCTTATGATGCAAACAATTGAAAGAGATTTATCTACAATTCAAACAATTTATTCAGTCGTAGTAAAAAAACAAATATAGGTAAAAACGCACTTTTTCTTCCTATATGTATAGCAAAAAAAAAGACCGCCAATAAAGCGATCTAATGTTGATAATCGATTTGAATCGCAATGCCGTCTGTATCTAGCAATTGAAGTTGGCGGGTGGTTTGATGCTTGATTTGAAACCCTAGCTTAGGGGCGCGACTGGCGATGGCTAAAAGTTCGGCTGCTTGGTCACTTACAAAACCGATTTTAGAAAGTCCGGCTTGCTTGTCTTGATGAACCGCATGACGTCGTTGCCACTGGTTAAACGCTAGATGATGGTGATAGTCACCACCCGCTATCCAGGAAGCCTTGGCATATTGGTGTTTTTCTTGCATATCGAGTAGCGCTTGATAACGTTTGGAACTAGCCAATGCATCACCTACTGCTAAATGAACGTGCCCCATCTTAGTGCCTTGAGGTAAGAAAAAAGGCTCGGGGGCTTGCGAAATCATGTCATAAATCTCTTGAGCGGCTAATTCTTCAGTGACGCCAATAATCCGCCCATCGCTTCTCACATCCCACTGAGTCTGTGGTTTATCGCGATAAATCTCAATCCCATTACCTTCTAAATCATGAAAATACAAAGCTTCACTATAGCCATGGTCCGCACCACCTTCTAACGCTACCCCACATTGAACCAAATGATGCAAAACTTCAGAGAGTGCAAGCCGTGTCGGTACCAAAATCGCCAAATGATAAAGTCCGGCTGTTTGCTTATCTTCCTTAGTGGCTTGTTGCAAGATCACTAATGGACACTGATCTGCCTGAATACCTAATACGATTTGCGCTTTTGTTTTAGACAATACACTTAAACCGACAACTTCTTGATAAAACTGCGATAGTCTTGGTAAGTCAAGTACATTGAGATAAACGGGACCTAATTGTAACATACCTATTCCTTCTTTCTGCTCTTTACTATAGACCTAAAGCCAACAGATAGGAAGTAGACACTTTTTTTGCCGTAAGTTTCCCAAAAGATACCTTTGCGAAAACTCAGACTTGTGAAACTGCCCTTATCGAAAAAATGCGACCTGTGCTATAATGAAACCAAAAAAAGAAAGGGTGGCATCATGAACTATTTAATTGTCGGCGCGGGACTTTTCGGGGCAACGATGGCACACAAACTCGCTAAAGCTGGACATCACATCACCATCATCGAAAAACGCGACCATCTCGCCGGAAATATTTATACTAAAGAAGTAGCGGGTATCCAGGTCCATCAATACGGCGCGCACATTTTTCATACCTCGAATGAAGAAGTTTGGCAATTTGTGAATCAGTTTGCCGAATTTAACCATTTTATCAATTCGCCGTTTGCCTTCAGCCATGGCGAACTCTACTCGCTGCCTTTTAATATGAGCACCTTTTATCAGCTTTGGAAATTAACCAAGCCTAAAGAGGTTCAAGCAAAAATCGACGAGCAGCGCCAAGTCCTTCATGGGAAAAAACCGGAAAACTTAGAAGAACAGGCGATTGATTTAGTAGGAACGGATATTTACGAAACACTGATTAAGGAATATACCGAAAAACAATGGGGCCGTAAATGCAGTGAATTGCCGCCGTTTATCATCAAGCGTCTGCCGGTCAGATTGACTTTTAATAACAACTATTTCAATGATAAATATCAGGGAATCCCGATTGGCGGCTATACTAAAATGGTGGAGAAGATGCTCGATTTACCAAACATTACCGTGCATCTCAAGACAGATTTTTTTGCTAAGAAAGAGGACTATTTGAACAATTACGATAAAATTATTTTCACCGGAATGATTGATCAGTTTTTTGATTACAGGTACGGTCCTTTAGAGTATCGTTCTTTACGCTTTGAACATGAATTGCTAGATGAAGCCAATTATCAGGGCAATGCGGTCATTAATTATATTGATGCCAAATATCCTTTTACACGCATCATCGAACATAAGCATTTTGAATTTGGTCAACAGGAAAAAACGGTGATTACCAAAGAATATCCCGCAAATTGGCAAAAAGGCGACGAACCTTATTATCCGGTACAAACACCGGAAAATGCCACCTTATATCAAAAATATTGTCAGCTTGCTAAAAATTATCCGAATGTGATTTTTGGTGGGCGTTTGGGTATGTATCAGTACTTTGATATGCATAAAATCATTGAAGCTGCCTTAAACGTAGCGAAACAAGAATTAGCCCAATAAAATCTTCCCCGCACTTTGAATAAAAGTGGTGGGGATTTTTTATGCGCCAAAAACTTGCTCTGTACTGAAAATTTTGTGGATTTTCCTAAAAACTTTCTATTAACTGAAAATTTTTGCGATTTCTCCAAAAATTTGCTATGTACTGAAAATTCGCTATTTACTTGGCGAAGGGTAAAAAAAAGCTAACCTTGCTGCAATGAGTATGCAGTAAGGCTAGCTTTTTGATGATTAGGATAGTTCACTATACCTTACAAAATGAACTTGATACTGTTTAGCTAACTCTATCAATTGAGTATCACATGCCATTTCTACTTCATACATTCTTGGCTCAAGTAAACTAGAATGACTAGTAATATATTCATCCAAATATCCTGGATGGCAAATAAGCATCGGTATGGCTATTTTATCCTCATCAGATTCGATTAAATCAGCAAGTATTTTTTTAGGATGATAGTTTGGCATTTGACTATACATTAACGGTCTAAGCTTAGAATTTTTAAATACAACTATCTCTTTTTCAAAGGAGAACTCCAAAAATGGCACATCATACTTTTGTGCAATATTTCTCATACCTTCAACAAAATTTTCGCTTTCAACGGCATGCCCTTCGAAATAATCTGGTTTTCGTCCAGTTATTTCGACAAAGCGTAAGTACTGCGCCTCTATCTCAATCATTACTTCTTCAAGGACGACAAAATCTTCCTTTGCACTTCGATATATCTTTGATGGTTTAAATTCTCCTGAGTTAGTGACTAAACTTGGAACCAACTCTGGATTTGAAATTGGATGTCCAGCACAAATCACTGTATGTAAGCCCAAGTCCACATCTTCATTTTTAATTAGTTCATAACCATGAATTGAATCTTCCATATTCACCATAAACCCAACATTATTGATTAACCCTCGATGTACAGACTCATAAATACCATAATTAATTCCCTTAGAATAACCTAAGTCATCAGCTCTTACCAAAATATTTTTCATCATTTATTCGACTCCTTTTGGTTTTACACCTAAAATATATGTTGCAATCGCCGCTACAACAAATGCAATCACTCCACTAATGATTCCATTTATTAAGTTTGAACTATTTCCACCAACATAAGCAGTTAATGCTAAGAAATTTGCCACTGGAACCATGACATATGCAGTAATATGAGTAAGTGCAGCATATAAACCTCCACAAAATCCGCCTATCATCATACCGATAAATGGTCTTTTATATCTAATTGCTACGCCGTATAACGCAGGTTCAGTTACCCCACCAATTAGGCTTGCTACAACAAAACTTAGTGCTAAAGATTTTTCTTGCTTATCTTTTAATCTTAAAGCAGCTCCTAAACTCATACCTGCTACAGCTAATGAAGCAGCCACTGCACCTAGCGTCACAAAATTATCGTATCCACCTTGTGAGAAAATCAACATCATCGCACTAATCATCACTAAATGCATGCCAGTAATAACTAAGAACTCCCATAAAGCACCGACTATGGCAACACCAATAATGGTTGCAATACCACCTAATTTACCGAATGAAAGAATCGCATTACAAATATAATCTCCCAAAAATCCACCCAATGGACCTAACACACAAAAAACGAGTGGCAACATAATAATCATCGTTAAAGTTGGAGAAAAAATAGTCCTTAAAGAAGCTGGAATATATTTATTTAAAAAACGGTAGATATATGACATAATCCAAACCGAAAGTAAGATTGGCACAATGGTACTACCATAATTAGTTAAAGAAACAGGAATCCCATATACTGAAAAAGGTTTTCCAGCAGTTACAATATTCACGTAATTCGGATCTAGCATAATCGCACCTAACAACATCCCCATAATCGGAGAAGTATTAAATTGTTTAGCTGCAGTGTAACCAATAACAACTGGCAAGAAATAAAAACCGGCATCTCCCACAATTGTTAAGGCTTTATACAAATCATCGGCTGGTTGAATTACATTAAGCATCCCTGTTCCTAAAATAGCAATGAACATTTTAAACATTGCGGACGCGACTAGTAGTGGAATAAGAGGAGTTAGTGACCCTGAAATTTTATTTAGTACACTATTAAATACCCCCTTGATTCCCTTGTCCTTTCGAATGTCTTCTTCATTTAATTCTTCTACAGTAGGTTGTTTACTCAAGCTAGCTACATCTGTGAATACGTCGTAAACATCATTAACTGTTTGCCCTATAATAATTTGGTATTGTCCACCTGCACGCATTACCCCTAAGACTCCGGGAATTTCTTTAACATTTTCATCATTTGGGATGCCCATGTCTTTTAAATTTAATCTTAATCTGGTCATACAATGTGTAGCCTGAATAATATTTTCTTTTCCTCCAATTTCTTTTAAAATATCTGTCACAATTTGTTGATATTTTTCCTTCTTGCTCATTTTATTCACTTCTTTCTTTAGATTGTTGTACGATTCTTTTAACATAAATCATTAAATAAAAAATTTCTTCATCCGTACTTCTGGTTTTCAGTAAATCATCTATCATCACAACAATTTCTTGCGTACAACGATAGATATCCGGTTCTTCTTTTTTAAAGGTTCTAAATAATTCAACCGAAGAAGTATCACTTAATTGCTCTTTATCCTGAATTCTTTTTAAAAAGTATCTTAGGTGCATCATAAATCGATTATAAGAAAATTCGTTATTATCAATTTTGATATGAAAATAATTTTCAATAATTCCTACTGTTTGTTGTAAAATTTGATTTGCAATTTTTTCGGTTATTTGCAAATTTGTCTGTTCCTGTGCATTTACGATATGCATCGCAATTAGAGCTGCTTCACTATCTGGAAACTTTTCTCCTAATTGATTATTCAGCAAAGAAACGGCATATAAACCTACCTTGTACTCCAAAGAATATAATTGTTTAATATCATACGAAAATGGTAATGACAGTACTTGGTTATTATCCATTCTCTGATTTGCAAAATGAATATGATCAGCCAATGTAAAAATAATATTTGGATTTAAACTTTGTCTAACAACTGTCTGAGCATATTTTACGATTTCAGCACTTAATTCAACAATTCTTTCAGGAATTTCATTCATTAATGTAAAATGACTAGGATTCAATCGGTAAAAAGTCATATCTATTTTGGATAGGTCTGTTAATTCATAAGGAACCTTGGGAAACCCTATCCCCTTCCCAAAAGCAACCATTTCTTCACCTTTACTATCTAGACAAACCGCAACATTATTGTTTATTTTTTTGATTACTTTCACCACATTCACCTCCTCACAACCCAATACTTTTACATTAATAGTCTAATAATATATCACCTTCCATTACATTTTGTCCCAATTTCTCAGATTCTTTATACTGAACAGCTTCATTTGTAAGTATCATCATTGTTGTGGTTACGTAATCTTTTGAAATCAATTTTTGAAAATCAACTATCATCAAACAATCGCCAATTTTTATTTTATCGCCTTCATGCACCTTAATTTCAAACCCTTCTCCATTTAGTGCTACTGTATCAATCCCCACATGAATTAACAACTCTACATTTTCTTTTGTCTTTAATCCAATCGCATGTTTTGTATCTGCTATCATTACAACTTCACCATTTATTGGCGATACGATGGTGTTGCTAGTTGGTTCAATGGCCCAACCTTTGCCCATCATTTCTGAAGCAAAAACTGGATCACTCACTGAAGATAAAGAAATGAGTCTTCCATCTAATGGCACGCAGATTTGATGTTTTCTACTAAATAATCCGAACATTCAAATTCCTCCTTTAATGACAACAAAAAAGCTTCTCAAAGCACACCTAATAAATCACGTAACTTTTATACGTTAATACTGATTTATGATAGGTAATGCCTCAAGAAGTTTGAGTTACAATCCTTATTTCAATTTATATCTTAAACCCTACTAGAATTTTTTGCAAGCGTTTTTTTAATTATTTTTTCTGATACTGCGCTTTTAGTGGAGCAATAGGATTTTCCGTTAAATAGGTTGCAACTTTGCTACTGACTATTTCAGCTAATTCAACAACCTTTTGAATCTCTTCTGGTGAGATATAATCTTGATGAAAGCCGGATAATATCACCACATTTCCCGAACATAGCGACTGGATACTCGGCCAAAACGTTTCCGCTAATATCCCATCTTTATGCACACGACCACTGTGGCTCGGATAAGCAAAAGTCTGGAATGTTACCTTGGGGCCTGAATAGCTAATTGTGCCAATGTGGGGAACATTTCCGCCACTTAAAATAATCAAAACATCCTGACCCACTACCTCCAATTGTGCCGTTAAAGTTAGTTGGCCAATAGAATGACTAAATTGTTTCATGGTCTTCACCTTGCCAACGTTTTCCCAAATGGTGTTCAATTTTTAAAGCATCCAGTAACTTCATTGTTTGATGTGTAATTAAATCCTGAATAGTTTGTGGATGATTGTAAAAAGCAGGCATTGGCGGCATGATTTTAACACCTAAATTCGCTAATTTGGTTAAGTTTTCTAAATGAATTGGGCTTAAAGGGGTTTCTCTAGGCACTAAAATTAAGGGACGTTGTTCTTTTAAAGTTACATCCGCTGCACGGCCAATTAAGCCATCATGAAAACCACAAGCAATCCCCGCGACCGTCTTCATACTTGCTGGAACAATAATCATTGCATCAACCAAAAATGATCCCGAAGATATAGCAGCCGATAAATCGCGGTTATGATAATGAACATCCATCAAATCCTCTACTTGTTGCTTATTCAAATCTGTTTCTAGTCGGATATTTTCATAGGCCCAATCACTAATTACACCATGAACTTCCACATTGGGAATCTTCTTTAATTCTTTTAATAAATCAATAGCATATACAGAGCCTGAAGCACCAGAGATAGCAACAATCACTCTTTTCACGCAAGACTCCCTCACTTTCCTAGTCTAAATATTTTTTCCAATCACTTACTTCTTTAAATTGTGCCCGTTTAAACCTTTCCTTCAAATCAAATGGAACGGTACCATCTAACACTAATTTTGAAGACATACCTTTAAATCGAATGACTCCTGGTGAATACTCAGGGGTTTCAGATGGATCAAGTGGGTGATTACGCATGCCTTGCAGAACCATAATATCTTGATGCGCTTGGAAACGAGTATTAATCGTCCACACGACATCATTCATATCAAAAATATCCACATCTTCATCCACAAGAATAACTGTCTTTAACTCTTTAAATGCTGAAAATGCAAGCAATGCAGCTTGGCGTTGAATGCCTTCATCTGCCGGACTGGTTTTCTTAATTTGTAAGATACTCATTAACTTACCACCTCCTGCAGAAGGATTATAAACATTCAACACTTTACCAGGGAGGGCTTTATCTACAAGGTTTAAAATACTAGCTTCTGTAGGGATTCCCGCCATTGAAACATGTTCTTCACTTGGCCCAATCGTTGTTTGCATAATTGGACGATCTTTACGATGAGTGACAGCTTTTACTTTAATCACATTCACGGCTGGATTTGCTGGACCATTATACCCTGGAAATTCAGGCATTGCATGACCCGTATGTGTATTGATATCTTCTTGAATAGTGGTATGTGGTAAAATTTCTCCTTCGATGACAAATTCCGCACGTGCTAAGGCCATCTCATCGATACTGACTGCTGGAACTAATTGTACAGGCTCTTGTCTTAACGCCCCCGCTACCCATAATTCGTTATAGCCTAATGGAGTGGTTGGTGGTTCAAAGGTTGCACCAATCGAAATTGCTGGATCCAAACCAATATTTATCGTAATAGGCATAGGTTTATCTATTTTCTCATATTGTTCTAAAAAGTGACCGATATGGCGTCCACCAGGCATGATGTATATGCCGATAGTATCTTTGTCTTCTAATACCATGCGATGGATTGTCACATCACTCATTGATTTATCTGGACTAGAGCCATAAACCAATCCCATCGTAATATATGGACCGGCATCATATTCTGTATTTGTAGGTGCCGCAATTAATTTACGAATATCAAAGTCTGCATCACTTGCTAAATGAACCACTTCTTGCACAGGCGCTTGATTTTTTTCAACGGTAACAGGTTTCACTGGATGACTAACCGCTTCATTTAACAAATGGCCTAAATTTTTGAAATCGTGGTGTAAAATATGTCCCACTCTTTTACGACTAGCCATAATTCCAGTCATTACCCTTGTTCCTGGAAATCCTTTGACATTGTTAAACATCATGGTTGGTCCTTCTTGAGTAGGTCTCATCACCGTCCCACCCGCACCAATATAACGATAAACACCAGATATTTCTGCATTTGGGTCAATTTCAATATCCGTTTCATGATACTGACCAGGAATAGTCTTTAGTTCTTCCAATACTTTTCTTAAATCATAGGGTTCTTTTGACATCGATATTTCCTCCTTACATAGCAATGAATAGACTACATATTATTTATTACTATCTTTAGTCTAGGCAGGAAAGCGATTAAAAACAATTCATATTCCATTCAAATATATTCCAAATCAGAATATTAACCTAGTTTATTTTCCAAATAATGCCAAAAGAGTTCTAAAAGTGGAGTAGATTCGTCTTTCTTTCTAACAAACAAGATATCACTAGAAATTTCTTCATCTAAAGGAATTTTTACTACATCTGGATGCTGCACTGTCTTTGCCATCACAACACTTATACCTAAATTTTTAGCGACCAAATCTATTAACACTTCTAAACGATGGCCTCTGTAATCAATTTTAGGTGTAAATCCTGCTTGATAACATTTTTCTTCTACCAATGACAAATACATACTGCCACGTCCTAATTGGATAAAGTGCTCATCAGCTAAGTCAGAAAAGCGTAAAACTTTATGGTGGGCAAGGGGATGATCACGATGCAAAGCCACAACTAAATGATCTTGATCTACTTTTATCACTTGATACTTATTTAAATCTACTTTGCCAAAGCTCCGATATATAGCAATTTGACAACGATTTTCAGCCAAATCAGAAAATAATTGTGTCGTCTCTACTTCCTGAAACTGTATTTGATACTGATTAAACTCGCGGTGAAAATTGCCAATCAATTCCCCTGCCCGATAACGATAAAAACTTGGAATGCCATGAATAAATAATTGATTTTGACTTTGAACATTCATTGCCTCAAGGTTTTTTAGCATTTCCTGATACTCATTTAAGATTTTCTTAGCCGACAACAATACGACCTGTCCATGTGTATTTAAAGTTACCTGCCGATGTTTACGAGTAAATAGTTCCGTCTGTAATTCTTTTTCTAGTGCAGCAATTTGCTTGGATACATTTCCTTGAGTGGTATACATTCGTTCCGCTGTTTCCGAAAAGTTCAATGTTTCTGATAAATCTACAAAATAGGCCAAACGTTCTAAATTCATCTTCATCATCCTCTCTTTTTTAGTATACGCTTTCTAGAATCTCTTTACCATTCCAAATAAGAATATATAAAAAGAATAAATGAATTGCTCACTTCACTTTTTCTGATAAAATAAAAAATGAGCAAATTAATCAAATAGTCATTGAAAGAAGGGGTTATTATGCCTACGGGTGTCATTATTAATGCTTTATCCGTTGTACTCGGAGGGATGTTCGGCGGATTTTTTGGTGAAAAGTTATCGGATGAATTTAAAAAAGAAATTACATTGATTTTTGGGGTCTGCTCTATGGGAATGGGAATTTCGACCATTGTCTTAATGAAAAACATGCCCGCTGTGGTATTTGCGGTCATTATCGGAACTGCGGTAGGATTAATTTTACATGTTGGACAAATGGTTAAATCCGGAGCAACCTATATGCAAATTCCTATCAATAAAATTTTTGGCAATCATTCGCATATGGACATGGAAGATTTCCAAGCACAACTCGTCACCATCATCGTGTTGTTTTGTGCTTCAGGTACTGGGATTTATGGAAGTTTGGATGCAGGGATGACTGGCGACCACACTATATTGATTGCTAAGTCGATTTTGGATTTCTTTACCGCGGCGATTTTTGCTTGTAATCTTGGCTATGTAGTATCCGTGATTGCTTTGCCACAATTTGTCATTTTCTTTTTATTATTCCTTGGTGCAAAGCTGATTTTTCCACTAACCGATCCAACAATGATCGCTGATTTCAAAGCAGTGGGTGGCTTTTTAATGTTAGCTACCGGATTTCGCATGGTCAATATCAAACAATTCCCAACCGCTGATATGATTCCTGCGATGGTGTTCGCGATGCCTTTTAGTTATCTCTGGACAGCAATCATTATGCCGATGCTATAATTTAATCAAAAAGTCACTCAGTTTGTGGGCTGAGCGACTTTTTTTATTTCAAAATATTTTCGACTTGTTTTTTTAAGCAAGGCAGCACTTCTTGGTCAAACCAGGGATGTTTTTTCTGCCAAATTTGATTTCTTGGTGAAGGATGGATCAATGGAAAATACGTAGGTAAATAACGCTGATAGTCTTGCACCACTTGTGTTAAGGGAGTGCTTTTTTTGATGCCTAGATATCTTTCCATCGCATAATGTCCGATTAAAAGGGTTAGTTGAATATCCGGCATTTGTTCTAATAGCAGAGGATGCCATTTTTGTGCAAAACCTTTTCTAGGTGGAAGGTCCCCTGATTTACCAGCTCCTGGAAAGTAAAAGTCCATTGGCAAAATCGCAATTTGACCACTTTCATAAAACAGCTCCTCATCTACCCCTAGCCATTCTCTCAACCGTTTCCCACTCGCATCCGCAAATAATTTTTGACGATCTTGGGCTTTTTGACCAGGTGCCTGTCCTATAATAAGCACTTTAGCTGTAGGGCTCACCTGATATAATGGCGCGATTTGCTGTTGTGTATAAATTTGATTGGCTTCATCTTGCATGATTGATTGTTTAATTGTTTGCATCGACATTCCTCTTTTAAACTAATTTTTTTCGTATAAAGCTCTATTTAATAATTTTTATTATGAAAAAGATGAAAATAACCAGGTTTCAAAAAGACAATCCACTTATTTTCTTAATATTTTTCAAAACTATTGTAACATGAATTCTTTCAGCGTAGAATTATTCTGATTTTAACAGTTTATAAAGGCCGGATAGCAATGGAAATGCAAGTATTCTTCCTAATTTTAGGTATCCGTGAATAAAAAATGAAAGCACAACACATACGACCTACTACCAGTACAACAGCAGGTATTCTATTAGCCTTAGGGATTGTTTATGGAGACATTGGTACTAGTCCACTTTATGTAATGAAAGAAATTATCCATGGCAATCAAGGAATTATTAGTCGTCCATTTATCTTTGGTGTTATTTCACTTATTTTTTGGACGGTTACTTTGCTTACCACTGTCAAATATGTATTTCTCGCTTTAAAAGCAGACAATCATGGTGAAGGTGGCATTTTTTCTTTATACACACTCTTACGCAAGCAAAAAAAATGGTTAATCGTTCCGGCTATGATTGGTGGTGCCGCTATTTTAGCAGACGGGATACTAACTCCTGCAGTAACCGTTACTTCAGCCGTTGAAGGGTTAAAAGGACTCCCTATGCTGAGCTCATTTTTTGACCTTCATCAGCAAGGAATTTTATTGATTACACTAGGTATTTTAATATTTTTATTTTTCATTCAACAATTTGGAACAGACATTGTAGGTAAAGCCTTTGGTCCAGTTATGTTATTATGGTTTAGTTTTCTAGGCATATGTGGTTTATTACAAATCAGCCATGATGTTAGTATCTTAACCGCCATTCATCCTAAATATGCCTGGGATTTACTATTCTATCGTCCGGAAAATCATCTGGGTATTTTTATTTTAGGAAGTGTTTTTCTGGCAACGACGGGTGCAGAAGCTTTGTACTCTGATATGGGACATGTTGGTAAAAATAATATTCGGCTAAGTTGGCCTTTTGTTTTCATCTGTTTGCAATTGAACTACATGGGACAAGCAAATTGGATCTTACAACATGCGCAACATTTACAGATGGAAAATCCCTTTTTTGCTATGGTACCTGAACACGCACGCTTAATAGCGATTATTTTAGCAACCCTAGCTGCCATCATTGCTTCACAAGCATTAATTACTGGTTCATTTACTTTAGTTTCTGAAGCAATTAAATTAAAATTACTACCCAAATTACAAATTCGTTATCCTGGAAAAAGTATTGGGCAAATGTATATTCCTACAGTAAATTGGTTGTTATTAATTGGCTGCAGTGGCATTGTTTTAGGATTTCAAACATCTAGTCGCATGGAAGCAGCTTATGGATTAGCCATTACGGTAACAATGTTGATGACTACTATTTTGCTTTACCAATTTTTACTAGTTAAGCACGTGTATAAAGTATTTGCATTCATCGTATTTTTATTTTTCACTAGTATTGAAAGTATTTTCTTACTGGCCAGTCTCGTAAAATTTATTCATGGTGGCTTTGTTGCTGTCTTATTGGCATTATTTATTTTAAGCATCATGTATATCTGGTATCAAAGTAATGAAATTCAAGAACAAAATATTCGTGCAGTCAACCTAAAAGACTATTTACCTCAACTTAAGCAATTAACTACAGATGAGTCTATTCCGACTTATCAAACCAATCTGGTCTTTTTGGTTCCTCAACTGCAAGGTGAAAAAATTGCACAACAATATCTTTACTCTATTCTTGATAAAAAAGTCAAGCGAGCAAAAGTTTATTGGTTCGTCAGTGTTATCGTTACTGATGAGCCGTATACAAAAAAATATGCTATTGATATGATGGGAACTAATTTTGTAGTCAAAGTACAGCTATTTTTAGGGTTCCGCGTGTCTCAGGAAGTCAATATTTACTTACGCCAAATTATCCAAGAGCTAATGGAGCAAAAACGATTACCAGAGCAACCACAAAAATACTCACTCACTCCTGGAAGAAAAGTGGGTGACTTCCGCTTTGTACTCATTCGCGAGGAATTATCTAATTTGACCGCCTTATCACGTTGGCAAAGACAAATCATGCAAACAAGGCTTTTAATCAAAAAGTTTACCGTCGCACCAGAAAAATGGTTTGGTTTACAGTATAGCGATGTGGTTCATGAAACAATTCCATTAAATGTAGGTAAAAAAAGAAAAATTTATCTAGAAGAATGTTTATTTGCTAAAAAAGGATAATTCGCTATTTCTCACCCTAGCAAGGAGCAAAATTTTCTTGCTAGGGTGCTTTTTTATTTACCCGTGATTGCCCATTGAATCAGTTGTGCCTGTGGTGTGTGTAACTGATAATCTACAATCGTCACACTCGCATTAGGTAGTAAACCATCTTTACGAAAATCAGCGATACCATTCCCTAATAAACATTGAATTAACAACGTCAAATGAACACCATGACCGGCTATTAGCACATGACCATCTGGAAAACGTCTTGCTAACTCATCAACAACAGCCTTACCACGAGCGAAAACTTCTTCATAAGATTCCATCTGATAATCAGCAGTCGGGAAAGCTTCTGGATGATTAAGATAAAGTTGGCGGGTTTCTTTTGGAACGTCTTCAAACGGGATCCCTTCCCAATCACCAAAATAAAACTCACGCAAACGTTCATCGACCACATATTGCTTAGGATTAACAGCTAATTGCAAGGTAGTCTGCGCTCGAAATTGAGGGGAAACATATATCGCATCAAAACGTAAATTAGCAAAAAATGGTCGCAATTTTTTCGTCTGTTCGATGCCTTCTGGTGTTAATGGCGAATCCACACGTCCCCCATTAAAGCGCTGTTGTTCATTAATTTCAGTAATACCATGTCGTAAAAAATAAAATCTTGTCATACTTACACTCTTTTCTTCGCTGTTTTTCTTTTATGATACAAGAGTTTGCTTTCATTGACCAGCATTTGCCCATTTTGAATTGACGTATCGATAAAGTTCGATAGAGAATCTACCTGCTTTGCCTGGTGCTGAAAGTATTCGTTCGATGCACATCGGACGTTTTGATATGTATCGTAAATAATAAAAAATGCCGTTCTCATGTGATTGCGAGAATGGCATTTTATTTTTAATGAATATTGCCCATTAATTTTTGGATCGGTTTGCGATTGAAGTACAGGATAATTCCGGCAATCACCGCAACCGCACCGACAATCCCGTAATAAGCGGACTCGGTTTGTGGGGTATAAAAGCGAGCAATTTGCGCATTGATGACTTGTGAAGATGCATCTGCCAATAACCAAATCGCTAAAGTTTGCGCTTCAAAGGCTTTTGGTGCTAATTTAGTCGTTACGGATAAGCCAACTGGAGATAGGCACATTTCCCCCGCAATCATAATAAAGAAGCTGCCGATTAACCATAATGGACTGACACGACCTTCTACACCATAAAGCAGACCTGGTAACATTAATAACACAAAAGAAAGGCCGGCTAAGACTAAACCAATTGAGAATTTCACAACGGTTGATGGTTGTTTCTTACCCATTTTAGACCATAACCACACAAAGAACGGTGTCATTAATACAACGAATAATGGGTTGAGCGTTTGATACCAACTAGCTGGAATGGTAAAGCCAAAGAAGGTTGCTTGGGTTCTTTCACTGGCAAATAAAGCTAAAATCGATGAGCCTTGTTCTTCTAAGGACCAGAAAATAATCGCCGCAAGAAATAGTGGAATATAGGCACGTACCTTTGATTTTTCATCGGCAGTCACTTCATCCGAAACTAACATACGAGTAAAGTAGATAATCGGAATCGCAATACCCACCACGCTGACAAAGTTCACAAAGAAATCAATTGTTAGCACACCTAAAGCATAGGCACCGACAAAAATAACTAAGACAGCTACAATTAATAGCGCAATGGTACGAAATACTTTTTGACGCTCTGTGCCTTCAATTGGATTCGTTGGCTGAGTCGCAATGCCATTTAACGTAGATTTGCCTTGGAAGTAATAAACTAACAGTCCGATAAACATCCCTACCGCAGCAATCCCAAAGCCTAGATGGTAGCTGTAGCCTTGACCAACTGTTCCGACAATAATCGGGGCAAGTAGCGAACCGATATTAATGCCCATATAAAAAATCGAAAAACCTGCATCGCGGCGTAAATCTTCTTTAGAGTATAAATGTCCAACCATACCTGAAACATTGGCTTTAAGCATCCCGGTACCGATGACGATTAAAATCATGGAAACGAAAAGCCCGATAATTGCTAAAGGCAAAGCTAAGACAATGTGCCCAATCATGATAAAGACGCCACCATAAAAGACGGTCTTATGCGAACCAAATAATCGGTCTGATAACCAACCACCTAAAATACTAGACATATACACTAACGCACCGTAAACCGACATAATGGCTACAGCTGTTGATTTTGGTAACCCTAGGCCTCCATTCGTCACTTGATCATACATAAAGTAAAGTAAAATCGCACGCATCCCATAATATGAAAATCGTTCCCACATTTCCGTGAAGAACAAGGTAGCGAGTCCTCTAGGTTGACCTAAAAAAGTTTTTTCTTCGTTTTGCATCGAAAACCTCCTATACAATAATTATGTACTGACTGAGTAGATTCAGCCAAATAGAAAAAAAGATAATAAATATTTTACTCTTAAATATAGTGTTATGTAACAAAAAGGAGAATATCTTAATTTATTACGACTTTCATATCAAAAAAAACCCATTAATTTTATTGCATAGGCATTTTTATATGAAAGAAAATTATTTTTTATAATAATTCATTCATTTTTATTCGATATTTTTTTAATAATTATTATTCTATATCAACAATTAGTTATTTATTACGCTTGTTTTCTTAATAATCTGACAATTGAAAACCTTTCGAATATACATAGCATCTGAAATTTTATAAATCGTTGGATGAAAATAGTGTAAATTGACCGAAAATCCTTTATACACCGCAAAAAAATCGTTACACCCGAAAATGCAACGATTTTTTATGATTATTATGAACCTAGCTTTTTACCATCCGATTTTCTCAGCGAAGGTAAACACACGAATTTCTTCATGTCTAAACGAGCTGGTTCTAATCCGTGTTCGAAGGGTAGCTACATCGCATCTAAGCCGGACTGTCTAGGAAAATCTTTAACACTAGTGGATTTTCCTGTCATTCCGGACAAACTTAGCTGCTTGTAGCTGGGCAACCCTTCTCACAACTTTACTCCACAACCTTTCCTTCGGCGTGCATCGACTAACCACTTCGACGTATAAGCCAGCCTGGCTCGGAAAGTCTTTATACTTTTTGGACTTTCCAGCCATTCTGGAAACCTTATCCGCTCGTGGCTAACCAAGTCGCTGCACGACCTTTCCTTCATCTATGGCTTTGAGTTGTTGGAAGCGTGCGTTGTTTTGGGCTAGGTCAGCGGGGGTTCCAGACATTTCTAGGCGGCCATCTTCAATGAAAATGACGCGATCCATGATTTCGATTCCTTGTAAATGGTGGGTAATCCAAATCACTGTCTTATCTTGCAGCTGACTAAAGAACGTATCGATTAAGGCTTGTTCAGTTAATGGATCAAGTCCGACAGTTGGTTCATCGAGTAAAACAATCGGGGTATCTTGTAATAAAATACGTGCTAAAGCCATCCGATGACGCTCTCCTCCTGAAAAACGCAAGCCAGCTTCGTCTACCATGGTATGTAATCCTTCTGGCAATTGTTCGACTAATTTTTTCAAACCAACTCGTTCTAGCACTTGCCAAACTTCTTCTTCACTCTTATTCGTGTTTGCCATACGGACATTATTTAAAATCGTCGTATGGAATAAATAAGGCGCTTGCTGAATGACGCTGATGTAATGACTCATCGCATCACCAAACTGATAAGTCGGCACACCACCAAGCGTTAACAGTCCATTTTGCGGTTTCAAATCTCCGCGAATCAAACTAGCCAACGTACTCTTCCCTGAGCCACTCTTACCTAAAATCGCAATTTTTTCACCTGGTTCAATCGTTAAGTCCAAACGATCTAAAACAAGATGATAATCATAGCTAAAACTTAAATCCTCCACTTGAATACGCGTATCAGTAACTTCAATGTTTTTTGGCGCTTCATCAGGCGTTTCATCTAGAGCATTTAAACGATTGATGGAATCTTTATAGACATTGCTTTCTTGCATCGCTTCAGGTAACACCACAAAAGCATCCACCACTGGAAAAGCACTTAATACAAACGCCGCAATCCAGTTTGCTGCGCCCCCATGATTTCCGACAAAATGCTGCGACGTCCAAACAATTAAACCAATCACGATAAAACTATAAATCAATTGGAATAAGACATGCACTCGTCTATTAAAGAGGCGTTTTTGATCTTGCACTTGATAGAGTTCTTGCTCCACTTGTAAATGCGTATCAACATATTCGACCCCACGTTGACTGAAAATCCAATCTGCTACCCCTAAGACATTATCAGTTAAATCTGTATACAAAGCTGATTTGAGTTTTTTTTCCTTTTCTTGGCGTGCCCCGTTGATCACCACGGACCAAACAGGCAAAACAATGACCAAGATAAAGAGCAACAAGGCTAAATACAAGGCAAAAAAGATAGAGAACACACCGACTGCGATGACAATAAAGGCATATAAAATCAAGGCAATAATCAATGGGAAAATCGTCCGCAAATAAAGGTTTTGAATATATTGAATGTCTTCTGCTAATAAGCCCAAAATATCTCCCATACGATACTTTTGTTTAAAGACCATCGCATCTTTTTCTAAAGTATGGTACAGTTTGCGGCGAAGTTTAGAGGTCATCTTCAATACCCAGTTATGACTCGTTAAACGTTCGATATAGCGAAAGACCGGACGACTCACCCCAAAGGCCCGCGTTAAGACAATCGGCACATAAACGAGCAAAATATTTTCCGGTAATGAAGCCGACTTACTAATTAAGTATCCTGAGTTGAACATTAAAGCGCCGGCACTAAAGAACGTACAAAATCCTAAGAAAATTGCCAACATCAAAGGTGCTTTATAACGTTGAAGGTATGGTTTAACCCAGGTATCCTTTTCAAAAGCTTTTAGGATAGGAATTTTAGACATGACGTTCACCTCGCATTTTCTTCGTTAGTTCAAAGAAGGCGCCACGTTTTTCGGTTAATTCGTTAAATGTTCCCGCCTCGACTAATTTTCCTTCTTCTAAGACTAAAATATAATCCATTTGGTGCATCCAGTGCATACGGTGAGTCGCAAAAAAGACCAAACGATTTTCCATTAACGGTAGCATTCGATTTTTCAATTCGACCTCGGTTTCAATATCCAAATGGGCAGTTGGTTCATCTAAAATCAACACTTTGCGATTCTTATCTAAAAAGGCTCGCGCTAAAGCAATTCGCTGTGCTTGACCCCCACTTAGACTCCGTGCCCCTTCACCGATTAAGGTATCCAGGCCATCTGGTAACTGCGCTAATAACTCACTAAGCCCAGCAACTTCAATGGCTTGCATAATCGCCGCATCATCAGCTTCTGGCGTATAAAAGGCAATATTTTCTCGTAAACTTGCCCGAAAAACATAAGGATTTTGCGGAATATAAATCAACTGCTTTTGCCAATCTTCTTGTTTAAAGCTAGTCGTTTCTTTGCCATTAAAGAGAATCGAACCTTGCTTAGGTGTTAAAAAGCCACTCATGACATTCATCAACGTGGACTTTCCTGACCCACTCATCCCAATGACGCCAATTTTTTGATAGCCGCTCACTTGTAAATTCACCGGTTGTAAGCCTGAACCTTGACCATAATCAAAGGACAACTCACTTAAATCAAGCGTTGAGGATTCATTCCAAGGAGCAATGGCGATTTGTTCCACTTCATTTTCGGGTAATTCTAAAATTTCACGAATCGCTGTCATTGCATTTTTACCATCTAAAGTCGCATGATAATCACTTGAAAAATCACGAACCGGTAAGAAATATTCTGGCGCTAAAATAAGAACCGTCAATGCTGGGAATAATAAGATTTCCGCATTTAACAAACGCAACCCTAAAAAGACCGCCACAATCGCTACTGATAATGTCGTAAAGAAATCTAAAGCAAAGGTAGACAAAATCGCAATCCTTAACGTAGACATGGTCGCTTTCCGGAATTGTTCACTGGTCTGATAGATACCTTTTTCATAAGACTTGCTCATACCAAATAGCTTCAGCGTATCAATCCCACGCAAAGAATCAATGAAATGGTTCGATAAAATTTGGAAGGAACGATATTGACGGTCGGCCTTGGCTTGAGCAGCATATCCCAATACAATCATAAAGATAATAATCAATGGGAATACTAAAAGTAAAATCACGCCGCTCACCCAGTCATAGTAAAAGACCACCACTAAAATCACCCAAGGGACAATCATCATATTCATCATCTTGGCTAAAATCAGATGAATATAATTTTCGACTTGACTGATACCATCTACCGTCATGGTCGTTACATTTCCTGTACCATGTGCTTGAACCACGGTAGGACCAAGTTTAAAGATTTTTTGCAATAATTGGGTACGTAGCTTTTTGGCTTGTTCTTGCGCATAATTATCTAAGAGTCGTTCACGCAAGTAAGTAATCACATGTCGAGCCATGAAAAATAGGAAAAAACCAAGCACGTAAAGTCCGACTTCTTTAAGTGTGTGACCTTCCCATAAATGAGTAATCGCCGCACTTAACATCCATGCTTGGCCAATGATAAAGATTGCTTGCAAGAAAGCAAATCCTGCAAGCAACCCAAACATCTGTCTAATTTTTTCAAGGCGCATAATTGCCTTATCTATCATTCTTCATACCCCGCTACATCAGCAGTCACACGTTTTCTGAAGATATAGTAGGTCCAAGCAAAGTAAGCTAAGACAAATGGTAACAAAGTAATAGCGACAATACTCATAATCTTCAAAGTGTAAGGTGTTGAAGAAGCATTCTTAATCAATAAGTCAAATTTAGAACTGATTGAACTAATCATCACACGTGGGAATAAACCAGTAAATAGTAAAGCCACTAGTGAGACTAAAGTTAAACCACTGGCTAAAAAGGCAGCTAATTCTTTTCCTTTTAAGACCGAAATATTTGCAAAAACCGTCAATAATACGATTAACACCACTAAAGCTAAAGTTGTTGCAAAGTGTAGTTTAAAGAAGTCTGTTTGTAAGTATAAAAGAATCGCAAATACGACTAAACCTGCGTAAAGCACGTAATATAAAATTTTCGCATAATCGCGCGCACGATGACGAATTGGGCCATCTGTTTTTAGGGCAATGTAGTTCAAGCCGTGTAAGTAGCAAAGTAAGGTTAAAGCGACCCCACCCACAATAGAGAAAATATTAAAGTAATCTGTAAAGTGAGCAGTCATATTTCCATTGGCATCTAAAGGCATTCCTTGAATCATGCTGATAAAGATAATCCCAAAGAAGAATGGCACGATAAAACTACCAATCGTTAATGTCCAGTTCCAGAAATTCTTTTTACTTGGTTCGACTTTGTGACGGAATTCAAATGAAACCCCACGGATGATTAAACCAAATAAAATCGTGAACAATAGTAGGTAATAACCACTGAACAATGAGGCATACCAGAAAGGAAATGACGCAAACATCGCCCCACCAGCAGTTAATAACCAAACTTCATTCCCATCCCAAACTGGGCCGATTGTCGCAACTAATTGATCTCTTTCTTTTTCATTTTTGGCTAATGTATGCATAGACATGCCCACACCATAGTCAAAACCTTCTAAAAAGAAATAACCTGAGAATAATACACCAATTAAGAAGAACCATAAAAGTTGTAAATTATTCATGAACGGCACCTCCTTCAAATGGATCGACCGGATTTTCTACTGCGACTTCTTCTAATTCAGGGCCTTTGCGCACTTCTTTGACCACTAAAGTCACCATCACAGCAGCCAATCCTGTAAATAGTAAGAAGTAAATCGTATTAGAAATCAATAATGAAGTAGTAGATACATTTGGTGACACACTATCCATGATGGTAAATAAACCATAAACGGTCCATGGATAACGACCTAATTCAGTAATTAACCAACCTGCTGTATTAGCTAAGAATGGCGCAAATGTGGTTAAAGCCATGACCCATACTAACCAACGTTTCTTAAATAAGCTTGGATCTGGTTTTCTTGTCATCACTAGGCCAACGATTGAAACTAAAAGCATCAATACACCAAAGCCAGCCATCACACGGAAGCTCCAGAATAAGGCATTAACAGGTGGATAGAAGTTCAAATCTTCCCCCGTAGATTTTTTGTAAGCTGCTACTTGATCTTTGAAATCTTTTTGGAATTGTTCGTTTAATTCGTTCATCCCTTTGATTTCTTTATTTGGGTTATTGAAAGCTAAAATCCCTAACATATAAGGCACTTTCACCCCAAAGACTTCTTGTTTTTTTAATTCATCTGCCCAGCCGACGATGGTCCAAGCATTGGTTTTTTCGTAAGCTCCTTCAGTGGCAGCTAATTTCATTGGTTGTGTTTCTACTAAGTCTTTCATTTGTAAGTCCCCAGCAAGTAACACGCCTAAAGAACCGACTAAAGCAATCGTCAAACCTACACGAATAGATTTACGATAGAAGTCTTTGAATTTGTCTGTAAGATTTTTGTTGCGTAATAATTGGAAAGCCGTTAATCCAGCAACAATAATCCCACCCATTGTAATCGCCGCTGTAATGACGTGTGAGAATTCATACCAAGTTTGTGGGTTTTTAATTAAAGCGAAGAAATCAGTCATTTCCGCGCGACCATTACGTAGTGCATAGCCTGTTGGGTGTTGCATGAACGCATTGGCAATTAAAATCCACAAAGCAGATAACATCGAACCTAAAGTAACCATCCAGATGAAAACTACGTGAAGTTTAGGACTTACTCGCTTCCAAGTAAACATCCATAGTCCTAAGAAAGTTGATTCCATAAAGAAAGCTAATAGGGCTTCAACAGCTAGCGGTGCACCGAAAATATCACCAACGAATCGAGAATAATCTGACCAGTTCATCCCGAATTGGAATTCTTGAATAATACCAGTAACGACACCGACCGCAAAGCTTAGAAGAAAAATATTTCCCCAGAACTTAGCCATCTTTTTGTACATTTCGTCCTTTTTAACAACATACAGTGTTTCCATCACAGAAATTACTAAAGCGGTACCGATAGAAAAGGGTACGAAGAAATAGTGAAACACTGTTGTCATCGCAAATTGGAAACGTGCTAATGACACAATATCCATTTCAAATCCTCCAATATAAAATGATTTGCTTGAAAACTTCAAGCAGTGACGAATAAAGCAAATCTCATCATCAGACATCGGACTTGCTACAAACAAACGGCTTTTCGCTGTACTCACTTATTTCAAACGGCTTATCAGTGAAATCAACAAAAAGTTTGTCCGAGTGATAAAAATAATGAAAATACATTCACTCTATAGCCTTATTGTATACTTTTTTCTTATATTTTCAAAGATTTTATTTCGCACTTTATCATAAGTTTTTATTGAAATATCAAATAAAAAGAACAATTGCTATGTAAAAATTTTATCATTTGACCCATTTTCATAAAAATACAAAACAAAAGATATTTAAATGTACGTTATCTATTTTTTAGTTAGAATAATTATAAATTTTATCAACCTATCAAATTTATCCCCATTTTTCAACTTTATGAAAATTTAAGATAACATTTATTTGTTTTTGAACAGAGATAAACATGTAGATATCAGTATTTAAATAGCAGCCAGGGCCATTCTGATGGAGCTTTTCTTGTTAGGAGAGAATTTTTTTGCACGCTGTCTAGCTATTTCTAAAATTTGCTATATGTGGGTGAAAGCAATCGGCCATTTTTGACGGTCGCATATTTATACTTGGCAAAATAGCCGTTCTAACCGTAGCGAAAAAGTTAAGTTAGAGGAACGGCTATTTTTTGATTTATTTTCCATACTTACAAAAAACCAGAGAACAAGTCCCTGGTTTATTTTGATTGATGAAAATGTTGTAAATAGTCTTTCAGTCGCGACAAAAAGCTTTCCGCCATATCTGAAAGGACACGGTCTTTTTGATGAATCGCAATTAACTGACTTTTCGGCGCATTGGCTAGCGGAATCAGTAAAATCCCCTGGGAAGGCCCATCTTCAACCAAGCCAGAGCCAGAACCATAGGCATTTGTTCGTGTTAAGATACCGGTTAATGTCGCACGGTCAGAAGCATGAATGACCTGCACCACCTCTGGAAAATCCAATAAATCCTCTGAAAAATAAGTATAATGGTCACTTTCTTGTGAGAAACGAATTTGCGGATAAGGCATTAAATCATCTAAGGTAATTTCTGCTTTGGTTGCTAAAGGATGATTTTCACCTAAAAAGATATGCGTTTGAAACTCATGCAACACCTCATAAGTCAGTTCACTAGCCTTAAACATTCGCTCTAAAGCCACTTTATTGGAAGCATTCAGATATAAAATGCCTAATTCGCTACGATATTCTTCCACATCTTTAATCACGCTTAAGGTCGTATTTTCGTAAATACGGAAAGATTCACACTCTGGAAAATCCTGAATCATCTCGCTTAGAATAATAGATAAGAAATCATAGTGCTGACTGGCAATCGAAAAATGCTTGGTATGATCACTTTTCATGGCGTAACGATTTTCAAGCAACTCCACTTGCGATAAAATTTGTTGCGCATATTGGAAAAAATCGCTACCTTCTTTAGTCAGATAGGCCCCTTGACTCGTGCGTTCAAATAGCTGCACATTTAATTCTTGTTCTAATTCTTTAATCGCATGGGACAGACTCGGTTGCGAAACATAGAGTTTTTTGGCTGCTTCTCGAAAACTCCCATTATTCGCAATCGCCGTCACATAACGCATTTGTTGAATATTCATCCTAAAACCACCTTTTTACCTTCCTTTTTTCCCATTATACCTGTTTATCTGCTCGTTTGTGAACCACTTCTAGACTTTCATTTGATAGCCTTTATCTATCACGCTTCGTAACTCGCGTCTAAGCAAGCTACCCCATAATCTTTATTAATCCGTGTTCGCCGAGTAGCTCCTGTGCATCTAAGCCGGCCTGTCTTGGAAAAGCTTAAAAAATATGGATTTTCCTGACATTCCGGAAAACTTAGCTTTATCAGTATCAATCAACTAAATACTCGGAAAATTCACCCTCCTGCTTAAGAAAATCTCCTTTCATCCGATTTTCTTAGCAGAAGGTAATACATGAATTTTCTCGTATTTTCCCAAGCTACCTCACATCCTTTATTTCATCGTGACGAATTCTTCGGCGCCGGTTGGGTGGATGGCTACGGTGTTGTCAAAATCGGCTTTGGTTGCGCCCATTTTAATCGCCACCGCAAATCCTTGGAGCATTTCATCAACACCTACGCCAATGCCATGAAGTCCGATAATTTTTTCTTCTTTACCTAAGCAGACTAGTTTCATCACAGATTTTTCGCGGAAGTCGCTTAACGCATAATGCATCGGTGTGAAAGTAGAGCGATACACTTTGATATTTTTGGCACCATATTTTTCAATGGCTGCTTCTTCACTATCGCCAATTGTTGCAATAGCTGGATGCGTGAAAATCACAGTTGGTACTAAATTGTAATCCAAATGGGCATCGGTTTGACCATTGAATAAACGCTCAGACAATCGACGTCCAGCCGCAATTGCCACTGGGGTTAATTCTAGTTTGCCAATCACATCGCCCACCGCAAAAATATGATCCACACTTGTCTTTTGATATTTATCCACTGCAATAAAACCCCGGTCATCCAGCTTGACATCCGTATTTTCCAAACCAATCTTTTCCACATTTGGCACGCGTCCTCCGGCAAACAATACATAATCTGTCGCAATAACCGCACCATTTTCAAAAGTCACTTCATAACCGCTAGCTGTCTTTTCGATTTTGGCTGGTACATGATTGGCCTTAGTCGTAATGCCGCGCGCTTGATATAAATTCACTAAAGATTCGATTATTTGGGTGTCAAACTGGCGCAATGGTCGTGCTTTGCGATACGCCCAAGTCACCTGTGAACCTAAACCATGCATCACACCTGCTAATTCTGCCGCAATATAACCAGCCCCTAAAATCAAAACATGCTTAGGTAACTTAGTCAAAGCAAAGAAATCATCGGAGTTTTTCGCATATTCGCCACCAGGAATTGCTAATGGCATCGGTCTAGCTCCGGTCGCAATCAAAATGTTTTTCCCATAAAATTGTTGGTTGTCCACAGAAATCACATGGTTATCCACAAATTGTGCATAACCGTGGATAACTTCAACTTTATTGCTATCAAGGCCTCTTTGGTACGCACCATGTAGAAATTCAATATAATTCTCACGGTTTTCCACAAGTTTTGCGAAATCAAACTTATCCACATGTGCATAAATGCCGTAGCCCGCCGCTTCTTTTTCCACAGCTTCAATCACATGACTCGCTTGCCACATCACTTTTTTAGGGACACAGCCGACATTCACACAGGTCCCCCCTAGATGACGACCTTCAATCAATAACACTTTGGCGCCACGCATCGCAGCTCGATTCGCAGAGGCAATTCCACCACTACCCCCACCAATAACAATATAATCATAAGTTAGTATACTCATTTACATCACCTTAAAAAATTATTTTCAACACTTTTTAGCTGAATATTTGCCTTGAGTATAACATAACCTTGAAAAATCCCCAAAATATCTGCCGTTGGCGAAACAACATTTACAAATTGCATATATTTTTTGCTATTATTTTGTAAATACTATTTGAATTCCACTGTAAACGCTTATCAATTCACACACCTTTTGATACGATAAAGATAAGAAAACAACAAAGGAAGAGGTACTATGTCAAAAATTATTTTTCTCGATGTTGATGGGACTTTAGTCGATTATGATAACACGTTGCCTGAATCTGCCAAACTGGCTATTCAAAAGGCACGGGCAAATGGGCATCTAGTTTACGCATGCACTGGGCGAAGTAAAGCGGAAATGCCCGATTATATTTTAAATATCGGACTGGATGGGATGATTGGGGGCAACGGGGCCTATGTCGAACATGACGGCAAGGTGATTATGCATCAAATGTTGTCTGCCAAAGATGTTCGTGAAATTGTCGATTGGTTGCATGAGCGGCAATTAGAATTTTACATCGAGAGCAATAACGGGCTTTTTGCGAGTGAAAACTTTCGTGAAGTGGCGCGTCCAGTCATGAAAAAATACGCACTGAAAAAAGGAAAAAAGCTAGAAGAAGTAAAAAATCAAGAAGTAGAAGACATGCTGCATGGCGTCGTCTTCGGTGGGGAGCTGTATCGGGATGATGTGAATAAAATCAGCTTTGTCCTCAACTCTTATGAAGACCATGAAGCAAGCAAACAAGCCTTTGCGCATCTAAAAGCTGGCACATGGGGTGGTGTTGGCGAAACAGCCTTGTTTGGTGATTTAGGCGTGAAAGACATTACCAAAGCGCATGCCATTGACGTTTTACTTGACCATCTGCACGCTTCAAAGACAGATACGATTGCCTTTGGAGATGCGAAGGTCGATATTCCGATGCTTGAATATTGCCAAATCGGTGTCGCAATGGGCAATGGTGGCGAAGAAATCAAAGCTATGGCCGATTTTATTACCGATGCAGTAGAAGACGATGGACTTGCCCATGCTTTTGAAAAATTAGGTTTAATCTAACAAAAAAAACGCTCAGCCTTGAAAATGAGGTTGAGCCTTTTTTGCCTTAATATTGCGCTTGAATCGTGACTTGATTTTGCTTTAAGCCTGTTTTTTTGAAAAAGTCCTGAATAAAAAGTTGTGAATGTGTATAAGGACTTTCTGCATCTGTTAAGGTCAGTACGTAAAACTTATCATAGGGATTCATCCAGACCCCAAAATTCTTCAAAGCCACGATGTCGATATTGGGTGCATCTGCGGTTAATTCGATTTTGTATTGACGAACATTATGCATATTGTTGAAATTCATTTCCTGCCTCGATTCTATTATTTATTTGTTTATATGATAACATTTTCACAAAAAGAAAGCTATTTTCTGAAGTATCAATCAAATAAATCATCATGTTTACCCGTTCTAGTTAACACCAAAGTTATACTTTCTCTATTTTATAAATCAAAAGCCAATCATCTTCAATATGTAGCTCTCTATATCCTTGCCAATTTCCTTTTAGCGAATGGTCCTTATGTCTTTAACTTATAAGTATCCTTTGAAATAATGCATTCGACAGCAACTTTAACTTTAGTAATATCATAGTGCTTCTTTTTGTATCTTTTCAAGTCTCTTTTAAATGCAGGAGTTTGCCTAATCTTCATTGATACTCTGCCACCATTCTTCTACACTATCAAACGCTTCTGTATTTCCGCTTTCTACGTCTAACCGTGCTTTGATGTTTTCTAAATCTTTTAGTGTATAGATATATTCAATAATTAAGTCAAGTTCTTCAGCATTGAGACCATTAATCATCCTAGTTAATTCATCCACTTTTGCAGACATTTTCATCGCTCCATTCTTTTTAACAAAAAAAGCTGATTTCAACTGTAATATATCATTCATTGTGATAAAAGTGAATGAATTAGTATGAAACTACAAATGAAAACAGAGATTATTCTTTATTTAGTTTATTCACAAAGAGTTAAAAATGTGTAGCAAGAATATTTCACCTTACTACACATTTTTGAGTTATTTCACTGTTTTCATCAATTTGATGGATTGTTTGAAAGCCGCCAACACACCGCGATCATTGTAAACAAGAACATTGGCTTTATACATTTTCGCTGATAAGACCATCACAACGGTACTAATCACGATATTTAGCGCTAAACTGATGAAAGCGCCTGGATAGCTGACCACTTCATTGACAATTCGAAGTGGCATCGCAAAACTAGACCAATACGGAATATAAGAAGTAATGGTTAAAATCGGACTTTGTGTGTTGGTAAAGCTAAAGACCAAGCCGCCAAAATAGCCAATCATCGCCAAATACATCACCGGCATAATGGCTTTGGAGGTTTCTTCTGCGCGATTGACAAGAGAGCCTGCCACCGCTGATAAGACCGCATATTGGACAATTCCCGTCAAGACAAACAGGGCCACTAAGACAATATTTAAAAATAAAGTCCAACTAAAGTGCGCCCCAAAATCCACACTTGCTAAAAATGGCGCCAGTTGCTCATTATCCTTGAATTGATATAAACCAAGCAAAAAGACGGGAATGTAGACAGCTATCTGCGTCAAACCAACCAAGATGACCCCCATGATTTTTCCATAATAATGCGTGCTTGCCTTGGTACTCGATAATATAATTTCCATAATCCGACTACCTTTTTCCGTCGCAATTTCTTGGGCGATAATATTGGCATAATTCGCAATAAACAAGAATAAAATAATCGTGCAGGCAAATCCGATAATCATCTGAACAGCTGCACCATCTTCTTGTTTTTTCGTTAATTGGCCTTGATCATTGACGGTCACTTTATTCACCGTAAGTGGCACTTGTTGGTCAAGTTGGGCTAATTGTTGGGCACTTAACCCTAACTTTTGGGCAGAGACTTGGCGTTGGATTTGACTTAACATCATGCGCAATTTCAGCTGCGTACTGGTTTCCACACTATCTTTAGCCAATAATTTTGCTTTGAGGACCTCTTTTGAAGTATCTAAAATTAAGAAGGCATCAATTTTATCCTCTGCTAGTTGCTTTTCACCGGACTTTTCAGATTTCATCGCTTGAAACTCGAATTCCTTTGATTGGCTCAAGGCGTTGGCAAGCACCATCTGTTGGTCATACACGCCAATTTTGTCAATGCTAGACGCGTCACTCATAAATTTACCCATGCCATAATACAAAGCACCAATTACAAGTGGCGCCAACACCATAATCAAAAAGGCAGCCGAACGTACTTGTTTTTTATAAACATTTAATGCAATAATCCAAAACTTACTCATTTTCCGCACCTGCTTTCATCTTGAAAATCTCTTCTAAAGTTGGTGGCTGCTGAATAAACATCGGAATATAACCGTCTTTAGTCACCATTTGGAAGATTTCTTTTCCCACCTTGGGATCTGATAAATGCAAAATAGTGCGATTGGCTTGATGGGTATCGACTTTAGCCACACCTGGTAAAGTCTCAAAATGATAATCGGTATAATCGCCTTCTAAATATAAACGGCTGCGACCAAAGGATTCTCTGATTTCATTGACTTTGCCATGCAGCACGGTTTGACCATTTTTCAGCATAATTAACTGGTCACAAATTTGCTCGACATTGTCCATATTATGACTTGAAAAAATGACACAAGCATTGGATTGGCGCAATTCGATAATCGCATTTTTCATGATTTGGGCGTTCACCGGATCCAAGCCGCTAAATGGTTCATCTAAAATCACTAACTTCGGCTGATGAATTAAAGTCGCAATCAGCTGAACTTTTTGCTGATTCCCTTTTGAGAGCGTCTGAACTTTATCGGTTTTCTTGCCTTTTACTTGGAATTTTTCGAGCCAGCCTTCAATTTGTGGTGCGATTTCTTTCCTCGATTTGCCCCGTAACTCTGCAAAAAATAATAATTGCTCTTCTATCGTTAACTTCGGATACAATCCACGTTCTTCAGGCAAATAGCCGATGAAATTATAGTCTGCTTCCCCGATTGGATGACCGTTGAATAATACTTCCCCTTCATCTGCTTGTAAAAAATCTAAAATCAAGCGGAAAGTCGTGGTTTTACCTGCACCATTTTGGCCAATTAGTCCTAAAATCGAGCCCGGTTCAATGGTAAATGATAGCTGATCCAACGCTTTGTAATCCCCAAAAGTCTTGGATAAATTTCGTACACTTAACACAGCAAACACCTCTTTAATGAATCATCTTTCAATTTAATTTTTGTTTACGTAACTTCAAATAATAAACTTGGAATATAATATTAAACGTCCCAAATAACGCGGTAACTATCAGTATTGCAAAAAATCCTGTATCGAAAAGTAATTGACCGATAAACGCAAGAAACATCGCAATAATAAAAACGATTTGCATTTTACTAAACGTTGAATAGGCGCTTTGGTAAGTGAGTTCTTTTTCGGCTTCATCACTATAGGATAACCACTGCTCTAAATAATTCATCGAAGTCGGATCAGCCTTACTTTTTTCAGGATAAACCTTAATGGATAAACGATACAACTGGATAACAACATAGTCGGTATAGAAAAAATTGAAAATATATAAAACCGCAGTGATAAGATAGATATCTATCTCAATAATTGTATTTAATAAGCACGCACCCAAGATGAAGAAACAGATACTCACAACCACCAAAATCTGACCACGAGCAAACTGTATTTCAAATTTATCTTCTAAAAAATCTAATACCTCTTCCTCTGCTTGGACAATCCTTTGTACAGTCCGCTTCGTTTTTCCATAGTAAATCCCCAACACGATATTCGCAACGATACATCCAAACAAAAAGAGATAAACAGAAACTTGGTGTAAAAATAGTTTGAGCTGATTTAAATCGATATGCCAAAAGCTACGATTCAATCCTCCGATAATTGAAACCCCCAAACCGATTACAGCGCCTAATAAAGCAAATTTCATCGTTTTGCCTATCCATTTCTTCAACACCTTATCCTTTTTCATCTTCGTCATCCTCCTCTAATTGAAAAATGTCTTCTACTTTGACTTGGCAGATCTTAGCAATTTTTAGGGCAAGGGCCACAGAGGGTGAATAGTCACCACGCTCAATGAGACTAATGGTTTGCCTGGATACCCCCGCTAATTTACCAAGCTCGGTTTGATTCAATCCTAAAGAAGAACGATACTCTTTTAAATGGTTAATCAACCCCATCTTTTCCCACCTCGATATTCTTTTTTGAATCATTTTTGACAAATATCCTTGTCATCTACACTCTAACATTGACAACTATTCTTGTCAATTGTTTTTGACAAGTTTTTTTGTCATTTTTGGCAAAGGCGCTAGTAAAGGAAGGAAGGTTCGTATTTTTTTCAACCTTTCTCAAAGCAAAAAAACCAGCCTAACAACCTTGCTAGACTGGTGAGATTATTTATTTTGCATAGTCCACAGCACGAGTTTCGCGGATAACCGTAACTTTGATATGACCTGGATAATCCAATTCATCTTCAATTTTCTTACGGATGTCACGAACTAGGCGAACTGCGTCTAAATCTGATATTTCTTCTGGTTTAACCATTACGCGGACTTCACGACCTGCTTGTACAGCAAAACTAGATTCCACTCCTTCAAAACTATTGGAGATGTTTTCTAGATTTTCCAAACGGCGAATGTAGTTTTCTAATGATTCACTACGAGCACCTGGACGGGCAGCAGATAAAGCATCGGCTGCAGCTACTAAAACAGAGATGATAGAAGTTGCTTCGGTATCACCGTGGTGAGAAGCAATGGCATTGACCACCACTTTATTTTCTCGATATTTTGCTGCTAATTCGGCACCAATTTCAACGTGTGAGCCTTCAATTTCATGATCGAGTGCTTTACCGATATCATGTAAAAGACCGGCACGTTTGGCTAATTGGATATCTTCTCCTAGTTCAGCAGCTAAGACGCCTGCTAATTTAGCGACTTCGACTGAGTGATTTAACACATTTTGACCATAACTTGTTCTAAAGTGTAGACGACCTAAAATCTTGATTAAATCAGGATGTAGGGTATGTGCACCCACTTCAAAGGCAGCTTGTTCTCCGTATTCACGAACGCGTTCATCCATTTCTTTGCGTGATTTTTCGACCATTTCTTCAATACGCGCTGGATGAATACGACCATCTTGAATGAGTTTTTCAAGTGTCATGCGAGCAATTTCGCGACGAATCGGATCAAATCCGGATAACACCACTGCTTCAGGTGTATCATCAATAATTAAATCAATCCCGGTTAATGTTTCAAGGGTACGAATATTACGTCCTTCACGACCAATGATGCGCCCTTTCATCTCATCATTTGGCAGAGTGACCACAGAAACTGTCAATTCTGAAACTTGGTCAGCGGCACAACGTTGGATAGCCAATGAAAGTAAGTTTTTCGCCTTACGATCCGCTTCTTCTTTGGCACGCTGTTCAGATTCTTTCACCATCATTGTTAACTCATGGCTTAATTCTTCTTCCGTTTGTTTCATGATGACTTGTGCAGCATCTTCTTTAGTTAATTCAGCAATGCGCTGTAATTCTGTTTGTTGTTGTTCAATTAACTTTTCAACTTCTTTTTCTCGCTCATCGATAACGTGTTGTTTTGCTGCAAGTTTTGTTTCCTTGCCTTCTAAAGTGTGCTCACGTTTTTCTAATGAGTCATCTTTGCGATCTAAAAGCTTTTCTCTTTGAAGCAAACGATTTTCTTGTGATTTTAATTCTTGTCTGCTTTCTTTGAGTTCGCTTTCAATCTGACTGCGATATTTTTGATTTTCTTCTTTGGCTTCTAATAGAGCTTCTTTTTTCAGAGTTTCAGCTTCTTTATTCGCCGCGTTGATAATCCCAACAGCCGAATTTTGCGCATCAGCAATCTCTTTGGCGTGACGAGTATTCGCAACAAAAATTCCAATCCCTAAACCGACAACCAACCCCACGATGATAGCGAGGAGAATGTAAAGTACCATTGAATCACCTCCATACTATCGTTTTTTTAATGTAGTTTTAAATCTTGTTCAGAATAAATGAATCTACTTAGGTGTATTATTACATACACAGTTTTATTCTAATGTTTCAAACTTAGTGTGTCAACTTAAAAATCGCTATTCTATAAACTGGTACTTTGTTACACAAAAAGACCTCAGATGCCCAAAAAACTTAGGCGATTGAGGTCTTTAACAGTCCATTATTCTAAATCTAATGTTTCTTGTTCGGTTTCTCCGGTATTTTCAGTTACTTCAATGGTGCTACCATCGCCAATACCATAGGCATCACGAACTTTGACTAAAAGCTCACTGACCATTTCTGGGTGATCTTTCATATAGTTTTTGACATTTTCGCGTCCTTGTCCAATTCGTTCACCATTGTACGAGTACCATGCTCCGCTCTTATCGACTAAATCAACATTGACCGCCATATCTAGCAATTCCCCTTCTTGAGAAATTCCTTCGCCATACATGATGTCAATTTCAGCGACTTTAAATGGTGGCGCCACTTTATTTTTCACGACTTTAATCTTGGTACGGTTACCGACAATATCGCTACCTTGTTTTAATTGTTCAGAACGACGCACTTCTAAACGAACGGTCGCATAGAACTTCAAGGCACGTCCACCAGGTGTGGTTTCTGGATTCCCAAACATCACACCGACTTTTTCACGGATTTGGTTGATGAAAATCGCAATGGTCTTGGTTTTATTAATCGTACCAGATAATTTACGTAGGGCTTGAGACATTAAACGGGCTTGTAACCCAACGTGTGTGTCTCCCATTTCGCCATCGATTTCGGCACGTGGCACTAAAGCGGCAACTGAGTCAATGACAATAATATCGACCGCGCCACTAGAAACAAGGGCATCGGCAATCTCTAGACCTTGTTCACCGGTATCTGGCTGTGATAAAAGTAATTCGTCAATATTCACGCCTAGCTTTTTGGCATAGGCTGGATCTAAAGCGTGTTCGGCATCGATAAAGGCTGCAGTTCCGCCTTGTTTTTGAACTTCGGCAATCGCATGTAAAGCAACCGTAGTCTTACCAGAACTTTCTGGGCCGTATACTTCAATAATCCGCCCTCTTGGATAACCCCCTACGCCTAAAGCGACATCTAATGCAAGCGAGCCACTTGGTACGGTGGAGATTTGTTGGTCGGCTTTTTCACCAAGCTTCATGATAGAGCCTTTACCAAAGTTTTTTTCTATTTTTTTCAATGCAGCATCTAAGGCTGTTTTACGATCATCGGCCATAATTTTTCCCCTTTCATGAATCCTTCTACTCGATTCAAACTCATTTTTATCATAAACGTTTCTAGGTAAAAATGCAAGCAAAAACGAACAGGTATTCGATTTTATTTCAAGCTATAACACACCCTATGCTTCCGCTAAAAGCGCGCGATAAACGAGATTTAACCCAAACATGACAGCGGCTTGGCGGATTTCATTGCGGCCATGGGGGAACTGTTTGCAACAGGTCTGTACCCCATTTGGAGTCGCCAAAGCCATCCAGACAGTTCCGACTGCTTGGCCTTCTAATTGATCCGGTCCCGCCACACCACTAAAAGCAATGGCATAATCCGTTTGCGCTTTTTGCTGCATATTTTTAGCCATTAAGGTGACACAAGCTTCACTCACCGTACCGACTTCTCGTAAATAATCGGCATCAATATCTAATAAAGCCGCCTTCATCTCAAGGGAATAAGTGACCACACCACCTTTAAAGACCTGTGACACCCCCGGATATTGTCCCAAGGTGGAAGCAAAAAGGCCGGCTGTCAAACTCTCAGCCACACTGATTGTCCGTTTTTGCTCTTTTAATTGGGCAATCATCGCCTCCGCTAAAGAAAAATCATCCCCATAACCATAAAAGTAAGCACCGGCCAAAGCTTGAATTTTCTCCTCTAATTCATCAAGCAACCTATCCGCTTGATCTTGGGTAGATGCATTGGCTGTCAAACGCAACGTCACTTCATTGGTTTTGGCATAGGGAGCTAGCGTAGGGTTGGTCTGATAGTCAATGAAATCCGCTAAAAGCGTGACTAACTGCGATTCGCCAATACCATAAAAACGCAACACCCGAGAATAGAGCTTCGTATCTTGCGGATTGATTTCACGCAAAAGTGGCACAACATTTTGACGAAACATCGCCTTTAACTCGCGCGGTGGCCCAGGTAATAATAAATAGTGAGTATGATCGCTATCTTCATAATAAATACCGACCGCTAGACCATTTGGATTGGCAATACCACGACCATCCTTAAAAGTGAGGGCTTGTAATAAATTATTTTCGGTCATTTCTCGCTTGGTCTTGGCAAAATAATCCATCAAACGTGCATGCCCTGTTGGATCATAGACTAATTCTTGATTGACAAATTTGGCTACAGTTTGCTTGGTTAAATCATCTTGCGTAGGCCCCAAACCACCACAAAGCACGATTAAATCACTCCGACTTTTGGCACGTTCAAGACAGGCCGTCAATCGCTTTTCATTATCTCCGACTGCGACATGATAATAAACATTAATCCCCAAATTGGCTAATTGCTCTGAAAGATAGGCCGCGTTAGAATTAACGATTTGCCCCATCAAAATCTCTGTTCCGACTGCAATGATTTCTGCATTCATGCATTTTCACCTCTACTTATTAAATACGAAAAAAAGGCCAGAAAACTTCTGAACCTTTTTTTAATTACATTGAGCCTTTAAATACATCCTTGTTTTTGATAAAATAATCTGCCCCTGAATAAATGGTAAACACTAGACATGCATATAATAAGATTAAGTCTACCGGAATATTCAAAGCCGCAAAAGGAATATTATTCAATAACAAGAAAATAATCGCAAACATCTGCGTTGCGGTCTTAACCTTGCCTGGCCACGCTGCTGCCATGACCTCACCGTGTTCTACTAGCAAGAGACGTAAACCAGTCACCGCTAATTCACGACACACGATAATCGCCACGACCCAAGCTGGTGCCTTGCCTAACTCGACTAATAAAATGAAGGCTGTCATCACCAACATCTTATCGGCTAGTGGATCGGCAAATTTTCCAAAGTTGGTCACTAAGCCACGCGCTCTGGCAATCTGACCGTCCAACCAGTCTGTAAAGCTCGCCACCGCAAAAATAATGGCTGCTAATAAATGCGTGATTAATAATGTTTGTCCCATGACTTCGATACTGCCTAAATGAATAGGCGCAGCTAACATAATGATGAATAACGGAATCATAAAAATACGTAAAACCGTTAACTTATTAGGTAAATTCAACACTTACACCGTCTTTCTAAATCCTTATTGGCATCACTTTAATAGATAAATACATTTCCAAATTATACATGAAATGCATGAATTTTTCCATTTTATTTACAAAAATACGTTTATTGTGCTTGTGTCGTTGTTTGATTGGCTTGAGTACCTTGATTTTGATAGCTGATGATAAAGTCTAGATTCTTTTTCGTTACCTTATAAGCAGGGTTCTTGAAATCTAGTTTTTGACTGTTGACTTGAATCTCGACATTGTCACTTGCCCCTAACACAATCGTCCCTTGTGTCACTTGATCAGGTAGTGTGTAGGTTTGTTCGATACCAGCTTGCAAAGTGTATTGATATAAATAGCTACCATTGACCATCACCCCTACCCAACAAGGACCATTGACGCCTTTAAATTGGAAAGTAATCGGTGCTTTGGCTTGATTGATAGCCACTTGTGCTTGGGCTGCCGAAAGTTGGGTCACAGACATTTCTAGCTTATTCTTCTCTTCTTTCGTTGTGCTAGTCGTGCTGCTTTCTTTAGTACTTTCACTTGTGCTACTACTTGAAGAAGTATGACTAGTAGAAGATTTGCTGCTTGCTTGCTTTTCCACACTGCTAGGCGCTTCAATCATCGATGTACTCTTATAATCTTGTAAAGTCGTATAACCGACAATAATCAAGATAACCAAAGCGATACTACCTAATACAATAATCGGAATATAATCTTTTTGTTTGCCACGACGGCTCATTTGGGTGTGCACCTGTGTTCGGGTATTTTGAACTTCTGCCACTTGTTCACGCTTTGGCAATTCTGGCAACAATTGATCCTCATCGCCATCAAAAGCCGCCACTAATTTCTCGCCATTAATCCCCACCGCTTGAGCATATTGACGGATAAAGGTCCGCACATAATAATCCCCTGGCAAGCGGTCAAAGGCACCTTGCTCTAAAGCCTCCAAATAGCGCTTTTGAATCTTGGTCATTTGTTGCAATTCATCTAATGATATCTTTTTATTTAAACGGGCTTCTCTCAATGTTGCACCAATGATTGTTTCGTTACCCACTTACTATCTACCCCAGTCTGTTAAAAATTCTTAGCTCTCTTAGAATATCACAAATCGCGGCATTTTCCTGTAATTTTCCATCAAAAATTTAAAGTATTTTCAAAAAATTAAACATTTCGCTAAACTTGACGATATTTTTTCAATCCTAAAATATTTAAAAGGGTGAAAATCAAAATAAACAATCCTAAAACAAGCAAATCAAACGCCACATCTGCTATACCAGCACCCTTAATCATCACTCGGCTAAGCGCATCACCGGCATAAGACAACGGCAAGACAGCCCCTATGTTTTGTGCCCACTTCGCCAATGAATCAAGCGGAATAATCCCAGAAAAAAGGAGTTGCGGAATCACGACTACTGGGATAAACTGCATCATCTGAAACTCTGAATTGGCAAAAGTCGAGATAAACAAGCCCATCGATAAAGCCGCAAATGCTGTTAATACATTAATACCCACTACTAATAACAAAGAACCTTGCAAATGCGCATGTAAAAGATAGATTGAAAATAACACAAGTAAAATCGTCTGCAAAATCGCGAATAATCCAAAGCCTAACAAGTAGCCTAACACTAATTCAGACCGGCGAATGGGTGTCATTAACAGTCTAGTTAAGGTTCCTGATTGGCGCTCACGTAATAAAGCAATCCCAGAAATCAAAAAAACAAAGAAAAAGACCAAAAATGCGATAAATATCGGAAATATCTTGTCAAAATACGTACTATCTGCCTTGCCATATAAATAATGAAACTGTAATTTTGGCTGCTTTGCTTGAGATTTGGGTAGCACCTGACTGATGAATTGCTGCATCTGTCCAAGTTGACTACGGGTAAGAGTCGTTTGAACTATTGCTTTGGTTTGGGCGGTCACATTCGGATCACTATTTTCAAAGTAAAGCTGCCACTGCTGATCTTTTACCGTTAAGACCGCACTTAGATCAGGATTTTTTCTTAGCTCGGCAGTAGGTGTCGCCTGAGTAAGCGGATGTACCTTGATTTTGTCTTTAGGTAGGGCACGGATAAAACTTTGTGGTACCTTTTGATCGACGGCTAGCTGCAAAGTCGTCTCACTCGTACTATCAAAAACAAAATGAATCAAACTAATCATCATTAATGGCGCGAATAGCATCAAGGCTAAGGTCCGTTTATCGCGCAAAATTTCTTGAATTACTCGCTGGACAATTACTAATATATTCATTGTTTTTGCACCTCCAAGAATACTTCTTCAATCGTTTGGACTTGATAGGTTTGCTTTAATTCTTGGGGGCTGGCTAGAGCTAAGAGGCGTCCTTCAAATAATAAGCCCACCAAATCGCATTTTTCCACCTCATCCATCACATGCGTCGTCACTAAAATCGCCGTTTGTTGTTGTTTCAAGCGTTGGAGTTCGTGCCATATACTGACTCTTAAAGCCGGATCGATTCCTACAGTCGGTTCATCCAAAATAAGGACTTCTGGATCATTTAGCAGCGCAATCGCTAAAGAAAGCCGTCTTTTCATCCCACCGGAAAACTTGCTTACTAACTTTTCTAGATGGGGGGTTAATTGGACTAAATCCGCTACTTGTACGATTTTTTCTTGTATTTTTTCTTTGCTTAAACCCAGTAAATTGGCAAAAAAACGTAAATTCTCACGGGCAGTCAAATGTTCATACAATGCATCTGACTGTCCCATATAGCCAATTTTAGCTAATACTTTGCGATTGGGCATCGGTGTCGATAATACTTCTACTTGACCGCTATCTAATTTTTCCATCCCTAATAAACAACGAATACAAGTCGTCTTGCCCGCACCCGATGGACCAATTAAGCCGACGATCTGGCCTTTGGGTAACGTAAAATCTAGCGGTGCGAGTACTTGCTGTTTGCCATAACTTTTACTTGCCTTTTGCATCTTGGCACCTATTGTGAATTCTGCCATTGTCCTCACCTCATTTTGCCTCTATTATACATAATTTCATAACATAGCGTGATTGTTTTGCACAAAAAAAGTGACCTCTTTGCAATGAAAGACGCCACTTATATAGCTTATTCCGGAATTAAATCAAAACGACTAAATCCAGCTTCACAGATAAATTGATCCGCTGCTTGATAAACATCCTCTAAGGTAATGCCTTTAATGATGTCTGGCATATCAAACAAGGTCAACTCTCCAAATAAATCTTGGGTAAATTGGTTGGCAATATGCTCTAAAGAATTCAACGATTGGAAGTATTTGCCAAGTGTTTTCTTCTTCAATAACGCTAAATTCTCCTCATTCACAGTTGGATCGTTGCGATAATTTAGGACGATTTGCTTCACTTCTTGTTCAAAATCGTCTAACTTATCGGTATCCGAAGAAAAGAGCGCACAGTGAAACTCGCGATCTAAGTTGAATTCAAACCCGAATGTATCATCAATAATACCCGCATTATACAAACGAAGGAAATTCTCAGAAGTATTGCCCAAAAGCATTTGGAGTAATAGATGGAGCGCACTTCTAAAAATCATTCTTTCTTTAGGATCTTGTGGCAAGTTTTGTGGCAAGCCTTTGATTCCTAACACCGACTTACTGCGATTCACGGGCATTTTTAGTTGGCTGAAAGAGACGACTTCTTCATAGGTTTGCTCAGGAAAGACACGGACAATCTCTTGAATCGGCGCAAAAGTTTTCGCTGCTTGATTAGCCTTAATCCAAGCGAATGTTTCCTCGACATCGATATTGCCCACGACAAACAAGGTCATATTGCTTGGGTGATAAAAGGTTTGGTAGCACAAGTACAAATCATCGGCCGTAATTTCAGCGATACTGTCCACCGTCCCTGCAATATCAATCCCCACTGGATGATTTGGATATAAATTGCGCAACATACCAAAGAACTGACGCCAATTCACATCATCATCATACATCTGAATTTCTTGACCGATGATGCCTTTTTCCTTTTCAACAGTCTCAGGGGTAAAATAAGGCTCTTGGACAAAATCAAGTAACGTATCTAAGTTTTCCTTGATATGATTGGTTGCCGAAAAAAGATAGCTCGTTCTCGTAAAACTCGTAAAGGCATTGGCGGAGGCACCGAGCTCGCCGAATTTTTGGAATACGTCACCCTCTTCTTTTTCAAACATCTTATGCTCTAAAAAGTGAGCAATCCCATCTGGTACCTGATGCAATTCTTGACCTTTAAAGCCAAAATGATTATCAATCGAACCATAATTTGTGCTAAATAATCCATACGTCTTATGAAATCCCTCTTTTGGCAATAGATAGACCTTCAAGCCATTATCTAATCGTTCATAGTATAACGTTTCATTGATTTGTTCGTAACGTTTTTTATGCATGCTTTTCACTTCCTTCTAAGAAAAAGACCGCTTGGAGACGCAGTTTTTTCGCGATTTCTTGTACCTCTTCTTTGGTGACTTGCATGACTTTTTCGATATATTCTTCTGGTGTTTTACGTGTATTTGGCAGCCAAGTGTAGAGATACTCCATTTCGGTTAACGCCTGAGCATTATCCAGTGAAAGCAAGAGATGGTTTTGAATCATCGCCTTGGTTTGTAGTAAAGCTTGCTGAGAAAAGTCTCCTTGGGCTAAAGCGGTTAATTGCTCACTAATTAAATGCATGACTTTTCCCCGATTTTGGCCATCAATGCCGGTCTGCACGGTCACAAGTCCTCTGAAAGAATCGATACTACTTGACGCATAGTAAGCAAGACTTTCCTTTTCACGCACATTCATAAATAATTTCGAATGTGGGAAGCCGCCAAACAAACCATTAAAAACCGTTAAGGCATAAACCTCTTCATCTGTGTAGTAAATATCGGTATGATACGCCAAATTCAATTTAGACTGCGTGACATTTTCGCGCAAGACTTGTTCAGAAACGACTGGACGAAAATCTTGGTGGTAAAAAATGTCTGGTTGGACGCGCTTGGTTTGACTGAAGGACCACTTGCTAAATAATTGCGCCATCTCTTCTTGAGTGACATCGCCAACTACGATAATGTCCACTTGATCTTCTGACATCATTTTTTGATAAGCTTTCATCAAATCGGCATTGCTTGTTTCACGCAAATCTTGAGCCAAACCAAAGCTAGGTACACCTTGATCACTGGAGGAGTCAAAATACAACTCTTGTAATTTCAACCCAGCTAAGGCCTGTTTATCCTCTTGCACACTTTCGATATATTCGATTAAATTCGCTTTTTCTAACTCAAAGGTCGCCTCATCAAACAATCCATCTTTGGTTAATGGCGAAAAAAGCACCTCTTCTAAAAAATCCACCCCATCAGACAGTAAGCGCTCATCTGAAAGATACTTCCCATTAACTAGACTCATCGATACATTTAATTGATGTAGATTGCCTTTTTTCGTCACATTCATGCCAAAACTAGCCCCATACATTTGCGCTAACTTAGCACTTAAATCAGTTTGGCGTGGATATTTGGCACTGCTCGTTTCTAACACACTAGTAAGCAAAGTACGCTGACTAGCTAGACGTCTTTCATGCGTAGTCGTAAAACGAATAAAAATACGTACAGTCTTGAATTTTTGTGTCGGAATTACACTTAAAGTAACTCCCTCTTGCAACTCAAGCATAGAACCCCTCCTAAATCGGTTTCTTTTAAATAAAACTATTGCAAAATGATATTTGGATTAATTATAACACATTTTTTATAAAACCTCGCCTTTTGTGCCTTAAATCTGAAAAAATCTTGTATTTGCAAGCCTTATCAATTGCAAATTTCACAAGCATTCTTATATAATATTTTTATAAAAAATTATTGAAAGAGGTTTGAAAATGAAAGGTATGTTAAAAGAGTTTAAAGAGTTTATGATGAAAGGCGACGTTTTAGACATGGCCGTGGGTATCGTCATTGGGGGTGCCTTCACTGCTATCGTGAAAAACGTGGTTGACGGTTTAATCACACCTTTAGTAGGTTTAGTCGTATCTTTAATCACTGGTACAAAGGATTTTGAAGGTGCCTTATCAGTGCTTGACTGGACTCCTGTTAAGGGTGTAACTTTCCAATTTAGTTTAGTAATTAGTGCAATTATTACATTTATTATTACTGGTTTTGTGTTATTTACTATTGTGAAAGCTGCCAACAAAGCGAAAAGTGCTCGCAAGAAAGAGAAAGAAGAAGTGGTTGCCGATCCAGCACCAACTGCCGAAGATTACCTTGCTGAAATTCGCGACTTATTAAAAGAACAAGCAAAATAATCCAGAAAAAAAAACCTAGCCCAATCATTACGGCTAGGTATTTTTTATTACTTTTTACCGTTTGAAGGCAAAATAAAGACATGTCTTACACTTTTTCTGAAGCTAAATGCATATCAATATGTTCGATGCCATCTTCTAAATACACTTTTGAAATCGCCTCAAAACCAAAACCTTCATAAAACTTGCGCGCATGAGTCTGGGCACTGATATAGACATCCTCGCCTTTATACTGATACGAACTGTAATCAATCGCCGCACGCATCAATTGCCATCCCACACGCTGATGACGCACTTTCGGATGCACCACGACACGTCCGATTCTAAGTTTCTCATCTTGATGATAAATCCTAGCATAGCCGACCATCTCGTCATCTATTCGTAAACAAATATGATAGGCTGACAAATCGTATGCATCAATATCTTGGTACGGACAGTTTTGCTCGACAATAAAGACGAGATTACGCAAACGATACAGCTCGAATAACTCCATCGTACTTAAATCGCTAAATTTCTTGGCTGTAATATCCATGCTATTCCCCCTCGCCTCTATTATACGGGCTATTGAAACAAATTGCAGTAAAAAAGACTAATCCTATGTAGAATCAGTCTTTCGTGTTACTTGTTACTAAATGGCTGGTAGATACTCTATTTCTACCGTCTTCGTCAAAATATCAGAGTAGCTATAAGACACGCGTTCAAAAGCATTTTCCTCAGGATCTAAATCCACGACAAAAACTGCTGGATAAGTCTGTGTCAAAATCCCTTTACGCTTGCTTTGACGCTTACGACCTATCTGAACGATTATTTGTATCTGGCTACCAATATGCGCTTGAAGATCTTTTTTAATGCTGGCTACCGTTGCTGTCATCGCATTCACCTCGAACTCCATTGTAACACAAATAGATAAAATAATCAATATTACCACGTTCAAAATCAAATTTCAACTAATAATGTTAGAAAATGAAAGAGATTTAATGAAGAAAATAATGAATGCGGTTTAACGAATTCCGTGTTGACAGCTTACGTTAAAAAGGTAGATATTTCATCCACTCACGCAAGAAATTCCCCCGCTGTAGATGAAAGGTCTGTTCCTTTAGCTTTTCGATTACTTTTAGATTGTAGTAAGTCTTAGGAATCTCTAAAAAGGTCTCATAACTATGACATTTTTGATACACCTTCTCAGAATCCAAATCACGCTTGAGGATGGCTTGTCCGAGATACGCAAAATAGCCGTATTTGATCAGTTTTTTTCGATTAAATTGAGTATCTAATTGACATTTGTTATTTGACAACTGGATACCATTTTGTGATAAATGATCAATGACTTTTGGATTCACCCAGATACTGTAATCTTTATGCGACACTACCGGAACAAGCACTAAATCTCTGGTTATGACTGGAACGGAACAAGAACGTATTTTAAACATCTGGCTAAAAATTTCTTGCTGTTCTTTTCTAGTTAAGTAATAGTCTGCCGTAATCAATTGTGTAAAAAATAAATCTATACCTATCCGAAGATAACTGACATACTTTTCAGATAGCAACACTGTATAAGATACGCCTTGAATGGATAGCCCAATTACTGCCAGCATTTCTCCATCATCCTCTGGAAACGCACAGCCATTAATATAGAATCCGTTTACAATATTTTCAATGGACACACTTCTTTCAAGCCTATCCATTACCTTTGCCAAAGATAGCTGCTTTTCAACTTTCAATCGTTCATCTTTCATTTTTACCCCTAATATTCATTTGCTAAACTGCCAATCATTATAACGAAAATAACCGGAGTATTCAATACTTGTGAAACAAACAACTTTTTATTCCATAACAATACAATTCATTAGTAAATGTTGAAAATACCTTGCCAAACTTTTATTATTCTTTTCTAAGGCGCGTAATTCTGTAAATTCTTCAGCAAAACAGTTCCATGCTGTACTTAAATTTTCATAGCTGGCTTGAAATGGTGCTAAATTTTGCATTGATACATATCTTTGAAATAAGCAAATGCGCCATAACAACTGACAACATCGCTCTTTTTGAATAATTCTCAGCGGATAGGTGTCTTCTAAATGGCTTAGTCTCTTTTCCAATTGCTTTTTATTTTGGACGTCAAGTACTAACTGCTCTAAGCCAATGATTTGTTTCAGTAAAAAGACTTTTCCTCTTGGTGATAATTGAAAATTCAAATGATAAGCCTCACTTTGTTCATATATCCGTGTCTCACCAAGTAAAATAGGATTGCTTTCAGGTTTGGAAATTAGAGATATCCATGCTCTAAGCCATTCTAACTGGTACCTATCACCTTCTACTTTCACAGAACCTTGATGCTTTAAAGAAATATGAAATGGATGCAACCATGTTTCAACCTGCTTTAATTTTCTTTTTAATGTAGATTTGCTGTAAAAATACTGGTGAATTAATTCATCATAGCTAAAAGAATCGCCGCTCAATAATTGAAAGAGTAGTTGAAACGCCAAATTATCAGATAACAAGATCTGAAAAATACACCAAGGATATAAGTCATCATTTCCCTTATAACTGATTCCTTGATCATCTATATCAATCGTGTATGCAATAAGTGTGGCATCACAGCATAAAAAGAATTGTTGAATAGCCTTTTTTCTTATTCCTGTTTCCTTACTGATTTCTTTATAACTTAAATATTGTTTTTTGGGTAAGTGTTGTAAGCTTTCGTATAATTTCAACCTTTGCTTATTCAAAAAAAAATGAAACATATTTTCCTTATAGCTAAATGATAGCATTCCTTTCAGATATGTTTCCCCTATCTATATAAAAACTAACATTAAAAAAAATTGATAAATCAGAAATATTGAATTATTTTTTATAACAGGTGCCAAAATATCCCGGATACTGTGATATTTTTATTCAAAACGAATCTCTATTTTCTATTTTCAAACCATCTTTTTTTCATTTATGTTTAAATATCCCCTTTTAAATATAAAATAATTTTATTACTAACCTATATATCATAGCGATTTCTTCTTTATAATATTCTTACTATATTTTCTAAAGAGTTTATACATATTTTTTATACAAAATATTCATTTTCTTGATTCACAACAATAATTCAACAAGATTTTAAAGCTGTATTCTCCAACATCAAGATGATTAAATAAATGACTTTTATGACACAATTGATAAATAACATTATCTTTACCTTTACTTAGATAAAACAACCACACCCACAACCTGCTGCTTTTATGTTACAATGAACTTATCTAACATCCGAGGTTATATGTATGAATACAAAAGAAAAAGTTTTATCTTACTTAAAAGCACATGAAGAAATTATCTCTGGTGAAAACTTGGCGCAAAAGATTGGCGTGTCTAGAACTGCGATTTGGAAGGCTATCCGTGAATTGGAAAAGCAAGGCTATCATATCGAACATCAAAAAACAGGCTATCGTTTATTAGCTAGTGATGTCATCGAAACGGCCGCACTGAGCAATCCTTATCTACCAAATAGCGCAATCTACTATAGCGAAAGTGTGGATTCGACCATGCATCAAGCCAAACAAGCAGCGATAAGTAAGCAAACTGATTTCGCCCTTTTCGTCGCTGAGGAGCAAACACAAGGGCATGGCCGCTTTGGACGAGCTTTCTTCTCACCTAAGGGCCAAATCTATATGAGTCTCTTGCTTTCACCAAACCAACACTTTCAAGAATTGCCACAATATACCGTACTCTCTGCGGTGGCAGTCAGTCAGGCAATCGAGCAATTAACCGGTCTGAATACGCAAATCAAGTGGGTCAATGATATCTATATTGAGGGCAAAAAAGTCTGCGGCATCCTAACTGAAGCGATGAGTGATTTTGAAACCCAACGCATCAGCCATGTGATTATCGGTATCGGGCTAAACTTTTGCATTGATCCGAGTCAGATTCCAGTAGAATTACAGCCTAAGATTTGTGCGTTATATGAAAAAGATCCCGATATTACACGTAATGAGCTGATTCAGTTAATCTGGCAGAATTTCTTTGATTTGATTGCTGCCTTACCTCATCAAGATTATCTCAAAATCTATCGAGAGAAGTCTTATGTTCTAGGTAAAATCGTCCACTTTAGTCAAAATGGTCAAAATTATAGTGGAAAAGCTTGTGCCATTACCGACCAGGGCGAATTAGTCGTCAATTGTAACGGACAGGAAAGGGTGCTATCCTCTGGGGAAATTAGCCTCAGCCAAATCGAAAATTAACTTACCAAAAAGCCGCTCACCCAACCATTGGATGAACGGCTTTTTTTGACTAGAAGAATCGCTTATCATTAAACTTTAGAAGTACGGTGTAAAGACGCACGGAAAATACTTGGGGCCATCGAATACATAATTAATAGGACGATTAACGCCACTGCAGCAGAGGCTAGTCCACTTGCCCCATTCATCACTAAAGAGAACAACCATGGCTTCATTCCCCATAAAGCATAGGCGCCCCAGAATGCCCAACCAGCAACAAAATGCCAGAAGAAGCGCGCACCTGCACCAGCTAAAGCCCCTTTAGCAATTGCTAATTTGGCCTTTGCATCGTTATGATCGCGCATCGCTTGCATCAATGGCTCATGATAAAGTCCTGCAAAGCCCGCAAAGGTAAAGGCAATTGGGTATTCAATCAAGGCTTGGACCGGTGTTAAGATATAGGCTGTTCCTGTGACAAAGTACAACATCCCCCATAATAAGCCAGCGAACAAAGCCGGCTTGGTCCCACGTCTTAACGCAAACAAAGTCAAAGGAATTTGCCCTAAACTAATCGTAAAACTACTGCCGATATTGAGCGGTACAAAGTGTAAGGCCATCGCCAAAGCCGCCATTATCGTCCCTTCTAATAATATTTCTGTCCTTTTATTCATACAAAAAAACTCCTCCTTTAGAATCATCACAATTCACAAAGGAGAAGTTGTCGCTCTTCTCATACTTCACAATTCCTACGCTCGCATAACCGATACAGGTACGAAGGGTTTAGAGTTTCCTCAATCTCAGCCAAATTGGCTCCCCTTTGTGAGTGGATTCTATTTAATTTTTGTTACACCTCTATCATAACACAAAAAATCTAAAGCACAAGTAAAGCGTTTATATTTTTTGTGAAATTTGAAAAATAAAAGGCCACTCAGTAACTATAATGACTGATACTCTTTCACAAAAACTTTTGACTGACAATCCTCACAAATTATTTTTGCATTTTGATAGGCTAATGCTTTGATGGGCATGTCTTGGGGCACGGTTATTTTAGGTGGAAATTGCCATTTGGTCCAACACAGCTCATAAGCTTGGATTTGCTTTTTACAAATATCACAATGAAAAGTTTTCGTTTGTTCTTGATACATCCTCTCCACTCCTCGTAATCCATTATTTTGACTATAGTCTAGCACTACAAGATGGCTCGTACAAGATATTTTGCGTTCTTTCATTTTCCTTTTGACTTTCACGCAACCGGTTGCTATAATAAGGACAAATAAAATGAAAAGAGGATGAACCATGAAAAAAGGTTTTGTTTTTGATTTAGATGGTGTGATTACCGATACTGCAAAATTCCACTATATCGCTTGGAAAGAATTAGGTCATGAATTAGGCATTGAGATTGATTTACAATTTAATGAGCAACTGAAAGGAATCAGTCGCATGGATTCACTTGAACGAATCTTAGTCCATGGTGGTCGCGAAAATGATTTTACTGCGGAACAAAAAGAAGAACTCGCAGCAAAGAAAAATCAACATTATGTGACTTTACTACAAAAATTAACACCTGAAGATTTATTACCTGGTGTGAAAGACTTTTTAGACCAAGCTCAAGCGCTAGGTATTCCTTGTGCGATTGCTTCAGCTTCTAAAAATGCCCCATTTATCCTAGAAAAATTAGGTGTCATTGATGAATTTGATGCCATTGTCGATCCTGCCACCTTGACAAAAGGCAAACCAGATCCTGAAATCTTTGTCAAAGCGTGTGAATTAATCCATGTGGCTCCAGGTGATGCAATCGGTTTTGAAGATGCACAAGCCGGAATCCAAGGTATCAAAGGGGCGGGCATGTATGCTGTCGGTGTCTCTACCGGTGAAGCCTTAGATGGTGCAGATAAAATCATCACTCACTTTACTGAAATTACAGCAAAAGAATTAAGCGAATTATAAACGCGCATTCCCATGAGACTGTCATAAACAGCTTCATGGGATTTTTATTTGCGGTAGTTTTTCTGTGCAATATTTAGACTATACATCGCCTCTTGAATCACCAAAAAACGCTCATTGACTTGTTGGAACCATTCACGATTTTGCTTTAAGTAGCAGCCAATTTATTCGCATAATGCAAAAAGACTTCAATCTCAGGAATCAATTCGGCTAAGGTGAGCTTAACATCTTGCATATGGTAGCGGCGAAACAACTGCTCTTTTTCATCTAGGAATTGCTGATAATGAAGGAGTTGTTGCTCGCTGATGTGATTTTTCAAAGTTCCTGAATTGACCGCATAACATGTCACAAATTGCCGCTTTTGTATATCACAAACAAAAATAATGCCATCATATGAGATATAACGTTTCCTATTTTCACAATCACCATCATCCAGAAAGGTCAAGGTATGAATTTGACGGTTAAGCCATTTTTTAAACCATCTGCCTCAATTGAAAATCGCTCTTTTGCCCTTTGCTTGAAATGATCAGTCCAAGTATATTCATTTCCATAAGACAAGCCTATGCATTCAACTAACTTTCCTTCATTGATTCTAATAATAGATTCTTCTTTTTCATCATTCGGTCATACGCATTTTTCACCTTTTTCTCTGGAAGCTGCATCATTTGCGCGATTTCTTGGATACTCTTACCTGTCTGTAGCTCTTTAAAAACTGTCAACTCTAATTGTGATAAACTGAGCAATAAAGTCTTTACTAACTCCTTACTGATTACTTCATCTACTGGTGTCTGCTGATTCACAAACCGAACGTTATAATCACTCGTCTCTTCTTCTATGAGATCCCAACTGACTTTATCAATATTACTAGTTCTTTTATAGGCGTTTTGATAACGGAGGACACTATTTAGATGGTTGCGCAAAACCTTATTATAGTAGCTCGCAAAAGTAATATTTAGCTCGTAATTATATGTCCGATATGATTCTACAAAGGCAATCCATGCCTCTTGTTCGATATCCTCCTTATCATAATCCACAAAATAATACTTGCGCCGATAACGATTTAATAAAGGACGAAAACGAGCAAACTGATTGGCAAGCTCGGTATCACTCATTGCTTCGATTTTTTTTAGTGGTTTCAGCATCCTCACACCTTTCCTATCCCCCTCGTCTATCCTAACACATTTTTGAAAACGTTTTTCTCATTTAAGTGTTCAATTTTTGCCAGTAAATCAAAAAAATACGAATCTACCACTAAAAACCGCAGTAAATTCGTATTCTAAAATCATTTTAATTTCATTTTTCCTTCGTTTGTTCGCTTAATTCTGCTAGTTTTTGCGCAAGTTGGGCGAGTTGGTCTTCATTCCAAGGTGAGTTGCGGCGGTAATCTTGGTAATGAATTTCTTGTTGGTGCTGATGGATTTGTTTTTCGACCTTTTGTACCGATTTATACAATTCACGGGCCGAAGTTCTCAGCGCGCCTTGTGAGAAGATGACCCACTGTTCCGCTAAATCACTCGTGGCTACGGTTACTTGCGTTAATAAGTTATTTAATTGACCGGCTGTGCGTTCGATGTAGCTATCTGCGGTCTCGCCTTCTTGAGTGAAAATCACTTCAAGTTGGTATTTTTCATAGCTTTGGGTAATGCCTGGGACGAATTGCGCATCAAAGACCACCATGATTTGAATGCCTTCATATTTGGCATAGTTAGACAAGCGGTTCAACAAATCTTCGCGAGCTTCTTCTAAACGGTCTTGTTTCTTTAAGACTACTAATTCTGGCCAAGTACCAATCATATTATAACCATCGACAATCAATAATTGTTTTTTCATCATTTATCCTCGCTTAAAGAAGGCTTCATACATTAATAGACTTGCAGCGACACTGGCATTGAGACTTTGCACATGACCGGTCATTGGAATCGTCAACATTTGATCGACTTCTTTTTTCAATCCAGGGGCCATCCCTTTGCCTTCATTGCCAATGATTAGTGCCACCGAACCAGAAGCATTCCAATCCCGATAATTCACGCCTTGCATATCGGTCCCAAAAATCCAAAATCCTTGCTCTTTTAATTGGCTGATGGTCTGTTGGAGATTAGTCACGCGGGCGATTGGCACATGTTCGACGGCCCCAGTTGAAGTCTTGACCACAATCGGTGTGATACCAACGGCGCGGTGTTTCGGAATAATCACGCCATCCACACCAGTCGCATCAGCCGTTCTAAGAATAGATCCAAAGTTATGCGGATCTTCTAAGCTGTCTAAAATTAAGAAAAATGGATTTTCCTTTGTTTGGTCCAGTAATTGCGCTAAAGAAAGATATTCATAAGGCGTAATGGTTAGTACAACCCCTTGATGGACCGCTTGATTGCTTAGACTATCGAGTTTGGCTTTGGGTACCCATTTGATTGGTAGGTGTTGTGCTGCGGCTAAGTCTTTTAATTGTTGGACCTTTTCGCCTTTGAGACTGTCTTGGATAAATAGCTTGTTGCCGCGGCCTTGCTGGATGGCCTCAAGTGTCGCATGCATCCCAAAAACAAATTCATCACTGGCGAGTCCTTGATTTTCACTTGGTTGGCGTTTTACTTTTTCTGTTCTTTTTTGATATGGATTTCGTTTATTATTTGATTTCGTCATGATTCGCCTCCTATTTCTTTGATACACCATTGGATGAGTTCTTCCATTCGCTCTATTTGCTTGGTTAAATACAGATAGCCCATCAATGCTTCAAACCCCGTCGAGATGCGGTAAGTTAAGATATCGGCATTTTTCGCACTGGTATGACTCTTGCTGTTGCGTCCCCGACGATAGAAATCGACTTCTTTTTCGGTCAACAGTTCAGCATCTAGCATGGCTTGCATCAACTTTGCCTGCGCTTTAGCCGAAACATATTTAGTCGCAGTATGGTGCAACTGATTGGGACGCGTCTTTCCTTGATTTAATAAGTACTCGCGGATATACACCTCATAAATCGCATCACCCATATACGCCAAAGCCAGGCCGTTTAATTGTTCAAAATCTTTCATTAGCCTTTTCTCCATCTCGTTCCTTGGGCAGTATCTTCTAAAATAATGCCTTGTGCTTTAAGCAAATCGCGAATTTCATCACTGCGAGCAAAGTTGCGTTCCTTGCGTGCTTGATTGCGTTCTTCAATTAATTTTTCGATTTCATCATCCAATAATTCTTGGCTAAATTCAATACCAAAAACGCCTAACCATCCTTGTAATTGTTGGATTGCTTGTTGGAGTACTGGTTTTGAAACTTCTTCATTATTCACATAGACATTCAACCATTTTGCCAATTCATAGGCCACAGTGATTCCATTGGCGGCATTGAAGTCATCATCCATTTCGGCGACAAATTGTTCTTCTAATTTCGCTAGTTCATCTAAATGAATGGCATCATTAGCTAGTTCATCTTTAGCATTGTCTAATCTAAATTGCGCATTTTCCAAGGCTGTTTTTAGTTTTTGTAAGTTATTTTCTGCTTCTTGTAATGTTTTTTCACTATAGCAGATTGGACGACGGTATTGGGTAGTCGCCATGAAAAAGCGCAGTACTTGTGGATCGATTTCTTGAATAATCTCATGAACCGTCACAAAGTTGCCAAGCGATTTACTCATTTTTTCTTGCGTTTCGCCAACGGTCACAAAGCCATTATGCATCCAATAATTCGCAAAAGGATAGCCGGTCTTCGCTTCACTTTGGGCAATTTCATTTTCATGGTGTGGGAATTCTAAATCTTGACCGCCACCGTGAATATCGATAGTATCACCTAAATGCTTGGTCGCCATCACAGAACATTCGATATGCCATCCAGGACGACCTTTCCCCCATGGTGAGTCCCAAGAAATTTCGTCTTCCTTGGCTTTTTTCCATAACGCAAAGTCAAGTGGATCTTCTTTTTGGGCTTGTTCACTGCCGGTTCGTTGACTGGCGCCGATTTCTAATTCATCGATGGATTGGTCACTTAATTTTCCATAGTCTTTGAATTTGCGGGTGCGATAATACACGTCGCCATTCGATTCATAAGCATAGCCTTTGTCTACCAACACTTGCACAAAATCAATAATATCTTCAATGTGATCCATGACGCGTGGATTCAAGGTTGCTTCTTTGATATTTAGCGCATGAGTATCGGCTTTGAAGGCATCGATAAAGCGTTGCGCCACTTCAGGTGCAGTGATTTGCATTTCTTTGGCTGCTTTAATAATTTTATCGTCCACATCGGTAAAGTTGGATACATAATTGACTTCATAACCGCGATATTCAAAATAACGGCGAATCGTATCAAAAGCGATACTGCTGCGGGCGTTTCCGATATGGATGTAATTATAAACGGTTGGACCGCAGACGTACATCTTGACCTTGCCAGCTTCTATTGGTTTGAACGTTTCTTTTTGTCTTGTTAATGTGTTATATATTTTAATCATGAGCTACCTTCTTTCCATTTAATCGAACTATTTTGGCTGGTGCACCAACCGCGGTGGCATTGGCTGGAATATCCTGTAAAACGACTGATGAAGCACCGATTTTACTATTTTCACCAATCACAACTGGCCCTAAAATTTGCGCATGGGCAGATATCAATGCACCATCCTTGACCGTTGGATGTCGTTTCCCACAGTCTTTACCCGTACCGCCAAGTGTGACTCCGTGAAAGAGCGTCACATTATCGCCGACTTCTGCTGTTTCACCAATCACTACACCCATGCCGTGATCGATAAATACGCCTTTGCCAATGACAGCGCCAGGATGAATTTCGATTCCAGTAAAAAAGCGCGTCATCTGAGCATGCATACGGGCTAATAGATAAAGATGGTGGCGGTATAAAAAATGTTCCCACCGATGCCAAAATAACGCATGAAATCCTGGATAAGTCAGGACAATTTCTAAAGTAGTGCGCGCAGCAGGATCATTACGCTTGGTTGCGGCAATCGCTTCTTTCATCCATCCCATAGAATCCCTTCTTTCTTTTATTTTTTCAACTATTTTATGTATCTCTTCTTCATGGAACGCGACAACAAACAAGGAACTAGAAAATAACATTCCGCTTGGAACTGACCGACCTAGCTCACATCCTTGGTGTAATCTGTGTTCAGCGGGTAGCTCCTGTGCATCTAAGCCGGCCTGTCTAGGAAAATCTTAAAACATAATGGATTTTCCTGACATTCCGGAAACCTTAGCTGCTTGGAGCTGACCGACCCGCTTCACATCCTTGTAATCGGCGTTCAGCAGCTAGACATTGTGAAATTCGCCCTCCCGCTTGTGAAAATCTCCTTTCATCCGATTTTCTCAGCGGTAGGTAAGCACACGAATTTCTTCATGTCTGAGCAAGCTGCTTCACGACCTCAATTAAATAAGCGTCTTTTAACCGTTTTGTTTGGTTAAAAGACGCTTGTTTGGCGTGGTTCCACTTTTATTCACAGAAATTTTCTGCCTTAAATAGATAACGGTCTATTTTGCCGTTTTTAGTTTGGGCTAAAACCACTCCCAGGTGCATTTCATCTGCTTGTTTGATTGCTTCCACCAACCGCAACCTCTCTTTAAAACGCTACAGATTACTTCGCCTGTTCTTCGTGTTTGAGATTATAAGACTTGATTTAAATGATTTAAGGTTTTTTCTTTACCTAATAAAGCCACAGTGTCTGGTAATTCTGGTCCGTGCATTTGTCCAGAAACAGCAACACGAATTGGCATGAATAAGTTCTTACCTTTGACGCCAGTTTCTTTTTGGACGGCTTTGATAGCTGCACGAACATTGTCACTTGTTACTTCTTCCATCGCTTCTAATTGTGCTTTGAAGGCGGCTAGGACAGTTGGGACTGTTTCACCTGCTAGCACTTCTTTTGCTGCCTCATCTAAAACAGGGTGTTCGATGAAGAATAATTCAGAAACTTCCACGATTTGTGCTGCATAGCTCATTTGTGGTTGATATAAAGCGACTAATTGTTTCACCCAAGCTAAATCTTCAGCTGATAGCTCTTCTTTAATACGGCCAGCTTTTTGCAAGAATGGAACACACATTTCAGTTAAACGGTCAAGATCCATTTTCTTCATGTATTGGTTATTAATCCATTCTAATTTCTTCGCATCAAAAGCCGCTGGTGACTTACTTAAACGATTTGGATCAAACATTTCGATTAATTGTTCTTGGCTAAAGATTTCATCTTCACCCACTGGAGACCAACCTAAAAGCGCGATAAAGTTAAACATCGCTTCTGGTAGGTAACCTAAATCACGATATTGTTCGATAAATTGTAGAATTGTTTCGTCACGTTTACTTAATTTCTTACCCGTTTCGCTATTGATGATGAGTGTCATATGACCGAATTTTGGTGGTTTCCAACCAAATGCTTCGTAAATCATCAATTGTTTTGGTGTGTTGGCAATATGGTCATCGCCACGTAATACATGTGTGATGCCCATCATGTGATCATCGACTGCCACGGCAAAGTTATAAGTTGGCATGCCATCACGTTTTTGAATCACAAAATCGCCACCAACATTGTCTGATTCAAAGACGATTTCACCTTTTACGATATCATCAAAACGGTATTCACGATTTTTTGGTACACGGAAACGAATCACTGGTTTGATGCCTTGTGCTTCTTTTTGCGCTTGTTCTTCTGGTGTCAAGTGTGCACAAGTGCCAGCATAGCGAGGGATTTCGCCGTGTGCACGTTGAGCTTCACGTTCAGCTTCTAACTCTTCTTCCGTACAATAGCATTTGTAAGCCAAGTTGCTAGCAAGTAGTTGGTCAATTAAAGGTTGATAGATTTCTTTACGCTCAGATTGACGGTAAGGACCTACTTTCCCTGGTTTTTGAGCAGACTCATCCCAGTTCATTCCTAACCAGTCTAAGTTTTCTAATTGGCTCTTTTCTCCATCCGCGATATTGCGTTTTAAATCTGTGTCTTCAATACGGATAATGAAGTCGCCGCCATTGTGACGTGCATACAGATAGTTAAATAACGCAGTACGAGCATTTCCAATGTGTAGATGCCCAGTTGGACTTGGAGCATATCTTACGCGTATTTTTGACATATTCTGTTCATCCTTTACAAAAATTTTTATACAAGTTTCAATTTAGTATACAGCTAAAATTGTACCCCCAAACGTGAAAATAGTAAAGTGAAAATTATGAGAAATGGCGCTCGTTTTCATGGTTTGGCGCAAGTTTCATGTATAACAATGGATAAGGCTGACACTCTTCGTCTAACTCGGTGCGCTTATAGGTTACAAAGCCAAGATGTTCATAAAAACCAATTGCCTGTGGGTTTTGTTCGTTAACGGTTAATTCCTTGACGTCAAAGTTTTTTATCGCATACCTTAGCAACTGTTTGCCGATGCCTTGACCGCGCGCATTGACTTGAATAAACAACATTTCCAAACGCTGGTCTGCAACACCAATAAAACCGAGTAGTTCTCCTTTTTCGGATAATGCAATACAAAGATGGGGCTCATGTTCTACAGCTTGAGGGACATATTGTTTAATGTTTTGAATTTCTTCTTTCGTTAAAAAAGTATGCGTGACCTTCACATTTGCCTGCCATAATTGAACAATGAATTGAAGGTACGTATCACGTTGGTCTAGTTCAAGTATTTGTATGCTCATGATTCCTTTTCATTTTTTGTGATGTCTTAGTGCGTATCGATCGTTTTAATTGTTCCACGTGAAACATTTTAGCTAATATAAGCTAGCACAAAAAAGAGAACAGCCAGTAACAGTGCCAAAATAGCTGTTTGCTTCCTGCGCTGTTGCTGAAGTTGGGCCGGCATGTTTTCATTCACGAGTAATGCCAATTGCGTTTGATGGAAAATACCGATGCGCAGGGCTAAGATAAGCGCTAGAACACCTAAAGCCAAGAAAAAAACAGCGATTGAAAGGACCTGCGTCAATTGTAGGATGATTAGCAGTACTATCATGCATACATAGCAAAGTTTTTCTATCATGACTAAGACTTCTTTCGTAAAAAATTTTTTATACATATATCCTATCACTTTTCAATACACTTTCTCAACTCACTTTCATTTCATCCGCTGCTTTTCACTGCACTCCGCTGTCTTTTGCTGCACTCCACCACTTTTTGCGCGCGAATAGCCTCACGAATAATCCGAGTATCTTGGCTAGTTTATCTGGAAAAAAGCTTATCCACTTATACCTTCCAAAGCTACCTCACATTCATAAGCGTAAAAAAAGCTATTTTTCTCCGTTTGATTGAGAGAAAAATAGCTTTTAACAAATACTTATCCAAGCACTTCTTTTAACGTAGGCGCCTTACTATCTTTTTCAGAAATTTGTTCGCGATTTTGTGCATCTATTGGAATTGGCCAACGAATATTTAAAGCTGCATCTAGTGGTGTAAGAGCGACACCCGACATTCCTGGCTGCCATTCGTTATCAAAGAAATACAAATATTCCGTATCTTCCAAAGCTTGGAATCCATTGCAAACACCTTGAGGGACAAAAACTTGCACACCTGGTTTTAAATCCACTGTCACGACTTCACCCTTGGTTGGACTATCTAGGCGCGTATCTACATATACACCAAAAGCCGAACCAAAAGCGACAGTAACTAGTTTTGCCATTGCCTCACCATGTAGCCCACGAACAGCCCCTTTTTTCGTTCTAGTTAAATTAATCTGTTGCCAAGAAGAAAGTGTGTTAGGTAAAAAAGTTGTATATAAACTACCACGGTATAATTCGCGTACAGTACCACGATCATCGGTCACTGTTTTAGAACGAATAATCTTCAAACCAGCAATTTTAGATTCTTCCACCGTACAATCTTTCAATTCAAACATCTAATCAACTCCAAAAATTTTCAAAATCATTTCTTCACTTTAGTTAATGCCGCGTCTTGAATGGGAAGGTTTGGCAAAAATCATGCGTCCAGCTGCCGTTTGTAAAGCAGAAGTTACCACCACTTCTAAGCGTTCATTCATATAATGTTGTCCGTCTTCTACCACGACCATCGTACCATCATCAAGATAAGCGACCCCTTGTTGACGCTCGGTCCCAGCTTTGACCACTTGGACTTCCATCGTTTCTCCTGGAATCACGACAGGTTTAACCGCATTGGCTAATTCATTGATATTCAACACAGGGACATTTTGAAATTCTGAAACTTTATTTAAATTAAAATCATTGGTAACCACGATACCATCCAATAATTTTGCCAGCTTAATTAACTTGCTGTCAACTTCAGAAATCTCTTCAAAATCGCCCTCGTACATCTCAACGGCAATGTCTTCTTCTTTTTGTAAAGCATTTAAAATATCTAAGCCCCGGCGGCCACGCACTCGCTTCAAACTGTCTCCTGAATCCGCAATATATTGTAACTCATATAACACGAAATTAGGAATCAGCAAAACACCTTCTAAAAATCCAGATTTGGCAATATCGTAAATCCGACCATCAATAATCACACTCGTATCTAAAATCTTATACTTGTGGAAATGGTCTTCAATTTTACGATCAAGCATCTGTTGTTCCACTTTGTTTTCAGATTTTTTGGTCTTAATATTGAGTAACTTTTTCCACTCCTCAATTCGCGTCGTGCCGATACGAAAACCAAAATAACCAAAAATCACCATCAAAATAACTGGCATAAAACCTGTTACGAACGGAATATTCCAGTTATAAAGAGGAATGGACAAAATCGCCCCTAAAACCAGACCGATAATCGTACCAAGTGTGCCAAATAATAGGTACATCAGGCTGAATTCGCTCAGTTTCTTTTCAATTTTTTGAATTCCTGTTGCAATGCTGTCGGCTAATAATAATGATAAAATAAAGAAAACAATTGCTCCGATTAAGCCGTTGGTCACATTGTTATTCAACATCATATTCTTATCTTGTTGTAATGCTTGCCAGGCATAAGGCAGTAAGGAAATCCCTAGTGTCGTTCCAGCAAGCACGAATAAAATATTAATAATTCGTCGCTGCATACTTTAATCTCCCTTGTTCAAGTATTTTGCGGACACTCAGCATAAGCCAAGCATCCTTGGTGTAATCTGTGCTTGGTAGCTAGACATTTTGAAAATTCGCCCCGCCGATTGGGAAAATCTTTAATACTGACTGATTTTCTCATCGGTGGGTATACACGAATTTTTTCATGTCTGACCAAGCTACCTCACATCCTTATTCTTAGCCAAAGACTTTTTTCATCGTTTCAGCCAAAGTAGAAACCCCGATAACTTCAATACCCGCTGGAATTTCTAAATTAGCTAAATTATTTTTAGGTACAAATACCCGTTTAAAGCCTAACTTTTGCACTTCTTTGATGCGTTGTTCGATGGCATTGACGCGTCTGATTTCCCCGGTCAAGCCAATTTCACCGATAAAACAATCCGTTGCCTGGGTGCCTTTTTCCTTGTAACTAGAGGCAATACTCACCGCAATGGCTAAATCGATTGCTGGCTCGTTTAACTTCACACCACCGGCTGCTTTTAAATAGGCATCTTGATTTTGCAATAACATTCCGGCGCGCTTTTCCAAGACCGCCATAATTAAAGATACCCGATTAAAGTCTAGACCTGTCGTGGTACGCTTGGCATTTCCAAACATGGTGGGTGTAATCAACGCTTGAATCTCCACTAATAATGGGCGCGTTCCTTCCATCGTCACCACGATTGCCGAACCCGTCGCTCCTTGCAGACGTTCTTCTAAAAAGACTTGCGAAGGATTGATGACTTCATGCAACCCATCTTCATGCATCTCGAAAATGCCGATTTCATTGGTCGAACCGAAACGATTTTTCACCGCACGCAAAATTCTAAAGGACTGTTGGCGTTCTCCTTCAAAATATAACACGGTATCAACCATGTGTTCTAACATTCTAGGACCTGCTAGTGCCCCTTCTTTTGTCACATGACCAACGATAAAAATGGCAATCTGATTACTCTTGGCTATACGCATCAACTCAGCGGTGGTTTCGCGGACCTGACTGACACTTCCCGCCACAGAAGAAATGCTTGGCTGAATCATAGTTTGAATCGAATCAATAATCACATAATCAGGCGAAAGTTGTTCGATGGCTTGACGAATGGCCTCCATATCATTTTCCGCATAGACATAAAAGGACTCATGCAAGACCCCTAGACGTTCCGCACGCATCTTGATTTGCTCAGCACTTTCTTCCCCTGAGACGTACAAGACTTTCCCGTGGGCTTTGGTTAGCTGCTCGGATACTTGTAATAACAGTGTCGACTTGCCAATACCCGGATCGCCTCCTAGTAAAATCAAAGAACCTGGCACCACGCCGCCACCTAGCACGCGATTCAACTCACCAATTTCTGTTTGAACGCGCGGTGTTTTTTTCGGCACCACTTCGGTAATTTTGGTTGGTTGGCTCTTGATTCCGGTAAACGAAACAGCTTGACGGACATCGGTGGTATTTTCGATTTTGACTTCCATCATCGAGTTCCAACTATTACAATTCGGACATTTCCCTAAATAACGTGGGGAAATATAGCCACAATGTTGACACTCAAATTGTGTTTTTGCTTTTTTTGCCACTGAAATCCACCTTTACTCTTGATTAGAAGAACCAAATCCACCGGTGCGCGTACTCATCGTTTCATCTTGGTCGGCTTTTAAAAACGGTAGGAAAATCCCTTGACCGATGCGTTCTCCTTTTTTGATTGTCACATCTGTCACACCGAAATTCACAAATTGAAACATGATATGGCCTTCGTTATCAGGATTGTTATAATAATCTGCATCAATGACCCCCACCCCGTTGGCCAATAACAAAAAGCGCTTCAACGGATTGCTTGAACGATTGGCCAGTTGTAAAAATTCATCTGTTGGCATATAAGCTTTAATTCCTGTTGGCACTAAGGTTGGTTTGAGTGTTTGTTGGGCTTTTTGAGCATCAAATAGTAAGTTTTTAATGGTCATCAAGCCAGCGCCACTTTTCCAAATGCTAGGAATCACTACATCTTCAGCCGCTTCAAAATCATAGCCAGCAGCTTGATGGGTCGCCCGGACTGGTAAATGTAGGCCTTGGTCTTGATACTTTGTGATAATTTCAAATCCTCGCTTGCTAATCGTAAGGACCTCCTTTTAAATAATCATTGAATAAGTATATTTTAACATATCGGCGGCAATTTATCGCTAAAACGCTTCTATTTTTATGGATAATTTTAAATTTGGATAAAATTACTCAAATGAATGGCGCATTTTTGGATAAAATGACAAGGCTAGATTGCAGATTGCTTTTCGATTGTATGACGATTAAACTGGAGAAAAAGACGAAAAAGGAGTATCAAAATGAATTCAAACGACAAGCTGATAGATAAGTATCATCTTTCTTTGCACGAATCGCGATTGTTGCTCAAAAATAATCTTGTCACTTGGATTTATCAGGCTGGAAAGTTTGAAAATCTAAAAGCCACTCCTTTACAAATCAAACAAATCATCAAATATAATCGGGCAAAAGATGTCGCTGTGGATGAAGCCCTCACCATCGTTCATTTAAAACGCGGCTTTGAGTATTTGCTAAAAGCGACGGATGAACCTTTACTGGAAAAAGCAAAAAAATAAACGCGATTGTTGCTAGTGAAGATGCCTTATTTCCGGGACGAATTCGCAATGGAGGAGTCGAGGTCAGCACATTACAAGGAAAATATATCCCTAAATTGAAAGATGAAGCAACTATCCAATCTGATTTTCAAAAATTATTAGATAGCGATTATTCTATCACCGAAAAAGCCCTACGATTATTTCTGTATATGAGCAAAAATCAAATCTTTTGGGATGGAAATAAACGAACCGCACTTATTTCAGCCAATGCGTTGATGTACAAACATGGCGTAGGATTATTATCCATTCCTGAAGCTGATTTTATCACTTTCAATGAATATCTATCCAATTACTACCACAGCGACCAGGCTAGTCAGGAAAGACAGCTACTTCACTTTATGTATGAACATTGTATCTTTGGCATTGACTACCAATCTTAAACAAACATATTTGGCAGATTCCTAATTGATTGGGAATCTGCTTTTTTTCAACAATTTGCAAAAAATGCATGACGAACGGGCGATTTTAGCGTAAAATGGATACAATCAATAATAAAGGGAAGATTATGAAATGATTCGAGAAAAATTAAAAAATAGCAAACGAATTGTCATTAAGATAGGAACAAGTTCACTGATTTATCCAAATGGCAATATTAATTTATCTAGTATTGATGAGTTGGCCTTTATCTTAGCTGATTTGAGCAACCAAGGAAAAGAAGTCATCCTCGTTACTTCTGGTGCGATTGGCGTCGGAATGAATCAGCTGCAGTTAAAGACGCGACCTAGCACGATTCCTGAGCAACAAGCCGTCGCCAGTCTCGGGCAAGCCACTCTGATGAACATTTATTCCCAACGTCTCGCAAGTTATGGTAAGTTAGCTGGCCAAGTCTTACTTACACGCGATGTGATTGAATATCCGGAAAGCCGCAAAAATGTTACCAACACCCTAGAACAACTTTTGCAGATGAAGATTATTCCGATTATCAATGAAAATGACACCGTTTCGGTCGATGAATTGGATCACTTGACGAAATTTGGCGATAATGACCAACTGTCTGCCATCGTCGCACAATTAACCCATGCGGACCTATTAGTGATGCTATCAGATATTGATGGTTTTTACTCTGATAATCCAAATACCAATCCTGAAGCTACCTTGCACCACCATATCAGCGAAATCACACCAGAAATCACCCAGCAAGCCGGTGGCAAGGGCAGTCAATTTGGCACAGGCGGTATGGCAAGTAAACTCAAAGCGGCCAAACGCATTTTAGACCATGATTTATCCATGGTTTTAGCCAACGGAAAACAGCCGAAAATCATTTTTGACATTATTGAGGGTGCACCGATTGGAACACTATTTATGAAAAATAACTAATAAGGAGGAGATTCGATGACAGATATTCAAACGTTAGGACAAACAGCTAAAGCAAGCACCAGTCAACTCAGTCTGCTTTCGACCAAAGAAAAAAATCAAATTTTAAACCAAATGGCTGAGGCACTGGAAGCAAACACCCAAAAAATTATCGCCGAAAACCAAAAAGACTTAGCCAAATCCGATGATTACGGGATTAAAGAAACGATGAAGGACCGCTTGAGATTAGATGAAGCGCGCATACAAGAGATGGCTAACGGAATTCGCCAAGTTGCAACTTTACCCGATCCAATTGGCAATGTCGATAAAATGTGGCAAAATGCCGATGAACTCATGATTGGTGCCAAACGCGTTCCCTTAGGTGTGGTCGGCATGATTTATGAATCTCGTCCAAATGTAACAACCGATGCGGCGAGTCTGTGCTTTAAAACAGGCAATGCGGTCATTTTGCGTGGAGGGAAAGAAGCCTTCTACTCTAATCAGTTATTGGTGGAAATTATGCAAGCAGTCTTAGCACAAAACGACATTCATCCTGGGGCGATTCAGTTTGTGGATGATATCTCTCGGGAAGTCGTACAAGAGATGATGCGCCTCAATGACTATCTAGATGTCTTAATTCCACGTGGGGGCGCTGGTCTGATTCAAAACGTGAAAAATCATGCGACGGTCCCTGTAATTGAAACGGGAACTGGGAATAATCACGTCTACATTGATAAAGATGCGAACTTGGAGATGGCGGTGAAGATTACCATGAACGCGAAAACACAACGTCCATCCGTATGTAATGCAATTGAAACTTTACTGGTCCACAAAGACATTGCCTCAGAAGTCTTACCTATGTTGGAAAAAGAATTATTAGCAAAAAATGTCGAAATTCGTGCCGATCATAAAGCCCTAGCCTATCTCACGCAAGCAAGTGAAGCAACGGAAACGGATTGGGAAACCGAATTTTTGGACTATATTTTAGCCATTAAGGTAGTCGATTCTCTTGAAGAAGCAATCGCCCATATCAACCAATACAACACCAAACACTCTGAAGCTATTGTGACCGAAAATTATAGTGCCGCTCAAAAATTCTTAAATGAAGTCGATGCCGCGGCGGTCTATGTCAATGCCTCTACCCGCTTTACAGATGGCTTTGTCTTTGGTTTTGGTGCAGAAATCGGTATCTCTACGCAAAAACTTCACGCGCGAGGACCCATGGGATTAGACGCACTTACCTCAATTAAATATATCATCTACGGTCAAGGCCAAGTGAGAAATTAAGCATAAAAAAAGAGGGTTGTCATGAGGTGACCCCCAAAAGTTAGACTTTTTTACGAGACGACTCCGGTCGTCTCGTTTTCATTATGCAGCTAAAAGATGGAGCCTATATTGAACAGGACTCATCCATCCTAACTTTTCTTTTATTCGTT
>SKEB01000178.1_pt1 | contig 79837 bp, 68 predicted proteins | sample 4826561 | NCBI WGS metagenome assembly SKEB01 (sample SAMN11008820, study PRJNA524170) | human gut metagenome | biome: Human fecal sample; material: Feces; isolation source: fecal sample from pouch patient p17 | host: Homo sapiens | place: Israel: Tel-Aviv | collected 2016-03-29
AGGAAGTATTTTTTGTATACGAATTTAATCTTCTTCTTTAAATCAACAAGATACAACTTTTATTTGCTTAAAACATATAAGAATAGTTATCAATTAATTCACAGAAAATGCATTTTTGTTAACCAATGGATATCTCCACTATATCCTTTAAAGATATTGCATTTTTAAGAAAAACCCGCCAGATTCGGGAAAGTGAAAGATTTTCTAGGTGTTGACAATAGAGAAAAAAATGTATAGGACGATAAGAGGTTTACACACCGATTTTTAATTTTTTCCTAAAAGCAAATGTGCCGTGAGTACCAAAGTATCTCTTTTGGATCTTGCAATTCTTAACGAGTAAGAGAGAGTTGACCGGCCCCAACTAGGTTTTTGATTTGAAGAATCTCTTTCTCTAACCAAAGGTTCTCAGTAAATATTTCAATCTACGATCACATACAACTTCGTTGGAGAATTAAGAACCTTCGTACACGGCAATGGCGTCTGGCACAGAGAGGAGGAGTGAGATTAGAGCCTTAACTACCTTTGTATTGTTGGTAGTTTTGAGACGTAACGAAAAAAATAAGGTTCTCAAAGTTTACAATCTCTCCAAATATTGTTAAGGATTAGAGTCGATGTCTGAGCAAACTGGATTCAAAGATTTCGGTTTAGATGAAAAATTATTAAAAGCAATCGAAAAGATTGGATATTCCCAGCCCACACCAATTCAAATTAAAGCCATCCCTGTTGTCTTGGAAGGAAAGGATGTCATGGGGGCCGCTCAGACTGGTACCGGAAAAACGGCTAGCTTTGGTCTCCCAATTCTTCAGAACCTGCTCAGGTATGAGAACTCCAGCATGTCTCCGGCTAGACACCCTGTTCGAGCACTTATTCTGACTTCGACAAGAGAACTGGCCTTACAGGTCGCAGAAAATCTTGAGCAGTACGCTTCAGAAACTAAATTACGCGTAGCCTGTGTATACGGTGGTGTAGACATTAAGTCTCAAGCTGAAGAATTAAGAAAGGGCGTCGAGGTATTAATTGCTACCCCGGGACGTCTGCTTGATCATCTGGAACAACGAAATACTTCTTTGAAGAACGTTGAAATTGTTATCTTGGATGAAGCCGATAGAATGCTGGATATGGGATTTTTACCCGACATTACCAAGATATTGAAAGAGCTTCCACAACGCAGACAGGCTCTGATGTTTTCTGCTACCTTCTCCCCGGAAATTCAAAAGCTTGGAAAGAGTTTCCTAAATGAGCCGATTATGATTGAGGTGGCCAGACAAAATACTACAGCTTCAACAATTACTCAAGAACTCTACGAGGTCGAGAACGGTAAGAAGACAGATGCATTAGTGGAAATTCTGATGACAAAAGGAGTGGACGATACCGGGGCGACACTACAGGCAATCATTTTTGTCAACTCCAAATTAATGGCAGGCCGCTTATCTAGACAATTAGCTCGGTATGGTTATCTGGCAGATGCAATTCACGGAGATAAAAGTCAGGAAGAAAGAACCAAGACCTTGACCTCCTTTAAAGACGGGACCATAAATTACCTGGTGGCAACAGATGTTGCAGCCCGCGGTTTAGATATCCCTGATATGCCTCTGGTTATCAATTTTGATATTCCTTTCGCTGCCGAAGATTATGTTCATCGAATTGGCAGGACCGGTCGGGCCGGGTCAAAAGGGTTGGCTGTCAGCTTGATGACCGCCGAGGATAAAGATAATGTCGCGGCCATTGAAAGGCTGACCAAAAAAACGTTCGAACGGATTGAGCTGTCGCCGAAAAAAATTAAGTTTGACTTTATCAATCCTAATAAAAAATATACATACCAAAAAGTCAAACCAGACGTTGATCCATTCTTTTTAAACCCATATGTGCCTTCTAAGGCCGTGGCTGAAAAACCAATTACAAAAACGGTAGGTATAGTTGAGTCTGCACATGAGAACAGGTCCAAGCTCGTTGCGGCTTTACTGGGCGGCACAGGCAGAAGAGGGTAAACCTCGTTTGTCAGGAAAAGTACCTGCTGACTCTCCAAAGCTCGGTTGCTTTGGAGAAAAATTTTTCGCAGCTGTCAAAAGAGAATCTTTCAAAACCTAAGTGTTGCCAAGCTTTGTCAATTTCTTGATCAATGTTGAGTAAATCAAGACCAGTTGCACCGTTTTGCTTAGATAGTTTTTGACCGTTCTCCCCAAGTACTAGCGGAATATGCAAATAGGTTGGGACTGGATAGCCAAGCGCTTTTTGAAGTTCTATTTGGCGTGGAGTATTGTCAAGAAGATCCGCTCCGCGAACGATATGAGTAATTCGCTGATGATAGTCGTCGACTACAACAGCAAGCTGGTAAGCCCAAAAGCCATCCGCTCTTTTGAGCACAAAGTCTCCTACCTCTTTCTCAATATTTTGTCGAACCTCTCCAAAGAAGCGATCTTTAAAGGTCCTTTCTTCTGATGGAACTCTGAATCTCCACGATCTTACGTTTTCGGTTAAATGTTTGTTTCGGCATAGGCCTGGGTAAATATTGGAGGCCAGCCCTCTAGAGGACTGATATTCAGCTATCTCTTTGCGTGAACAGCTGCATCCATATACTCGTCCTTGCTTTATCAAGAAATCCAACGCATCTTTGTACAGAGGATGACGTTTGGATTGATAAACGATAGGCTCGTCCGGTGAGAGCCCGAGCACTTTTAGGGTCTCTAAAATCTTTGGGGCTGCCCAGACAGGTTCGCGCGGCGGATCTAAGTCTTCTATGCGGACAAGCCAGCGGCCATGATGCGCCTTAGCATCGAGATAACTGGCTATCGCACAAACAAGGCTCCCTAGGTGCAGCTCTCCGGTAGGCGAAGGCGCAAATCTTCCTACATATCTGTCCACCGAATTTCCTCATTCAGCTTAACATTAACTCTGAATGATATTACTCCTCTTCGCCGCCTTCACTTTCAGCTTTTTTAGCTTTGGGCGGATTATCAAAAGTGCTTTGCGGAAGTCCGATGACAGCGGCTTCTCTCTGTTCGTTCGGCCCTAAGGTCAGACTTGGATGAGAGATAATTTGCGGTCCCTGAGCCGGATGCGGCGTTTTGCTTCCGGTGTTCGGATCCATAAGATGCGGCGGAGGACTTGAGTGGGTGGCTTGTGCCGAAACCGAAGGAGCATTGCTGCTTGTTTGGGGCGTAACACTAACTGCATAGCTTGGGCCAGGCATAACGATGCCGTTAGCAACGCAGGCATCATTAATGGCATTGAGAAATGCAGCTTCTAACCGGTAAGGTTCCATCAATTCGATGGGGTCTACCCAAACAACAAGTTCAACATTGATTCCGAAATTTCCAAAGCCCGTAATTCCGCATTCAACCTCATGGTATTGGTCAGGCTTTATGCAGTAAGGAACTTGGATGGCAGCATTTTCGATAATCTCTTTCACTTTACGGAAGTCAATGCCGTAAGCCACACTGAAAGGGAAAATTTTTCTTACCCCTCTCGGGTTGAGAGTGTAGTTGGTAAAAGGTTTATCAATGAGGTTCGCATTAGGAACAATGATGTCTTCGCCGATAGGGGTCACAATCCGAGTTGCTCGAATCGTAATCATATTAACTTTACCGATATGCCCCGAGGGTGTCCGAATAACGTCTCCCACACTAACGGCTTTTTCTGTAATGAGAATAAGGCCGGCGATAGAGTTGTTGACAATGGTCTGCAAGCCAAAACCAATACCAACCGAGAGGGCGGAAACTAATATCGCAAGATGAGTAACAGGTAAACCGATAGCAGCAAAGCCGAACATTAAACCAGCACAGAGGATGGCCCAGTGTACAAACTTGGCAAACATCTGAAGGGATTCCATGCGGACTTGGCTGCCGCGGTGCTTCCCAATACGCGTGATGCTTGCTTCTGCTGCCTTACCTAAGAGGTACGTGACTATAAAAATAATCACGAATTCAATAAGGTCAAAGCTATTGATCGGAACGCCTCCGACCGTAAATAAATTAATCTTCAGCGGCTCGAATAATGGAGTAAGGCTGCTGAAGGTATGTTCTAGTAGATTGAGATCCGAATTTGCTGACATTGCATACCCTTAGTCAATACTAAGGGCAAGATTACAAGAATTCTTGCCCTAGCATGATGGGTACTACCTCAGAACGGTCGCCAAAAAGTCAGCCAAATCTCCGATTTCATCTAAGTCAACAGAGTGCTGAAGACCCGGGTAGCCATGGGCGGTAAGTTTGTCAGCACCTAGCTTTCTTAAATAGTTAATTGAAATTTGAGTGAATGCAGGAGGAACTACTGGATCTTCTTCTCCATACCCGATGAAGATGGGGGATTTGATAGCTTCTCCCACATGAGCAATTTCTTCTTTATCAATTAAAGGAAGATAACCGCTTAGTCCAAAGAAACCGCCGATTGGTTTCTCAAGTTGTACTGCGGTATATAAAGTCATACAACAACCTTGAGAAAAGCCTCCTAAGAAGATTTTGTCTCGTGGGATTCCTCGGGATTCTTCCTCGGAAATTAATCGTTTAATCAAATGAAAGGTCTGTTTAATTCCCTCGGCATCTTCTTTGTCCGTACTCTCTAAACTAAAGAGATCAAACCAACCGCGCATTTCATAGCCGTTGTTCATGGTGATTGGGATATACGGAGCATTTGGTAAGACCATCCTTGTATTTTCCAAAGGCGCGCCGCTGGCAATAAGTTCTTCTTTAAAGTGGCCGAAGTCATTGCCGTCTGCTCCAAGCCCGTGAAGCATGATGATGGAGGAGGTGGCTTTTCCTTCTGGCTCCAAGATCAAAGAATCAATGATCTCGGGTCTTTTTGCAGACTTCGGACGAAACGCCTTGACGTAAGTTGCATCTGTTTCAATCGAAGGTCCTCCAATGAGTTCTATGCAGTAAGGGACTGCAGCAAAAATGCCGTTGATTCCTTTTGCCGGCAAGCCTTCAAGTGTTTCGGCAATTGATTTTGGCTGCCCCGGAAGATTAATGATCAGTGCAGCATGGTCTTCAATTTCTCTTAGCGTTCCAACCTGGCGGGACAATATAGCTGTGGGTACAAATGCTGAAGAGATTCTTCTCATCTGTTCTCCAAAGCCCGGCATCTCTCTGGTAGAAATTTCGAGCGTAGCGTCAGGCGTGACGTCGCGCCGTGACGGACCGGTGCCCCCTGTTGTCAGGACTAAATCACACTTTTTCTCATCAACAAGTTCTTTAAGTACCGATTTGATGGTGTCTTTGTCGTCGGGAATTAACCTCTCTTCAATTTCAAAAGGGCTTAAAACTACTTTGTTTAACCATGCTTTTAGAGAAGGAATTCCTAAGTCTTGGTAGGTTCCGATCGATGCTCGGTCAGAGACTGAAACTAAACCAATGCGGGCGGATTTATTCATCTGTTTCTTCCTCTTCTTTTATCTCCAGGACCAGCGGCGGCAGAACCATGCTGTGTATCAGCCTGTATAGTTCTCTCGATGCTCTCGGAGGTTTATTGTTTTGTGCCTCTTTTCTGGCATTGCGGATAAGTTGCCGAACTAACTGAACATCAGCTTGCGGAAAATCACTAATAAATTTTGTCAAAGCATCATCTTGGGCGATGAGTGCATCTCTGAGCTTTTCCGATCTATGTAAGGCCGCAACTGCAGCCTTATCATTGCCCTTTGCCCGATCAATAGCTTGTCGAACCTTTTCTCCGTCGAGCGCCCTCATGTACTTGCCGATAAGCTGAAGCTGGCGTCTTTTTGCGCCGAAGCTTTTCATCTTGTGGAACTCTTGAAGCTCTGCGAGGATGACATCGGGCAGGGGGACTTTCGCTAAGGTTTCAGGCCCTAACTCGGTGAGTTCTTTGCCGAGATCTTGCAAATATTCGGCTTGTCTTTTTAATTCGCTCTTACTGGGTCCTGAGTACTCTTCCTTGTCGTCTGTGTAATCTGTCATTTTCTATTCGATAATTGGTCAGGATCTCCTTGTTAGGAGTATCTTTAAAGATTCCATTATCATAGTCTCCTCAACGGTTGGAACGGCAGATTAAATGAAAAAAAGCCCCACATTAAGTAGCAAAGACTTTCTTGAAAGCCAGGTGCAGCATGCGTTGGAGTACGCACTTTCTAAAGGAGCAACTTCTGCGGCTGCTGAAGTGCAAGATCAAAATGGACTCAACATCAATGTCCGCAATCTGGATGTTGAGACTTTAGAACATACACGGGATCGGAGCTTCTCTATTACTGTGTACATCAACCAGAGAAGAGGCAGCGCTTCAACAGGGGACTTGACCAAAGAAAGCATTGAGCAAACAGTCAGGGCCGCTTTGGACATCGCAAATTACACTTCAGAGGATCCTTGCGCTGGTTTACCGGAAAAAGAGCTTTTGTGTACTCACTTCAAAGATCTTTCTTTATGGCATCCGTGGGAGATTTCTTCCGAAGAAGCTATTGAATTATGCAAGGCATCTGAAAAAGCCGCTCTCGAAGCGGATCCTCGTATCGTAAATTCTGAAGGATCAAACTTAAACACAAGCGTAGGCAGATTTGTTCTAGGAAATACTTTAGGGTTTTGTAATGGATTTGATTACAGTAATCATTCCATTGATACCTCCGTTATTGCTGAAGACAAAAGCGGAAAGCAGGTTAGCTTCTGGTACGACATGGGCGTTTCCCCCTCTCAGCTGGCTTCTCCTGAAAGTATCGGAAGAAAGGCTGCTGAACGAGCGGCGGCAATGTTATCGGCAAAGAATTTGTCTACTCGAGAGTGCCCGGTAATTTTTGATCCTTACACCGCAAAAAGTTTGATAAGACTATTTGTTTCTGCCGTTTCCGGCTCTCAGCTGTATCGTAACTTTTCTTTTTTAACCGATTCTTTGGGCTCGCAGGTGTTTCCTGAATTTTTATCGATGATGGAAGACCCGTTTATTAAAGAAGGATACGGCTCAGCTCCTTTTGATGATGAAGGTGTTCGCCCCTCAAAGAGATTTTTTGTTGAAAACGGATTGGTTAAAGGCTACTTTCTTTCATCTTACTCTGCCAGAAAACTTGGCATGACAACCACTGGAAATGCCGGAGGTCCCTACAATATTTCCTTGTATGCAGATAAAGAGCATCAAGAGGATACTCTGGAAGCGATGATGGAAAGAATGGGGCGCGGTCTTATCGTTACTTCTTTAATTGGCCAGGGCGTTAACTTGACGACCGGAGATTATTCCAGAGGCGCAAAAGGCTTCTGGGTTGAGAATGGAGAAATAGCTTATCCGGTTGACGGTATTACTGTTGCAGGAAATTTAAGAAATATGTTTAGAGATGTCGAAGCAATAGGTCAAGATATCCTGGCTTCTGACAATTATCGTACCGGTTCAATTCTGATCAAAAATCTGAAAATTGCTGGTAACTAAGGACAGTGAAACGGTCCAAAAGACTGTTGCAAAGATTATTATTTGAAGAAAATAGATGTATATCACCAAGGGATAAAAAATGCAGAAAAAAAATATTGACTGGGCTAATTTAAGCTTCGGTTATCAGCCTACAGATTTTCGATTCGAAGCAAGATGGAAAGACGGTAAATGGGACGAAGGAAAATTGACGGATAATCCCAATATCGAATTATCTGAAGCTGCTTGTGTTCTCCATTATGCACAGTGCTGCTTTGAAGGTCTGAAGGCATACGAAACAGCCAAGGGCGATATCGTTACTTTCCGCCCTGAAGAAAACGGCAAGCGTATGTTCAACACGGCAAAACGTTTGGAAATGCCAAGCTTCCCGGTAGATAGATTCGTAAAGGCCGTGGAAGATGTCGTACGTGCAAACGCAGCTTGGGTTCCGCCGCATGGAACCGGCGCAACTCTTTATATCAGACCTGTCCTAATCGGTTCTGGTCCGCAAATTGGAGTTGCTCCTGCAAATGAATTCATTCTTAGAATCTTTGTGATGCCTGTAGGTTCTTACTTTAAGGGCGCTGTGAAACCGATTAAGCTCAAAGTCGCAGAATATGATCGTGCCGCTCCCCATGGAACAGGTCACATCAAGGCTGGATTGAACTATGCCATGAGTTTGTATCCGACCATGGAGGCTCATAGAGAAGGGTATGCTGAAAATGTTTACTTGGATTCCGCTACTCGTACATTTGTAGAGGAAACCGGCGGTACAAACATTATGTTTGTTGACAAAAAAGGTACCGTGGTAATTCCTTCTTCGCCTTCTATTCTTCCTTCCATCACTCGCCGTTCTTTAGTGGAAGTGGCTAGAGATATTCTGGGCTATAAGGTTGAAGAACGTCCGGTGAAGTTTGAAGAGATTAAGGATATGCAGGAAATGGCTGTAATCGGAACAGCCGCTGTGCTCGCCCCTGTAGGCATGGTTCATTCGAAAGACGGCGATATCTACTTGCCGACAGGAATGGATAAGATTGGACCTGTCAGTGCCAAGCTGCGCGAAACATTAACCGGCATTCAGATGGGCGACGTTGAAGACGTCAAAGGTTGGGTTCACAAGATCGATTTGAATAAATAAATCTGGTCTGTCTGACAAGAAAAGAGGGGGCACTTGCCTCCTTTTTTCACATATAAATTGAGCTTCTCAGGAAACAGAAAAGGCCGAAGCTCGGGAAGAACTTAGGCCTCTTCGTCCAGGAAAGAATTATTCTCTTTCGGCTAAGATTTTTTTCCAGCGCTGAACTTGGAAGTCCACTTGATTGGGGGCTGTCCCACCAATGTGGTCGCGTGCTTTCAGAGAGCCTTCAAGAGTGAGACTTGCATAAACATCTTCTTCAATAAGCGAATTGAATTGCTTGAGCTCTTCCAGAGAAAGTTCGTGAAGCTGACAATTCTTCTCAGAAGCCAAGCGAACTGCGCAGCCAACAGCTTCGTGAGCATCTCTAAACGGCAATCCTTTCCTGACAAGGTAATCAGCAAAGTCAGTTGCTGTTGCAAAACCTTCTTGCAATGCTGCTCTCATCTTTTCTTTTCTAACTTGGATGCCGGGAACCATTTCTGCAAATGCTCTGAGAGTGTCCTTTACAGTGTCGATAGTATCGAAAAGGGGTTCCTTATCTTCCTGATTGTCTTTGTTATAGGCTAGAGGTTGACCTTTCATGAGCATTAGCAAGCCCATTAAGTGCCCTACAACACGGCCGACTTTGCCTCGAGCTGCCTCTGGAACGTCAGGATTCTTCTTCTGAGGCATGATAGAGGAACCTGTTGTGAATCTATCCGGAAGGTTAATGAAGCTGAATCCGAATGACATCCAGTAAACGAGCTCTTCGGACAAACGAGAAATATGAACCATTGTCAGCGAAGAGCAGCTGCAGAATTCCACAGCGAAATCCCTGTCGCTTACTGAGTCAAGAGAGTTCTGGGTGACCGAGTCCATCCCAAGCTCTTGAGCAGTGAATTCTCTATCGATAGGATAGGTGGTGCCTGCTAGGGCAGCGGCACCTAATGGAGAAACGTTGACGCGTTTGTAGCAGTCTAAGAAACGTTGTCGGTCTCTTTCAAACATTTCAACGTATGCCATCATATGGTGACCGAAAGAAACCGGCTGAGCAATCTGCATATGAGTAAAGCCGGGCATTAAAGTGTCGATGTTCTTCTCGGCAACAGTAAGAAGGCTGTGTTGTAAGTGGTCAATTAAAGAAACAATTTCCTTAATTTGATCTCTCAAATAAATACGGATGTCTAATGCAACTTGATCGTTTCTGCTGCGTCCGGTATGCAGACGTTTGCCGGCATCGCCGATAAGAGATGTCAAACGGGCTTCAATATTCAAATGGACGTCTTCGAGTTCGAGCTTCCATTTGAAGGTACCGTGCTTGATTTCGTCAGAAATCTGTTTCATCCCGCGCTCGATATCGGCTAAATCTTTCTGAGAAATGATTTTGCTCTTAGCCAACATTCTTGCATGAGCCAAAGAACCTGCGATGTCTGCTTCTGCCAGTCTCTTGTCGAATCCTACGCTGGCAGTGTATCGAAGAACAAATTCAGCCATCGGTTCAGAGAATCGGCCGCTCCATGCCTCTTTTTTAGAAGCAAGCGGGTCAGCGTGAACTTTTAAGTGCTTATCAGAAGACATATTTAATTAGATGTGTTTTAAAAAACAGTACATTATAAAGAGTTAGCCGGAATATTTATGAGAGAGGAACAATTTTGAACATATTGCGTCCGGCGCACCCGGGAAAAAGACAGAGAGGTATTTTTCCTACAGGACTATTTCTAATACCATTTGTGTAGGAAGACGTATACCGTTAACAAGGTAGATTGGAAACCCAAGATGAAATTTAGAACCTATCTGATGGCGGTTTTGATTGTTTCTGTGACAATCCCATGTTTCGTGATGTCAGGCCTACAATATAAGATGGCCAGCGAGGATATTGCAAAGGAAGAGAGAATCCAGCAGCAGCTTTCTGAAAGCACAGGAAAGGAGCTCCTAGCAAGGCTAAAGATTGCTCAGCATCTTCTTTTGACTGCATCAGAGTTTGTCAAGATAGAAGGTTTAGAAGATACATCACGTACGGATAAGTTCTTGGAGAGTTTGCGGCAAAATTTTCCGGACTTCTTAAACATTCACATAGATAACTCTTCAGGCTTTTCCGTGTCTTTTTCTCCTGAAAACAATGACAAAGGAGAAAGCAATATCGGAGTTGATCACACTCAAAGAGATCACTGGCGCAATCGACAAACAAAAGACAAAGTTCACGTTTCCGGCCTTGTCAATGCTCAAGGAGCTGCTTCGGGGAACATCATTAATTTATCGACAGCGATTATCCAGAATAAAAAGATTATTGGCTATGCGGTAGCTGCTGTAAATTTAAAGAAACTGGCCGAACAGGTTCTTCCTCGTTCCTCGCCGGATCGCTACGAAATAGCAATTTGTGACGGCTCGGGGAAAATTATTTTTTCTACGGCAAATCGTTTCTCTATTCCTGAGGTATTACCAAAATCTGAGATAGCACAAGTAAAGGACGGTGGAACTGCCTGGGTTTCTCTTAATTTTGGTAAAGAGGCAGAGGAGCTTATTCGTGGGTATTTGTCTTCAGTTCCTGAAGCCGGTTGGATTGTGGCTGTGCTGAGCTCACAAAAAGCTAGAGAAGAGCTGATATGGAAGATTGCTTTGTCCAACGGCTTAGTTTGGCTGTCGATTCTTATACTGACTATCGTGGCTTCGATTTTTGTGAGCACGCCTTTGGTTTCGTCCATTGGGAAGCTTTCCTCTCAAATAACAGCAGGTCGTTCTCGTCCGCTTAAAAGTGAAGTCGTGACAATTCCAAAAGAGCTCAAAGTATTGCAGCATAAATTCTCTATGGTCTCTTCTCAGCTTAACCATGCCAATACCGAGCTGTCCGAATTGAATGAAAAGCTTCAAGAAGAAGTGGATCGACAAGTGAAAACAGCAACTGAAAGAGAGGTCATTATGACCGCAGTTTTTAAGGGTCTGTCCGAAGGCTTAGTGCTTTTTGATGGGGAAGATAAGCTGAGATTTGCTAATGAAGCCGCAAAAAAGATTTTCGGAAAAGATATTACAGGAAGTTGTCTGGAAAGAATTTTCCCGGAATCCTCTATTCCTTTACTCAAAGCCGGCCGTTTAGACCCTGTTGTTTGCCGTATGAGTAACGGCCTAGTTGTATCGCTGCGTTTGTTTTCTCTTGTAAATTCTGGTTATTTAAAAAAAGCTGTTTTTATCCGGGACGTGACCTCAGAAGAGCAGTTGAACAAATTAAAAGAAGATTTGATAGGAGTCGTTGCTCATGAGTTGAAAACTCCTCTATCTGCCCTTCGTTTACAAGCAGAAGAAATGAAGAACATGACTAATCTCGAGGATATAAAAGAAAAAGCACATGAGCTTCTTCATGACACCGACAGTATGAAACTTCTTATTGAAAGTTGGTTAGATGTTTCGAGAATGGAAGCCGGAGCATATCGGATCCATAAAGAGTTATGCTCGATTGTGCCGTTAGTCAAGAAGGCCGTAAGAATGGCCTCAGCTGCCGGAGATTTTGACTTCAATCTTCAGATCGCTGAGGAAGCTAAAATTATATGGGCCGACAGAGATGCTTTTGTACAAATTATGACCAATCTGCTTTCAAACGCAGTTAGGTACGCAGATTCCTCTCGTTACCCGAGTATTACTTTGAAAGCATTAAAGAAAAGGGAGAACTTGGTACTTCTTTTGAGCGATAACGGAGTTGGGATTGAACCTTCTAAAGTCAGCAAAGTATTCGAGAAGTTTTATCAGGTTGAGATGGACTCAAAACGGAAACCGGGAGGAACTGGACTTGGACTTGTTATCGTAAAAGGATTAGTTGAACTTCATCAAGGAAGCATTAAGATTCAGAGCCAACTCGGAGTTGGGACGACTTTTATCATTAGTCTTCCATACCCGGAGAAATAAATGATCAGCCAACCATTAATTTTAGTAGTAGATGACGAAAGCAAGATAAGACGCTTTGTTTGTCAATCTTTGGAAAGAGAAGGTTTTGATGTTGCATCGGCCGGCGACGGCGAAGAAGCAATAGCAGTATTCGAGGCTCTATCTGAAAAGCCGGATCTGGTGATTTTGGATTACATGATGCCAACGATGGACGGAATGGAATTTCTAGAAAAATTTAGAAAATTTTCCTCCACACCGGTTATTTTCCTTTCGGCACGCTCCGAAGCTACTATCAAAACAAAGGCATTAGAAGCGGGCGCCGATGATTATGTGGCGAAACCGTTTTCAATCGAAGAACTTACTGCTAGGGTGAAGGCCGTATTGAGAAGAATGAGAACAAATCAATCCGGCATCCTTAGCCAAGACATTGTTAATGGGCCTTTGACGATGAATTTTGGCCGAAGAAAGTTTTTTGTGGGAGGCCAAGAAATAAATCTGCCTGACACAGAATTTAGGTTAATGGCAGTGCTAATCAAAAAGCCGGGTATTGTGTTCACGCATGAGGATCTTCTCAGACAAGTATGGGGTGCCGAGTTCATTGGCGAGACAAATTATCTAAGAGTATCTTTTGCACGGATCCGCAAAAAATTGAGAGCGGCAGGATTCGAAGAACCATTAATCTCGTCCTACTCCGGAATTGGTTATTACATGGAGGATCTATCTGAATAGGTTCTTTTGTAGCGTTTTTGTAATTTTTTTGGCTTCTTCTTTAGCAGCGGTGTTTTGATTTTTTCTTAAGATTTATTTAGCCCTCATTAATAAGTCAAGGAGAAAACAATGACACTGGCTAAGTCATCACGAAGGAATTTCCTTAAAGCGTCTGCATCTCTTCTAGCTGTTTCACCTTCTTTGACCGCTTACGCGTCTGAAGAAAAGAAACAATATGATGAAGAGGTAGACGTTATTGTTGTCGGGACAGGTGTTTCCGGGACCATTGCAGCAATAGCCGCCGCAGAAAAAGGCTCCAAAGTTTTACTGATCGACAAAATGAGCCGTTTAGGCGGAACCTCTCGTATAAGCGGACTGAACTTCGCCTGCGTAGGCTCTCCTCTTCAGCGTGAAAAAGGAATTAAGGATACTCCGGAGAAGCTGGCCTCCGATATGTACAAAGTTTCGGGGAATATGGGAGATTATGAAAAAGCTTTGGAGATGGCTAAAAACACCGCTCGAGCTGAAAAGTTCATGACAGAAAGAGGTGTGAAATGGGACGGAAGACTCCTGAAGCTCGGCGGCCACAGTGAGCCTAGAGTTCTTGTGTCTGTTGGAGATGGTGCGGGACTGCTGAATGCATTATGGAACCACATGAAGACACTTAAAAATCTTGAGACTAGACTCCATACTAAAGCCGATGAAATTATTCTTGACAAAGATGGAAAAGTCGTGGGTCTGGAGGTCAGGGAGGGGTACTATTTTGATACACCCGAAACCGATGATCTGCTGAACAAGACTGGCACCAAAAAGTTGATTCGCGCTAAGCAGGGAGTAATTTTCGCGACCGGGGGTTACTCTCGAGATAAAGCTTTCAGATCTATTGAAGTTCCGTTCTTAGCCGGGGTTGCGACAACTACGAACCCGGGGGCCACTTCAGGCGCACTGAAGACGTTGGTTAGAGCGGGAGCCCAACCAATGCATCTTTCTCTTTTCAGATTTGCGTATCCCCTTCCGACAGAAGACATGATTTGGGGAGTCATTGTTGATCCGGCTACCGGGAAGCGTTTTATGAGCGAGGGTGCAACCCGCAATGCGTTGGCTCAAACAGTACTTTTGAGAAGAATGCAAAACGGAGATAAGAAACCGTTTATTCTTTATGACGAAAAGGCACTCGGGAAGTTTCACAACCTTAATCGGGTGCAGAGAAGTCTTAATGGCCTGAATGGAATCGATGGGACAATGAGTAAGTTCGAGTCAGTAGAGGAAGCAGCAAAAGCTTTCGGAGCTGATCCGAGCGTTGTCAAAAACACGGTTGCAGCTTACAACAAAGAAATATCGGAAGGTAAGGATTCTGAATACAACAAACCGTTAGAAAGGTCAGGCCGTAAGGTAGAACCTCTTGATGTTTCTTCCGGCGTTTATGCAATGCCTATCAATCCTCGACTTAACTATACACCAGGCGGGATAAGAACCGACTTAAAGGGAAGGGCTCTTTCTATGGAGACAGGCAAACCTATCGAGGGACTTTTTGTCATAGGAGAAGCTTCCGGCGGCTTGCACGGTCAGGAGAGAATGACCGGCTGTTCGATGCCTGAATGTGCTGTCTTTGGTTTAATCGCTGGCGAAACTGTGGCCGATAGTGCAAGAAACTAAGGAGAAAATGATGAAAAAAATTATTTTAGTGACGGCGGTTCTTTTGACCCTTGGAATGACTTCTGTTTCTGCCCAAATGCCGAGTATAAGCAAGCATTCTTCCCGTGGTGTTCAATGCACTGTTTGTCATCAAGGTAATGAATTTAAGCCTGTTCCTACCTCTCAATGTATTGTTTGTCATAACCAGGATGCTTTAGCCGGCAAAACTGATCGACTCAATTTTATTTCAAAAATGAGGAACCCTAAGACAGGCGAAGTAAAGGAACACAAGGCTTTAGTTAATCCTCACAATAGCTATCATTTTGGGAAGACCGAAGATTGTTCGGATTGTCATAGAGAGCACCGGACTTCTGTTAATGACTGCGCAATATGTCATGACGTAAAGGCCTGGGGGATGAAAGAACCAAAGTAGGCTATTCTCCGTTTTTTGATTAAACATTTCCACGGTCTGATACAAACAGCTTCCAGCAGAAAGCCGGAGGCTGTTTTTACTGGATAGAATTTCGCGAGAAAAACTAGCGTCTCATGTGATGACAAGGCCGAGTAAGATTTGTCAGAGAGTTTTTTGTCCTAAGACATGAGTTGTTGAGCCGTAGCGACTCATTCAACAATAGTGAGGCCTGTTGTGGAAGACCTATAATTTAGGAAAAGAGAAAAAGTAGGCTAGATAAGGAAGCGAAAAACCTTGCTTTTATCAAGTTTCAAATAAAGAGCCAAATTTCAACCGCTAAGAGCTTTTATCGTCAATTGAGAGATTGTCACGTCCGCATCAAAAGTTTCTTATATTCTTGTACGGCTTCAAGGTTTGTTTACCGTTGAATATTTCAGCGTCAATAACTTTTTGTAAAAAGACGCTTTTAAGGGTTTCTCTAGAAGTTTCTTTCTCTTAGTGAAATTAGAACTAGATGAATGCTCTTGTCAGTTAAGCTAGAAGTGCATCCGAAATCGGATACGCAACTAGTATTGTTCTTGTCCTAGAGCATTTGTCCATTCTTCCTTTATCAACCGGTCGCAGAAAAGGAGCGTAGTTGGAGAGTTCCAGCGACTTTTTGGGATTCCGCTAGCAAGAGTCCTCGTTTTTTGTATTGGTATTTAGAAAATCTTAAATTTTGATGTTGAGACAGGTTCAAAGTTGCGTGGATATAAGAAAAGCCTCCCATATTCGGGAGGCGCGTTTGGTAATCAAATTTTGTTCTTGATTAGAACTTGTGGACTAAGCCTGTACCGACAGACCAACCGTTGTATTTTCCATTTTCAACGTTGGCATAAAGTTTGCTACCATCACTGTATCCAGCAAAACCGTAGACATAAGTGCGCTTGCTGAGCGGATAAGTATACCCAGCATCAATGTTCCAAGCTCTGTACTTAGTGTCTAAGTTTGCGCGCTTAGCCGCGTCTTTCATTGTGCCATCAAGTTCTCCAAGAAGGAAACGAGCACCTAATTTAGCTGTACCGCCCCCCAATGGAGCTGCTGCACTCAAACCAAAGGCGTGTTGAGAGTACATATCAGATTCCCAAGCATATTGGTAAATACCCATTGCTGTTGCTACGCCAAAATTATAAGAACCGCCGGCGGTAATGTTGTAAGCTGTCTTACGATCTTTGAATTCGGCTTTTTTCGCATTGAGGGCATCCAATTCCTTTCCTTCGATAAGATCAAGACCTAAAGTCTTCAGATAGGAATTATATGCATCACCTACTTTCTTTTCACCACCAGTACCTCTTCCATCTAAGGCTTCGAAAATCAAGCTTGCATTAGCTGCTTCTCCAGCATACTTCAAACCTAAACCATAGTAGTGGCGGTTTTCTGACCATTTGTTTGCATCGTCCACTGTACCGTTAGAATACATAGCGTGCACAGTGAATCCGCCAAAAGATGGAGAAACGTAGGCAATTGCGTTATTTACACGGCTGTTAGCTTTTGCAAAACTAGTCCAGGAGCCTTGGTCTTCGTAAGAAGTTCCAAAAGCCCAACCTTGGAGAATTGTGTAGGAACCTGCTCCGCTACCGAGAGAGCCAAAACGACCAAATCCAAGCTGACCGAAGTTACCAGAAACAAAAAGACGAGATTCACGACCGAATGTCTTTCCTTCAGAGTTTGAGGCAGTGTTGCTGCCTGTGTCAACATCAAAACCTTGTTCAAGTTGGAAACCTACTGCGTATCCATTCCCAAGTTCTTCAACACCTTTCAATCCCCAGCGAGAGCCTGAGTCAAAGCCACTCTTCATCTGGACTTTTGTTGTGTTGTGCTTAACTTTGGAAACAACAGCACCAGCGTCAAGAACACCATAGAGAGTAACATTGGAAGCTGCAAATGCGACGGAGGAAGCGCCTAAAACAGCCAAAGCAATAAGTGATTTTTTCATTTGTAAATACTCCAATTGAAGTCAAAAACTTGCAGAAAGTTCAAATTCCTGGCAAGTTCAATTGAAGATTTAGAGGTATGAAAAAAGGACCCCTGCAGAAGGTCCTTTTTCGACGTTAATCTAGGAAAGATTAGAAGGTATGTACCATACCGAGGTAGAGCTGGTATCCATTGTAGTCAGGAATAATAGCGGCTGCATCAGATGCCTTAGTGGAGCGATCTTTCCAGCCCTTGCCAGAATCAGCATAACCAGCATATGCGTTTAACTTTGTTCTCTTAGAGAGAGGATAAGCGTAAGCTACTCCAATATTCCAAGAGTTAACATCTTGGTCTCCGGTTGCAGGAAGGCTCTTGTCCTTACCGAACAGATAGCGAGCGCCAGCAAGGACATCACCGCCGGCAACAGGGACTTTAGCACTCAAGCCAAACATATTAGTCTTCTTGCCTTCGTCCTGCCATGCGTATTGGTATGCAAACATCGGTGTGATAGATCCCAGGTTATATTCGAAACCAAAGTTAATTGCATACTGAGTGTTCATATTTACAGCAGTTTCTTTAACTTGCTTAGCTTCAAAGATTAAGCTGGAGGTAATGGCATTAGCGTTGTATTTTGCTCCAAGACCATAGTAATGGTTATTCTTGGACCATTTTTCTGCTTGGTCATTTCCTGCTATCTTATTAGAGTACATGGCAGACAATGTCAGGCCATTAAAGTTAGGAGTGACATAGACAACAGCATTGTCCACACGGCTGAAGGATGTACCAATTTCAGATGTCCAAGAGCTAAGGCCGTAGCTTGTTGTAAGAGCCCAGCCAGTAAGCATGTGATAAGAACCAGCACCAGAGCCTAAAGTTCCGAAACGGCCAAAGCCTAATTTACCGAAACCGCCTTGAACAAACAACTGGGACTCACGGCCGAAAACTTTGCCTGTAGAATTAGTACTATTGGCACCTGTATCAGAATCGTACCCTTCTTCTAATACGAATCCAACGTTGTAGCCATTACCAAGGTCTTCAACCCCCTTAATGCCCCAACGAGAACCAGAGACGAATCCAGAATTAAGACCAACTGTTGCATCTTGGTGTTTGACTTTTTGTACTAAAACACCGGTATCGATAACACCGTAAAGAGTAACGTTGGAAGCTGCGAATGCAACAGAGGAAGCACCCAAAACAGCTAAAGCGATAAGTGATTTTTTCATTTGTAAAAACTCCAATTGAAGTTGAAAACTTGCAGAAAGTTCAAATTCCTGGCAATCAATTGAAGATTTACAGGTATGAAAAAAGGACCCCCTTACAGAAGGTCCTTTTTACGAAATTATCAGCCTAGGAAGTGCGGATTAGAAAGAATGTACCATACCTACGTAAAGCTGGTAGCCGTTATAAACCGGAGTAATGTTTGCATCTTCAACTTTCTTAAAAGCTTTGTATGAAACGTCTTTCCAACCTTTACCAGAATCTGCATAACCAGCATAAGCGTTTAATTTTGTTCTGTTAGAGAGAGGATAAACGTAAGCTGCTCCAATATTCCAAGAGTTGACGTCTTGTTCTCCAGTTGCAGGAAGGTTCTTGTCCTTACCGAACAAGTAGCGTGCGCCAGCAAGGACATCACCGCCGGCAACCGGCACCTTGGCGCTTAAACCAAACATATTAGTCTTCCTGCCTTCGTCTTGCCATGCGTACTGATAGGCAAACATCGGAGTGATAGAACCAAGGTTGTATTCCAAGCCGAAATTAATAGCATATTGAGTATTCTTGTTCTGAGAGGCTGGAGCTTCAGCTGGGGTTCTGGTTTGTTTTGCTTCAAAGATCAAACTGGATGTGATCGCATTTGCTGCATATTTTGCACCGATACCATAATAGTGGTTGTTTTTAGACCACTTCTGAGTGCTATCTTCACCAGACATTTGATTGGAGTACATGGCGGACAACGTTAAGCCATTAAAGTTTGGACTAACATAGGCAATTGCATTATCAACACGGCTGAAACTTGTGCCAATGTCAGATGTCCATGAGCTCAGGCCATAACTAGTTGTGAGAGCCCAGCCAGTTAGGATCTGGTAAGACCCCGCTCCAGAAGACAAAGTTCCGAAACGTCCAAAACCTAATTTACCGAAACCGCCTTGAACAAACAATTGAGATTCACGGCCAAAAACTTTACCAGCAGAGTTGGATGCAGTATTAGCACCTGTGTCTGAATCGTAACCTTCTTCGAGAACGAAACCAACGCTGTACCCATTTCCGAGGTCTTCAACGCCTTTGATGCCCCAACGGGAACCAGCAACGAAACCAGAATTAAGGCTGACTGTTGCATCTTTATGTTTGGCTTTTTGTACTAATACGCCTGTATCAATAACTCCGTAAAGAGTAACGTTAGAGGCTGCGAATGCGACAGAGGAAGCACCCAAAACAGCTAAAGCGATAAGTGATTTTTTCATTTGTAAATACTCCAATTGAAGTTGAAAACTTGCAGAAAGTTCAAATTCCTGGCAAGTTCAATTGAAGATTTACAGGTATGAAAAAAGGACCCCTGCAGAAGGTCCTTTTTTTCAGATTTTATTCTTTGAAAGATTAGAAGCTATGACGCATTCCTAAGAAGAGCTGGTAGCCGTTATAAACAACATTTTCTGTATCTTTCCAGGCCTTAGAAGAATCGGCGTAACCTGCATAGGCTTTGAGTGCGGTTCTCTTTGAGAGTGGATAAATGTAAGCGGCACCGATATTCCAAGAACGAACTTTGTCATCAGTTGCCGTAGGAGCATCATCATCACCGAACAAGTATCTTGCACCTAATAAAGCGTCTCCTCCACCGACTGCAACCTTGGCAGAGAGACCAAACATATTGGTTTTCTTACCTTCGTCTTGATGAGCCCATTGATAAGCGAACATTGGTGTGACAGTGCCGAGATTGTATTCGAAACCAAAGTTTACAACGTACTGTGCCTTCTTCTTGGCGAGACCTGCTGTATCTTTGTTATCTACAGCCTCAAAGATCAAGCTAGATTTGATTGCATTGGCCTCATACTTCGCGCCGATACCATAGTAATGGTTATTCTTGGACCATTTTGCATCATCAGCCTTAGTACCGTTGGAGTACATTGCGCTTAATTGCAATCCATTAAAGGACGGTGTTTGATAGGCGATGCCATTATCAACTCTGCTAAAGCTCGTGCCAATCTCACTGGTCCAAGAGCTCAAGCCGAAACCTGTTCCAATCGCCCACCCAGTAAGTATTTGATAAGAACCGGCGCCAGAACTTAGAGTACCGAAACGGCCAAAACCTAATTTACCCAAACCACCTTGAACATATAGCTGAGATTCACGGCTAAACTGTTTTCCTGCAGTGTACTCTGCGCCATTGTCTGCATTGAAACCTTGTTCTAAGACGAAGCCAACTGCATATCCATTCCCGAGATCCTCAACGCCACGAATGCCCCAGCGAGAACCCTGATCAAAGCCGGATTTCAAAGAAACAGTTGTGTCTTGATGTTTAGCTTTCTGAACTACAACACCTTCTTCAATAACACCGTAGAGAGTAACGTTGGAAGCTGCGAATGCAACTGTAGAAGCACCCATTACAGCCAAAGCGATAAGTGATTTTTTCATTTGTAAAAACTCCAATTGAAGTTGAAAACTTGCAGAAAGTTCAAATTCCTGGCAATTCAATTGAAGATTTACAGATATGAAAAAAGGACCCCTGCAGAAGGTCCTTTTCAGCTTTAATCTAAGAAAGATTAGAAGGAAGTACGCATACCGACTAAGAGAGTGTAGCCGTTATAAAGTGCGTCCTCAGTGTTCTTCCAGCCTTTGCTGGAATCAGCATATCCAGCGTAAGCCTTGAGGGCGGTTCTCTTGGAGAGAGGATAAACATAAGCGGCACCAACGTTCCAAGAACGAACATCCTGTGTTCCGACTTTAGCTTTATCGAGACTTTCATCTTTACCGAAGAGATAACGAGCGCCAACCAGTGCATCGCCACCGCCTACGGAGACCTTAGCGGATAAACCAAACTGATTTACTTTCTTGCCGCCGTCTTGGTTGTACCACTGGTATGCAAACATTGGAGTTACAGAACCCAAGTTGTACTCCAAGCCATAGTTGATAGTAAGAACTCTCTTCTTATCGCCTTTTGCAGCAATTGCAGGAGCGGTCTTCTTATGTCCTAAAGCTTCTAAAACATCAGCGGAGAGACCCAAATCTCCCCATGTTTTAGCATTGCCAGTACCTTTGTTATCAATAGCTTCAAAAATCAAGCTGGACTTGATTGCATTGGCTTCATACTTGGCGCCGATACCATAGTAGTGATTGTTGTCTGACCATTTGTTTGTGTCATCCTCGACGCCATTGGAGTAAATGGCATGGAGAGAAAGTCCATTGAAAACAGGAGTAGCGTAAGCAATAGCATTGTCAACACGTAATGTGCCGGAAGTCAAGGAGTTCCAGGCAGACATGCTGTAACCTGTTCCAAGAGCCCAACCAGTAAGAATTTGTTGTGACTGTGCACCGGAAGACAAGGAACCAGTACGGCCAAAGCCTAATTTACCGAATCCGCCGCTGACAAACATCATGGTTTCACGGTTGAAAGCCTTAGAGGAATCACCGGCCGCACCAGTATCAGCGCTAAATCCTTGTTCAAGGATAAAGGAAACTGCATAGCCATTACCGAGCTCTTCTGTGCCTCTTAAGCCCCAACGAGGACCTTGGTCAAAGTTCTTGAGCTGGACTGTGGTGTCTTTATGTTTGGCCTTAGAAACAACTACACCCTCCTCGATAACACCGTAGAGAGTAACGTTGGAAGCTGCGAATGCAACTGTAGAAGCACCCATTACAGCTAAAGCGATAAGTGATTTTTTCATTTGTAAATACTCCAATTGAAGTTGAAAACTTGCAGAAAGTTCAAATTCCTGGCAACTCTTTCAAACTTCCAATCGAATTTGGGGAAATTTTTTCAAAATCAATCCTCATCCTTATCCCACAATTGGAGGTATGAATGTCACATTCAAAAATTGGCTCTTACACGAAATCTGAGTTGTATTCGCTAGAAGATGGTGTGTACAGATTAGAGAAGAATTTTTATTTGAGAGTGAGGGGGAATGGAAAATATCGCACTTATTTTTTTCGGTATGTTGATATTGAGGGTAATCATAAAGATTGCAACATAGGTAGTCTTCGAAAAATTACTATGGCTGATGCCAAGCAACAGGTACAACTTTTTAGAAGCCTTTTAAATATTGCTAATGCCAAAAATTTAGAGCTTTCCGAGAACCCAAATCTAAAGTTTAGGGAGTTTGCGATTCAAACCATTGAAATTTTGGCGTCTGTCAAACTATGGAAAACTGTTGCCCAGAAATCATCTTGGATTTCTTCTATAACGACATATGCCTTTCCAAAAATTGGGGAAAAATTAGTTGAGGAAATCACACGACAAGACATCCTAGAAATTCTAAGGCCGATATGGGCAAATAAAACAATGACAGCCTCAAGATTGAGAGGACGACTTGAGAAGATCTTCTCCTATGCTATCAGTGAAGGCAAGTACCACGGCAAGAATCCTGCCTTATGGAAAGGCAACCTTGAGATGTACCTTCCACCTCCGGATAAATGTAAAGCAAAGACACATTTCAAGGCCATTAGTCTTGATGAACTCATTAAAAATATGCCTCTCCTTAAACAATGTGACCTGATAGGATATAAGTGCCTACTGTTTGGCCTCCTCACGGCTACAAGAACCGTTGAATTTACTCAGATTCAATGGAATGAAATTGATTTTAAAAACTTGATTTGGAATTGTCCGCCTAGCAGAAGAAAGGATGGTAAGAAGGAAGTATTTAGAGTTCCTCTAAGCAGACAAGCCGTTGAAATTCTCAAAACTATAAAAAAAGAATCTAAGAGCAATTTTGTTTTTACTAAAGATCACTTGCAACCTATTAGAAGGGAAACACCAAGGAAGCTTTTAAAGGATGGGCTAAAACTAGATTGCACAATGCATGGAATGCGATCTACGTTCAGAGACTGGTGCACACAAAATGGGATAAATGAAATAGTAGCGGAAAAAGCATTAATGCATTCCACGGGAAATAAAGTAATCTCTGCGTACCAAAGAAGTGATTTACTAGAGGAAAGAAGAGTAGTGATGCAGCAATGGGCTGACTTACTGTTTGGAAACTGCGAAAGTAACGAAAATAAAAGCTAAAAAAGTATTTTTGTTGCATTTAAACTACATAGAAACACTACTTTTGCTAAGATTTTTGTTGTTTTTGTGCAAAAAACAACATTTTTAGTTGCCTGCACAACACACTTGTCTCAAAATTACATCGCAGATTAATTCTTGCCAGGAATTTGAACTTTCTGCAAGTTTTCAACTTCAATTGGAGTTTTTACAAATGAAAAAATCACTTATCGCTTTAGCTGTTTTGGGTGCTTCCTCTGTCGCATTCGCAGCTTCTAACGTTACTCTTTACGGCGTTGTTGACGGCGGTGTTGTTGTTAGCAAAGCTAAAAAAGCTGACGGTACAGTCGTTAGAGCCTCCTCTGGTTTTGATTCCGGTCCTCGTTGGGGTTTGAAAGGTGTGGAAGAACTCGGTAATGGTTATTCCGTTGGTTTCCAACTCGAACAGGGTTTTAATCTTGACACAGGAACAACAGCAAACGGTTGGCAGAACAAAGATGGCGACACAGGTACTTTCAATAGAGAAAGCAGACTTTATGTCCAAGGCGGTTTCGGTACATTGAGCTTTGGGCGTTTTGGTACTCTCGCTTCTGGGGCTGGTTCTCAAACTATTCTTACTGGTTGGCAGTTCGGCACATCCTATGAAGACACTGGTTCCTGGACTAAGTATGGTAAGGGTAATAGTCGTGTAAACAATGCTATTTCTTACGTTTCTCCAGCCTTCGGAGGTGTTACATTACATGCTATGTATTCCAATGGCACACAGAAGGACGATTCTCGCTGGTCTGACAATCACCACTACTATGGTTTGGGTCTGAAGGCTAACGCTGGAGCTTTGGATGGCGTTGTGATTTTCGAAGCTACAGATGCTAAAGGAACAATCTTGTAAAAGGAACGGTCTTCAAAAACCCGGCTTATTCCGTAACAGCTGGTGGTAACTATAATTTGGGTGTGGCTACGTTATCTGCCATCTACCAGTATGCTTGGAGCTCGGATACATATAAGCAGAACGCATTCGGCCTTAGCACAGCAATTCCTGCTTTCGGAGGTACAGCTAAATTAGGCACTAAGTTTGTATTTGGCAAAGACGAAACAAAACCTGCCGGTACAGAAGATAAATACAATGGCTGGAGCATCAATGCCGCTTACAATTACCCACTGAGCAAACGTACATACGCTTACGGTTATGCCGGATACACTCATGGCGGCAAACTTTGGAAAGCTAAAACAGCAGCAGACGCTGATTTGTCTCACACTGGTTACGCCGTTGCAATGGGTTTAGTCCACAAGTTCTAGTCAGACTAACTCTTAATCTGAAAAAGGACCTTCTGCAGGGGTCCTTTTTTCATACCTGTAAATCTTCAATTGAATTGCCAGGAATTTGAACTTTCTGCAAGTTTTCAACTTCAATTGGAGTTTTTACAAATGAAAAAATCACTTATCGCTTTGGCTGTAATGGGTGCTTCTACAGTTGCATTCGCAGCTTCCAACGTTACTCTCTACGGTGTTATCGAGGAGGGTGTAGTTGTTTCTAAAGCCAAACATAAAGACACCACAGTCCAGCTCAAGAACTTTGACCAAGGTCCTCGTTGGGGCTTAAGAGGCACAGAAGAGCTCGGTAATGGCTATGCAGTTTCCTTTATCCTTGAACAGGGATTTAGCGCCGATACTGGTGCGGCTGGTGAGTCCTCTAAGGCTTTCAACCGTGAAACCATGATGTTTGTCAGCGGCGGATTCGGTAAATTAGGCTTTGGCCGTACTGGTTCCTTGTCTTCTGGTGCACAGTCACAACAAATTCTTACTGGTTGGGCTCTTGGAACAGGTTACAGCATGTCTGCTTGGAACTCCTTGACTTCCGGCACATTACGTGTAGACAATGCTATTGCTTACGCTACTCCTGTTTTCAATGGTCTGTCTCTCCATGCCATCTACTCCAATGGTGTCGAGGATGACACAAACAAATGGTCAGAGAACAATCACTACTACGGTATCGGTGTCAAGTACGAAGCTAATGCAATTAAATCTAGCTTAATTTTTGAAGCAATAGATAACAAAGGAACCGCCACCAAAGCAAGAAAAGCTGGAGATTTCTTATCTCTCAATGAGTATGGTTTAGAAAATGAGTGGACCGATCCTGCCAATCCAACCGCAGCCCAAAAGAAAGAATATGAGACTTGGGCAGGAACCGTAATAGAAAAAGCAAAAGCCAATCAGAAGAGAGTTCTTACTATCAACTATGGCTTGGAGTACAACTTGGGTTCTGTAACTCCAATGTTTGCATACCAGTGGTACAACCAAGATGGCGGTAAGAAAGTAAATCAATTTGGTCTATCCGCCAAGATCGCAGTTGGCGGTGGTGATGCGTTAGTCGGTGCACGTTATGCCTTCGGTAAAGATGAAAGTCTTGATAAGGCAGAAGTTGGAACCCAAGATGTTCGTTCTTGGAACGTTGGTGCCGCTTATGTTTATCCTCTCTCCAAGAGAACTGCTCTCAAGGCTTACGCTGGATATGCTGATTCCAGCAAAGGCTGGAAGAACACTGAAGATGTACTCTACAACGGCTACACTGTCTTAGTTGGAATGCGTACTTCCTTCTAATCTTTCCTAAATTAAAGCTGAAAAAGGACCTTCTGCAGGGGTCCTTTTTTCATACTTGTAAATCTTCAATTGAATTGCCAGGAATTTGAACTTTCTGCAAGTTTTCAACTTCAATTGGAGTTTTACAAATGAAAAAATCACTTATCGCTTTGGCTGTTTTAGGAGCATCCTCCGTTGCTTTTGCAGCTTCTAACGTAACACTTTATGGTGTTGTCGACACATCTGTTGTTTACACTCACAACGCAGGCGTTGAGAAAAGTCAAAATACAGTTGATATGCAGTCTGGCTTCCGTAATGGTTCCAGATGGGGTATCCGCGGCGTTGAAGAACTTGGTAACGGTTACTCCGTAGGCTTTATCCTCGAAAACGGCTTTAACTCTGATGACGGTACAAACGGTCAAAGCTACACTGGCGGCTTCTCCCGTGAAGCAAAATTGTATATCCAGGGTGCATTTGGTCAACTCGGATTCGGCCGTCTTGGTTCTTTAGCTGGTGGTGCACAAAGCAACAGCATCCTTTCTGGTTGGGCACTTGGAACAAGCTACCAAACACAGGGTACTTGGACAGCCTATGCTAAAGGTAACAGCCGCGTCAACAATGCTATTGCATACGTTACTCCAAACTTCGGTGGCCTGACTCTCCACGCAATGTATTCCAATGGTAAAAAGACAGATACAAATGAGTGGGCTTATAACGACCACTATTATGGTATCGGAGCTCAATACCTCTTGGGCGGATATAAGAACTCTTTGATTTTTGAGGCTGCTGACGGAAAGGGCACTGCTAAGGACGAAACTGCTTACTCCATTAACTTAGGTTTGGGCTATGACCTCGGCTCAATCACTCCGCAGTTTGCATATCAATATGCATGGCAAGATAATTCTTACAAACAACACACATTTGGTTTGTCTGCAGCTGCTCCGGTTGCCGGAGGCACAGTCAAGGCTGGCGTTAAGTACTTAATGGGTAAGGATGAAACAATTCTTACTGGCGAAGATAAATATCGCTCTCTTAACATTGCGGCTGCTTATGAATATCCTCTTAGCAAGAGAACAACTGTTTGGGGATTCGGGTCTTGGGCTGACGGTTCAAAACTCCTGAGTGGAAGCAACCTCAAGAAGATTTCTACTCTCGGCGGAGCAGTACTAAAGAATTCTGAGAAGGCCAACTACGACGGATTTGCTTTCGCAATCGGTATGACTCATAACTTCTAATTTAATGCTTTCACAAGCTTAAGTTAGAAAAATTACAAAAAGGACCTTCTGCAGGGGTCCTTTTTCAAAGCCGAAAATCAGTTTTCCTAAAAACTGTGTCGGCTTTAATCTTTTTTTGGGTGAACCAAAGAGTTCTCTATCTGATTTCATTACCTAAAAAATAGTAATACCTCTTCAAAATTGATCTAATTCATAGGATAATAGAGTAAACCCCTACAATTATTAACTTAGTCCCTAATAACCGCAATGAGCTTCCGACAGTACCTATATGCTATCTTTTTTGCATGTATCTCGATTCCGTTGTTGGCGCTCGGAATCCAGCAGTATTTTTTCGCAAAAGAGACTTTTGAGAACAGAGAACTCGTCAGCAAGCTCTCCGCAGAACTTGTAGGAAGAGAAATCCAATCTCGATTAGAGATTGCCAGAACGGTTGTTGAGTCGGCGGCTAACAAACTTGCAGCCGACGGCACAAAAGATCCGGAACTCCTAAATAGCTACCTGAAGGACCTCGTTGTCAAAGTTCCTTACATTCTTAACATTCATTACGACAACCCTAAAGGGCGTTCCATTGCTTTCTATCCAAAGGTAAACAAAGACGGTTTATCAAATATTGGAGTCGATCATACGACTCGGGATCATTGGAAAAAGATTCAGGCAGTTAACACGCCGGTTATATCAGACGTAGTAAAAGCCGTGGGGGCTGCCGATGTTCCTATTGTAAATGTCATTATTCCCGCTCGAAACAAGAAAGGCAAGCTAGTCGGATACGCGGTATGCGCTTTGAATCTTAATCGTTTAGTCGATAATGCAACAAGTCGCATTGCCCCGGGAGAATTTAGCATCTGGGTATTCGACAGTAAGGGCGTGCCTGTCTTTACGACTGATTTATTTGCTGAGCTCACACCCTATCTCAAGCCTCACGAAATCTCTCGCATTCTAAAAAATGGAGGAGAGTGGGTCACAATTGAACGTGGAACGGCCTCAGATTTGACGGGTTATTTGTTGCCGCTGCCTGATCAAAACTGGGCCGTCGGTATATTCAGAAAAGTTCAAGATCAAGAAACTGAACAGGGAGTCCTAGTTTGGACCAATTTACTCTTTTTCTTTTTAGTCTTTTTGTTAACTTTAATTGTAGGAAGCACGGTAAATCAGGCGCTTGTAACAAAATTTAGAAAATTAATGAATAGTGTCTCGGATTCAAAATCGCCATGGAGCAAGGTCGACTACCTTCACTCTCCTTCAGAATTTGGAGAACTTCAAAGATTAATTAATAAACTAAATAACCAAGCCAGAACAATCAAACCGGAGGCTAACGATATCAATTTCGCCGTGGAAAGAGAGTTCCATAGAAGAATTTCTGATTTTTCCGAAAAAGGAGCAATTCTCAATAAGGTTTTTGATGATTTTTTAACCGGGTTAGTTCTAGTAGATAGAAACGGCGAAATTCGATTTTCTAATAAGATAGCAAGGAAGTTAATGTCAATAGCTCAGCCAGGCACTGACTTTCTGCGTTCTTTAGAGTTGTGTTTTGTATCCGATGTACCAACTCAGTCTTGGCTTACTAGACCGAGAACCAAACTCAAGAATATTCAAACTGGTGAAGAGTTCGAATTGAGGAAGTATGAGATTGACGATGCTGGCCGGATAGAGAACGTGTATGTATTAGTAAAAGAAAAGTAGATGGAGGCTCAAGCCTGAGCCTCTAAACAAGCCTAGTCTTTTAAGAAATATTCTACGGTAGTAACTACTCTTACTTTCTTGATAAAAGGGGTGTTGTCATCTCGATCTGTAATCGAGAAGATGCCTTGATTTGCACGTCTAATTTTGCCTAGGGTAGAGCCGGAGTCAGAAGCAAATTTTTGTGCCGCCTCTTTAGCATTCTTTGTTGCGGCTTCAATCATCGCAGGTTTGATTTCATTGAGACCTGTATAAGAATATCTGGTCATGTAAGAGTAGTCATTTGTTAATCCGACTCCGGCTTTCAACAAGTCTCTTTGTGCTTCATCCAATTTCCTGACAACCTCAACTTTGTTGGAGGAGAGGGTCAGAACTTGAGTGATCATGTACCGGAATGGAGGTCTCTGGGAGCCGTAGCTATCAACAAAATTGTCTTTTAGTTTGGGAGCGGCAATAGTAATCTCATCTTCTGAGATTCCGCCGTCCTTAAGATATTTCAAAACCATGCTTTGTTTAACTTCAAGTTGGTCATACACCTCTGATAAGTCATTTCCTATTTCCCTAAAGCTGACAGGCCAAATAACATGATTAGCTTTAACTTCTTTTTCGGAAAGACCTTTTACTGTAACCACTCTGTCTGCGTCTTTGAAGCTTTTTATACCTTCTTCAATTTGATATCCCAGAGTTGTGGCCCCAGCGATAATGCCGAGTGCTAAAAGTGATGAGGAAATAACTTTATTGTCCATGGGAACCTCCTAAAAATACTTTGTCGATTTTACTGTTATTAATTTAGGAAGAGAATCAAAGTAGGAGGTGTTCGGTCTGGAACTGAATTAATTAGATGAAGCTCAGCCACGCTTGTCTCAATATAGAAAAAGAGCAGTAAGATTTTTTGGTTCAACTGCGCAGGGGCCGAGGGATATAATTAAAAGCAATAACCCAAGGAGTAAAAATTGAACAGACGCGGATTTTTGAAAACCACAGCTGCAGTGGTGACAACTGCACATGTTTCTGAAGCATTAGCTCAGCCAACGAAACAAACGGAAGTGTTTTTTACTAAGGAGATCTCGCCTCAATCTCTAATCCGTATGTACGGACTAATCGCTAATAATTTGGAAGGAAAAATCGCTATTAAACTCCACACCGGCGAGCCGCATGGTCCCAATATCATTCCTCCGGCTTGGGTACAAAAACTTCAGGAATACATTCCAAATAGTACTATCGTCGAATGTAATGTTTTGTACGGGAGTCCCCGCCAATCCACAGCAGGACATCGCCAAACACTTAAGACCAATGGATGGACCTTCAGTCACGTTGACATCATGGACGAAGACGGAGAGGTTGAGCTTCCTTCAACGGGTGCAAAATTTGTAAAAAGTTTTAAGGTTGGCAAGAATCTTCTTAGCTACGACTCAATGTTAGTTTTGACTCACTTTAAAGGCCATGAAATGGGAGGATTCGGCGGTTCAATGAAAAACATTGCTATTGGATGCGGATCCAGCGGACCAGAAGGTGGAAAGGCTCAGCTTCATGGATTGCTTGATCACAATGGCAGCTGGATTCGTGGTGAGGAGTTTATGGAGAGAATGGCTGATGGAGCAAAGGCTATTACAGATCACTTCGGAAAGAAAATTGTGTATATCAATGTGTTGAGAAGAATGTCTGTGGACTGTGACTGCGCTGGCACATCCGCAGCAGACCCTACTGCGCCGGATATTGGCATTCTTGCCTCGACGGATTTGTTAGCTATTGATCAGGCAAGTGTTGATTTGGTGATGGCACTTCCTGAAGAACAAAAAAGAGATTTAATGGAACGAATCACTTCAAGAAAAGGATTACGTCAGCTCTCCGCAATGAAAGAAAAGAAGATGGGAAGCGATGCTTATAAATTGATCGATGTTGATAAGTTGTAAGCCTGCGATAATATATCAAGATCTTCTAGTTCAAGAAAAGCCTTCCTCTATTTGTAGTTGTGCGCAGAGTGCTTAATTCAAAGATAGCGTTAAATAATTTTCAGAATCTTTACCGATGATGTACTTTGCAGTTTAAAAAAGGTGAGTTTTTGACCAAACTTTACTAAAATCTAGGATTACGTTTTAGTCGTCTTTAAGAAGTTAGATGAACTTCTTATTAAATATGAAGAAGCCGGTAAGAATAAATGCTTGAATTTTCTCCTTATCGGAATTAGTTAGGTCTGAATATGGAATTTGAACTCTGGTACTTATTGTTAGTACCTGTACTTTTTGGAGCCGGTTGGTTCTCTCGCTCATTCGATATCAAAGAAAAAAAGTCCGTTGCCGATGAAACTCAAACCTTATATAAGGGGCTTGATTTGCTTTTGGATAACAAAAAAGATCAAGCTTTAAATTCTTTGGTTAATCTTGCCAAGATAGATCCTGATACTGTTGAGCTTCATTTTGCTCTGGGTACTCTCTATAGAAAGAGAGGAGATTACGACAGAGCTGTCAGAATCCATAATCACCTCTACAACAGAGCCGATTTGCCGAAAAAAGAAAGAGCACGTGCCCTTTTTGCTCTTGGCCAAGATTATTTGAAAGCCGGCCTTTGGGATAGAGCAGAAAACTATTTCCGAAAAACTGCCGATTTGGAAAGCGATTACAAAGTACGAGCTATTAAAGAGTTAGTAAATATTTACGAATCTGAAAAAGAATGGCTCAAAGCTATCGATGAAGCTCATATTTTGGAGAAAGTTACTGGGGAGACATATCCGGCTCGTATTTCTCATTTGTACTGCGAACTAACCCTGCAGTGTATGTACTTTAAGAAATTTGAAGAGGCAGCTCAGTACTTACAACAGGCCATCCAAGCAGATCCTAACAATAAACGCGCTTTGATTATGCAAGGCACCATGCTTCAGAAACAAGGTAAATTTGATGAGGCGGTAGAAGTTTGGAAAAAAGTAGGTAAGATATCCCCGGAATACGAAACTTTGGTTGTCGCTTCGGTTGCTGACACATTACTCAAAGCTGGAAAAGAAGAAGACGCAGTCCGTTTCTTAGAGACAGTCGCAGAGAAGGGCATTAATTCAGATTCAGTTGATGCGGCCGTGGATTGGATCTGCAAAATCGAAGGTCCTGCAAAAGCATTAGAAATTCTCAGAAGATATTTGGCTCAGAAGAAATCTTTAATTGGGTTCAAGAGACTTACGGATTTGCGTTTAGCACAGGATCCGGAAAACAAAGAATTGAAAGAATTATCAGATTTCTTAAAGAATCAAATCGATAAAACCGTCCGATATAAATGCAATAAATGTGGTTTCGTTACTAAGAGTTTTCAGTGGCAGTGCCCGGGATGCAGAAACTGGGATAGCTTTGCACCGGTGCGTACTGAGGATCCTTCAAGAATTTAAATATTTTGCTTGAAACTTTTGATACAAATTAACCTCATCTAGTCTTCCACGTTTCGCTCTCTTTCTTGGATAATTATCGCTAAATATCTCATAACCTACGAGTCACAATATAAATATGTTAAAAAGAATTGGCTTTTTTCTGCTGACCAACCTGGCCATCCTGATTGTTCTCAGCATCGTATTAAACATAGTGTCCGCAGTTTTTGGTATTAATTTCGGCAATATCGCCGGAGCTAACCAAAACATGGTTTCTTTATTAATTTTCGCTGCCGTTGTGGGTTTTACGGGCTCTCTTATCTCTTTATTTATGAGTAAGACAATTGCTAAGCACACAATGGGTGTTCAAATGATTGAACAACCGACAAATAAGCTCCAAGCTTGGCTGTTGGAAACAGTCCGTTCTCATGCTCAAAAGGCTGGGATTGGCATGCCGGAAGTCGGTATCTATGAAGGCGAGGCAAATGCTTTCGCAACCGGTGCCTCTCGCAACAATGCCATGGTCGCAGTCTCTACCGGTCTTCTTTCTAGTATGAACAAAGAGGAAGTCGAGGCTGTGCTTGCTCATGAAATCGCTCACGTGGCCAATGGCGATATGGTAACTCTTACCCTTATCCAGGGTGTTACCAATACTTTTGTGGTCTTCCTTTCTAGAATTATCGGCAACTTTGTCGATAGAGCTGTTCTTCGCAACGAAAGTGATGCTCCGGGAATTGGTTATTACGTAACTTCTATTGTTTTGGATATCGTTCTAGGCATTCTTGCAGCAATCGTTGTCGCATACTTTTCTCGCCATAGAGAGTTCAGAGCGGATGCCGGTGCTGCTCAAATCATGGGAAGCACAACTCCGATGATCAATGCTTTAGCAAGACTTGGTTCTGTTCCTACCGAAGAACTTCCGCCAGCGGTTAAAGGATTCGGGATTGCCGGCAGCATCGGAGAATTGCTGGCCAGCCATCCTTCTATTCAAGATCGAATTAACGCTCTTAGACAGATGAACATTCGTTAATCGAACTACTTAATTTCTTTGAAAATGGCAGCTGCGGCTGCCATTTTTGATCTCAAGGTCATATGCAAGATCTCTCCTGTTTTTTTTAGTTTTTTACTTTTTGGCGTAATTATTATTTCTAAGAAAGTCAAGTAAATAGTTGCATAGATGCTTCAGGATAAAGCTCTATAGGCAGCCGTTGGTCCGCACTTTATACTCTGCCCCAGGAACTAATAAAACATTACCAATTATTGATTTTGAGGAGAACTAAATGACATGGACCTTTTGGGTCGCCATCATTTGTGTGATAGCGACGATTTATGCACTAATTAAAAGATATGAAACTAGGCTTGTACTTTTAACCTCTGGTTTTGTAATGGCTTTTATCTCATTGCAGCCGATGGTGGCTTTTAAGCAGTTTGATAAATCTATGACCAACGGCAGCTTAATTATTGCTATTTGTTCTGCCTTAGGCTTTGCTGCAGTCATTTCTTTGACCAAATGCGATATTCATCTTGTCAGCCTCTTGATGAAGCCTCTTAAAAAACTTGGTCTTTTCCTGCTGCCGTCTTGCATGATCGTAACTAGTGTTATTTCAACTGCGATTCCTTCCATGGCTGGGTTAAGTGCAGCAGTCGGCCCAACAATGATACCAATTATGATTAGAGCAGGTTTCCGGCCAGCAATGGCTGCTGCTGCCGTTGGCGGATGCATGATGCCGGCCTATTTAAACCCCGGAGTTTCCCATAACCCGTTTATTTCGAAATTGGCCTCAATGGACATTATGGAATTTATAGGCGCCCATGCTTCGACTACTCTCACCCTTGGATTAATAAGCATCATCTGCATTACCGCTACTTGCTTTGCGATGGGAGATTTCTCAAGAGCTAATGCTAATAATCAACAGGCTCTAGAAACGGCTTCCAACGAGATTGAACATCCTAATATTTTCTATGCAATTGCTCCTATCGTTCCGGTAGTTCTTTTGGTCATTGCTTCTATTTGGTTTAAAGAACTCAAGATGTCTGTAGCAACAGCTATGTTGATCGGCACTTTCTACGCTCTTGTGGTAACGCGATCCAACCCAGAAGAAGTAACTAAAAAGTTCTTCGCAGGCATGGGAAATGGTTATGCAAAGATTTTAGGCATCATTATTGCAGCTGGTGTTTTTGCTGCAGGGTTGCGAGCTGCTGGCGTCATCGAGGTGTTCGTCAACTATCTAACACATGCAAACGAAGTCGCTAAACTTGGCGGCTCCATAGGGCCTTTCGCTTTGGCTGTTTTAACTGGTTCAGGAGATGCTGCGGCTTTTGCTTTTAATGAAGCTGTTACGCCTCATGCTGCTAAATTTGGAATGCAAATTGATAACTTGGGTTACTTAGCTATGATGGCCGCTGGTATTGGTCGTCAAGCTTCTCCTTTGGCGGGCGGCATTATTCTTCTTTCAGGTATTGCGGCTGTTTCTCCGGTTGAGGTGGCTAAAAGGACAGCTCCGGCTGCAGTTGTCATGTTAATTGCCGTTTACTTCTTATGCTAAGAAAGGAAATAACCATGACAAACCATCCGCCAATCCTCGTGCAGTACACCGATACTGTTGAGTCTCTATTAAAAGACAGCATTGTGAAAAAAGCTTTGGACTGCATTGAGGATCAAACTGATTTTGCAATGCAGGAACAGATCGATTTGTGCGAAATAAGCGCTCCGACTTTTCAGGAGGACAGAAGAGCTAATGAGCTTGCGAAGCGCATGAAACAATATGGACTTACCGACGTTCAAAAGGATGAAATTGGTAACGTCATTGGACGGCGCCCGGGAAAAATAGGTTCAAAAACCATTGCTATCGGCGCTCATATGGATTCTGTATTTCCAGCAGAGACAGACGTTAAAGTTCGCAAGGAAGGAAATGTTTATTGGGCTCCTGGTATTGGAGATAACTGTTCCGGATTGAGAGCAATGCTTCAAGTCTTAAGAGCTTTAAATGAAGCGGGAATTGAGACAGATGAAGACATTCTTTTTGTTGGTACCGTTGGCGAAGAAGGTAATGGAGATATTCGAGGTTCGAAGTTTCTTTGTTCGCATAATAAATTAGATGCTTTTATTGCTGTGGATAGTACCGATGTAGGACGTGTGCTGCGGGGAGCAGTGGGTTCGCATCGCTGGAGAATAGCAGTTGACGGACCGGGAGGACACTCCTTTGCAGAGTTTGGGAAGACCCCAAGTGCTATTCATGCTGTTTGCCGAGCAGGCGCGGAAATTGCAAAAATTGAGGTGCCTGAGGATCCTAAAACGACGTTTACCATCGGAACTATCAAAGGGGGCACTACCGTTAACACGATAGCCGCTCACTGTGAAGTGGATGTTGATATTCGAAGTACTGACAATGCAGAGCTGCTCAATGTTGAAGAGGCTGTTCTCAAGGCATTTGAAAAAGCTGTGCAGGAGGAAAATGCCAGATGGCCTAAGGCCTCAGATGATACTCATTTGAAGTTAACCACAACCCAGATTGGAAATCGCCCGGCAGGGCTGCGTCCGCATGATTGCCCGGTTCTTCAGTCTGCTCGTGCGGCTCAAAAGGCCTTAGGTATCGAATTGACCAATTACGGTCTGTCGTCGACTGATGCTAATGCTCCGATGAGTATGAATATTCCTGCAACTTGTCTTTGTTCAGGAGGAAAAGGTATCGGTGCTCATACCTTGAACGAACATTTTGTTTTTGAAAAGACTGAGCTTGGTCCCAAACTTATTCTGCTCACAACGTTAGCTTTGGCGGGCACGACGAAAACAAAACCGCTTCTCTAAACCTAGTCAGTTGATTCAAAAAAGCCGCAGTTCAAAATCTGTGGCTTTTTGGATTCATGCAGAAATTCAATGAATAAAATCTAAAATCAGTATTTCACATTTCTGCCAAGACGTCATAGAATTTTTTGTGCTTAATATCAAGAGAAAAAAATGAAGATTGGTGCTTTACTTGGAGCGTTATGCGGGCTCTTAATCAGTACAAATATTATGGCTGAGCAGATCTATTTAGAATCAGACGGGATAGAGTCTGTTATTCAATTAAACGACACTCTAGAGGCTCAAGAGTTTTTAAAGCAGCTTCCGCTGGAATTGAAGTTTGAAGATTATGGAACATACGAACGCGTGGCATTTTTACCAGAAAAACTGATCTTGACTGGTCAGCCAAGCGGATTCATACCCATTACCGGTGAGCTGACCTACTACGCACCGTGGGGGAACCTTGCGGTTTTTATAAAAGATTTCAGACCGTCTGACGGATTGTATCCTTTAGGAAAATTATCTCCGGAGGCTCTAAAGGCAATAAAAGACTCAGGAGATAAAAAGGTCAAACTTTTTATAAAGGAATAATTTGTAATGTTGTCTCACGAAATATCCGGAAAGAAATTTCAGCAAGAAAGATCGCTTTTCAGACTTAAAGATACAATCTTGAGGGACTGCATATTTCAAGGGCCAGCTGATGGTGAGTCTCCTTTGAAACATCCCGAAAACGTGTTAATGGAAAATTGTTCATTTTCTTTGCGTTATCCAATCTGGCACGCTGACAAATTCGAGATGTTGAATTGTCAGTTCGACGAAAAAGCCCGTGCTGCTCTTTGGTACTGCTTTAACGGCAAAATTCAAGACACCGTTTTAGGAGGCATAAAGGCGTTACGAGACTGTCAGAATGTTCTTCTTGAGCGGTGCCTTATTAATTCTCCTGAGTTTGGATGGAAATGCAGAGGAGTTACTTTGAGAGATTGCGCTCTAGAGGCAGAGTATGCATTCCTGGACTCCCAAGACTTATACCTAAAGAACATAAAACAGAAAGGCAAGTACTCTTTTCAATATTGTCGTGACTTAGTTATCGAGGATTCAATCTTGGATACTAAAGATGCTTTTTGGCACAGCGAGAATATTACCGTAAGAAATTCTAAGGTAAAAGGAGAATACCTCGGGTGGTTCTCCTCGAATCTTATTTTGGAGGACTGCGACATAGAAGGAACACAGCCGCTTTGTTTTGCAGACAATTTGGTTATGAAGAATTGCACAATGAAAGCGACTGATTTGGCTTTTGAAGATTCTTCTGTTCATGCCGATATACAGGGCTCTATTTTCTCCGTTAAGAATCCTCGATCTGGTTTAATCGTAGCCGATGATTATGGAGAAATTATTCAAGAAAAACTAGGACAAGCGGTAATTCTAAAAAGAGGTGAATGAATGGGCAGTATACCGAAGATGAGTGCCTTCCCGGTAGGAGACAAAAACGAGGCCTTTTCCCAATATTTCTCAGGACAAAGCTATTTGGCAATGCTGAGCATGGATCAAGTCCCCGCTTTTAATGTGACTTTTGAGCCGGGATGCCGGAACAATTGGCATATCCACCATGCAGACAAAGGCGGCGGACAAATGTTAATTTGTGTTTGGGGGTCGGGCTACTACCAGGAATGGGGAAAGCCCGTGCAAGAACTCAAAGCAGGAGATGTGGTGAATATACCGGCTAATGTGAAACATTGGCACGGCGCTGCTCCTCATAGTTGGTTTCAGCATATTGCGTTGGAGGTTCCCGGAGAGGGTAAAAAAACGGAATGGTGTGAGGAGGTCTCTGATAAACAGTATTCCGAATTATCTTAGATTACAGAGGTGATTATGCTCAAACGTAGACAGGTGATTCAGACGGCGATATTTGCGACTTCGTTCAGTGTCTTGCGGGCTTTCGCAAAAAACTCCCGTAAAGGAATCATTATTGTTTACTCCAAGACCGGGAGTACTTACAGATTGGCCGAAAGAATCCATGAAAAAACCGGGTTCCCCTTGATTCGATTAGAACTAGTCAAACCATATGCTGAGAATTATGCTGAAATGACGGATCTCGCTCGTGAAGAAATCCATTCTGACGCTCGCAGAGAAATTTCCACTCAGATTCCCGATCTTAATAGCTACACGGACATCTATATTGGTGGTCCTTATTGGTGGGGAGGCCTAGATGTTCCAATGAGAACTTTTCTCAAAGATCATCCTCTAGAGGGTAAGCGCGTCCATCCTTTTATCACTTCAGGCAGCTCTGCTCCCGATGGAGCCTTGAAGGACATTAAACGGTTGTGCCCGAAAGCAGAGATAGAGCCCTACTTTTGCTCTCCCGGGTCCAGAGCTTATTCTTCTTTGGCTAATTTGGATAAATGGATAGAGCAGTCGTTAAAAGACTAAAAACTCCTCATCTCACTCAGTTCCGCTTTGCGCTTAGTTTTTCAATTGCAAATCTAAGCAGCCTCGGAGCTGTTTTTAATGAGTAATCCAATTCCAGCCGTTCAGTCATTTTATGAGCATCTTTTCCTGAAGGTCCTAAGTTTGCAATGGGTATATTGAGTTTGGCTAGTTCCTGAATTGGAATCCAATAGGTCTCTCCCCATCCGGGCATGTTTTGAGCAATAAATTCTAGATCTTTCATGTCACCTTCGTATCCTAGGAAGGACAAATCTGTGATTCCTCCGAAGACCTCGATAAATATGCTCTCATCGTCTCCTGTTAATCGATTGCTCTTTTCGATGATCTTCAAAATCAGATCCTTAATACAGTCTTCTCGGGCATTTCTTCTTTTGTTAATTCGAGGAGGATAGTAGGGAGGCAAGAACCCAATAATGACTAGAGGTTCCGTAGATTGCCTAAGCGATAAAAAAGCTTCGATAATACGGATTGATTCTTCTCTCTCATCCGAACATTTTGCTTGAGACGAGAGCACCGTATCAAATACTTTTCTAAAGGCCTCACTGTCCTTAAATTGACTTGTGACTTCTGTGTAAAGTTCAAAGAAATCGATGATCTTAACTTGAGCAAGATTTTCTTGATTTCCCCCTCGGCTAACAGAGACGGAAAGGGATTCTTGTAATGAATGCAAGGCCGATTTAATTGCTCTTTCTGCTGTTCTTTTGCACAAAGTCAATATTTCTTGAGGAGTCTTTTCAATGGTCAGAAGATTGAAATAACAGACGCTTTTATGTGGAATAGTGACTGAATATCCGCTTCTTCTAATCTCAAAACCCAAGCAAGCCGGAGGGGATAAAAGCCAATTTCCTTGGCCTTCTAAAAAGTCAGGATCGGCTTCCATCTTCGTCACAATTTCAGACGCAAGAAGAACCGCGCTAATACCTTGGAAGTAGTCATTGACGTGAGCTTCTTTTCCCACACAATAGAAAAAAGGCATGATTTTCCCAGTGGTTCCAGTGTAGTAAGGACGATATGAGTGTCCTAATTGGTCCGGAGAAGTCCTGAAGCATGGCTCACCAGTAAAGGCCGCGATGACATCGAGATTTTTCTCGCCGATAAATGTCGATAATTTCCTAATGACCCCTCTCATGCCGGCACTGCTGTTTTCTTCGTCGGGGACAGCTAGAAACAAAAGATTGATGCCGCAGTCCTTCGCGGCATATTCTTTAATCATGGCTAGAAAAAGCGCAAGGCCCCCCTTCATGTCCATAACACCTCTGCCGAAAAGCCAATTCCCTGACTCTAGGTCTTTTTGAGCATTCTCATCCAGTTTTTTATTCCTAAGCAGGCGGGTGTACAACTCTGGCTGAAAGGCTTGTTCTTTAAGGTCTCCGCAAACCTCAGCAGATACCACGTCAAAGTGCCCTGTAAGAAGAATTGTGCGTCCCTTAGATCGTGGTGAGCTAAGAAGCGCAAGAACCGCTTGTCTGTTCAATCGATCTTTCTCACAAGACAGCAGCTCCGTATGGAGGGTCAAAGGTGCCGCCGCCTCAATAGAGGAAAGATAATGGAAGATAAATTGTGCGCAATCATTTTCTTTTTGAGCGTCTGTGGATACAGAGGCAATTGAGCAAAGCTCTTTGGTAAGCTGAAGAATCTGGGCTTCCAGAGATATTTTAGGGTCCACTTTTTTTCTCCTGATTCGAAGATTTTAAGGAAAAAGCGGATGTAATTTTCAAGTTAAAAAATCATTTAAGCCAGATTTTCTTGCCTTTAACTGTATTATTGGCAACCATAACGGCAAAGATTCCAACGATGATTCCCGACAACGTCAGACCAAGAGTAATGGCGCTCCAATAACCTCTCGCTCCGAGCGGTTCAGGGGTCAATATGTTGGTAAAGGTGAAAATACTTCCAAGACCTAAGCCAATTCCCCAAAGAAGCACGCCGTATAACACCATTGGGGTGAAGGTAATTCGATACCCTCTCATTGCGAAAGAACCGATGCAGTTGGTTGCATCGAATACATGATAAAAAGCAGCAAATGGAATTAACAAGGCTGAGATTGCAATAACTGCCGGGTCGCTGGTATAGAGCTCTACAAAGAAATATTTGAAGAAATAAAGAATTAAGGAAACGATGACGGCACAGCCAATTCCAAACTTAAGACAGTTGAAAGTTGCAGTACGGGCTGCTTGTGGGCTGCCGGCTCCCAAACACTGAGAGACCAAGACCGAGGCGGATACCCCTATGGATAAGGGCAGCATATAAAACAAAGATGTTAAATTAGCGACAATCTGGTGTCCTGAGACCGTCACTTCTCCCAAACGAGAAATAAAGATGGTCATGAAAGTGAACGACGTAACCTCAAAGAATGCTGAGAGTCCGATTGGAATACCGAGCTTAAGCTGCGCATTGATAATTTTCCAATTGGGCAGAGAGAATGATTTTGTCCTCATGCGTACATAGAAGCTGTCGAAATGCCAAATGCCCCAGAATAGCAATAGTGTTAGCCAAGATGTAAGAGCAGTAGAAACGGCACACCCTGCGCCTCCTAAAGAAGGGAACGGGCCCCAGCCGTAAATGAATAGGGCGTTAAACGGCACCTTGAGAACTAGCATCAAGAGAGAAATCCACATGGCGATCTTGGGGCGGGAAACGGCGGCATTTAGCGCCAAAAAAGCTCTTCCCGCCATAGCTCCCGGCAGTCCAATGGCATTAATGATGAGGTATAAAGAAGCGATTCTGGCAGTTTCTCCTTTAGCATTTGTCAAATGCATCCATAGAGGCGTATAGGTCATTATCAATACGCCGATAATGGAAAGAAAAACGGCAATCCAAAGAGTTTGATGTAGTTCGGGGCCGATCTTTTCGTGTTTGCCGGCCCCCAGGTGATGAGCCGCGATTGGAGATAATCCCTGCATAATGCCGACTAGCCCGACAAATATAGAGATAGACACGGCAATGCCGATTGCGACACCGGCAAGATCGGTTGGACCCAGGTGACCCGCCATAAGCGTGTCAATAGTACTGCCTCCGACGATGGCTAGATTGGAAATCCAAATAGGAGCCGAAAGTTTAATAATCGCCCAATAAGAGGTGGAGGGCGGAGTGAGCCGAACCGGAGAAACAGACATAAAACTTAATTAAAAATTTAGAAAGGAAGTCGCCTTAAGAGCTGATATCTTTCATGAGAGCGAGGACGTCCTGGAACGTTCGCCAAAACCTCCCAATTATCCAAAACTGCACCGACTGGAGAACCGCTGACCTGAATTGTCTTAATGGCAAAAGAGCATTTCTGACCTGGTGTTCCGAAAGGAATATCCGCTAATGCATAGAAAGCCGCTCGGTCAGACAAAGACAAGCCGATAGCCTCTACACAGTCACCCGGTTTACGGTTGGAATCAAAAGATGTCTTAATTGCAGCGACTGAATATTCCATTGTTCGAGCTCCATTAAATATAGGAAGAAATAAGGAGCATACAACGATAGCGGACACGGTCAGGCCGCATGCTGAAAGCCAAGTGCCTCTCCAGGCAACGACCGGATGTTTGAAAAGACGCCAAAATACTAAAGCAATCCAGAAAATTGTGGCGGCCGCCGCAATAATTAAAAGCAGATAAGAGGTTCCGGGAGTGACCTCAGGCGCAAGGCGGCGCAAGGAATATGCCATCTTGGTAAAGTGACCCGTGGACCATGCGTAGTAGTAAATCCAAACAACAATGAGGCCAAGAGTAAAAACGATTCCCGAGAAAAGATCTAAGAAGTTCTCCTTGCTTTTCTTAACGCTGATAAGACCGAATCCTGTAAGAACAGCTAAGGAGGGAACCAAACAATACATCGTTGTTTTTGGCTCTAGCCCTGTAAACAGAATGGAGAACAAAGAAATCGATAAGAAACTCAGAGGAATCGAAATGGGAGCACATTTAAGACTCCCTCTCCACGCAAAAACAGCCCAAATGGCAAACGGCCAAGCAGGGAAGGTGATCCAAGCGAGGTTCTTTAGAAGCCATGGATATTGAGTAATAGAAAGAAAAGAGAATTCTGTCGTGCTTGAATGAAGCCATCCGGTAAACCAAGAAGAAGCTTGATCAGGAACACATAAAAAGACTATAGCTGGCCAAATAAAGGTGACAACAAGCGCAGTAATAAAAGTAATAAGAACTCGTTTAGAGCGGCTGGTGTAATCGGGCGTAAAAATATAAGCAACCCAAGTAGCAAAAGCAAGCCAAATGCTCGCCCCGATTGTGGTGGTGAGAGCCCCTAGACCGATTCCAAGGCCCGCAAGAAGTGAGCCTCTTTTTAGATCTTCGAGACTCAGAACAATGCCGAAAAAACATATGCAGGCAACAGCTAACAAAGTTGTTGTCGGACTGATTTCATGGAGAGGTTCTAATAATCCGTAAGTGCCGATGGTGATTAATAAAGAAATGTCTGCAACGACACGGCCGTAATCTTTTCTCGCTGCTTCGCCTCCAAATGCAAAGCTGACAGGCTGGGCTTCATCTCTTCTGGCTAGAAGGTAAGTTGAATACCAAATGCAGGCGGTAATAATGGCAAACCAAAATCCGCTAGTCAGGTGAAAGGAACGGATGGGATCAAGAATTTTACCGACAGTTAAAATGATGATCGCACTTACCCAAGAAGTAAGGGGCCCCACATCATATATAGTCTCTCCCGCAACGTTTGGGATAAGCCAATCGGACAATGAGCCGTTGACCATAGTCCAGGCTATGCCGAAGCTTGTGAGATTCTTACTTCCTAGTAGTTGCGGAGACAATAGGAAGGGTGCAATAAAACAAATTAAGAGTGCTAGTAAAGCATATCGAGGCAGTTTATTTGCCGCGGCAGCGCTCACGACGGCTGGAGAAGAGCGTTCACTTAGCATTTGACTTGAATCTCACAAGTTAAAAACTATATATAAAAAATAAGGCAGCCGAAGCTACCTTATCGGGAAATTCCACCGCTAAATTACTTCTTAGCTTTGGCTGCTTTTGCCTGTTCGGCAGAAGCGTTAAGAGCAGCATTCTTAGCAGCAAATTTCTGACGGAATTTTTCTACACGGCCAGCTTCGACGATACGTGTCTGAGCACCAGTGTAGAAAGGATGGGATTCGCTGGAGGTATCGAGCTTAACCTGCGGATATGTAACTCCGTCGATTTCAATTGTTTCACGAGCATCAGCTGTGGAGCGGATGATGAATGTCTTGCCGATAGACATATCTGTGAAGGCTACTTCACGATACTGCGGATGAATATTGGTTTTCATTGTTAACCTTAAGTAAATCGGTCGCCACTCGCCTTACGAAACCGCTGACCATTGCCAGTCTTACGCTAGGTATGCAAGAACGTGCCTAAAATGAATAAAACAAGGGCGAATTATCTCTCTAAAGAGAAAAAAAATCAAGTGCTTTTTTAACGGACGTCTGATTCAAAATCACATCAATTTCACCGAATCCGAAGAAATGCTTAAAGTTAAAAAGCTGGTTCCTTTCGGCTCCAGCTTTTGGTTGGAAATTAACCTCTTCTTCCCATCATTTCAAAGAACTCTGCATTGTTCTTTGTTGGTTTCATACGGTCAACCAAGAACTCCATGGCCTGAATTTCATCCATTTCGTAAAGAATCTTACGAAGGATCCATGTTTTCTGCAAAACGGAAGGCTCAAGCAGAAGTTCTTCTCGCCGTGTGCCGCTTTTACGAACGTTGATAGCTGGATAGACGCGCTTCTCAGAAAGGTTGCGGTCAAGATGAATTTCCATGTTGCCCGTTCCCTTGAATTCTTCGTAGATTACGTCGTCCATTCTGCTTCCGGTTTCATTGAGAGCCGTAGCAATAATTGTGAGAGAGCCCCCTTCTTCCAGCTTACGCGCTGCACCAAGGATGCGTTTCGGTCTTTGCAAAGCATTGGCGTCAACACCGCCTGTCAAAACCTTGCCGGACGTCGGGACCACAGTGTTGTAAGCTCGTGCTAAACGAGTGATAGAGTCAAGGAGAATAACAACATCTTTTTTGCTTTCAGCCAAGCGCTTGGCTTTTTCGATCACCATTTCTGCGACTTGAACGTGGCGCGTAGCAGGCTCATCAAAGGTTGATGCGATAACCTCACCCTTGACAGATCGTTCCATTTCAGTAACTTCTTCGGGACGCTCGTCAATCAGAAGTACCATCAAAACGACATCAGGATAGTTAGCGGTAATCGCGTGGGCAATATGCTGCATTAAAACAGTCTTGCCGCTCTTTGGAGAGGCGACGAGAAGAGCGCGCTGGCCTTTTCCGATAGGAGCAATAATGTCGATGATTCTGCCGGTCAGATTTTCTTCGCTTCTAATGTCTCTCTCGAGTTTCAGAGGCTCATCAGGAAACAGAGGAGTAAGGTTTTCAAAAAGAATTCTGTGTTTCAGTTCTTCTGGAGGAAGACCATTTACCTTGTCGACTTTGACTAAAGCGAAATAGCGTTCGCCATCTTTTGGAGTTCTAACTTCACCTTCAACTGTATCGCCGGTATGCAAATTAAAACGACGAATCTGCGACGGAGAGATATAGATGTCGTCAGGGCTGGCAAGGTATGAGGAAACAGGTGAACGTAAGAAGCCGAATCCGTCTGGTAAGACTTCTAAAGTGCCGTCGCCGAAAATTTGTTCGCCGGCTTTGGCTCTTTTTTTCAAAATAGCAAACATTAATTCTTGTTTGCGCAAACGGCTGGCATTTTCAACATCTAATTCCAAAGCAATATCTAATAGTTCGGAAACGTGTTTTTGCTTGAGTTCTGAAAGATGCATTATGAGAAACGAAATCTGTGGACAGATCTCGAGGAGTGGTTAAAAGAAAAAAAGAAGAGATTTGCGGCTTAATTGAGAATTTAAGCCGCAGGAGGGAATTTTATACGAATTGTTTTAAGAAAGCAGCGAATTGAGCAGAATTCATCATACCGGCTTGCTGGGCAAGAAGTTGACCGTCTTTGTAGACAGCCAATGTAGGAATGCCGCGAACACCGAGCTGCTGAGCAACGTTCTGAGATTCGTCAACATTGTATTTAACAATTTTGACGTGTTCCGGAAGAGTTTCTGCAGCCTTTTCAAGAACTGGTCCCAGCATACCGCATGGGCCGCACCATGGAGCCCAGAAATCAACAACTACAACGCCTTTAGCATTCAATACTTCATCAACATAGCTGGCGTCATCAACACTTTGTAAGCCCATAATTTATTTCCTTTTAAAAACAAACTAAATAGGGTCAACGAAGACTAAATGTCCTCGCAGAGATAAGGTTATCCTATCACTGATATCAGAAGACCCGTGTTTGAGCTCCCCAACATGGGAGGCAGAAAATGTACGTATAAATTAGCACACTCATGAATAATACAGTTTGAGTTTTTGTTTTTTTATATGACTTTTTTTGAAAAAATTGATAGAAATTTGACGTCCTTTTAGTGTGAGTTTCTTCTCTTTTTTCTACTGTAAAGATAAATACCAACAAATAATGCCGCCGAAGAAAAACCTAAAATGCTCGCGGGAATCGCACACGCAATAGAGGAATCTGAAACTTTGATTGCTTCACCGCCCATCCATGCGCCAATGGCATTTGCGCCGTTGTAAGCAATTTGACCGAGGGCGGCAATAATGATTTTGGCATCTTTAGTCCCTTGAATAATCAGTGCCTGCATAGGGCCGGCCAAGAAGTAGTAGCCAAAAGCTGCTAATGCTAGGAAGAAGATTGCGGATATTTTGTCATCCGATAAAAAGAATGCTCCTAAGGTAGCGACAGCTATAAGAGACTGCCCGAAAACAACAAGAGTCTCATCACTGAACTTCTTTGTCAAAGGGGCTGAAGTAAGATTACCGAAAAACATAGCCCCGCCGGCAATTACCATCACCATCGTCATCCAAGAGGCGGGCAAATGAGTCGTCGTCTCCATAATGGGGTCTGCATAGGAGTAGTAGGCATAAAAACCTCCGCTGCCTAAGGCAACACCGGCCAAAATTATCCACGGCCAAAGATGTTTGAGGGGTTGGATTTCTTGGTGCAGCGGCTCTTTTTTTACTGGCATCGAGGGGAGCCAGAAAAGAAGTGCGACAATGAGGAGGACCGCCAGCCCAGCAATTCCAGCAAATATGTAGCGCCATGTAAAGGCAAAGCCAATCCAAGCCCCGAGAGGCACACCGACAAAGTTAGCTGACGTTTGACCGAGAACCATCAAAGTCACGTCCCGTGAGGCTCTTCCTTGTTGGGCCAGCCGTTCGCATGCTACTGCACCCAGGGCGAAGAAAATTCCATGAGGCATCCCGGAAATGAACCTGGCGCCAAGCATCTCAATGTCGCTTTGAGCAAAACTTGCACCTAAGTTGCCGCAAAAGATAAGACAGGCGGCAATCATTAAATTTATTTTTAAATTTGCATCACGGCCAAACAGTAGTAGCGCTATGATTCCTCCGCAAACACCAGCGGCATATGCAGAAACATAGAGGCCCGCTTGAGGAATAGATACATGTAAATCTCGGGCAATATCGGCAAGTACCGGGACGATGCCTAATTCAGCGGCACCAAGACAGAAAGTCCCTATACACAGCGCGGCAATATGTTTACTTAAATCCATCTACATAATTCGTGATTAACTTTTCCATGAAGTAACTTTATTTCCTCTGGGCAGGTAAAGGTGAAGACAAAACTCTAATTCGGGAAAAAGGCAGCCCGTAAAGCGGAAAAAAGATAAAAAATCTATGCGAAGAAAGTTACGAAATTATGCAGTAACTTTTAATTTTTTTGAATTCTGCTAGAATTTCGCTCTGCGGGCCCCCTCGCATGTGAATGTCGTGAACCTGGTCAGGTCGGGAACGAAGCAGCCATAACGATCCTAGCAGTGCCGAGGTGTGGTCCGCATTTCATTTGGAATTCATTTCTTATCACTTGCATAGCCATTAAATTCCTCTAAAATTCTTCAATTCGGAACTGTTTTATCTACTGCAAGACGATTTGGTTTTGGACTAAATCTTTAAGAGAATTTTCATGGCTTACCAGGTTTTAGCAAGAAAGTGGCGTCCCCACGATTTTTCTACTTTGATCGGACAAGATCATGTCGTCCGTGCCTTGACGCACGCACTTACCGAGAATCGTCTCCATCACGCATATTTGTTTACCGGAACCCGCGGGGTGGGAAAGACAACGATCTCTAGAATTCTTGCGAAGTGTTTGAATTGTGTCGGAGAAGATGGCAAAGGCGGCATTACCGCTCACCCATGCGGAGTTTGTGAAGCCTGTCGAGCTATTGATGAAGATAGATTCGTCGACTATATCGAAATGGATGCCGCCAGCACCCGCGGTATTGATGATATGGTATCACTGCTTGAAAGAGCCAAGTATGCACCTACCAATGCTCGCTTCAAAGTCTACATGATCGACGAAGTCCATCAGTTAACAACACAGGCTTTCAATGCCATGCTTAAAACTCTTGAGGAACCTCCGGAGTACGTTAAGTTTATTTTAGCGACCACTGATCCTCAAAAAGTGCCTGTGACGGTTTTGTCCCGTTGCCTGCAATTTAATCTCAAGAGTCTTTCTCCCACCTTAATCTCGGGACACATGGAGGAGCTGCTCAAGCAGGAAGGATTTCCTTATGAATTGCCTGCGCTCAGAATGTTGGCAGCCGGGGCCCGAGGATCAATGCGAGACGGTTTGTCATTGTTAGACCAGGCAATAGCCTTCAGTGCCGGTAATCTGACGTTAGAGAACGTCCGCGAGATGCTAGGCACTATTGACAGCACCACTCTGATTAGATTGCTTGGAGCGTTAGCGAATAGGGATCCAGATCTGATAATGCAGGTTGCCGATGAGATAGGAGCACGCAGTTTATCTTATACGCAGGCCCTCAAAGACATGGCTTTGCTCCTCCATCGTATATCTATGGCTCAGATGCTGCCCGCTTTCTTAAATCCGGAAGAACCGGACGCAGATGCAGTTAAGGCTTTGGCACAGGCTTTTGCCCCTGACGAAGTTCAACTCTACTATCAGATTGCTATTCATGCTAGAAACGAGATAAGCCTTGCTCCTGATGAGTATTCGGGTTTTACAATGGCCTTGATGCGCATGATGGCTTTTGCGCCGGCAGAGACAAAAAATTCTAAGAAGGCAATTGTTGCTCCGATAAAAACTCCGGAACAAAAAAAACAGTCAGCTGTGACATTTGAGCCGCCGGTGCAGTCAACTGCCCCAGTGCATACGGAGAAGGATAATTCCACGAGCTCGTCCTCTAAAGAAGTACCAATCGCTCCAACGAAGCCCGTTGTAAAGGCACAAGTGAGTACAGATCCTGAAGATATACCTCCATGGGAAGAAAAAGCGGAAACCGCGGGCTCAAAAAAAAAATTAACTGAACGGCCAGATCCTTCAACTAAGCTTCCTTCGGCATCTTTAGAGCAAAAGGTCTCTTCAAATGACTATGCGGCTGATCCTGGTCTTTCTTTGGCACCCTCCGAGGATTCCGAAACCAAGGATGATGTTCCTTGGTCTTATGAGGATTATGTGGGGGAGGGAACCCAGGAGCAGGTGCCGGAGGATGAGTTTGGTCAGCACCAAAAGCCGATTGTGGCTGAACGCGATGAGTTTGAAGGAGTTGCCGTTCAAATAAATCCTTGGCTGGAAGCCGCAAAAAAAATCAAACTCATTGACTCCTCTCAACCTCTAGTTGATCTCTCTGAGTTGGAAAGCTTTGATGGCACAAAAATGGTGTTGACTACAACAATAGAGGCGTTGACGCATCCTGAGCATGTTCATGCCCTTCAAAAAGAACTCCAAAAACGTTTTGGTCCTCAATTTATTTTAGAGGTGAAATTTGTTTCTAAAGGAAAAGGTCAGACACTCAAAAGGCTCAGAACGCAAGAGTTCATCGAAGAAAAAATTGAAAAGTTAGATAGAATCACGAAAACAAAATTTGTCAAAGACATTTTGAACACTTTCGGTTCAGAAGTTTCGATTGACAATGTCACTTTGTATGACAAAAACGACACTCCTCGTGTCATTTGATTAAAAGGAAAATTAAATGCGTAATTTCGGTGGAATGGGCCAGATGGGTCAAATGATGAAACAGGCCCAAATGATGCAAAACAACATCAAAAAGGCTCAAGAGCTCCTTGCAAACATTGATGTTACAGGTGAGGCCGGCAACGGTGCGGTCAAAGTAACAATGAGCTGCAAGAACGTGTGCAAGAGAGTGGAGATCGATGACTCTCTTCTTGGAAGCGTAGAAGATAAAGATATGCTTGAAGACCTTTTGACGGCAGCTCTCAACGACACCCAGAAGAAAATTGAGGCAGAGGTCGAACAGAAAATGGCAGCTGCTACGGGCGGAATGAAGCTCCCTTTCTAATGTCGTGGCCTCACTAAGTTCTATAGAAGAGCTGATCGATTCTTTGAGACACCTTCCGGGCATAGGACCTAAAGCAGCTCAGAGAATGGCTTATCAGCTCTTAACTACTGATAAAGAAGCGGCATCTCGGTTAGGTAACGCCCTGCTCAATGCCGTTAGTTCTGTTAAGCGTTGCCCTCGCTGCAATAATTTGACAGATAAAGATATTTGCAGGTTTTGTTCAAGTATTCATCGCGATGATTCTTTGCTTTGTGTGGTGGAAACGGTGGCCGATATGATGGTCATTGAACAGAGCTTATCTTGGAATGGACGTTATTTCATTTTAATGGGCCGTCTTTCGCCTCTTAATGGTATTGGCCCAAACGAATTAGAATTAGGTCATCTGATAGAGAGGGCCTCCGAGCCTGAGGTCAAAGAAGTTGTAATTGCAACTTCTTTTACAGCTGAAGGGGAGGCAACTGCTTTGGCCATTTCAGAATTATTGACAAAACATACTCCGCATGTAAAGGTTTCCAGAATAGCTAAAGGCGTCCCTGCCGGGGCTGAGCTTGAATACACGGATGTAAATACCGTCGCTCAGGCTATGCTCAATAGAAGAATTAGGGAAAATAATTAGGCGAAGTTCCGAAAATCAATCAATTTATGGGTATTCTGTTACTTAGTTAAACGAATTTATTGAAAGTAAAGTGAATACCACCTCAGCGACAACAATCTTTACCGGCTCTATAGCCGAGGTTGTCGTGTCTAGTGTTGGAAGACATGCAGGCGTCGCTTTTTCTATGAATTTCGTTAACGACAAGAACGGTTTGGGCCTATTGCTAGGTTTGTTGCGACTTACTTTGTGCAAAGGACGGCTGTTTTTGTAATCCGAATTGGAAATTAAGTAATAAAAGTGGTAGCAGAAACAGTCCGTGAAAACGGACTTTTTTTATTGAGGAAAAAAATATGAAATTCACTCGACGTAAGATTATCGCCTCTGTAGCAGCCGGCGCTTTTGCCATGATGGCTCCTGTCATGAGTACAGCCTTTGCTGCAGAAAAAACTGACATCACTATCGCTGTAGGAGGAAAAAGCCTCTACTATTACTTACCCTTGACAATTGCCGAGCAGCTCGGTTACTTCAAAGATGAAGGCCTCAACGTAAAAATCGTTGATTTCCAAGGCGGTTCTCGTGCACTTCAGGCTGTTGTGGGAGGCAGCGCTGACGTAGTTTCCGGCGCCTTTGAGCACACTATTTCAATGCAGGCTAAGAAGCAGGCAATGACAGCTTTCGTACTCCAGGGTAGGGCACCGCAGTTGGCAATGGTTGTTTCTACAAAGAAAATGCCTAACTACAAGCAATTAAGCGATCTTAAAGGCAAGAAGATCGGTGTCACAGCTCCGGGCTCTTCTTCTCAAATGGTCGCCAACTATATTTTGGCTAAAGGTGGCCTAGGTCCTAAAGATGTTGCCTTTATCGGAGTTGGCTCCTCTTCTGGCGCTGTGGCTGCTTTGAGAAGCGGTCAAATCGATGCTCTTATTAATCTGGATCCAGTTATCACTCTCTTGACTCGCAATGGAGATGCCAAAGTTGTTGCTGATACAAGAAAAGTTGCGGAATCAGAGAGCTTTTTCGGTGGCACCCTTCCTGCCGGCTGCTTGTATGCACCTACTTCTTTCGTAGAAAAGAATCCAAAGACCGTACAGGCTCTTACCAACGCGATCGTCCGAGCAGACGAGTGGTTGTCTAAAGCTACAGCTGAAGATGTTGCCAAGGTAGTCCCGGAATCTTACTTGATGGGCAACAGAGAGGTTTATTTGGCAGGTTTTGAAGGAAATAGAGAGGCCCTTTCCCCGGACGGAAGATTCCCTGAAGGCTGCGCAAATATCTCTTTGAATGCATTAAAAACGGTCAATGACAAGATTGATCCGGCCAAGATTGATTTAGGCAAGGTATATACCAATAAATTTGTTGAAGAAGCTTTGAAAAAATACCCTGCAAAATAATTAAGATATTGGGATCGCAACTGCGATCCCAAGAGTCCAATTAAATTAATCAAAAGAAAATGAATCATTCTGCTTTGGAATTTACAGATGTAACGTGCAGTTTCGTTACACCTGACGGGAATCACTACACGGCCGTCAGAGATGTTAATTTAACTATCGGTGATGGAGAGTTTGTTAGCGTTGTAGGTCCAACCGGCTGTGGGAAGTCCACTTTATTAAATATGTCTGCTGGATTGCTCTCTCCCTCAAAAGGATCAGTTAAAGTTTTCGGAGAAGAACTAACGGGGCTTAACAAAAGAGCAGGGTACATGTTCCAAGCAGAAGCATTAATGCCTTGGCGGACCGCAATCGCAAATGTATCGGCCGGACTTCAGTTTGCCGGCAAACCTCAAAATGAAATTAAAGAGATGGCCGAGCATTGGCTCGCTCGTGTCGGGTTGCGTGGCTTTGAAGATCGGTACCCGCACGAACTATCAGGCGGTATGAGAAAAAGAGTAGCTTTGGCTCAAACTCTTATCATGGATCCTGACATCATTCTCATGGATGAACCGTTCTCTGCTCTGGATATTCAGACTCGCCAACTAATGGAGAATGAAGTTTTAGACCTTTGGGCTCAGAAGAAAAAAGCCGTTTTATTTATTACACACGACTTAGATGAAGCAATTTCTATCTCAGACCGTGTGGTAGTAATGTCCGCTGGCCCGGCTTCCCACCCCATAGGCGAATTTGTTATCGATATCGCTAGACCTCGCGATGTGGCCGAAGTCAGAGTAACACCGAGATTTATCGAATTACATAACGCTATTTGGGCTGACTTGCGTGAAGAAGTTCTCAAAGGTTATGAAAATCAAAGAAATAAGGTGAAAGCATGAAGAACTCCACCATCCTCCAGTCCAAAGCAAAATTAACAACCTGTCAGCTGCTGCTTCTTGTCGTTATCTTCTTTTTCTGGTGGTTAATGACCAAACCAGGTCTTATCCCGCCGTTTGTTTTCGAAGACGATAATCAAGCTGCTTTCTTCTTCGGTGAACCTGTTCAGATTTGCAAAGTCATTTGGGATTGGTTCTTTGTAAATCTAGAAATCTATCCTAATCTCGCTGTAACTTTAACTGAAACCGTTCTTGCTTTCGTTTTTGGTACAGTTGCCGGTTTAGTAGTAGGCCTTTGGTTGGCATTAGCACCGACCGCTGCAGCAATTTTGGATCCGTACATCAAAGGATTGAATTCGATGCCGCGCGTTATCTTGGCTCCTATTTTTGGAGTCTGGTTCGGTTTAGGAATTGGTTCAAAAGTCGCTCTCGGTATAACTCTTGTATTTTTTATTGTTTTCTTTAATGTTTACCAAGGTGTGAGAGAAGTCAGTCCTAATGTTTTAGCCAGTGCAAGAATGTTAGGAGCAAATAAGAGCCAGCTTTTACGCTATGTGTATCTCCCAAGTGCAACTAGTTGGGTATTTTCTTCTCTTCACTCATCGGTGGGGATGGCATTCGTCGGCGCGGTAGTGGGCGAATACTTAGGATCTGCGATGGGTGTGGGTTATTTGATCCTTCAGGCTGAAAGTACTTTTGACATTAATACGGTCATGGCAGGTATTTTGGTCCTCACATTTTGTGCACTAGTGCTTGATTTGATTGTTTCATTTGCTGAGAAATATGCGATGAAATGGCAGCCTAAGGGCGGTCAAAGCGAAAAACTTTAACAAGAAAACACCGTTAACTGCCGTCTTCACTCTATCTCGGCAGTCATCTTTTTCTTCTCTCAAAACAAAAGGTTTGGTCTTTGCCAAACCTTTTGAGCTCTGTGCAGAGGAAGCGCTTTCCTCTTTGAATCCTTCATTTATAGTGTGCCGGTGTTCTCTCCTTCAAGGACGGAAGGGAAGTCCGAAACATCGATGTTCTTCTTATCATGCGGATAAAAAAGCTTTAATCCGTTCTGATACGCAAGTAAGAGGCTTTGAATATCTTCATCATCGAGTTCTGTGTCTACAAAATCTTCTTTGCAAAAAACAAATCGATAGCCTGTTTCTGTTTTCTCAATGAAACGGACAGCCTCAAAGTTGACAATTCTGTGTTGAAGAATTACTAGCATTTTTCGTCCTTGGGAGATTATTCTTTCTTTGATGAAATACTTGGCCGAAAGACCACTAGATGGAAATTATAGTACGGCCACGAAAAAGCTGGCATCGATGTTAAAATTTCGTGAAAAAACGGCGGTCTCAACTCATAATGAGAGTCCGACCAATATAGCAGCTGAGAGACAGTGTAAATTGCAATCATCTTATTTAACTTGGAGGATAACAAGGAATGATTTCTAAGACTGTTTTAGCCGCTTTGGTTGCTGGCGCTTTTGCATTTGGTTTACCGACTGCCCAAGCTCAATTTACGGGTGGTACAAACGTTACTCCTGTTGAAAAGGTTCTTTCTCAGGGTAGAGACGACCAATATGTAGCAGTTGAAGGATTTATTGTTCAGAGAATTGGTTCCAAAGACTACATTTTCAGGGACAAGACAGGTGAAATCCATGTTGAAATTAAAGACAGAGTATTCGCTGGTCAACAGGTTTCTCCTACAACCAAAGTTCTTTTAGAAGGCGAAATCGATAAAGACTGGACTGGCCCTATGGAAATCGAGGTCAAGAGACTAACAGTCCTTAAGTAATTAGCTTCTGCCATCTTAAATAAACCGCTCTTGCGTTTGGATATACCTCACGCTGAGCGGTTTAATTTGTGTCTAAGTGTTCTTCACTACCCGAATTTGGGTGTTTCTATAACAATCACCCTCAAGTGAGACTAGATTGAAAACATCGATAATTAATGCAAATAGGAGATTTTGCGATGGTTTCAAAGAAAATGTTAAGCGCTCTTGTGGCTGGTGCTTTCGCCCTTACAATGGGTGCAGCTCAAGCACAGTATGTTGGCGGCGGTCAGCCTCAGGTATCTACCGTTTCCCAGGTTCTTTCTCAGGCTAGAGACAACCAATACGTAACCGTACAAGGCTTCTTAGTACAAAAGGTTGGCAATGAAGAATATATTCTTCAAGATAAGACAGGTCAGATTCTTGTTGATATTGATCATCATGTATTTGCTGGCCAGCAAGTCAGCCCTCAGACAGAAGTGGTACTTCACGGCGAAGTAGATAAGGATTTCGGCCGTCAGACTGAAATTGACGTTGACTCACTCTCCTTAGTTAGATAACTAAACGAAGGATCAAAAAAGCGCCGGTGTTGGCGCTTTTTTTGATCATCAGTTTTGTCTATTCTTCTTCCACGTCAACGGGCTTCATGACCAAATCTTTCTCGAGATGCCTGCTGACCAGGTTCACGGTAGGTATTGCACGAAGAGCATTAATAATTTTCTGCAAATGCTTTCCGTCTTTAATCTGAATAGTCAACGTAACCTTAGAGACCGTAGGACTTAGCTCTGTTAAGGAAAAACCGCTGATGCTGGATTGGGCTTTTGCAATCTGGCCGGTTATCTTTTCCAGAGTAGCGTGAGTTTCCGTGATTTCGGCGTCCAGTTTTGCGCTGAATGTGTCTCTGCAAGCAGGGTTCCAGGACATTTCTTGCCAGTTCTCTGGATCCACCCGGTATCCTCTCTGACAATGCGAACAATCGCTTCTATGGACGTGAATTGTATTTGTAGCCTTAATGTAATGCCCTTGGATAGGATCTTCCGGGACAGGAGTACAGCATGGAGCAAGGTTGTAATCACGGCCATGGAGATCCAAAATCGCAGGCTGGTTCTCTGTATTTTCCGTGCGTCCTAAAGTAATGGATGATGTAAGCTGATGAGCAATCAGAGACGCATCCTTGAGGCCCCTGCCGACGGCGGAAAGGAGGGCATTCTTGGTTTCGAAGCCGTTGCTCTTGCATACACGAAGCCAATCCTGATCCGTAATAAAAGCTAATGGTAGTTTTTGTTGTTTAGCCGCATTATTAAGCAGAATGTTTGCAGATTTAATGCTTCCTTCGTCAGATAGTTGTCTGAGAAACTGACGAATTTCTGCACGGGCTCGGCCCGTTCTGACTGAGCTCAGCCATTGAGGATTGGGAGAGGGTGTTGGGCCCGTAATGATTTCTACCATTTCCCCATTCTTGAGCTCTCTGCTTAGCAGGGCCTGTTCACTGTTAATGCGGCAGCCTATGCAAGTATTGCCCACGTCAGAGTGAATTTGATAGGCAAAGTCGACGGCGGTCGATCCCTTCGGAAGCTGAAGAATTTTTCCTTTTGGAGTAAAAACGTAAACGTGCTCCGGAGAGATGTCAACTTTAATATTTTCCATGAACTCCAAAGACGTACCGCTTTGGCGCTGGATTTCAAGCAAACTTTCCAACCAGGACTGAGTGGATTTCTGCAGAGAAGTAGATTCTCCTCGGTCCTTATACAGCCAATGCGCAGTAATGCCGTCTTCACAGATATGATGCATCTCCTCAGTGCGGATCTGAAATTCTACTGGCAGTCCTTTTGGGCCTAGGACGGTGGTATGAAGACTCTGATAACCATTAGCCTTTGGAATGGCGATGAAATCTTTAAATCTTCCGGGAACAGGTTTGTAAAGTGAGTGAATAACACCTAAGGCTCTATAGCAGTCATCCCGAGTAGGCACACAAATTCGGAAGCTGTGAACATCCAAAACTTCACTGAATTTAATCTTGCGCTCCTTCATCTTGCAGTAGATACGCCAAAGTCCTTTATTTTTGTCTTGGACGTCGCCCCTAATCTTATGGCGGGATAGAGCATCAGTCACTTCATGCGAAATCTGCTCTAATGCTTGTTTTCTACGGGCTCGAGATTTCTCAACAGCCTCTTTCAGAACACGATGACGAATCGGGTACATAAAAGAGAAACTGACGTCTGCAAGCTCGCGATAAACAGAATAAAGTCCCAATCGATTTGCGATTGGAACATAAATTTCCATGGTCTCTTTTGCGATTCTGAATTTCTTGTGAGGCTTGACTGCACCCAAAGTTCGCATATTGTGAATGCGGTCAGCAAGTTTTATCAAAATGACCCGCACGTCTCGCGACATCGCTAAGAGCATTTTATGGAAACTCTCTGCCTGAGCTTCTTCGTTAGAAGAAAACTTCAATTTATCGAGTTTTGATACACCGTCAACAAGTTCAGCAACTTTGATGCCGAACTTCTCGCTCATCTCGATTTTGCTAATTGCTGTATCTTCCAGGACGTCGTGCATCAAGCCTGCTTCAATGACTTGGGCATCCATGTGCCAGGAAGCCAAGATTTCAGCGACAGCGATGGGATGAGTGATATAGGGGGCGCCGGAGTTTCTGAACTGACCCAAGTGAGCCTGGTCAGCATAACGGAAAGCCTCGCGGATTTTGTTTACATCTGAGCTTGATAAGTAGAGTCTGCAGCGCTCGGCTAATGCATTAGCCGAGGCGACAGGATTGACTTTCTCAATGGGGGTAGGATCCTCCCCGGAAGAAGGAGGAGTTTGCGGCGCAAGTTTCTTCGGGCTATCAAGACCAACAGCTCTTTTAATAGCATCAGCTGTTTTTTGTGCAAAACTAACTTTGTTGGGTTGCATGGAAGAAACAAATGCGCTCATAAAATCTCCCCTTGGCAGAGCTCAGCTTTTTTGGTTTTATGTTATTACTTTATCTTATTGAGCATTTCTAAGCCGGTTACGCCCTCAGCAATTTCCCTCAAGGCGGCTACACTGGCTTTGTCTTTGCATTCAATTTTAGGAGCATGACCTTGAGACAATTGACGTGCTCGGCATGCGGCTACCAAAACCATTTGGAAACGATTAGGGATCTTTCTTAAACAATCTTCTACAGTGATACGTGCCATTTATTAAATATTCCAATAAAAATTAGCTTGGAATACCAAGCTGAATGAAAACATCAGTCCGGCGTGCATACTGCTTCTTAAACCGCAGACGGCTGCCGATAACGATAGAACGAAACTCGTTGAGAGCAACGTCGAAAACTTCATTAATTATAACGAACTGAAAGTCCTTAGCATGCACCATTTCGGCACCTGCTCCAAGCAGACGTCGGGTAATCGTTTCATCAGAGTCCTGCCCTCTCTTATGGAGCCTCTCCTCCAATGATTTGATAGAGGGAGGAAGGATAAAAATTGTTACCGCTTCAGGAAAAATTTCTTTGACTTGGAATGCGCCTTGCCAATCGATTTCTAAGAGGACGTCAGTCCCCTCTCTCATCTTTTCCTCAATCCATTTTTTGCTTGTTCCGTAATAGTTTCCGTGAACAAGAGCAGATTCTAGAAATTCGCCTTTTTCTTTGGAGTCTAAAAACTTTTCTACGGTCGTGAAGTTGTATTCCCGGCCGTCGACTTCGCCCGGACGGGGCTCTCGAGTGGTAGTAGAAATCGAAAGCTCGATATCTTTGACTTCAGCCAAGAGGGCATTGACTAGAGAAGACTTGCCGGCCCCGCTCGGTGCTGAAACCAAGAACAGCGACCCTTTCATATCCTTAGCTAACATGGGGTACCTCAAAATAATTTGATTAGGCTTGCAGCGTGAGCAGCAGTTCTTTAAGTTTCATCGTGTCTTTCACGAAAGCGTTGATTCCTTCGTTGAGTTTTTCAGTGGCCATCTTATCCGCACACATTGTGAAGAGAAAGTTGGCATGGCTGATTTGTTCGCATTTCAAAGAAGGGGCGGCCTCTTTAAAAATACGTTGAGGAACCGGTTCTGAGGACTGCTCAAGCTCGGCAATTAAAGATGGTGAAATGGTGAGTAAATCACAGCCGGCAAGAGCAAGGATTTGGTCCTTGTTTCTAAAGCTGGCACCCATAATTTCAGTTTTAGAGCCGACGCCCTTAAGCCTTTCAAAAATCAGTTTGACACTCTTTACGCCGGGATCATTTTCTCCTCTGTTGGCTTCTTCATCCCAAGAAGCGCCGGCAGATTTCTTATACCAATCGTAGATGCGGCCGACGAAGGGAGAAATAAGAGTGGCTTTGGCTAGAGATGCAATTTCCGCTTGGGCGACAGAGAAAATTAAAGTCAAGTTGCAGTGGATACCTTCGGCCTCTAGTATCTTTGCTGCCTGAACACCTTCCCATGTAGCGGCAATTTTAATAAGAACTCTCTCACGGCTGATTCCCGCAGCTTCATAAAGAGAAATTAAGGTACGTGCTTTTTCAACAGTTTTGTCTGTATCAAAAGAAAGGCGCGCATCAACCTCTGTAGAAACGCGGCCAGGAACAAATTTGAGAATTTCTGTTCCGAAATTAACTAATACTCTGTCAGCGGCGTCTTCAAGATTACTGCCTTCTTTTATAGCTCGCAGGAGCAGCTCTTTGTAGGTGGGGTTGTTTGCCGCCTTGAGGATAAGGGACGGATTTGTCGTTGCGTCCTGCGGTTTGATTTTGGCAATTGAGTCAATATCACCGGTATCGGCCACAATTGTGGTGTACTGAGATAAAGCCTTTAACTGATTCATATTTATTCTGCTCTTTGAATTAACTAATTAATCTTTCGATTTTAAAACTTCAATTCAATTTTTCATGGACTTGCAGGCAATTTTGAGAAATGCTTTTCTAAAAAAAACTTGTTAATAACTTATAAGACCGCGGTTCGATACGCTCGGGAAAATTCTTATCCGTGGTACAGGGTATTTGGGAGGCCGTTGATATAATCAAAAAGTTTATAAGCAACCATGTCTTGTGAACTTTAACAAAATTATTTTATCCTGCGACCGGGACCGAAACGGCGTCTCGGTGGCATTACGGAGTCATAGTGAATAACAAATTAATTAATGACACCCGACCTGAAGCTGCCTTAGTGCTTGCGGACGGAGCTGTTTTTAAAGGAAGGTCCATTGGTGTTCCTGGTATGACGATTGGAGAAGTCGTTTTCAACACTGCGATGACCGGATATCAAGAAATCCTCACGGATCCCTCATACAAAGGCCAACTCGTTACCCTTACGTATCCTCATATTGGTAATGTAGGCGTTAACCAGGACGATGCCGAATCTCGAACAATTTTTGCAAGCGGCTTAATTATCCGTGACGAATCTTATGTAGTTTCCAATTGGAGAAGTCAGAGAAGTCTTGGAGAGTATTTGAAGCAGCACGGGATTGTCTCCATTGCTGATATCGATACCCGCTTTCTTACTCGCATCTTGCGTACTAAAGGAGCCCAGCCCGGCTGTATCGTAGCAGCCGCTGAAGGTAGGTTGACTGAAGAAGAGCTCAATGGCGCCAGAAAAGCAGCTGCATCAGCACCGGTAATGAACGGTCAGGATTTGGCCAAAGTTGTGACCAGCGATTATCGTTACCAATGGTCTGAAGGAACATGGCAGCTTGATAACGGATGGGGACGTCCTGGCATGCGCCACTTAGATTCCTATCCTTACCGTGTAGTCGCCTGGGATTTCGGAATAAAAGAAAATATTCTTCGCTTATTAGCAGACCGAGGGGTCAAAGTAACGGTAGTCCCGGCTGAAACGTCTTTTGAGGATGCTTTAGCCCTAAATCCTGATGGTCTCTTCTTATCCAACGGACCAGGAGACCCTGCTCCTTGCGAATACGCGATTGAAGTGGCTAAAAAAGCTATCGAAAAGAAGATTCCTCTTTTTGGAATTTGCTTAGGACACCAAATTCTTGGGCTTGCCAGTGGCGGCAATACTCAAAAAATGAAGTTCGGTCATCATGGAGCCAACCATCCGGTGGTTGATGTTAAAACCAAGCGAGTCTACATCACGAGCCAGAACCACGGTTTCATGGTTGATGAAAAATCATTGCCTGCAAATGCCAAAGTTACTCATAAATCTTTGTTCGATGGTTCTTTGCAAGGTTTTGAATTAACTGATGCTCCAGTATTTTGCTTCCAAGGTCATCCTGAAGCCAGCCCGGGACCTCATGATATTCAAGACCTCTTTGATCGCTTTTTAGAATTAATTAAGCAGGCAAAAAATTAATATGACAAGTCAGTTAGACACAGTCAAATCAGCATTAGCTGAAGCTCAAGCAGCCCTGGATAATCTTGTTGAGAATGAAGCGGTTCAACAGGAAATCGTAAAGGCAGCTCAGCTGATGATCCAGTCCTTGAAAAACGGCGGAAAGATACTTTCTTGCGGAAACGGAGGCTCCTTGTGCGACTCTATGCATTTTGCAGAAGAGTTGTCCGGGCGCTTTCGCTTAGACCGGGAACCAATCGGTGCAGTGTCGATGAGTGATCCTTCTCATATGTCTTGCGTTGGCAATGACTACGGTTACGAGGAAGTATTTTCCAGATACCTCAGAGCCGTTGGCAGGAAAGGCGATGTTCTCTTGGCAATAACTACCAGCGGTACTAGTAAAAATGTTGTAAGAGCCGCAGAAGAAGCCAATAAGTTAGGTATTAAAGTAGTCGCTTTGACCGGGAAATTTGAAACGCCGATTGGCAGGTTGGCTGATGTCGCGATTGTTACTCCCGGAGGCAGATTTGCCGACAGAGTACAAGAACTGCATATAAAGGTCATTCACATACTTATAGAATTAATCGAAGGCGGATTAGCCTCAGCAAAGAACTAAGGAATAGAAAATCATGCCAAAGCGCACAGACATTAAGTCTATTCTTATTATTGGTGCCGGCCCAATTGTGATCGGCCAAGCCTGTGAGTTCGATTATTCCGGAGCTCAGGCTTGTAAAGCTTTACGAGAAGAGGGTTACAGAGTCATTTTGGTTAACAGCAATCCTGCGACCATTATGACTGATCCTCAGACAGCGGATGCGACTTATATAGAACCAATTACACCAGCGGTTTTAGAGAAAATTATTGAGAAAGAAAAACCCGACGCAATCCTCCCGACAATGGGTGGACAAACAGCTTTGAACTGCGCCATGGAGCTTTCCAAATCTGGTGTTCTAGAAAAGTATGGAATCGAGCTTATCGGAGCTTCTCCGGCAGCCATTGAAAAGGCAGAGGACCGATTGAAGTTTAAAGAAGCCATGGATAAGCTCGGCCTTGGAAGCGCCCGCTCAGGAATTGCCTACTCTTTAGACGAAGCTCTGAAGGTGCAGTCCAAGATTGGTTTCCCCGCTATTATTCGTCCAAGCTTCACCTTGGGAGGTTCCGGCGGCGGGATTGCCTATAACATGGAGGAATTCGTTCAGATCTGCACGCGAGGCTTGGAGTTGTCTCCTACTCATGAGCTTCTGATTGAAGAATCGCTTCTTGGCTGGAAAGAATACGAAATGGAAGTCGTTAGAGACTCCAAGGACAACTGCATTATCGTTTGCTCCATTGAGAACTTGGATCCAATGGGGATTCACACGGGTGATTCGATCACAGTTGCTCCAGCGCAGACTTTGACCGATAAAGAGTATCAGATCATGCGCGACGCCTCTATTGCCATTCTCCGTGAAATAGGAGTTGATACTGGAGGATCTAACGTTCAATTTGCCGTTAATCCAAAAGACGGCCGTCTCGTGGTCATTGAAATGAATCCGCGTGTCTCTCGTTCTTCAGCGTTGGCTTCCAAGGCAACTGGTTTTCCTATTGCCAAGATCGCGGCCAAATTAGCTGTCGGATATACCTTAGATGAGTTGAAGAACGATATTACCGGCGGAGCAACTCCGGCTTCCTTTGAACCGACGATAGACTACGTCGTAGTGAAAGCTCCTCGTTTTGCATTCGAAAAGTTCCCGAAGGCTGATAAGCGTTTAACAACTCAAATGAAGTCCGTTGGAGAAGTGATGGCTATTGGCCGAACTTTCCAGGAATCTCTCCAGAAGGCTTTGAGAGGGTTAGAGACTGGGAAAGACGGTCTCAACGAGATTTCTACCGACAGAACGACAATCCATCACGAAATCAGTGAACCGGGTCCTGAAAGGCTGTGGTATCTTGCAGATGCCTTCCGTCTCGGTTACAGCGTGGCAGACGCTTACCACGCAACGAAGATTGATCCATGGTTCTTGGCCCAGATCAAAGAATTGGTCGAGATCGAAGCAAAAATTAAAGAAACCTCTTTAGAACAAATCTCTAGGGAGGAGATGTACTACCTTAAGAGAAAGGGCTTCTCAGATAGAAGACTAGCCAAGCTTCTTAACGTCAAGGAAGATGAGGTTAGAAATTACCGGCACTCCCTCGGAATTCGTCCCGTTTATAAACGTGTTGATACCTGTGCAGGAGAGTTTCCGACGGATACAGCGTACATGTATTCCACATATGAGGAAGAGAATGAGGCCAATCCGTCGGATCGTCGCAAGATTATGGTTCTTGGAGGGGGCCCTAATAGAATCGGTCAAGGGATTGAATTCGATTACTGTTGTGTCCATGCGGCTATGGCCCTTCGTGAAGACGGGTACGAAACCATTATGGTCAACTGCAACCCGGAAACCGTCTCTACAGACTACGACACTAGCGACAGACTTTATTTCGAACCGGTTACGCTCGAGGATGTTCTTGAAATCATTAACATTGAAAAACCGGAAGGTGTGATTGTCCAGTACGGGGGTCAGACACCGCTGAAATTGGCTCGCGCTCTAGAAGCTAATGGAGTGAAGATTATTGGTACAACACCTGACTCCATTGATATCGCAGAAGATAGAGAAAGATTTCAACATCTGCTTCAGCAGCTTGGACTTCGTCAGCCGCCTAACAGAACGGCCCGAACGGAAGAGGACGCAATCAGAATGGCTGACGAGATTGGCTATCCTCTGGTTGTTCGCCCAAGTTACGTTCTCGGGGGCCGAGCTATGGATATTGTCCACGAAAGAAGTTCTTTAGAACGTTATATGAGAGAGGCCATCAAAGTAACATTTGATTCTCCTGTTCTTCTCGATAGATTCTTGGATGACGCCGTGGAAATGGATATTGACGCTGTCTCAGACGGTAAAGAAGTCAGAATTGGCGGAGTCATGCAGCATATTGAACAGGCAGGTGTTCACTCAGGGGACTCCGCTTGTTCAATCCCACCGTATTCTTTGGATCCGAAGATTGTAGAAGAAGTTAAACGCCAAACTCGTGTAATGGCTAAAGCTTTGAATGTAGTTGGCTTAATGAACGTTCAATTTGCCATTCAGAATGCTTTTACTGATCATCCGGAAATTTATGTTCTCGAGGTCAATCCGCGAGCTTCCCGAACCGTACCGTTTGTTTCTAAGTCAACTGGTCAGCAGCTAGCTAAGATTGCCGCTAGATGCATGGTCGGACAGTCCTTAGAAGAGCAGGGCAAACCGGTTGAAGTTGAATTGGATCACTACAGCGTAAAAGAAGCAGTGTTCCCCTTTGCTAAGTTCTTGGGTGTCGACCCGGTTCTCGGGCCTGAAATGCGCTCGACTGGTGAGGTAATGGGTGTTGGTCAGTCTTTCGGGCAGGCTCTGTTCAAGAGTCAGCTGGGAGCTGATTCGGCTATTCCTCGTTCTGGAACAGTTTTTATTTCCGTCAAGGATTCTGACAAACCGCGCCTGCCTGAACTTGCCAGACAGTTTACGGAAGCTGGTTACAAGTTAGTAGCTACGAGGGGTACAGCCAAGGTCATTCAAGATGCTGGATACAAATGCGATATCGTCAATAAAGTTTCTGAAGGCCGTCCAAATATTGTAGACGAACTGAAAAACGGGACGATTCAGATGGTGATTGCAGTTGCTGCTGAAAGCACTACTGAAATTGCGGATGCATCTGCCATTCGTATCGCAAGCTTATCAAATCACGTAACTTTCTATACGGCTATGGCTAACGCTTTGGCGGTCGTAGAAGGGATAAGACATATGCATGAGCAAGATGTTTATTCATTGCAAGAGTTGCATAAGGAAAGACTTTAATTTTTGTTAATTGAGGATGCTTGAGCATCCTCAAAAAAAGGGGAAAACCAATGCCGTCAAGTTTAAAGAACCGCAGCTTATTGAGCCTGGTAAACCACACACCGGCCGAAATTGACTATCTTGTCGAATTGGCAGCAGATTTAAAGCGTGCCAAGAGAGCAGGTACCGAAGTCAGACAATTAACAGGCAAGAGCATTGCCTTGATTTTTGAAAAGACTTCTACACGTACAAGAAGCGCATTCGAAGTTGCTGCTTACGATCAAGGAGCTCATACAACTTTCTTTGATCCAACTGTCTCCCAGATCGGCCATAAGGAAAGTATTAAAGACTCAGCCCGAGTTCTTGGCTCTATGTACGATGCTATAGAGTACAGAGGATTTTCTCAGGAAGTAGTAGAAGAACTTGCCGAATACTCGGGAGTTCCTGTTTTTAATGGTTTAACTGATGAGTGGCATCCGACTCAAATGCTCTGCGATCTTCTGACGATGAAAGAAACTTGTCAGAAACCTTGGAAGAAAATCAGCTTTGCCTATCTTGGTGATGCTAGATTCAACACCGGAAACTCTTTGCTCATGATTGGTGCAAAGATGGGAATGGATGTCAGAATCGGCGCACCCAAGGAATACTGGCCCAATGAAGAACTCTTGGCGTTATGCCAGAGTTTTGCTGAATCTTCGGGTGCAAGAATTCTTTTGACGGAGGATCCGGTTGAAGCGGTGCGCGGAGTTGATTTCATTCACACCGATATTTGGGTATCTATGGGAGAACCAAAAGAAGTTTGGGACGAACGAATTAAAGCCCTTCTTCCTTACCAGGTGAATCGTCAATTGATGGAAGCTTCCGGCAACCCAGACGTTAAGTTTATGCATTGCCTGCCAGCTTACCACAATACTGAAACTAAGGTCGGTAAGACTATCATCGAAGCTTATCCTGAACTCAAGGATGGTATCGAAGTTACCGAAGAAGTTTTTGAATCTCCGGCTTCTATTGTCTTCCAACAAGCTGGGAATAGACTTCCAACTATTAAAGCTGTGCTTGTTTCTTCCTTAGCATAGTTAACAATTTTTAACGGCTTCTCCTTTTTGGGGGAGCCTCTTTCATTTTTGAAGACTCAACTTTCAAAAGAATGGTTTAATATTTGGGCTATCGAAATTAGAAGAACTGGGCGATTGACGCCCAAATTTTTTGGAATAAAACAATGCCTATACCAATTACCGTAAGAGGAGCACAGCTCTTGAAGACGGAACTCAACAGATTGAAGACGCAAGACCGTCCTGCCGTTGTCCAGGCCATTGCAGAAGCTCGTGAAAAAGGAGATCTATCTGAAAATGCCGAATACGATGCAGCTAGAGAGTCTCAGGCTTTTATTGAAGGAAGAATTGCCGAATTAGAGAGCAAAATTTCCCAATTCCAGATCATCGATCCTGCAGCTCTTGAAGGGACGGAGAAAGTCGTGTTCAGTGCAACTGTCACTATCGAGGATGTTGAGACTGGAATTCAGCAGCGTTTCCAAATCGTTGGCAACGATGAAAGCGACACCAAGAATAATCGCATCTCTATTGCTAGCCCAATAGCACGAGCCATGATTGGTAAGACCGTCGGAGATGTAGCTGAAGTCCGCGCTCCGGGTGGTGTCAGCGAATATGAAATTATTGATATTGAATATATCTAGACTTTTTTCAGAGTTTCAAAGCGACAAACGGCATTCAATCGAATGCCGTTTGTCGTAATAGGAAGAAAATTATTTGGCAATACCTTTTCTTGCTAATCGCTTGCCTAAAGGAGTGCCTTTTTCTCCAACTGCCTTAACTTGTCCTTTCGGAGTCTTCCCCTTCTTGACAGTAGTTTTCCATGGGAGGCTTTTGGCTTTGCCCTTCTTTTCGGCCTGAATAATCTCAGTCAAGCGTTTTCTTTGATTTCTTGCCTTCGCTCCTGTTTTTCTTTCCTTCTTTTCAGCAGGAGCTTTTTCTGCAGGTTCTGCTTTTTTGCCTTTTTCTGGATTAGGGCGATAAAGAACAAAGAGTTTGCCGATTAATTGAATTTTTGCGGCGCCTAGTTCTTCAGCCAGGGTTTCATAAATCTCTACACGCTCTTCCCGATCGTCGCTTGGAACACGAACTTTAATGAGCTCATGAGCATCGAGAGCACGGTTGACTTCTTTTTTTACTGCCTCAGTTAAACCGGATGCGCCGAGCAGAACTACTGGATCCAGATGATGAGCAGCAGCCCGAAGTGTGATACGCTCGTCACGCGGTAACTTTAATTGTGCCATGATAGTCACATCTCCTATGAATTTTTTTAGAGTGTAAACCGATGCCTGTCTCAGAAAAAAAACTTCGTTCTAATCCCGCATGGATTAAACGCCATATCAATGATCCTTTTGTAAAGCAGTCAGTTAAGGACGGTTATCGGGCACGCTCTGTCTATAAGCTAATTGAGCTTAATGATAAAGACAAAATCATTAAAAAAGGGATGACTGTTGTCGATTTGGGAGCCGCTCCAGGCTCTTGGAGTCAAGTTGTTAAAGAAAAGCTTATGGGGCCCGACGGGAAAATAGAGGGACGAGCTATTGCTCTTGATATCCTTCCAATGGAGCCCATTGAAGGTGTTAACTTTATTCAAGGTGATTTTCGAGAACAGGAAGTCGCTGATCAGCTGACAGAGATTCTCCATGGAGAAAAGGTAGATGTCGTCCTTTCCGATATGGCTCCCAACCTCTCAGGAGTCGCAGTTGCAGATGCCGCGCGTTGCTTGCTTCTGAACGAGCTAGCTCTGGATTTTGCTAAGGATAACCTGAAGAAAAACGGAACTTTTGTTTGTAAAGTATTCCAAGGCAGTGGATATTCTCAGTTTGTCGAGCAATGTAAAAAGTTGTTTAAGAAAGTTGCTTCTCGTAAACCAGAGGCGTCCCGAACTTCTTCTGCAGAGGTCTACATTGTCGCAAGAGACTTGAAGTAGAACTACTCAAAACAATAGAAAGGCCGGCTCAAAAAGCTGGCTTTTTGTAACTCTAGGACGAGTTTTAACAAACTTCATGGTTTTGCTAAACTCTTTTTCCTTAGAAAAATATCTGTTCTTATTCACTCGGCAACATCGCAGGATTTTGTTTTATGAGCCAAGATTTCGTCCATCTCCGCATGCACTCGGAATACTCCTTTCGGGACAGTACCATTCGCTTGAAGCAGATTGTGCACAAAGCGGCGGCCGCGGGAATGAAAGCACTCGCTTGTACGGATGCAGGAGCCATTTTCGGCGGAGTGACTTTCTATAAAGCTTGCCTCGGACAGGGATTAAAACCAATTATTGGAGTAGATGCTTGGATAAGGAATCCTTCCGAGCCTCACCATCCTTATAAATTGCTCCTTTTGTGCATGAACAACGAAGGCTATCACACTCTGTGTGATCTCCTCACTAAAGCATGGATGGAAAACCAAGTCGATGAAAAAGGTCTCATTGAAGAAGATTGGTTAACGGAAGAGAATTGTGCAGGACTTATTGCATTATCTGGTTTCCATGAAGGAGCTATTGGACGTTCCTTGCTTAACAACAAGATCTTTTCAGCCGAAGAAGAAGCTTTAAAACTCAGAAATATTTTCAAAGATCGTCTTTATCTGGAACTGCAAAGGGCAGGAAGAAAATTTGATGATGAGTTAATCAATAAAACTCTCAAGTTGGCTGGAAAACTTCAGCTGCCTGTGGCGGCAACCCATCCAATTCAGTTCCAAGATCCGGACGGATTTAAGGACCATGAGATTCGATGCTGTATTGCTCAAGGAACTACTTATGCGAATCCTCAAAGAGACAGGCCCTATACGGCCGAGCAGTATTTCAAGAGCAAAGAAGAAATGGTGGAGCTTTTCCAAGATATACCTAGTGCTATTGAAAATACCGTCGAAATTGCCAAAAGATGCAATTTCATGATGAAGCTAGGAAAACCGCAGTTGCCGTTGTTTGAAACACCGGATGGAATCTCTCTGGACGACTACATGGCTCAGTTGTCCCGAGAAGGACTGGAAATGCGCCTCAAAATTTTATATCCCGATGAAGCCAAGAGAGATGCTGAAAGACCCAGGTATTTGGAACGCTTGGAAAGAGAAATCGGTGTTATTCAAAAGATGGGATTTTCCGGCTACTTTCTTATCGTGCAGGACTTTATTCGCTGGGCAAAAAGTCATGGCTGTCCTGTAGGTCCGGGCCGCGGCTCGGGGGCCGGATCATTAGTAGCATACTCTCTAGAAATCACTGACCTGGATCCCTTAGAGTTCAGTTTGCTTTTCGAACGCTTCTTGAATCCGGAACGCGTATCTATGCCTGACTTCGACGTGGACTTCTGTCAGAATAACCGAGGCCGCGTTATTGAATACGTCAAGCAGAAATATGGGGCCGATGCTGTAAGTCAGATCGCCACTTTCGGTACGATGGCTGCAAAGGGAGTGATCAAAGATGTTGGCCGTGTTCTAGATTTTCCTTATAACCAATGCGATTTGCTGACGCGTCATATTCCATCTAACCCCGGGCAATCAGTCTCTTTAGAACAAGCAATTGACAGCGAACCGGAATTTAAAGCCATCGTTAGTAATTCTCCTGAACTAAAAGAATTAGTTGCTACGGCTATTAGATTAGAAGGTCTTTGTCGAAATATCGGTATTCACGCCGGAGGTGTGTTGATTGCCCCGGGTAAATTAACGGATTTCTGTCCTTTGTATGATGCGGAAATGCTTCCGGAGAACGTCATCAGTATGTATGACAAGAAAGGAGTGGAGGAAGTCGGTTTGGTGAAATTTGACTTCCTTGGATTGACCACTCTTACCATCGTGGCGAGGGCACTAGATTACATTGAGAAAAATACTGGCAAACGTCCGGATATAGAGCATCTTCAGCCAACCGACAAGAAGGTCTACGACAAGATCTTCAAACCTGCCGATACAGCCATGGTATTTCAGTTTGAATCACCAGGCATGCGTGACATAATGGTTCGCTCTGTGCCGACGAAGCTCTCCGACCTTATTGCGTTGAACGCTCTGTATCGCCCGGGCCCGATGGCTCTGGCTGACGACTTTATTGAACTCAGAAAAGGAGGAGAGAGAAAACCAGAGTATGCAGATGACCGCTTGATTCCAGTTTTGGAAGAGACAGTGGGCATTATGATTTACCAAGAACAAGTGATGCAGGTTGCTCAGATTATTGGCGGATATTCACTTGGCGGCGCTGACATTTTGCGCCGAGCAATGGGTAAAAAAGATGCTGCAGAAATGGAAAGACAATCTAAGATTTTCTTAGAGGGTGCACGTAAGAATGGTGTGAAAGAAGAGGTAGCCGAAGAGCTCTTCAATAAGATGAAGAAGTTCGCTGAGTATGGTTTTAACAAGTCACATGCTGCAGCATATTCTTACGTAGCGTATCAAACCGCTTGGCTGAAGTGTTACTACCCGGCTGAATTTATTGCAGCTAACCTGTGTGAAGTTATGCTGAATTCAACTAAGCTGTACGATTATATTGCCGATGCTTTGCGGCACGGTATTAAAGTGCTGCCGGTTGATATTAATCACAGTGAGTTTTACTTTACCTCTCCGGACTCCAAGACTATTCGTTTTGGAATGGGTGCGTTAAAAGGAATGGGAGAGGCTCCAGCTAATGCCATTGTTGAAGAAAGAACAAAAAACGGCCCTTATAAGGATATGCAGGATCTGGTAAATAGGCTAGGCACAAAGGTAGTTACCAGAAAAGTCCTCGAAGTTCTGAGCACGATTGGAGCCTTTGATTCAATAGATCCAAACAGAAGGATGTGGTTGGAAAATGTTCCTCAGATTTATCGTTCAGCACAAGAAAATGAAGAGAATGCCGACCAGATGGGACTTTTTGGAGATGAAAGCCCGGAAATGAATGCCGGACTAACTCCTTTCAAAGCCTGGGATACTCTGGAAAGAATGAAGAAAGAAAAGAGCATAATTGGCTTTTTCTTCTCCGGCTCTCCCATGGATGCATGTCGTGAAGAGATTAAAAATCACTTCAACGGATTAACGATTAAAGAATGTCCATTGGATACCCAAACGAAATATGGAAATTTCAGAGGTTTCGGGGTGGTATCCAGTATCAATTTCGGAGTTAGCAAGGCAGGGAATCATTTCTGTAAGTTAAATATTGATGACGGGTTGCACCGTTACGAAATGAGGACTTCTCAAGATCTCTATGATTTTTGTAAAAAAGAAGTTTCTGTTGATGAAGTTTATTTAGTCGAAGGAACAGTTATCTATAACGATCAATCAAACACGTTCTCATGGAATCTCAAGTCTATGAGACCTATCAGCGAGATAAGAGCCGCTCATGGAGCGAAGCTGCAGTTAGTTCTTGATAAAAAAAGAAAATTATCTGAAATCAAAGAACTGATTGAATCTTTGACTGAACATCCTTCATCTTTGAAAACAAGCCCGGTGGAAATTAAAGTAAGAGAAGGTGACACGGAACTCTGCATCCCCCTTCCTTCAAGTTTCTCTGCGCTATTATCAGGTGCGAATCTTTCTAAAGTTGAGAACTCGGAGTTAATAAAGCAAGCAACAATCAGCTATAGGTAGTTAACAAAAAGATATCTCCTAATTCGAGGCTGGATCTTGAAAAAAACTCAGAGAATCACAACATAATGTCTGAGGATTATTTCTTGCTTTGTGTGAAGAGATAGATTTTTTCGATAATGTTATTGTCATAATCTTTTGTTAGCTTCTAATGTAACGAATGAATATCTTCATTAAATCGAAGCAGGCAAGCTTCATTGTTTGAGGTGAAACTTTGAATAATAAAAATTTATTTGCGAAGGCAGCAATTTGGATTGTCATAGCATTTGTGTTGTTTACTGTCTTTAAACAGTTTGACGGTGCAAAGCGTCTTGCATCGTCAGAGCAGACAACAAGCTACACACAGTTTATGGATGAAGCTAAGGACGGCAAGATCAAACGCGTCGATGTCCAAGGAAGAACCTTAACAGTTACGCCTGTTGAAGGAGCGACATATAAGATCACCGCCCCTGGAGATCTCTGGATGGTCGAAGACCTAAGAAAAGCCGGAGTACAGGTTTATGGACAGCCTGACGAAGAACAGAGTTTCTTAGCTACTTTGTTTATCTCTTGGTTCCCGATGCTTCTTTTAATTGGTGTTTGGATCTTCTTCATGCGTCAGATGCAGGGTGGCGGCAAAGGCGGAGCCTTCAGTTTCGGTAAGTCTAAAGCTCGGATGCTTGACAGCTCTAACAACAATATTACTTTTGCCGACGTGGCCGGATGCGATGAAGCTAAAGAAGAAGTTACCGAGTTGGTTGACTTTTTAAAAGATCCTACTAAATATCAAAGATTGGGAGGAAGAATCCCGCGTGGTGTTCTTTTAGTTGGTTCTCCTGGTACCGGTAAAACCCTATTGGCCAAAGCTATTGCAGGCGAAGCAAAGGTTCCATTCTTTACGATATCTGGTTCCGATTTCGTTGAAATGTTTGTTGGTGTGGGTGCTGCTCGCGTCAGAGACATGTTTGAAAATGCAAAGAAGAATTCTCCTTGCATTATCTTTATTGACGAAATTGATGCTGTTGGGCGCCAGAGAGGTGCTGGTTTGGGCGGCGGTAACGATGAAAGAGAGCAAACTCTTAATCAGATGCTTGTTGAAATGGATGGTTTCGATACAGGGTCTGGAGTGATTGTGATTGCTGCAACTAACCGTCCGGATGTTTTGGACCCCGCATTGCTGCGTCCAGGACGTTTCGATAGACAAGTGGTTGTTCCGCTTCCCGATATCCGTGGCCGAGAACAGATTCTGAAAGTTCACATGAGAAAAATCCCTGTTGGAGCTGACGTAGACGAAGAAGTTCTTGCTCGCGGAACGCCAGGATTCTCGGGAGCCGACTTGGCAAACTTAGTCAATGAGGCGGCTTTGTTTGCTGCTCGAAGAAACGGCAAAGTCGTTGCGATGGAGGATTTCGAACGCGCTAAAGATAAAATCATGATGGGTGCCGAAAGAAAAGGCATGGCCATGAACGAAGAGGAGCGCAAAAATACCGCTTACCATGAGAGCGGACACGCTTTAGTTGCCCGTTTGATGCCAAAGAGCGATCCTGTCCATAAGGTCACTATTATTCCGCGTGGAAGAGCTCTTGGTCTGACCATGCAGCTCCCTGCTGAGGACCATTATTCATATGACAAACAATACTTGCTCACCCGTATTGCTATCCTTTTTGGGGGCCGTATTGCTGAAGAAGTTTTCATGCATCAAATGACTACCGGCGCCTCTAATGACTTCGAAAGAGCTACTCAGATGGCGCGAGATATGGTCATGAGATACGGTATGAGCGATGCTCTGGGACCAATGGTCTATGCAGAAAATGAAAACGAAGTTTTCTTGGGACGCTCTGTAACTCAGACAAAACATGTTTCTGAGGAGACTATGCGTAAGGTTGACGCAGAAGTCCGCCGTATTATCGATGAGCAATATGCAATTGCTAGAAAGCTCATTGAAGAAAATCAAGACAAGATGCATAAAATGGCTAAGGCTCTTTTGGAATGGGAAACTATCGATGCCTCTCAGATCGATGACATTATGGAAGGCAAAGATCCCAGACCTCCAAAACAGCTCCATAAAAAGGCAGCAAAGAAGGATGATGTTATTGATGCTGAAGCTACGGAAATCCAAGAGCCGGCATCTGACTCAGCTTCCGCGCCTGCTAGCGAAGCTTCAGCTGTCTCGTCTGAGCCCCAGCAGAAGAAGCCCGAATCCACTGAATCTCCTAAATCAGCTGCAGACGAATTGGCTGATAACGAGAAAAAAGATCCGCAAGATAAGTAAAATTGTCTTAACTTAGGTTTTGAAGGCTGCTGAGGCGGCCTTCTTTTACATAATTAGAGAAATGGCAGAAGAATTTCTTACAGAAGACGACGAAGAAGAGATCAAAATTCCCGAGATAAAGGGATCTAAGAACTACATGACCCCTGCTTGCTATCATCGTTTGCTCGATGAAAGACAAAAGTTGGTAAAGGTAGAAAGGCCAGAAGTTGTACAGGTCGTTTCTTGGGCGGCCTCTAATGGCGATAGAAGTGAAAACGGAGACTATCTTTACGGAAAAAAGAGGCTAAGAGAGATCGATAGAAGAATTCGTTTTCTGAACAAGCGGTTGGAAAACAGTGAAGTTGTTGATCCAGCTACTCGTCCGCCCACTGACCAAGTTTTTTTCGGAGCAACTGTTCTTTTCAGCGATGAAGAAGGAAACGAATCAAAAATCCGAATTGTGGGGATTGACGAAGCAGATGCTACTGTTGGAGATGTTTCTTGGATCTCACCTATTGCTCGAGTTTTCTTGAAAAAGTGCGAAGGAGACACTGTGCTGCTTCCAACTCCTAAAGGAGTGAAGAAATTAGATATCCTTGAAGTGACTTATGTCGGAACTCCCCCGGGAACACCACATCAATTGTGATAACCAATGTGCAAATCTTCTCGGATTTTCCTATTTTTTTTGTTAAAAATAAGAAAACTCAATAAGTTGTAACTTTAAAAAAGGGCAGATACTAATTCTTTCGATTTAGAATTGCAGCGGTTGTGACAATCTATTTTTAATTTTAAGGAGTGGCCGGTAAAGCCATGGAAAAAGAACAATACTTATCAGATTTTGACTTTGAGCTTCCTGTTGAGCTGATCGCTCAATTTCCCTTAGCTGATCGAACTGCATCCAGACTGCTTCATGTTTCTAAAGACGGTGACATTGAAGATTTGACATTCAAAGATATTCTTAAACTGTTAAGAAAAGACGATCTCCTTGTCTTTAATAATACTAAGGTTATTAAAGCACGCCTTAATGGCAATAAAGAGTCAGGCGGAGCAGTTGAAGCGATGCTGGAAAGAATTCTCGGAGAACGGGAAGTCCTTACCATGCTTCGTTCTAGCAAATCTCCAAAACCCGGTACAAAACTATTCTTTGTTAAAGATGGAGTTGAGGGGAGGGCCGAGGCGGAAGTGACTGGCCGTCAGGGCGAGTTTTTCCTCTTGAAGTTTACAGAGCCAGTGCTCGATGTTTTAGAGAAGTTTGGAAAAGTTCCTCTTCCTCCTTACATTACGCATGCTGCTTCAAAATCGGATGAATCCAGATATCAGACAGTCTATGCCAAAGAACCTGGTGCGGTTGCGGCACCGACAGCCGGCCTTCATTTTACTGATGAACTACTCAGAGATATCAAAGCGTTAGGGTGCGAAGAAGTATTCGTTACTCTTCATGTCGGTGCGGGAACTTTTCAGCCTGTGCGTTCGGAAAAATTATCAGAACACATCATGCATTCCGAGTGGTATCACATCGATGACGAGACCGCAAACAGGATTAATAGAGCTCTTAAAGAGGGCAGAAGGGTGGTTTGTGTAGGGACTACAAGTCTTCGTGCTGTAGAATCCGCGGCCGCTCTTGAAGAAGGAAATCAAGTTAAAGCTGGAATTCACGAGACCCGTCTTTTTATCAAGCCAGGGTACAAATTTAAGGTCTGCGGCGCCATAGTTACCAATTTCCATTTGCCTAAGTCGACACTCGTGATGTTGGTTAGCGCTTTAAGCGGAAAAGATGAAATTTTTAAAGCATATAAGCATGCCGTACAAGAAAAATATAGATTTTTCAGTTATGGGGACGCTTGTTTCTTAGAAAAAAAGGAAACTGTATGAGTTTGACTTTTCACTTACACAAAACTCATGGAAAAGCCAGAAGAGGTGAGATGCATTTAAACCACGGTGTGGTTCAAACACCGGTGTTCATGCCTGTTGGTACTTACGGTACTGTCAAAGCTATGTCTCCTCTTGAATTAAATGAAATAGGCTCGCAGATTATTCTGGGCAATACGTTCCATCTTTGGCTCCGCCCAGGGTTGGAAGTAATTGAACAGCACGGAGGACTGCATAAGTTTATGGGTTGGGAAAAACCAATTCTTACAGATTCCGGTGGGTTTCAGGTTTTCTCTCTTGGCAAGTTGAGAAAAATTACCGAAGAAGGAGTTAAGTTCGCTTCACCTATCAACGGCGAAAGACTCTTTTTGACTCCTGAAGTCTCCATGCAAATCCAAAAGGTTCTTAATTCAGATATCGCTATGATTTTTGATGAATGCACACCTTATGAGATTGACGGCAGACCGGCGACAGAAAAAGAAGCGGCCGATTCTATGAGACTTTCATTAAGATGGGCAAAACGTTCTAAAGATGCTTTTGTGCAGTTAGAAAACCCAAATGCCCTCTTTGGGATAGTTCAGGGAGGTATGTTTGAAAACCTGAGAGATGAGTCTCTGGAAGGTTTGATGAATATTGGTTTTGATGGGTACGCTATTGGAGGTCTGTCCGTCGGGGAACCCAAAGAAGACATGATGCGAATTCTGGATCATATGAGCGAAAGAATGCCCGTTGATAAACCTCATTATTTAATGGGCGTCGGTACCCCGGAAGATTTAGTAGAAGGCGTTAAAAGAGGCATCGACATGTTTGATTGCGTCATGCCGACTCGAAATGCAAGAAACGGCTGGTTATTTACGAGATATGGGGACATTAAACTCCGCAATGCTCGATACAAAAATGACTTAAGGCCGCTTGACGAAACCTGCGACTGTTATTGTTGCAGGAACTTCTCAAGAGCTTATTTGCATCATTTGCAGAAGGTTAATGAAATACTTGGAGCTCGCCTTAATACAATCCATAATCTGCGCTTCTATTTGAATCTAATGCAGGAGATTCGTGATGCATTGGATAATGATACCTTTGACGAATGGTGCAAAAAGTTCGCTGAGGATAGAAAGAGAGGAATTGAGTAATTTCTATTTAACTCAAGTACCTTATAATTCGAATGTTAATTAATAATGCCACCCGTTGGTGATGGAGATTTAAATTGTTTTTTATTAGCGATGCATATGCACAAGCAGCCGGAGCTCAGCCTGGAGGCCTTGAAAGCATGTTGTCCTCATTTGGCGTAATGCTTTTGATTTTTGTTGTTTTCTGGTTCTTGCTTATTCGTCCTCAGCAAAAGAGACAAAAAGAACACAAGAAGATGATTGATTCTTTGACTGTTGGCAATGAAGTAGTTACTGCTGGCGGCATTATGGGCAAAATCGTTGAAGCCGATGAGAACTATCTTGTCCTTCAGATTGCAGCTGTAGACGATAAGCCTGTGACTATCACTTTCCAACGTTTAGCTGTTCAGGCAGTTCTTCCTAAGGGAACTGTCAAGTTCTAAAAGTTGTTCACTCAGCCCTCTGTTGAGGGCTTTTGTTGTATTTATTTTAGTGGTCTAATCTTTTCCAACCATGAATCGTTATCCTATCTGGAAGTATATTCTGATTGCGGTGATCCTCATTATCGGCGCTATCTATACACTGCCGAATTTTTATGGTGAGTCGCCTGCTGTGCAAGTAAGCCCTGGCAAGGCAACTGCAAAAGTGACAGAAGATACTCTCAAGACTGTTGAAGATGCGTTAAATGCTGCTCAGATTTCTCCAAACGGTGTGTTCTTTGAACAAGGGGCTCAACAAAACTCAGTTAGAGTTAGATTTGCTCCGACTGAAGGTGAACTTCAGCTCCGCGCCAAGGAAGTTATTGAGAAGGCAGTCAACCCTAACCCGACAGATCCTTCTTATGTTGTTGCTCTTAACCTTGTTCCAAATACGCCTCAATGGCTCTTAAGCATCAATGCTCTGCCGATGTACTTGGGCCTTGACCTTCGCGGAGGTGTCCACTTCCTCTTAGCCGTCGATATGGAAGCTGCCGTGACAAAACGAATCGAGGCAGCAGTTGGCGATGTTAGAACTTTTTTAAGAGAAAAGAAGATTAGGCACGCTGGCATAACTCGTAGCGGCAACAATATTGAAATTCTTTTCAGAACTGAGGCTGATCAAAGAGCAGCTTTCGATGTTCTAAGGGACCATGCGTCTGATATGCAGTATGAAGAAGTTCCGGGAAGCGGAAATCGCTATCTTATCCGCGGAACTATGTCTCAAAAGGCGATGTCAGATGTCCAGGAATATGCATTAAAGCAAAACGTTGCTACTCTTCATAACAGAATTAATGAGCTTGGTGTAGCTGAACCAGTGATCGCACAACAAGGTGCAGATCGAATCGTTGTTCAGCTTCCTGGCGTCCAAGATACTGCTAAGGCTAAAGATATTCTCGGTCGTACTGCTACATTGGAAGTCAGAATGGTTGACGACAGCCCTGAAGCAATGAATTCTCTTGCCCAGGGAACGGTGCCTTTCGGAACAGAACGATTCAAAGATAGAGAAGGAAGAGACATCCTCGTTAAGCGCGAAGTTGTTCTTACCGGCGAGAACTTAAACGATGCTCAGCCAGGTTTTGACAGCCAAACTCAGGAGCCTACTGTTAATTTGACTTTGGACAATAAAGGAGCCAGAAAGTTCAAAGACGTAACTCGTGAAAACGTCGGTAAGAGAATGGCTATTATTCTTTTTGAAAAAGGTAAGGGCGAAGTCGTGACTGCTCCTGTCATTCGACAGGAAATAGGAGGCGGCCGCGTTCAAATCTCTGGAAGGATGACAACCGTTGAAGCCACGGACACCGCTCTTCTTTTGAGAGCTGGTTCTTTAGCCGCTCCGATGGAAATTATCGAGGAAAGACTTGTTGGTCCAAGTCTTGGTGAAGAAAACATTAAGGCAGGTTTTGAGTCTACTTTATGGGGCTTCATCGCTATTTCTATTTTTATGATTGTCTACTACCACCTGTTTGGTGTTATTTCGACGATAGCTCTGACCTGCAATATGCTGCTGCTGGTTGCCATTTTGTCTATGCTTCAAGCCACTCTTACGCTCCCAGGTATTGCTGCTATGGCTTTAACTCTAGGTATGGCAGTGGATGCTAACGTTCTTATTAACGAACGTATCCGAGAAGAGTTGAGAATAGGCCGATCTCCTCAGCAAGCAATTTCGGAAGGTTATGGAATGGCTTTCAATACCATTTTGGACTCCAATATCACCAGCTTGATTGCGGGTGTCGCATTGTTGATATTCGGCTCAGGTCCGGTTAGAGGCTTTGCAGTGGTTCACTGCCTAGGTATTTTGACTTCCATCTTTACTGCTGTGATGGTTTCAAGAGCAATTGTAAATCTCTACTATGGTCGACGTAAGAAACTTACTAAGCTTTCAATTGGTCAGGTTTGGATCCCTGATGCAGAAAAAACACGGAAGGGGGTCTAATCATGGAGCTGTTTAAGATTCATAAAACGATTCCGTTCATGAAGTATTCAAAGATTTTGAATGCGATATCGTTTATTTCATTTTTCATTGCTGTTGCTCTTCTCGCAATTAAAGGGTTAGCTTTCTCAATTGAGTTTACCGGCGGACTTGTTATGGAGGTCAACTACCCTCAGGCGGCTCCCGTGCAGCAAATTCGTGTAGATTTGGAAAAAGTCACTGGAAGTGAAGTCCAAGTAGTTAACTTTGGCACAGCAAGAGATGTCCAAATTCGTCTTCCTCTGAAAGGAGACAAGACTTCAGCTCAAATGAGTTCTGAAGTTATGGAAGTTATCCACAAACACGATCCTAAGGCAGAATTACGAAGAACTGAGTTCGTAGGGCCGCAGGTTGGTGAAGAGCTTGCAAGCGATGGTTTGACAGCTCTGTTGCTTGTTATTGTTGGTATTATGGTCTACCTGGCTTTCCGATTCGAATGGAAGTTCTCGGTAGCTGCCATTATTGCTAACTTCCATGATGTAATTTTGGTTCTTGGGTTCTTCTCTCTGTTTCAATGGGAGTTCTCGCTTCCTGTCTTGGCGGCGGTGCTGGCAGTATTGGGTTACTCGGTGAACGAATCTGTGATTATTTTCGATCGTTGCCGAGAATGTTTCAGAAAGATTCGTAAGGGAACCCCAACCGAAATCGTCAATGCGGCTATTACTCAGACAATTTCCAGAACAGTTATTACTCACACCTCAACATTAATGGTAACTTTGGCAATGTTCTTTTTCGGCGGCCCGGCACTTCATTACTTTGCCTTAGCTTTGACCATCGGTATTTTGTTGGGTGTTTATTCTTCTGTATTCGTTTCTGCTGCTATCGCTCTCTATTTAGGTGTGAAAAGAGAGGATTTGGTCAAGAAAGTTCGAAAAGACGAAATTACTGATATGGTTCCATAATTTCGGTTGCTCAGATCGTTCCAATAAGGGAGGCTTCGGCCTCCCTTTGTATGTGCGCACGGCATGTGCGATATCTAGCGGGTGTAAGTCCCGTGGTCGAGCTGGTAGGGCTAAGACCTAGCTTAAGGCAAGCCGGATGGGGCGACCTGTCGGGTGAAGGAAGCCGGCGGCAAACTTCTGGTCTGACGAACAGAAACCACATATAGGCCTGTCCGGAGGATGAGCGTGCATACGAACGCAAAGTCCTATACCTACTCGGAATCCGGAGTGGTAAATGTGGCAGATATATGGAAGGAAAGATATTGTACTTACCCGTGGAGGTCTCTGTCGCGACAGAAGTCGTAGCAACAGCGAAGGCA